>JGI24723J26617_10000491_pt1 | contig 38653 bp, 36 predicted proteins | sample Cruoilmetagenom6_FD_26617 | JGI IMG/M metagenome (IMG submission 26617) | reverse complement strand
GCAGGCAGCAGGTCGGGCGTGAACTGGATCCGTGCAAACTTTGCGTGGAGCGCGTCGGCCAGTGTCGTGACCGTCAATGTCTTGGCCAACCCGGGGACGCCTTCAAGCAGCACATGCCCGCCAGTCAGCAGCCCGATTATCAGCGATCGGATCATCTGTTCCTGTCCGACAACCACGGTGCCGACCGCCTTGATCAATGCGTTGATAGGCATGGCCTGATTCTGGACCTGTTCGTCACTCGGGGCGTCGTTTATCGTTGTGTTCATTCGCGTGCTCCTCACACAATCCTACATAAAAAACAGTGCCCTCGCTCAAAACGGGTCACTGTAGTTCTACTGCATTAAGATGTTCAGGTTTGCAGATCCGGTCATGAATTTGAAACAATTCTTCTCGAATCTCCAGTCGAGTTAGTTGGCGCTCGGCGGGGTGCCCTCAGCTGGCGGGGCAGGGTTGATATCGATCTCGCCGAATCGCTCTTCGTACTGGCGAACAGCCCCGCCGATTGACATCGCGAGCCGCTTGGCGCCAGCCCAGTTCATTACAACGCGTGACCCAACCGAGAACACAACCATTGGTGGCTGCCCAGGGGCTTGCATAGGCATATTGAGCCCGAAATCCATAATTAGTTCGTCGTTGGTATTGGAGGTGCGGATGGTGTTGGCGTAGGTCGTTACCATCTTGGTTTCGTCGATGCGAAGTTGAACCTGCTGCTGCTGTTGTGGCTGTTGGTCGGTCATAATCGGAGAACTCCGTCTTTTCAGTGGTGTTTGTGAACTTACAGGTCAATAAGACCGCAATGCCGGGGGGGGGAATCGAACCCCCACTCTGTTTCCAGAAGCGGATTTTGAATCCGCCGCGTCTACCAATTCCGCCACCTCGGCTGTGGGCCACCATCCTAGCCACCAAACGGCCCTCTATCTGCCCCAAGCCTCTTCTCATCCGTCAAGTACGCCCCATCTATTGCCGATATCGCGTCTACAATATCAGTCCTGCCGAACCGTTCGGCAGGGTCGGGCCGGGTCGCAGGCGTGCGCTGGCGGTCCCGACAGCAGCCCCGCACGCACCAGCACCTCTGTACCAATACAGGTAGGTGCCAAAATAAGGCAACTTGTCATGTCCAACACAGTTAAAATCGAAGATATCGGCCCTTGTCGCAAGAAGATCTCCATTGATGTTCCTGCTACCAAAGTAGACGAGGCAATGGAAACCGCATTTGCAGCAGTTTCTCACGAAGCAGCGATTCCTGGCTTTCGGAAGGGTCGCGCTCCGCGTCGTCTCGTAGAGAAACGATTTGGTTCGTATGTCACCGATGAAACCCGTGCCCGCCTCTGTGCGAGCGCTTACCAAGAGGCCGTCGAGGAAAGCGAACTCAAGGTTCTCGGTCACCCACCAGCCGAATATTTCGAGGATGTCGAAATCGAAGCCGGCAACCCGGTCCACATCGAAGTCGAAGTCGAAGTTATGCCTGAGTTCGAAATCCCGGATCTCAACGGCATTGAAGTCCTCAAGCCAGAAGCCACGCTCCCAGATGGTATGGTTGACGACGAAATCAAGAAGATCGCGATCAACGAGGGTGACCTCGACGAGCAAGATAAGTCCGCCAAAGGTAACTACCTCACCGGTAAAGCTGTCATGGTCGATGCCGAAGGCACCGAACACTACAACATCGATGGCGCGGTTGTCCAACTCCCAGAAGATGGCGATGAAGGCATGGTTCTCGGCGTGATCGTTCCTGACTTTAACAAGCAGGTCGGCACACCTAAAGAAGGCGATTCAGTCACAATCAAGGTCAAGGGCCCTGAAAATCACGAGGTCGAAGCACTCCGTGGCAAAGACCTCGTCGTGACCTTCGAAGTCGCCAAAATCTACGCAATCGTCCCCGCACCGATGGCTGACATCGTTGCCAAGTATGGCTTTGCATCCGAAGACCAACTCCGAGAAATGGTCACCTCCCGTCTCGATCAACGCGCTGTTGCTCAGCAGCAGGGCGTGATGCGTCAGCAGGTTCTCCGGTTCTTGTCTGGCAAGATCGAGTTCGATCTTCCCGCCGGTCTCAGCGCCCAGCAGGCCGCCCGTTCACTTGAACGTCAACGCATGGAACTCATGTACCGCGGCGTAGATCCAACCGAGATCGAAACCAATATGGCCCAGCTCCGCAGCGCCTCGGCTGCACGGGCAACCGCAGAACTCAAGCAGTACTTCATTATCAACAAGATCGCCGAGTCCCTCGATGTACAAATCGAAGAAGCCGAGATCAATACCCAGATCGTCCAGATGGCGATGCAGCAGAACAAGCGTCCTGAGCAGCTTCGCGATGAACTCATCAAGAGCGGCCAGGCCCAAACACTCGTTCAGCAAGTCCGCGAGCACAAAACCGTAGACAAGATCCTCGAGGATGCCAAAATCGAGGAAGTCTCCGCCGACGATTTCAATAAGAAAATGAAGGATGCTGAATAAGCAATCTTCGATCACATAATCTCATACCGAACCCGGCTTAATTGCCGGGTTCTTTTTTGCCCTGTGCCTAAGATAGCCAGACACAATTCTCCATAAATACACCGATCGAGGAGCCAAGCTATGACCACCGCACCAACACACGCCAAAGGCCTCGAAGGCGTTATCGCAGGCGAAACCGAAATCTGTAATGTTGAGCAAACTTCGCTCGTTTATCGGGGCTATGAGATCGCAGATCTCGCCGCAAACGCAACCTTCGAAGAAGTTGCCTACCTCTTGATCGTTGGAGACAAACCAACCGCCGATCAACTTACATCGTTCAAAACAGATCTAGTCGCCAGCCGTGCCCTTCCGCAAGCAGTCGTCGATTTTCTCAAGACCTCGGGTGACCTCGTCAACAACAACTCCGCGGTCCCGATGGATATCCTCCGAACCGCGGTTTCTATCCAGTCGCATGTCGACCCAGACTGCCAGGACAACTCACCAGAAGCGAACCTCAACAAATCTAAACGCCTCCTCGCCATGATCCCGACCATGATCGGTCACATGCAGAACTCCATCGAAGGCAAGGACTTTATCGCTCCGAACGCAAGCCTTTCNCATTCCGCAAACCTCCTCTACATGATGACCGGTTCTGAGCCANCCCCNGAAGCCGAGAAGGTCATGGATGTTTCGCTCGTTCTGTATGCAGAGCACGACTACAACGCCTCCACCTTCACCGCACGCGTCATCACAGGCACCCTGGCTGACATGCACGGCGGAGTCACCGGCGCTATCGCAGCCCTCAAAGGGAAACTCCACGGCGGAGCCAACGAAGCCGCCATGGACATGCTCTCCGATATACGCAACGACATCGGCCCAGAAAATGACACGGGCAAAATCACCGACTGGATGCACAACGCGTTTGCTGAGAAGCGCAAACTCATGGGCTTCGGTCACCGCGTCTACAAGAACGGCGATCACCGCGCACCGATCCTCCACGCACTGGGACGCAAAGCAGCCGAAGCACGCGGCGATGAGTTTGTCAAACTCTTCGACCTCGGAGAGACCGTTCAGAAGATTATGGAAGACGAAAAGAAGATTTACCCCAATGTCGATTTCCCCTGCGGCATGACCTACTTCACCATGGGCATCCCTGTCCCACAGTACACTCCAATCTTCGTCGCCTCGCGTATCACCGGCTGGTGTGCCCACATTATGGAACAGCACGCCAACAACCGCCTCATCCGTCCGCGCGTCGCCTATATCGGCCCACCCCCACGCAACTGGAACGACTAATCCCATTCCTATTAAGTAAACCAAGGGCTCGTGCAATCGCATGGGCCCTTTTCCTACTATATAATCAGACGACCCCTATTACCGGAGCCCCCATGATCCAGTTCAACTGCGACAACTGCGAAATGCTTATCGAGCTCGATGACGATATGGCGGGCACAAAGCATGAATGCCTCAACTGCGGCGATATCAACCGAGTTCCAACCCCTGATGCTGTTGAACCCGTGCCAGAGTCATCAAACGGGCCAGTTGATCGAGCGGCCAAAGCCGGATACCCAGCGGACTTCGGGCCGGAAACCAAGATTTTCAAAGTCCGTAGATGTTGGTTCCGTTCTCGGCCGATTCGATTCAGTGTGGCCGTGCTGGTCATCATTGCGTCCATCGTCGGCATGCTCTGGGTGCAGCTCGGTGATCGGGCAGTTGCTTGGTATGCTCTCTTCGCGCCGTTGACAGTGGGGGGGATCGGTTTCATTGTTTGGTGGTGGCTAGACCGGCTGAGTACCTCGTTTGAGATCACCACGAAGCGGACTATTATGCACCGTGGTTTCTTTTCGAAATCATCTTCCGAAGTCGTCCACGACAACATCCGAAATATTCAAATCGATCAGACCTTCCTCCAACGCCTCACCAATGTGGGTCGGGTCGGGATTTCATCGTCAGGGCAAGACGGCGTAGAAATCCAGGTCAATCACCTCGCAAATCCCAATAAGCTCCGTGAAGTTATTGATCTCTATCGTCCGATCTGATTCTCGGATACACAATAGGCTCGATGTAAATCCAATTAAAAAGCGTCCAAATCACAAGGTTGATTTGGACGCTATAGATGACATTCCGGCGATTATTGTCTGCAAATCGGCTTGAGTTTAGTACCCATTGACATGGCTTGGCAAGCTTGTTCCAGAACGGCCAGGCATGCTATAGCCAACGATTTCAGATCGGTAGCCCTGGATGTGGCCAGGCGAGAAGACCCCGCTCCGTTCTCCAGATTCAACCGCAGATCCGGCACCGCGATAGCCCTGTATATGGCCGGGCGAAGAAACAGTTCTGCTTGATACCTGCATTGAAGCAGTAGGTGTGGACTCGCATCCCGTGAGCAGCAGAGCTCCAAGTGCGGTAACTGAACACGCGATGAGTTTCATTCTTTTCATGGCTCTTTCCTTTCGTTGAAGTCTTTGCTGAGATTCAGCATCTAAAGAAATAGAGTCGTGAGTTGTCGTTTGGTTACAGGCAAAGAGTAAAGAATACGGAAAATATTTAATTTGCGATGTTGCGTGAGTCGATGCGTCCCATAGTCTCACGCACAATCCGATCACAACGGTGACCCGCAAACGAGAACCGCTCGCACAGACCGGAGATCGAATGTTCCTCGAGTGTTCCAACAAACTGAGACTTTGCTCGGTGCAGGAGTACCTTGACATTGCTCTCACTGATACGCAAGCATTCCGCGGTCTCCCGCGTGCTCAGGCCCTCGACCAGCCGAAGCATCAGCACCGACCGGTGCATGGTTGATAGCTTGTCAAACGATTGACAGATCATCTTGACAACCTCCTTGCGGCGTAATCCTTCGCCTTCTTGACCTTTGCCCTGATCGAATCGAGCGGCGCCACTGGATAGTATTTCTGCACCGATCCGCTCTTTGTGCTTTGATTCTTGTTTCTGCTTGCGACGGGCGCGGAGCGCCTCGTGGTATGTGATCCGTGTCACCCAGGTCGCGAAGCTCGATCGCCCCTCAAACTTAGATAGAGCGGCATACGCACGCACAAATGCTTCTTGCACAATGTCTTCGGCTTCGGTTTCGTTTTGAACAATTGAGCGAGCCATCCGGTAAAGACGTTGGTTATGGCGACGCATCAACTGTTCGTAAGCTCCAATATCTCCGCCAAGAACGCGCGCAACCACCTCTTCATCCGTTAAAAGAGTTGACCGAATCTGCTCATTTCTCAATGCATTCTCAATCAATCGAAGCACCCTTATTCTTGCCCGGGATCAATCCCTGGCCCTTCATTCCCGCAAGTGTCGCGAGTGTGTATGCACCCAGTGCCATCACCAGATCCCGCACCGCGATGTCATAGAAACCAGCCAGCAGCACATTCACCGAGATCAGCACAAGCCAAATCGTGACCACGTAGGCCCCGAGCCGAGTGAACTTGCTGAGAACAACGATCCCAGCGATGATTTCGATCACGCCGACCACCATCATAAAGATCGCTGGGCTCACCGGACTATTCTCTGAAACGATGCTTGGGAGGTATTTTTCCCATTCTGTGAGCAGATTCAAAAACTTATCGGCTCCCGCAACAATCGGAACAAGCCCGTAGCAGAGTTTGAGGGGGGTATATACGCCGTTGAGTTGATCGCCTGTGCCCATGAATGTGTCTCCTTTCATGGATAGACCCACAAGCCCGCGATCGGTTACAGCATTCAAACATAAATTACTTCAATCGCAATTCCTGCCCTATCGAATCTAAACAATGATCCAACAAGATTCATGATAAATCACCCCTCACTGCCCTAGAACGCGGATTTGTGTCGCCATACACTCCCCGCGTGACACTCAATCCCCAAGAACAGAATCTCGCAGACATCATCGCTCTCAAAGCGGATGCCCTTCTCGAAGATCTCATCCTCCATGTTGGCACCCCGACCGGTGGATTCAATGAGGCAGGAATCGAGCACACCCGCGATCTGCTCACTTCCCGGCTCGTCGCGCTGGGCGCCACCCACACCCAGACCGATCCCGACCCCAAGCCCGAATGGCTCCTCGGCGGTCAACCGGGGGGCTACCAACCCAGAACCTCCATTTGTGAGCGCCTCAACGGAGCGACCGAAGGTCGAGTCCTGGTCGCGGGCCACATGGATACAGTCCACGACCCCAAAGGCCCATTCCAGAAACTCGACATCTCCGACGACGCCACAACCGCCATCGGTCCCGGATGCGTGGACATGAAGGGCGGGCTCGTCATCGCGGTCGCCGCCCTCGAAGCACTCGAAGAATGCGGAATCAAAGCCAACTGGACCTTCACACTCAACGCAGACGAAGAAACCGGGACCTACCACTCCGCCCAAACCCTCGCCGACCAAGCCAAACTCCACGATTTCGGGCTCGCATTAGAACCCGCGATGCCCGGCGGTGAGCTCGTCATCGAACGCATGGGGGCCGGTCAGTTCATGATCGAAACCCATGGCAAGTCCGCCCATGTCGGCCGCGCTTTCACCGAGGGCATCTCAGCCGTTACCAAGCTCGCCGAGTGCGTCGTGGCGGTGGGGGATATGCCGGATCCTGACAGGGGCCGCATCCTCAATATCGGACCACTACAGGGTGGACCTGTGACCAATGGTGTGCCCGATCATGCAAGGGCGTGGGGGAATGTCCGCTTCCCGGATCAAACAATTGCCGATGAGATCATCACGATGCTCGATGCGCTCAATACATCCAATGACGCCCTGCCCGGAGTGCAGGTCCACCGGAGCTTTAACCGCCCCGCTAAGCCGCTGATCCCAGCGACGGAATCGCTCGCATTACAAGCCCGATCGGTCGCCGAAGCGCTCGGTCAGAAACTGCCCTTCGCCAAAACCGGGGGCGTCTGCGACGGCAACATCCTCCAGCAAGCCGGGCTCCCAACCATCGACACCGTCGGAGTTCGCGGCGGCGGTCTTCACACCCCCGACGAGTGGATCGATTTATCCAGTCTCGTCGAACGCTGCCAGCTCCTCGCGATCCTGATCGCGAGACTCAGCGCAGGTGGTTCCGAAACACACGCATAAATTTGAAAAGGAAACAGCGAGATGACATCACAAACATCAACACAAACAACCGGCAATGAACTTCTGAGTGATCCCGCAATCCACGACGCCTTTAACAGCATCGTCGATCAGGTCGCGGCATACTCCGCTCGCATCACCGATGTCCAGCCTCCTACCTCGGATCTCAAAGTCTCCTTCCAGCAGATGCTCGACGATGCCGCAAAGGTCAAGGGGCGTCCCTTGCTCTACCCATCCATCTCATCAGGCGTAGGCAACGGTGCTTTAGTCGAGATGGCTGACGGCTCGATTAAGTGGGACATGCTCACCGGCATAGGTGTCCACTTCATGGGCCACTCCAATCCAAAGGTCATCAAAGCGCAGCTCGACGCGGCTCTCCTTGACACCACCAAGCACGGTAACCTTCAGACCTCTTACGACGCGGTAACCTTCGGCGAAAAACTTGTCAAGCACGCCTCCAAAACCTCGGACATTGCCCATGCGTTCATCACCACATCCGGCGCAATGGCCAACGAATCAGCAATCAAAGTCTGCTACCAGAAGCACGCCCCCGCAACCCGGGTTATCGCGTTCGAGCACTGCTTTATGGGGCGGTCGGTCACCATGGCACAGATCGGCGACTCCGCAGCGGGCCGCCAGGGTGTGCCGCTCTCAACGCAGGTCGACTATGTCCCGTTCTGGGACAAGGATCGTGCCGATGCAATGGGTGGCGAGACCAAGTTCATCGACTACACCCTCAGCCGACTCGAAAAATACTACAACCGCTACGCCGGTCAGATCTCAACCTTCATCTTNGAGCTCGTCCAAGGCGAGGGTGGATTCAATNTCTCCAGCCGCGATTACCTCAAAGAACTTATGGAGTTCTGCAGGGACAAACGCATCGCCGTCTGGGCCGACGAGATCCAGACCTTCGGGCGCACCCAGGAGATGTTCGCCTTCGAGTACTACGATCTCGGGAAGTACATCGATGTCCTCACCGTCGGTAAGATGACCCAGGCTTGCGCCACGCTCTACACCGAAGAGTACAACCCCAAAGCTGGCTTGCTCTCGGGCACCTTCACCGGAGCGACCGTCGACTTCACTGTGGGCAACGCTCTTCTTGATGAGCTCGATTCAGGATACAACTACGGTCCCAACGGCAAGTTCGCCCAACACCACGCCGAGTTCACCAAGCAGGTTCAGGCCCTCGCCGCCAAGCACCCAGATTGGTTCCCAGAAACCAGCTCGCTCACCGGCGGCCTCGGCGGCATGATGCGGTTCACCCCGTTCGGTGGCGACAAGGCCAAGGTCATCGCGACATGCAAAGCCGCGTACGATGAGGGCGTCATCTGTTTTTGGTGCGGTCATAGCCCGTTCCATGTCCGGATGCTCCCGCCACTCCCCGTCATGAAGATGGAAGACTGGCCCCGCGTCTTTGCGTGCATCGAAAAAGCAATGGCCAAAGTCGCATCAAGCTAACAACCGGAGAGCGTACACATGGACCGACTCAGGCAAGCACGCCCCGAAGACATCGACACCCTATTGGGCCTCGCCCATACGGGTAACTTTATCAATTTGCCGCCATTCAAGGACCGCATCGCCCAGATGCTCGAGATCTCAGCTCGATCGTTCGATGCTGTCCGTGAGAAAGACGCCCCCCCAGAGAATCACGACCGCACGCATGATAACTACATGCTCGTCCTCGAATCCGACGACGGCGAATGCCTCGGCACTTCCGCGATCCGGGGAGGGATGATCGCGACCGATCACCCCAACCTTTCATATCAGCTCCTCAAACTGGTCCGCGAGTCAACCCTTCTCTCAAAGAAGGTCCATGCTCCAGAAGAACCGGATAATGACGACGACCGCATGATCGTCTCAGGACGCATGGAGCATGTTTACGCGATCTTGTTCCAGGACACCGCATGCCCAACCGAGCTTGGCGGCAATGTCATGCGTCACAACGCACGCGGACGCGGGCTCGGAAAGCTCCTGAGTTATGCCCGATTCCATTATCTCAAACAGCACGCCGACTGGTTCTCAGATCGGATCCTTGCCGAGATGATGGCCCCGATCGACGAATACAACGACGGCACCCCCTTCTGGCGTGGGGTCGTCCGCAAGTTCATCAACATGTCCTACGAAGACGCCGACCGTCTTTCGACCCACATGGACAAGCGTGAGTTCATGTATGAGCTCCTCCCCAAGTTCGTGAACCTCTCTCTGCTCAACGACGATGTCCTGACCTCGCTCGGTGGCATCGGTGTCGCGACCAGGCCGGCCGCCGAGATGCTCCGCGATCTTGGATTCTCGACCACTCACCGCATCGATCCATTCGATGCCGGCCCGCACCTCGAAATGCGCCTGAGCAATATGAAAGCCCTCGCATGCGCCCAAGCAGTTGTTCAGGTTGGAGAGCCCGGCCGCGACTCGATTGACGCGCTGGTGTCCACTGAAGACTCCCCTGACGGGTTCGTCGCGATTCGCACCAGAGTCGAGCACCCTTTCACCCAAGACGAGGGCAGCACCCCGGTCATCATCAGTCACGATGCAGCAAATGCGCTCCGGATTGCATCGGGCGCGACAGTGACCGTCAGCCCGCTCAAGATCCAGCCAGACCGGCCGCGTCCGGAACCAATCCCTGCGATCCACCTCCGTGACGAGATTCGTCGCCGTCGCCCCGATGTTGTGGGTCAATCGCTCGCGGCCCTCCCTTTTAACGAGGTCGCGCAGATAGTCCAAGACCGTGTCGATCAGATCGAACGCGATCTCCAAGACGATTGATTGTTCATTAGGCGCTTATCCGGAGTTGCGTCGGAGATTGAGAACCAGCTCAACCTCGCCCACCGCGCGATTGAGTTTGTTGGCGATTTCCAGAGCATTAAGCCCCTCGGTTGCCAGTTCATCAACCTGCTCCGGGAAAGTCAGCGGATGCGGGGATTCTTTCATCGGCTTGGCGTTCATCCCGCGATCGATTCGGAAGATCGGTTCTTCTTCGGCCTTTAGATGCTCAGCCGGGCGGTCTTCATCAACCCACTGCCGATCCTCGCGGTCTTGGTCGAGCCGCGCCCGGTCGAGCGCTTCGGGCGGGACACTTGCACTGGGAAGAGGCGTACAAACAACTTCAGGTGGAGCGGGCTGAGCGGCCGCCTGTTCGAGTTGGGCAATCCGTTCATTGGCTTCCTGAAGCAATATCTCAATCTTGGCGGCTTTGGTGTCAAGCACCGCGCCCATCCGTCTCGTCAAATCCTCGGCTTCCACCATCGCTCGCCGAGCCGGGGCCATCGAGCCTTTTGCACGATCATTAATTTTATCGATCCGCTCAGTCGTATCCCCCATCGTCCGCGTCTGGATTTTCCGCTTGGCCGAGGACTTGATCAGCGATCGCATGATCACAATAAACGCCAACAGCACCCCACCCATAAACAACATGCTCGGCCCCATCGGCATGTCCTGGTCCTTTGACCAGGTCTCAAAGAAGCTCTCTGAGCCCGATTCTTGTTCGGTTTGTCCCTCAGTCGAGGACAAATCCTGCTCTTGCGGGCTCAGGACCGGTTCGTCGGTCTGCGGGGTCGAATTTGATGGTGTTTCGGGGCCGTGCTGCAAGATCTGTTCCTTCGGGGTTTCTACACAATATCATCTCCGCATGGACTCTGCCCGCCAAGCACCAACTCAAAGCGGGTCAAATCACGATTTGACCCGTACACACCCAACAGCCGCGCCAGTCCTGCGCCGTTGGAGAGCCCTCACAGGCGGGTCAACCGTCCCCGATACAGACCGCCAAACCCTCATCGCTTGCTCCGGCGGTCCCGATTCCATAGCCCTCGCTGCCATTCTCGCCTTGGTCAACCCCAAACCAACCATCGCCCACATCATCCACGACCTCCGCCCCCCAAAGTTGACCGCCTTGGACAGGGACGCGGCCGCACAACTCGCTCACGATCTCGGATGCGGGTTCGTTGAACGATCTATCCACATCGCCGATCAGCAAGGCAACACCGAACACAACGCCCGAATCGCCCGCTACGACGCCCTCGCCCAAATCGCCGACGAGCACAATCTCAACTACATCGCAACGGGCCACCACGCCGACGACCAACTCGAAACAATGCTCATGAACCTGTCCAGAGGGGCCGGGCCAAGAGGTCTCGCAGGTGTCCACGACGCACGGCCGTTCAAAGGCCTCACCATCATTCGCCCGATGCTCTGCATCACCCACCAAGACGCTCTTGATCTCTGCGAGCTTGCAGACATCCACTTCACCCACGACCACACCAACGACGACCAGTCCCTCACCCGCAACAAACTCCGCCACCAACTCCTCCCCGTCCTCCGAGACCTCGATCCAGAGATTGCGACCAAAGCGAGCGCCACCGCTGATTCCTGTCGTTCGACCGTCCACGCCCTCAGAGAACTCGTCAAGCTCCACCTCTGGGTATTGGCAACAACAAGCAAGTGCACCATCACCTTCACCCGAGATCAACTCCGCAACCAACCGGACGCCGCCTTGGTAGAACTGTTTCACATTTCAATCGATCACCTGCGGGTTGCAGGGCATGATCGTTTGACCCTGCAAGCGATTCATGACTCAATCCGAGCAATCAAGGATTCATCCACCGACCCACGCACCTGCCGTCTTGGACCTATCGTCATCACTGTAACCGCCAATCAAATCACCATGACCCCATTCAATGGATAATCATCATGCCAACTGACTCCCCAACCATCACCCTCGTCGGCCACTGCCGACCCGATATCTTCGCCCTGACCGCTGCGGTCCGTGGGTTCATCCCCAAAGCCAATGTCGTCAGCATCAACTCGAACGATCAGATGATCGACCCGACAGATCTCTACCTCGTCAACCGCATCCTCGATGGTTCATTCCCAAACGAGTCGGGCATCGAACTGATCCGCAATCTTCCAGAAGGCTCGTCACCCGCGATCCTCATCACCAACATCGAAGAACACGCTCAAACAGCACTCCAAGCCGGCGCACAGCCAGGCTTCGGCAAAGCCGATTCAAGATCCCCCAAAGCACAACAAGCACTGCTCACTGCACTGAATATGGAAACCGCATAAATGATCGATACCGCAATCAAAGTCTCAGAGTACCAAGCCCGCCGCAAGAAAGTCCTCTCAGCCCTCAAGGGTTCGGTTGGCATTGTTATGGCCGGCGACGGCGCCCCGCCCCTTCGCGGCGAGTGGTTCCCCAACTTCGATTTCAAATACTTGACCGGCATCGGCGGCGAGCCGGGTGCGATGGTCCTCTTTGATCCAACCAACCCAGATCCCAAAAAACGCAGCATGCTGCTTCTCAAACCGGTCAACCCAGAGATGGATGTCTGGGACGGCTACCGCGATCTCGTCACCGAGAAACTCCGCAAGAGCACCGGGTTTGAATCAATCTTCCGCACAAACTACCTCCCAAGATTCCTCGGCGAAGCAGCCAAACGCACCAAGTCCATGACATGCCTGCACCCACTGGCAAGCTACACCCAGCCTGTATCTCCTGACCTCGACCTCTTCCAGAAGCTCTCTGCTCGGATTCCCGGTTCGGTAATCCACGATCAATCCGAACTCCTAACCAGCCTCCGTTTGGAAAAGAGTCAGACCGAGGTCAAGCACATCCGCTCGGCCATCAAGGCTACAGCTGAGGGTATCGACAGGGTCCTCAGATCGACCAAACCCGGAGTGAATGAACGAGTTCTTCACAACACACTCCTCAGCGGGTTTACAGATATGGGCGCCAAAGTCGTAGCCTTCGATCCGATAGTCGGTTCTGGTGTTCGATCGACCATTCTGCACTACAAGGAGAATGATCAAGCGACTTCACAAGGCGATCTCATGGTCCTCGACTGTGGTGCCGAGATCAACGGCTACGCCTCGGACATCACCCGCACTATCCCGGTCAATGGCAAGTTTACGAAGCGACAAAAAGAAATCTACGAGATCGTCCTCAAAGCACAACGCGCCTCGATCAAAGCGGTCAAACCAGGCGCCACCATGCTGCAGGTCGACGCCGCCGCCCGCAAGGTTATTACTGACGCGGGCTTCGGCGACTACTTCTACCACAGCATCGGACATCACATGGGTCTGGAAACCCATGATCCAGGCGCCAACAGCGTCAAGCTTAAGCCGGGCATGGTGGTAACAATCGAGCCTGGGATCTATATCAAAGAAGAAGAAATCGGAATCCGCCTCGAAGACGACATCCTCGTTACCAAGGACGGCCGCCAGAATCTTTCCTCAGCGATCCCCATCACGGTCAAAGACATCGAAGCCGCGATGAAGCTCAAGCCAAAGAAATAGCACCCGAATTAAGAAGATTTAATCCACCAGCTTTTTGGCATCCGCGATTAGTTTGTCGACCTCGTCGGGGTCGTTGTAGCGGTACAGTCCGATCACTTTCCGGTCCGGCCCAAGCAGGATCAGCCGCGTAGGGTGGTTAATCAGCCGTCCTGAGTCCTCGGTGTCGCTGGGATCGCCCAGATCAAACTTGAGCCCGTCCATAACCATCGAAGCGACTACAGATGGATCGCCGGTCGCGTAGTGCCAGCGGTCCGCATCACTCCCGTATCGGTCCGCGTATTCATCGATTGCCGTGGGATCATCCACATTGCCGTCGATCGAGATGCTCATGAACATGAGTGAAGTCCCGTAGGTTGCTTGCTGGACTTTCCGCATGGACTGTGTCATCCCCGGACACCAGAGCGGGCACGAGGTAAAGAAAAAATCCACGACCGTGTACTGCCCGTCAAGGACCTCGTGGGTGATTGTTTCCCCGTACCGATCAGTCAACTCAAAGTCTGGCACATAAAACTCGGAGTACAAGTTCTCAGGCTCTTCAGTAATCTCAACACTTGGTTGGATGTCCGGGTCAGCAGCCATCTTCTTGGTCCCGCCTCGCAGCACGATCATCGAGTAGATGATGATCCCAAGCACAGTAAAGGTCAGCAAGATTAGAGAACGCAGCAGTGTTTTTTCAGACATACCAAAGTCTAGACATTCACCGCCGCTTGGACGCTTGCCCCATGACCGCAGTCGCCAGCACGATACATCCACCCGCAAACGCCGCCGAAATCAACCAGTCCAATCCCGCCGGGGTCCCCTCGATCCCGGGCATCCCCAGCGAACTCCTGATGGCCGAGTGTGCCCAGCTCAACGGATTGGCCATGGCGACGATCTTGAGCCACCCCGCCGCGTCATTGATCGGAAACACCGCACCAGAGGTCAGCCACATCGGCATCAGCACCGCGTTCATGATCCCATGGAATCCCTGTGATGAATCCACTATCCAAGCAAGCCCAAGCCCCAGTCCAATCAATGCCACCGAGATCAGCCCAAGCCCAACACACGCCCCGATCACCCCCAGCACCGACATATCCACCCCAAGGAACGGCAGCGCCGCTAGCACAACGAACCCCTGCAGCATCGCAACCAGAGCCCCCGCGCCAACCTTGCCGATGACAATGCTCCATCGAGGTGCGGGGCTAATCAGAGCCGCCCGCAGCACTCCCTCATGCCGATCATTTATCAAAGAGATCGAGGCAAAGATCGAAGCGAACATCACGGTGAGCGATGCCACGCCGGGGATCATGTACGCGGTCAGGTTCTGGTCCGTATTCGTCTGTCCCGCCCCCCCAACAGCCGTGGAGAACCCGCCCACAAAGAAAACCCACACCAATAAAGGCGTCACAATACTCGCCACGATCCGTGACGGCTGCCGTATCTGCCGGAGCAGTTCCCGCTTCCCAAGCGCAATCGCAGCACTCATCCCGTTCATAGCAAACCCTCAGAAAAATTCGACCGAGCATGCCACAGGTACACATCTTCGAGCGTCGGAGCCGCGAGTGTCACGGATTCGGGATCACCCGGGCATTTTCCCGCATGCTCTGGTTTGGCGTGCGAGATGAGCACCTCTTTCCCACGAGACACCGACGGGCAACCGATCTCTTTACTCCACTGTACAACCGACGCGGCATGCATCTCGTCCGAGAGACGAATACGAAGCACAGACGATCCAAGCCCCTCAATGAGTTCAGACGGGGCACCGTCAATCACGATCTTTCCATCGGCGAACAATACCACCCGATCGGCTTTGGCTGCTTCTTCGGTCATGTGCGTCGCGTACACCACCGCCATTTCCGATTCATTCCTGATCGTATCGAGTGCTGACCACAACGAGGCGCGTGCTTCAACATCCAAGCCCGAGGTCGGCTCATCGAGCAGCAGCAGCCCCGGACCCGGGAGCAGTGCTCTTGCCAAATCTGTCCGTCGCTTGAGACCGCCCGATAGATGCCGAACCTGTTGATCGAGCCGGTCGGTCAGTTCGAGAGCATCAGCAACTGAAACAATCGCAGACCCAGCCGCGTCCTTTGTCATCCCGTGGAGTGCCCCGGCCAATGCCAGATTCTCCCGAACTGTCAGCAGTTCATCAAGTGCTGGTGTCTGGAAAACCACACCTAATCCGTTTTCATAGTTCCGGTGGACCACCCCGTCATCCGCAGTCAATGTCCCAGCCAGTACGCCCATCAGCGTTGATTTCCCGGACCCGTTTGGTCCAAGGAGCGCGATCGACTCGCGCCCGATCACCAGCGACACCCCGTTTAGAGCGATTCGATCCCCATCCTTGTTCGAATACACCACCCGGAGTTGATCGAACTGGATTGTTTTCATCCCCCGGCTCCAAAGAACGCCGCACGAATAATCGCTTCAGCAACGAACACCGTCATGTACACAGGTAGGTGGATAATCGATCCAAAGAACACCACCCGAGCCGCCCGATCTGTCCGAACGCGAGCAAACTTGATAGACAACCATACCAGCAGCAATCCCAACAAGATCCCTGTCCCCCCGGTCACCCATCCGCTGAGTTCAGGGACAACCTTCATCGGAAGCAGTGATACCGGGATCAATAGCAACGAGGAAAAAATCATCACCGTTGCGGTGTGGTTCCCCGTTGCGTCTACACTCGGCAGCATTTTGAATCCACCCTTCTCGTAATCGACCCGGCACATCCAGGCAATCGCAAAGAAGTGGGGCATCTGCCACACAAACATCAACACAAACAACATCAGCCCGATCGGATCAGTCAAAGGCTCGAACCCCGTTCCCGGAGCAACCGCCGCCGTTCCGATCATCGCAGGCAGCGCCCCTGGCACAGCCCCGACCAATGTATTGGTAATCGTCCTGGTCTTGAGCGGAGTGTACATCAGCACATAACTGATCGCCGTGAACACCGCAATCAGAGCGGGCATGAGCCCCATCGTCAGCCACAATATCCCAGACCCTACCGCACACATCATCAACCCAAACCAAAGCACAAACCGTGGCGACAGCCGCGTTGAGGGAATAGGGCGTGTCTTCGTTCGATCCATGAGCGCATCAAGATCTGACTCATACCACATATTGAGTGCGTTGGCCCCGCCCGATGCCATCGAGGTCCCCACGAGGCACCCGACGATCAGCACAATCCAGTGCGTTAGCCCTGTCGTCCCGTAGTGCAATCCACCGACCAGAAGCCCGACCAATGCCGTGATCGTGACGAGTTTGGTAATCCCAGGCTTGGTCAGTTCTACGCAGGCTGCAATCACGCCCACAGAATCCTCTGAAGATACCTCAGCCGCTTCATTCGTGGGTTCATCAGTGGTGTTGAGTGCGTGTGTCACGCCTGATCGTAGCCCCGCTCAATCAAGGTGCGGGGACAATCAGATCAACCCACACAGGGAAATGATCCGACGCAAACCCGTGTTTCACCCCATGCCGCCAAACCCCCGAATCAAGCACCATCAGATCCGCGGAAGGCAGCACATAATCGACCCTCAACCGAAACGAAGAAGTATCCGTCGCATCGAGCCGGTCCACTCCAATCTCTGACCGTGGAGCCGGGAACTCCCCGACCCGATCACTCCCAAAGAGAAACTCAACGATCGGATCACCAATGGAACTCCCGTCTACCGGGTCGGCATTCAGATCCCCCAGAATCACAAACGATGCACCGGCTTCGAGCCCCCCTCGGGCACCGGTGTCGTCGTACAACGAATCGTTTCCATCGATGTACTCCCGGATCAATCTGATCTCATCCCGATTCCGATGCTTGTTCTTCATCTCCGGACCATCAAACGCCGGAGGCGTGGGGTGCGAAATTAACGCGTGCACCACCGACCCATTGGGCATCACGATCGGCACATCCGCAAAGTTCTTAGACGACAACCGAAAGATGTCCCATGCATTTTCTGAGTAATACGCCGATCCGTCCTTGTTGGTCGGCCCCATCGCACCGGGCAGATCCTTCCACAGAAAGGACTGGAATGTCCGAATCCCATCCCGATCAATCTTTAGCTCTGGATCAACCAAGAGCGACATCGCATACTGACCGGGGAAAGTCCCGAACCCAAAGCAGTCCGCCCCATACGCCCGCTGTTCCGCATTCTGCCGAGCCGTCCGTTCGGGTACAAGGATCTCGGCCGTGCCTGATCCATCAAGATCCAGTCCGGTCGCGATCCCGGTATTGGATCCGAGCAGTCGACTCGTAAACTCAATGGGCTCAAGTCCCTGGCCTTGGGAGACCGTCAGGTAGTTCTTGATGAAGTGATGGGCCGTGGACATATGGATCCCGGTGCCCGTGAATAGCTCGATCTCATTGAGCAGCAGCACATTGGGTCGAACCCGCTGAATGACCTCCGCGATCCGCTCAAGCCGCTTGTTCCCCGGCTCTCTCGCCTCAGCGTAACGGACATCCTCGATATTGAAGGTCATCACCCGGATAGCCACCTCCTGACCGGTCGCTTGGGAAGAGATCGCAAAGACCATCAAAAACAGGGCGAGCGGTTTCCATCGGTGTGCTATCATCCCCCTATTGAAGCCGATCCGGAGCCCCCGTGCAACCGGTAAGCCGATCTTGCCCCGATAGCTCAGCTGGATAGAGCAGCGGACTTCTAATCCGCAGGTCGTAGGTTCGAATCCTACTCGGGGTGTTCGCACAGAAAACAAAAAACTGGCCGGGTTAACAAACCCGGCCAGTTTCATTTTTAGATTGGGTCGATCGGATTACCGACGACGACGGGTGGCAACCATGCCGCCCATGCCCAGTAGTGCCAATGAGCTCGGAGCAGGAACAACCGAGAAGCCGACATTCAGCTTGTAGGCGATTGATTCAGAGTGACCCAGCCCGTCAGCGAGTTCGTCAGAATCTACTGAGGAGGAGTCAACATCACCAAATCCTGAGAATGCGATGAAGTATGAACCAGCACTGAGATCATCGATCTGGATCGCAGGCATGAAACCTACGCTGCTGTCGTCGTCAAACGCGATGACATCGCCACCAGCCGAGACGATCTGCATGATGCCGTCACCGGTACCGAATGCTGCGAAGAACGACAGCGAAGCTGTGTTGTTGAGCGAGAATGTGAACCAGTCAACATCGCCCTCTGAGATGAGACCCTCGATGGCGATCGAGCCACCAGGAATATCAAACATCCCAATATCGTTCGCAGTTGCCATCGAGTTGTTGTCTTCGGACTCGATGAAGAAGCCCCCACCGAAAGCCGAGCAAGATACCGCCATGAAAGCAGCGGTTACGATTGTTTTTGTATTCTTCATGTGAATTCTCTCCATGCACATCTTCGGATCCCTTGACATACGAAACAAAGGGTCCATTTCTCTCTTGTCCAATGATACAGCAAAGATTTGGATTCGCGCGCGTCAATATTAAATTACTTGACAAATTTGTCATTTATTAAGATTGTCAGTGTGGCCAATATAAGCCATGGGCAAAGGGGGGGGAGGCCTGTAATGAGGGTGAAGATTGAGCGCTTGTACTCAGTATGCAGGCGAAAAGCCCGATTGTTTGGCCCTGGTGCCATTTTTGAGCTTGTTGCCGATAAATTTATTCATAGTAAGATGTTGTGTTTGATCATATAAAATCGGAACAATATTACAATAATCGGGTGGGCATTATCGGGCTCCAAACAGTCGCTTTAGGAAGAGGTTATCGGTCCTTGGTGGTAATCTGGGGGTGGAAATGGGTGAGTTGGAGCTAGGATCGCTCATATATCTGAGTGCTCAACTCAGTTTTAGGGCGATGAATGACAATGACTCAAAACACTATTTCCGCCCAAATCGCTGTTGTCGGTGCTGGTGCTTCCGGGCTGATGACTGCCATCTCCATTGCACGGTCTCTTGAAGAGGCCGGCCAGGACCCCCGTTCCAATAAAATCATTTTGCTCGATGGTGCCAAAAAAATAGGGGTCAAAATCCTCGTTGCCGGGGGAGGCCGCTGCAATGTCACCCATCATGTCGTTGATGAGCATCAATACGCAACAACCAAACCTGCGATTGTCCGCACAGTTCTTAAGCGATTTTCCGCAGCAGACTCCATCGATTTTTTCGCAGGCCTGGGTGTCGAGCTTAAACAAGAGCCTACCGGAAAGATGTTTCCAACCACCGACGACGCCCACACCGTACTGCACGCTCTGCTCGACGAAGTGGACCGTCTAGGAATCTCGATCATCAACCCATGGCGTGTTGATCGAGTGACTCAAATTGACTCAGGTTTTTCTATTCATTGCGACCAAGGTCGTGATCCAATTTACGCGGATCGCATTGTCCTCGCGGCTGGTGGAAAGGCATTGCCCAAGTCGGGCTCCGACGGGCACGGCTATTCCATAGCCAAATATCTCGGCCACTCAATCACAAGCGAAATCCTCCCCGCGTTGGTCCCGCTCATCGCCGCCGACAAAAGCAGGTGGATCACCGAACTCTCGGGCATCGCTAGCCGAGCCACCCTCTCCGTCGTAACCTCCACCGGCAAACGAATCAAATCCTTTACCAACGACACCCTCATCACCCACTTCGGCCTCTCCGGCCCAGCCCCGATGGACATCTCTCGATATTTGTCGACCGCCAAGCTTTCCGATCGCAAAGCTCACCTCGAGATCAACTGGGTCCCAGATCAAACTTTCGAGCAGGTCGATCAAGACTTTACCCAACTCGGCAAAGCCCAGATCAGCACTCATCTCCGTACTCTGATCCCCGATCGCCTCGCCCGCGTGCTCTGTGAGCATGCCAGCATTGACCCGTCTACCCCAGGCCATGCCCTGAGCCGGGATTCAAGAAGGGGACTCGCACACCTCTTGACGGCGACCAAGGTCCATATCCAAGCCGACCGAGGTTTTACCCATGCGGAAGTGACAGCGGGGGGGGTTCCTCTTGAGGAAATCAATCGCAAAGATTTCCAGTCTCGACAGTGCAAAGGCCTCTACCTCGTCGGCGAGATCCTCGATGTCGATGGCCGCATCGGCGGGTTCAACTTCCAATGGGCTTGGTCAACAGGCTACATCGCAGGCACAGCGATCGCTAGATCAATCGTTCAAGGAGTTTGATTTCGTGCGGCTTCAAGCGCCTTAATTCGTCCGATGCTTTTGAGAACCCGTGCATGATCTGCACCAAAGGTTGTCACCAGAATCGAGTGGCTCTTGTCGAAAGCTTCTTGTGCATCGTCAATGAGCTGAAGTTTCGTTAGGCACTCGCCGTAGTTGTTCCTGAATAATGCGAGGTAGTAGTGATTCGAAGGCAGCATCGCTTCGCACATCCCAATCAACTCAGCAAACAATGGCTCCGCTTCATCGGCCTTTCCATTGTTCATCAGTAGCATTGCCAAGTTATTAATCGGCGCCCAGGTCTCAGGATCAGCACCTCCCGAAGTCCGCTTACGGATCTCAATAGTTTCCCGATACAATGCCGCCGCCTCGTCAACCTTTCCCTGATCCTCAAGTAAGTACGCAAGGTTCCCCATGAGAATAAGTGTCTTTGTGTGCCCATCGCCGAATCGTTTGCGATGCCCATCAAGAGCCCGTGTAGTCAAAATTTCTGCTTCATCGAGTTCGCCCAGCCGGATCAATGCTGCCCCGAGATTGCCTTGCGAAAGCAGCGTACTGAAATGGTCAGCCCCAAGCACTCGCTCGCGTCTGGACGCAACATCCCGGAATATATCCACCGCCTCTTGGTCCCGCCCTTGCTTCTGAATCACGCTCGCGAGCACATCTCGAGCAACCAGTGTTTGTGGATGATCCGGTCCCATCGCCTTCATCCGCCGCGCGGCGACATCGTTCATCACCGCTTCGCTCTCGCCAAGTCGTCCAATATCCTTGAGAGCAATCCCTCGGTTGTGCATCACAATCAGAGTCTCTTTGTGGTTTGAACCAAGTTCCTTCGAAAGCACCCGCTCGGCATCGGACCAAGTTTCGAGTGAAATCTCGTGCCGACCCGCCCCGTGGTGAATCCGAGCCATCGTGCTACGGATCTTTGCTGACTCCACCGCGTCCCCTTGCGCATCGACAACATCCAAGGCTTCATCAAGCAATACCTGTGCCTCATCAAACCGACCAAACTCAAGAAGTACCCCCGCAAGGGTCCGCTTAGCATCTGCAGTCATAGGGTCCCTATCACCAAGCGACTCGGCAGAAACCCGCACCATTTCCGTTGCGTGGAGCAACGCCTCATCGAGCTGGCCTAATCCAAGGTAGGTATTACTCAAGGCCATCCGAACAGAAGCATGCACATTTGGATACTCCGCGAAGTCTGTCTCGATGGTCATCGCAGCGGTGTCGAGCACCTCACGGACAGTGAGTTCTTCGCCAAGAGTGGAGCTGGGATCCGCTGACCCCAGCATATCGATGACAAACACATTGACCGCCAGTGCCCGTTCTCGCTCTGATTGGACCCTGAGCAACGCTTTTTGGGTTGCTTCGCGTTCGGTTTCTGCGGTTGCCCATCCCCGTGTCGCCCGTGCCGCCTGATAGCTCGCCACAACCACACCAGCGACCAGTACAAGCACCGCAAGACACGACAACGCCACCAAAGCCCGGTTGCGATCCACAAACTTCTGTCCTCGATACCATCGACCACCACCAACAGCCTCAACCGGTTCAGCGTCTAAATATCGACGCAGATCCAGTGCGAGCTCTGAAGCCGCTCCATACCGAGAATCTCGATCAGGACACATTGCTTTAGAGATCACGGCCTGCAGTTCATTGTCAAGCCCGCTTGAATTGAGCTCTACGGGACGGCTCACAAGCTCAATCGTTTCGTTGATGGTCAGTCCGCGAAGATCATGTGGAAGATGGCCAGTCAGGACCTCAAAGATCATCACACCCAGCGCGTAGACATCGGTCCTCAGATCAATATCTGTATCTTTCCGGAGTTGCTCGGGGCTCATGTAAGGCACAGTCCCGACGAGCTCCTTGACCGTCGAATCCTGTTCGAGTAGTTTGGCAACCCCGAAATCCAGGACCCGAGCCCGCCCGTCTTCATCAACCACAATGTTGGCAGGTTTAAGGTCCCGGTGTACCACCCCACGCAGATGAGCGTGTTCGATCGCTTCACAAATTGTCTTGAGTAGTTCCACCCGTTCACGAAGCCCTAGGGCTTTGGAATACTGATCGAGTTCCTTTCCTTGCACATACTCCATCGCAAAGTATGGATGCGGCTGGTCATCAATCAGAGTCTGGCCGGATTCATAAATAATCGCAATCCCGGGGTGCCGAAGCTTTGCAAGAGATTCGGTTTCTAGCTCAAACCGCTTGAGCCGCGACTCGGTCATCTTCTCAGCGTTCATGACCTTGAGTGCTACCTGCCGCTTGGGGTTTTGCTGCTGAGCAAGATAAACCGTCCCCATTGCACCTTGGCCTAATAGCCCATGAACCCGAAACGGTCCAAACCACTCGTCTTTATTGAGCAACTGCTCTTTGTCATGTAGGAAGAAATCTGGATTGTCAGACATGTCCATCGTCTGGGATTCCTGGATCTCCAGCAGAGAGTTGACCTGCCTTCGAATATCAGAATCAGGCTCGCACACACTGTCCAAATATGTTTCTCTGTGGATTCCACGAAGCCCCTCGGCATGATGCGCAATGTTCCGAGGTGTCAGTTCCATAGGGCATTTATACCATGTCAGCAGCCGATCGAAAGCTAGATTTGAAAAACCGTCTGATGAAAACAGTTATCACACTTTCGCCGGTAGGTAGGGCATCAATTCTGGCGGGATCTTCTTGAGGCCACGTCGTAGTGCTTTGGCCAGCGCATATTCCAGCGAATCGTGCATCCGCTTGTGGACCCGGTCGGTCACATTGAGCCCCAGCTCTTCCATTTTCTCGATCGAGAACTTCCAAGCGTAATACTCTTCGAGACACCGGGGCTTGTAAGTCCCAAACCCGATCGCATGATGACCGATCTCATGCAAAAACACCGCCGCCGACATCGGCCCGCGAGGCTTCGGTGATTCGATCAGCTTGGACATTGTGCCGTCTTTGTAGCTCACCTGCCACGCCACCCCCGACATCGACGACCGCCACTTCCGCACCCGCACCCCATATTCAGCAAGCATCTCCCGAGTGATCTCTTCATACCGCAACTGCATCGGTGTTTCACGATTGATAACAGGTTTGGCCTTTGGAGTCGGGCGACGACTTGGCTTCCGCTTTGGGCGACGCTTCGGCAGCAGTAAATCCCAAAGTGTGAGCGCATGCAATGTCATTCGGTTTCAATCTCCGTAACAAATCGCGCCTGGCCAATCGAGCTGCCTCTAATTTTGCGCAGTGAGTTCCCGTTTGCAAAGGCTTCCCAGCTCATTGCAGGCTTATTGGGAGGTTGGATGCTCAAGATTCGGATTGCACCAGAATTTGTCCAAACAAGGCCAAAAAGCCCGTCAATAACAACACCGGGTTCAAACCCATACTCTCGTCGGGTCGCATCACCATCGTAATCGATCATGGGTATTCCCAATTTCCAATTTGGTACGAGATGGGGTGCTAAGTCTTCGGGTTTCTGAATATGCTGGGCTCGTAAAATCCGAACAGTCTTATTTTCATAAGTTGTGAATGCCCCTGGCCAGGGGCTCAAGCCATTTATCTTTCTCGACACCACGGCGGGTGATTGATTCCAATCAATCGCTCCCATTTTTTTAGACAGCTTCCCTGCCACAGTCACCAGCCCCTCGTCCTGCTCCATCATCCGAACTCGTCCCTCGGCATGTTCTTGAAGAACCTTCATCACCAAATCCGGCCCATCAAGCGACAACGCATTATGCAGCTCGCTCGCGGTCATCGTCGGCTCTATTAACCGTTCCGATTGACCAAGCACAAACCCTGCGTCCATCTCCTTGTCGATGGTGATCACCGAGTTCCCGGAAATCGAATCCCCCGCGACGATCGCCGCATTGATCGGTGCCGCCCCGCGCCATCTCGGTAATCGGCTCCCATGCAGATTAATGGCAAACCGATCCGCGATCAGCTTTGACCCCAGATACTGACCGTACGCGATTACGACCCAGGCATCGGATTCCCATCCTCGGATAGTCTCTCGTGCCTCATTGGTGTTGATCTTCTCCGGCTTGACCATCGGTACATCTGGGAGATGCTTCGCCGCCCATTGCCCAATAGGTGTGGGGGTCAAGTTCTTCCCTCGCCCGACTCGCCGGTCCGGCTGGGTCACGATCCCGGCAATTGTGTGATCCCGAACCAACCGTTCAAGCGTCGGGACTCCGAATGCCCCAGAACCCAGAAAGACGATCTTCATTATGATCCCTCTCAGCCCTTGGCGGCCCGTTTAAACGATTTAATCAGCGATCGGTTTTTAAGCCGGGACATTTGAGACATCTTGTCCAGGATCATGATCCCGTCGAGATGGTCGATCTCATGCTGCCAGCACCGCGCCATCAGCCCGGTTGCTCGGAGTTCGACCGGATTGCCATCGATATCCAACGCCCGCATCGTTACGGTCGTCGGCCGGCGTACCTCGCCTGTCAGATCCGGAAGCGACAAGCAGCCCTCGTCATACGGCTCCATATCCTTGGAAAACTCCGTAATCTTCGGATTGAAGAACACCTGATACTCCTTAGACGCGGAGGGGATCACAGTATCTACCGGGTCATCCTCATGGATCGGCACATGGGCCACAAACAGCCTCCAGCTCAAACCCACCTGAGGAGCCGCAAGCCCGATCCCCTCGGCCTCACGCATCAGGTCCACCATTCGTGATGCAACCGCCCGGGTTTCCTCGTTGACCTCGACATCCACCCCTTTGGTTCGGAGGACCTCGGTGGGATAAATCTCGATACGGAGTTTGGCTGGATCTACACTCATCAACCCATCGTATGGCCGGCTGATGATCGGTGTCCGTGCCCGATACCATTCGGCTCGTAAATCGCATACACTCTCCGGTCAATCAACCCGATTGGCGATCTGAGACAGGAGCTTTGTGACCAGTGGCACTATTCGGCAAAAAAAATAATGGGGATGAAGATTCCGGCCCATCAGATGATTTCAGCCCGAAGAAGGCCGAGGCTTTCTTTAAGCATGCCCGGACGGTGCATGATTCTGAGAACTATGAATACGCCATGCAGCTCTGGCTCAACGGCCTCCGGAGAGATCCAGGGAACATGGAGGCCCTCAGCGCCTACCTCCGCTCCGCTGAAGTCTTTAGCGTAGAGAATCCTAAAAAGGGCGTGAGCAAAGAAACCAAATCCGGGACCGCGACCAAAGGTGATCTCGGCAAGTACATCAGCGCCCTGCTCGATTTCGGCCTCAAGCGGATGGATGTGAATACCGCGATTAAAGCCGCCCAGGCCGCGGGTAAGCTCCAACTCAGCGAGCCTACAAGACTGATAGGTGAGCACGCACTGACACTCGCCCAAAAAGATCCCAAGCAAAAGAAGGACATGTTTGTCAAACTTCTTGATGCGTTTGAATCGGGGAATGTCTTCGACCTCGCCGCCATCGCGGGCGAGATGGCATGCCGCATGGATCAATCCGACGGCGCGTTGCAGGTCCGTGTCCGGAATATGCTCGCTGCCGGAACAATCACAGGCGGCGGCTACGACAACGACGAAGAGGGTGGCTTTCGCAAGAATATCCGGGACGCGGACAAGCAGCTTGAACTCGAACAACACGATTCGATCGCAAAAACCACCAGCACCAAAGATCAGATTGTCGAACGCACCGCTGAAGATTACGAATCTCGCCCCGATGATCTCGCTGTGATCACCGCCTACGCCAAGGCACTGTTGGAGCGAGGAAAGAACGCCGACGAACTCAAAGCAATGTCGCTCTACGGCAAAGCCTACAAGGAATCCGGGCAGTACCGCTTCCGCCAACTCGCAGGCGAAGTACAGATGCGTCGTGCCGACCGCATGATCTCAAAGCTCACAAGGCAGGTCGAAGCTGATCCTACAAACACAGAACTGACCGCCAAGCTCGCGGATGGCAATGAGAAGTATCTCAAACTCCAGATGAGCGAGCTCAGCCTGCAAGTCGAGAACTACCCAACCGATCTTCGCCTCAAATACCGTCTTGGCAAAATCTTCTACCAGTCCGAAAAATTTAATGAGGCCATCGAGCAGTTCCAACTCGCGCAGAACGAGCCCAAGCTCAAGCGAGAGGTTCTCGGGCTTATGGGTAACTCCTTTATGAAACTCGGCGGCTGGGAAGACGCCGCAATTCAGACCTTCCGCCAGGCCCTCGATGGCAAAATGGAAGACGACACTGATATCGGCATGGATCTCCGCTACTCACTTATGAACGCCCTGACCCACAAGGCCGAGAAAGACTCGGATCTCGAATCTGCAACCGAGGCCGACAAGATCGCCGCCTCTTTGGCCATCCAACAGTTCAACTACCGCGATGTCCGCGAACGCCGAGAAGTTATCAAAACGCTGATCACCAATCTCAAGGGCTAATCCAAATGTTCGGCAAAAAGGATGACAAAGCGGTCGCCATCATCCCCGCCCGCCTTGGGTCAACCCGGTTCCCCCGCAAAGCCCTCGCCGATGACACCGGCAAGCCGATGGTCGTCCATGTCTGCGAGCAGGCCGCCAAGGCTGAATCAGTAGGCCGGGTCGTCGTCGCCACGGACGCCGAGGAAATTAAGTCCGCCGTCGAAGCCCATGGCTTCGAAGCGGTCATGACCGACCCCGCGCACACCAACGGCACAAGCCGCCTAGCAGAAGCGGCTAAAGTTCTCAAACTCAAAGCGCAACACATCGTCGTCAATGTCCAAGGCGATGAACCCGAAATCGAACCAATGATTATCGACGGGGCGATCGCAGCAGCTTGCCTAGAAAAACAAGTCTCCTGGTGTCCAGAGCTTGGCCCTCTAGGAGCCGCCGTCGGAACTGTCGCATGCCCAATCGATGATCTAGAAGAAGCCAAGAACCCGAATATTGTCAAGGTAGTCATCGGTCTCATAGAATCAGACCAAGCTGTTGCTCAGGCGATCTATTTCAGCCGGGCGCCGATCCCACATGACCGCGACACTACAGGGACGGCCCGGTACTTCCGTCATGTAGGAATTTATGCCTATAGCGTCAGCGCATTGATCGCGTATCAATCGCTCGAAGAATCCCCCCTCGAGCGCATCGAATGCCTCGAACAACTCCGCTGGCTCGAGAACGGCTACCCGATCGCCGTCGCCATCCGTGAATCGACCCACACCGGCATCGACACCCCAGTACAATACCAGGCCTTCGTCGAACGCTACCAAGCAAAAAAATCTTCATAAATCTATTCGATCTTGTCCACAAACACCCCTCCGCCCTTGCAAGTCATACCCCACCGTATGTACGATGAGCTATGCCCGCATCCAGTGACGACACCCCGGCCACCGACATCCTCGCTCAAGCCGGCAATATCTCCGGAGCAGAGCGAGAGTTCTACTCTCCGATGCCCGACGGCTACAAACCCGGAAATCACAAATATGTCGCCGTCCTCGGCACCGTCATGTCCGGGCTCGGCAAAGGCATTTTTTCGTCATCGATGGCCAAAGTCCTCAAAGACAAAGGCTTACGCGTAGCCCCGATCAAACTCGAAGGCTATCTCAACATCGACTCGGGCACCCTCAACCCATACCGTCACGGCGAAGTCTTCGTCCTCGATGACGGCACCGAATGCGACATGGACCTAGGCACCTACGAGCGGATGCTCGACCAGAACCTGACCAAACGAAACTTCGTCACCGCAGGACAGATTTACTCCGAGATCCTCGACCGAGAACGCCAAGGCGTGTACCTCGGGCGCGATGTCCAAATGATCCCCCATGTCACCGGCGAAGTGAAACGCAAACTCCGCGAACTCGCACTCCGAGGCGACGGCTCAGGACCAGCAGATGTCGTCTTCGTCGAAGTCGGAGGCACCGTCGGCGACTACGAGAACGGCTTCTACATCGAAGCTCTCCGCGAGCTCGCCTTCGAAGAAGGCCCCGGATCAGTCTGCTTCGTCGCCCTCACCTATGTCATCGAGCCCAAGACCCTCGGCGAGCAAAAATCTAAAGCCGCCCAGCTCGGCATCAAACGCCTCATGGAATCGGGCATTCAGCCTCAGCTCATCGCCTGCCGTGCAAGCCAAGAAGTGACCCACAAAGTCCGCGAAAAAATCGCGATGTTCTCCAATGTCCCCATGGAACGCGTCTTCTCCATGCACGACCGCGACAGCATCTACACCATCCCCGACGAACTCCGCGCTCAAGGTCTCGACCGAGAAATCCTTTCAACCCTCTCACTCCATGACCGTGTTGATGCGACCGCCGAAGACCGGGCCCGAGTCCGATGGGCGACCTTTGTCGATGGCCTGACCGCTGAACGCAAGCAATCCGTCCGCATCGGTATCTTGGGCAAATACGCTGAACTACGCGACGCCTACGCCTCGATCGACAAAGCCCTCGAACACTGCGAAGCCGCATTTCGGTGCGATGTTGAGCAGGTCTGGATGGACACCACCGAGATTAACGACTCAAATGTCAAGGATCGACTCGAAAATCTCGATGCCGTCATCGTCCCCGGCGGCTTTGGCTCTAGAGGTGTCGAAGGCAAAATCTCCTGCGTCAAACACTGCCGCGAGAATGGAGTCCCATACCTGGGCATCTGCCTCGGATTCCAGGTCGCAGTCATCGAGTTTGCCCGCAATGTTCTGGGCATCAATGATGCGTATTCAACCGAGTTCGACCCGATGACCAACTCGGCCCTCATCTCCGAGCTCCCAGACCAAAAGAAAATCGAAGGCCTCGGCGGCACCATGCGTCTTGGCGCTCAGGATGTCCAGATCACCCCGGGCACCCTCGCCTCATTCCTTGCTGATGGCCATCTCTCCATCCACGAACGCTTTCGTCATCGCTACGAGGTCGAACCCACCTACATCGAGCGCCTCGAAGCCGGCGGCCTCATTTTCTCAGGTCGTCACCCTGACCAGCCCATCATGCAGATCCTCGAACTCCCCTCAGTCGCGAGTGTGGAAGAAGGCGTTGCGCCTACTAAGCCAATCACCCATCCCTACTTCGTTGGCGCCCAGTTCCATCCAGAACTCACCTCGAGCCCGCTCCGCCCACAACCCATGTTCATGGGTCTCGTCGCCGCAGCACTTCAGCACCGCTTCGAGCACAACGAACAGCAATGGGAACAGATCCTCAAGTCCAGCGCGGTCCTCAAACGCTGGCTCCGCACACCGAACGGCCAGCATCAACCCACCAACTAGATCCGGCTCCGAAGCGCGATAGCGCTATCAAGCAAAATCAAAGCACTCAAAATATCAGGCTTCCCAAGCGTGATGCAGCAGTTATTCGCAAGCGTCTGCGCATGGAGCATCGCATTGAGACGATTCTCCTCGTCCTCGGCTTCTACAGATCGAACCACAAACGCGTGCAGCCCCCAAGGCCGATTGATCCCGTTGTCGGGTTGCAACTCCCGCGTGTGCCAGTCCACAAGTCCGTCCAACCGATCTCGCATCTCGCTCTTGGCTAAATACCACAATGCATGCAGCGCGCACAGCTCAATCTGCGTCCGATGCTCAATTGCATACCCATGCGGATCAACCAAGCCATCCTCTATGGAGATGAATCCTTCCCACGCCCCGCCGATTCCATGAACCGCTTCCCATAGCCGAAAATCAAGATCCACACTCTCAATCTCTCCCGGCTCATAGTCGATCCCCAGCACCCGGCTCAGTAGCGCCCCGTCAGTTGCACGCCGGGCCCCAAACTCGTCCTGGAATGAGTCAACAAATGCCCGCTTCTCATCGTCCGTCCCCTCGATCGGGACACCGGCCAACGGCCCAACGACCATCCCATCAAGATGGCTAATCCACTGTTCAATCGTCGGGATTTGTGAGTGTTGGCAGGGGGAGTCCATCTACGATCATAGAACAATCCGAGCCCGCCGGGTCTACGATTGCCCATGACTGAAACAACGACTCTCCGCAAGACACCACTTCACCAGCACCACCTCGATCACGGCGGGCAAATGGTTGACTACGCCGGATGGGAAATGCCCATCAAATACACCACCTCCATCCACGAGGAGCACACCCACTGCCGCACCAATGGCTCCCTCTTCGATGTCTCCCACATGGGCCGCCTCTCGGTCAAAGGCAAGGACTCTTCAAAGCTTCTTGAACGCGTCTGCTCCCGCCGCATGGGCAACATGCAGGAAGGCCAATGCCGCTACTCGTTCATGTGCAACGAGACCGGCGGAGTCCTCGACGATGTCATCGTCATGCGTCTCGAATCCGAAGATTTCCTCGTCGTCGTCAACGGCGCCAACCGCGATAAGATCATTGCCCATATGAGTTCAGTCATCGCAGACCGGGGCTTCAAGGTTAAGTTCGAGGACCGCACAGAGAAAACCGCAATGGTCGCCATCCAAGGCCCCAAGGTCATGGACTTCATCAGTTCAATCTCCAAGGAAATCGCCGAGCTCAAACGCTTCCGTTTCTTGACGAAGAACATGATGATCATGAAAGTCCTCGTTGCCCGTACCGGGTACACCGGAGAGAACGGCGTCGAAATCTTCCTCCCCGCCTCAGCAGTCAAGATGGCCGTCGGTCTCCTTCAAAAAGAATCCGTTTCCGTCAAGTCCGATCTTGACCTCAAGCCCTGCGGGCTTGCCGCTCGCGACACCCTCCGCCTCGAAGCCGGTCTCCCCCTCTATGGCCACGAACTTGGCGAAGACATATCCGCCCACGCCGTCAACATGCCCTTTGCCATGAACCTCGACAAGACAGTTGAGGCCGACGGCGAAACATTCATCGGCCAAGAAGCCCTCGCTAAAGAACAAGCAGCCGGCGGCCCTTCCATCACCCTTGTTGGCATCGAGATCGATTCAAAGAGAACGGCGCGCCAAGACATGCCAGTCCTGATTGATGGCAACCCAATCGGCAAGGTTACCTCCGGTTGCATGTCTCCAACCTTGGGCAAATCTATTGCAATGGCTTATATCAACAAAGATCAGTCCGAAGTCGGCACAAAGATCGCCATCGATGCTGGAAGATCCCAGCTCGATGGGACCATCGTCCCTCTTCCATTTTATAAAGCGCCCAAGCCGAGTTGATCAGGCTTACGGGTTCCGTCCGTCAAGATCATGCTCAATCCAGCCGGCGTTGGTATGCCGCACAATCGCCCCGGTGACCTGATAGATCACTTGCTCAGCAATATTGGTGCAGTGATCTGCCATCACCACGGCTTGATGGATAATCGAATGCAGATCAAACGCGTGGGCAACCCCCAGCCGCCCATCAGCGATCCGCTCTTCGCTTTTTTTGACAATCAGGTCATAAAACTCAAGGACGGCGCCCTCAGAACTCAGCACCTGTTTGGCCCGCTTCGCATCATTCTCAGCGAAGCACCGGACCGAGTCTCGCAAAATCCCCACCACAGAGTTTGTCATGACCATCGTTGTTCTTGGGAATGCTGAAGTTCGATCCCCTAGCGACACCACCCTGAACGCGACATCCGCCGCTGCATCGGCAATCCGCTCAAGCTCGTTATTAACTTTGACAGCCGAGAGCAATGCCCTGATCTGCTGAGGGTTCAGCGGGCACCCATCGTGAGATGCCCGTTCGAGAAGATCCACCGCGTCCCGTTCGATCTCCAGATCCGCCTGGTCGACCTCGTCATCACGGGTCATCAGTTCGAGTGCTCGGTCTGTGTCCATATCAAATATGGTCTGGAATACCTGCTCTGCGATCTCGGTCACAAGCGCACCCTGAGCCCCTAGCCGGGTCCGGATTGAATCCAGCCGCTGATCAAACTGTTCTGGTGAGATACCCATTGAAAATCCTCAACCATTTCCTCTTCAAGCCACGAATCATGCGCACGATAGCCGAATTCGCATGACCAATCACCTCTATCGACCTATCCTCGATTAATTCAGAACTCTTTTGTAGTTTTCACACACATCAGGAGCATCCAGATGGCTTTCGATATCGATCTTGTCCACGCCCGTCAAATCCTCGACTCCCGCGGCAATCCAACTGTAGAAGTCGATGTCGTCCTCTCCTCCGGAGCTGTAGGTCGGGCCGCGGTACCCTCAGGTGCCTCCACAGGCGAGAGCGAAGCCGTGGAACTCCGTGATGGCGGGGAGACCTATATGGGCAAGGGTGTCGAGCAAGCCGTCGCCAATGTCAACGACCAGATCGCTCGCGAGATCGAGGGCCTCGACGCACGCGACCAAGAAGGCGTCGACCAAGCCATGATCGACCTCGATGGCACCCCAAACAAATCGAACCTCGGTGCCAACGCGATTCTCGGAGTCTCCATCGCAGTCGCCAAGGCCGCCGCAGAGACCTCGGGCCTCCCACTCTACCGCTACCTCGGCGGGGCATCCGCCAAAACCCTCCCGGTCCCTATGCTTAACATCCTCAATGGCGGCAAGCACGCCGACAATACTGTGGATTTCCAAGAGTTCATGATCCAGCCATGGGGCTTTGACGATTTCGGTCAGGCCTTCCGCGCCGGCGTCGAGATCTACCACAACCTCAAATCCGTCCTTGCCAAGCAAGGCATGTCCACAGCAGTAGGGGATGAGGGCGGGTTCGCGCCAAACCTCAAAGACAACGAGGACGCCCTTAAAATCATCGAGGAGGCCGTGGATAAAGCGGGCTACTCATGGGGCGAGCAGATCTTCGTCGCCCTTGATCCAGCGACCTCCGAGCTATGGAATGAAGCCGAGAAAGACGGCAAGAAGGGCTACAAGTTCTTCTCGTCCTCCCAAGACATCCTCTCGTCAGGCGATATGGTCTCCCTCTGGGCTGACTGGTGCAACAAGTACCCCATCCGCTCCATCGAAGACGGCCTCGCCGAGAACGACTGGGAGGGCTGGGCCAAACTCACCGCAAAGCTCGGCGATAAAGTCCAGATCGTCGGTGACGATCTCTTCGTCACCAACAAGAAATTCGTTGAGCGTGGAGTCGCTGAGAATTCCGCAAACTCCGTCCTCGTCAAGGTCAACCAGATCGGTACTTTGTCGGAAACCTTTGACGCTGTCAACTACGCGATGGCCAACAAGTTCAACTGTGTCCTGAGCCACCGCTCGGGGGAGACCGAGGACTCCACCATCGCCGATCTTGCCGTTGCTACCAACTGTGGGCAGATCAAAACCGGCGCCCCATGCCGCTCTGACCGCAACGCCAAGTACAACCAGCTCATCCGCATTGCCGAGGAACTGGGTGATACCGCGGTCTACGGCTCAAGCACCTGGAACCATTAACCCCTATTCCGGTACCATCTATCCATGGGTCAACCAGAATGGAAATCCTCATACGACGATGACGGCGACCGATTCGCCGGCATTAAAAAAGTCCTTGCCCGAATTTTCGGAGACGGCGAGAACCCTCTCGCATGGGGATTCCCCCTCGTCAAAGTCGCGGGTGTCGGATTCAAGATCCACCTCCTCATGGTGGTCTATCTGCTTGCCCAGCTGATCTTCACCATGCCCGGCCACCAAGCTGGACCGGTGTTTGTGGTCCCAAATCTAGTCGCGATGGTAATTCTCGTAGTTCTCCACGAAGCCGCCCATGCATATGTCGCTCGCCGCAACGGCGGAAGCTCCGAACAACGAATGCTCTGGCCCCTCGGGGGCCTCGAACCCGCCCGGTACGAAGATGAGGATCCCAATGCCGAGCTCAGAACCGCCCTCGCGGGACCGATGCTCAATCTTGCACTCATCCCACTCTTCGTGATTCCACTCGTTCTTCTGACCGGTTCATGGGAAGCGACTGTCTTTAACCCATTCAGTCCATCATCCTCAATCCACACCCTGCTCCTTGCTTCTGATCAGACAACCCCTTGGTGGCTCGTGACGATCTGGGCATTTCATGTTGTGAATCTGATAATTTTCGCGGCCAATATCATCCCCATGCACCCCTTCGACGGCGCGACTGTTCTCCGCATCATCCTTTCGAAGAATCGAGGGGATCTCTCTGCCCGACAGCTCACCGCTTATTCCGGTCTCTGGGTCGCCACCGCCATCGGGCTCTGCGGAATGATCTTCGCCGACGCTAAAATGCTTCTGGCTATCGCCATTGTTGCGGGTATTGTCTGCACCATCGAACGCCGCCGTCTCCAGTTCCTCGACTACGCCCAAATGGTCCCAGGCTACTCAAACGACCCCAAAGACGAGTGCTCATCCCCTAAAAATGAGGCCTCAGAGCCCGACCACCCCCCAACAGCCGATCTCGATCAAATTCTCGAAAAAATCTCGACTTCTGGAATTGAGTCCCTCACCAGAAGAGAACGACGAACACTCAAGAAAGCCACCGAATCGAGCCGAAATTCGGAATGAGCCGGCTTGTTTGCCCAATCACTCCAAGAACATAATTCAGACCAAAGGCAACGACCCATGGGCATCCACGACCGAGACTACAACCGCTCAGGCTCCGGTATGGGCGGGCCACCACGCTCCGGCGGTCATGGCATGCTCGTCCGCTCACCCGGATGGTCGGTCAACACCTGGGTCATCGCGATTAATGTCGCCGTCCACATCCTCGCTCTTACCATTTTTTGGCCAGCGTTTTATAACATTGGACAGCTCACCGTCCACGACGGATTCCAACGCCTTGAAGTCTGGCGGCTCATCACCTTCCAATTCCTCCACAGCCCTGCAAGCATCTGGCACCTCGGAATGAACATGTTTGGGCTCTGGATCTTCGGTCCAATGGTTGAGCAGTATCTTGGAGGCAAAAAATACCTCGCATTCTATTTAATCTGTGGACTCGCAGGCGGGGTTATGTTTGTCGCTCTCAATGTGCTCGGTGCCTTTACACCAATCAATATTCTGAGTGATGGATTCAATACTCCCCTAGTCGGTGCATCCGCTGGTGTGTTTGGCGTCATCGTTGCTTGCGCGCACATCGCGCCTAATCAAACCGTCCAACTCCTCTTCCCGCCCATCCCCATGAAGCTCAAGGTCTTCGCCTACGGCTATGTAGGCCTCGCCCTCTTCCAACTCCTCGCTGGTTCAAACAACGCCGGCGGAGAAGCCGCCCACATCGGCGGCGCCATCGCGGGTTTCTACTTCATCCGAAACTCTCACCACCTTTTGGATTTCTTTGATATCTTCGGGGACTCACGAACTAAATCTAAGAAAGCCAATCCCTACAAAGCACCCAAGCCCAAGCGGGGCGTTCCAACCACCGAAGAAATCGACCGGATCCTCTCGAAGGTCGCCACTGAGGGCATTGGGTCACTCACAGACAAAGAAAAACAAGCACTGAATAAAGCAAGCAAGGACCAGCAGAACACCCGCTAGACCGTGTCTAGTCTTGCCCAATGACTCCGCCACTCAAATTTTCAATCCACAATAAACTCGGCAACGCCCGCACAGGGACCGTCGACACCCTTCACGGCTCATTTGAAACTCCCGCCTTCATGCCCGTTGGCACCCGCGCCACCATCAAGGGCATCCTCCCCAATCTCGTCAAAGAGACCGGCTCTCAGATCCTCCTCAACAACACCTACCACCTCATGCTCCGCCCCGGATCAGACCTCATCAAAGAAATGGGCGGCGTCCATAAGTTCATGAACTGGAACGCCCCGATCCTCACAGACTCGGGCGGATACCAGGCTTACTCCATGGCCGATATCAACAACATCGACGAGGATGGCGTTTCCTTCAAATCTATCCTCGATGGCTCCATGATCAGGCTCAACCCTGAGATCGCCATGCAGGTCCAGAATAATCTCGGCCCAGATATTATGATGGCCTTTGACGACTGTCCCCCCTCCGTCGATCCTGCCGTGGGACCGGTCAACCAAACCCGGCTCCGTCACGCCGCTCGCCGCGATGCTACAAAGAAAGCCGGCTACAACCACGCAGAGCGTCTCCAGATCGCTAACGAACGGACCGTCCGATGGCTCGAGCGGTGCAAAGAGTCCCACGCCCGTCCGGATGAACAATCCCTTTTCGGAATCGTCCAAGGCGGCACTGACCTTGCCCAACGAGATTGGTCTGTAGAACGAATCTGCAACATCGACCTCCCCGGATACGCCATCGGAGGGGTTGCAGTAGGGGAGTCCCCAGAAGATATTGCCAAGATCGTCGCCCACACCGCCCCCAAGATGCCCGAATCCAAGCCTCGGTATTTGATGGGTGTGGGTTATGAACGCGACATCGTCGCCGCCGTCATGTCAGGGGTGGACATGTTCGATTGTGTTCTTCCAACGCGGAATGGCCGCAACGCCAACGCTTTTACCACCGAACCCGGTCGCAATGGCCAGATTCGCCTCCGAAACGCCCCCTTTGCCCGCGACCCCCTCCCAATCGAGCCCGGATGCGATTGCCACGCATGCGACCCTGTACGCTATGGCTGGGACACCCCAGATGGCCAACCCTTCTCCCGTGCCTACATTCGGCATCTGTTCATGGCGGGGGAAATGCTCGGACCAATACTCGTCACCCTCCATAACCTCCGATTCTTCCAACGCCTCACAGCCGACCTCAGAGCCGCCATCAATGCCGGCGATTGGGGTATTCTGATCGCGCAAAGGCCTCACCTCAAAGAACTCATCGAATCCTACACCCCCGAATCAAACCCCAATTAACCCCATCCAGCCCGATTCGGTGACCTACCATCCAAGCCCGAACGGGATACCCCCGTCAGGGTCATGAAAGGTATCGTTGCATGGACATCACCACTCCCATCGCCGTATGGGCAACACACACCATGATCGCTCAAGACTCCGGTTCTGCCGGAGGTGTATTAGGGGCTCCATCAGGTTCACCTCAGACAGGAACCACCCAAGGCATACCCGGCGACCCCGGCGCTACTGGCAACGCACGTCCATCAACTGGAATGGGATCTCTTCTCCCCATCATGCTCCTCATGATGGCGGGCATCCTCATCATGACCTCGCTCTCTGGCCGCAAAGAACGCAAGAAGCACGCCACCCTTATGGCGAGCCTCGGCAAGAAGGACAAGGTCCGGGCCGCCGGCGGGATCATCGGCACCATCATCGAAATCAAGAACGACGAAGTCCTCCTTGAAACCGACCGAGCATCAAACACAAGAATCCGTGTTGCCCGCTCGTCGATCTCGACGGTCATCAATCATAAATCGACACCAGTCATCGAAGAAGAAACGGCCGAACTCGCCGATTCCAAATAAGTAAGAATTTCCCCGGCTAGCCCCGGATACCAAGAGGCATTGCATGCGTCACTTTACTCGAAACTCGATTCTCGCCATCATCATGCTCATGCTGGCGTTCTGGGCCTCCAATCCACCATCCAAAAAGATCGGCCTCGGCAAAGATCTNCGTGGTGGTGCGTCGCTGGTNTACTCTGTTCAAATTGATCGTTCAGAGAACGCTTCGCAGGTAATTCCAAAGATTATCGAAGTGCTCAAAAAGCGCATCGATCCCAACGGACTCTACGAAATTCAGATCGTGAGCCAAGGGCAGGACCGCATCGAGATTACGATGCCGCTCCCAAGCGACTATGTCAAAGAACTCCGCAAGGGTTTCGAAGACGAGCTCGCCAAACTTGGCGTTGCATCGATCAAGCCCGACGAGTTTGAACGAGTCATGGCACTCCCTGCCGATGAGCGTGACGCACAGATCGTGCGGATGGGTACAAACAGCCCCAAGGTTCTTGATCTGCTCAATCAGGCCGCTGCGGCTTTCGATGATGCCGAACGCTTCCGTGCACAGCTTGATATCTTCTCGCTCAACTTAGACACCCCCGACGAGGTTATCGACAAGCTCGTAAACGATGCCGCCGAGGCAGAACTGGCTTACGAATCTGCACGCGACACCGTTTTAGACAGCGCTGTTTCACCGCAGGATGTCCGCCGCGCTCTCGAGGAATCCAAGGAACAGAAGACGATCCGTGACAACGCCGCCGATGGCGTGGTCACCCTCCCCAGCGAGCGTG
>JGI24723J26617_10000489_pt1 | contig 38705 bp, 32 predicted proteins | sample Cruoilmetagenom6_FD_26617 | JGI IMG/M metagenome (IMG submission 26617) | reverse complement strand
CGGTTCAATCAGGTTATCTTTATCATTATGCCTTTGTCATGCTTATCGGTGTGGCTGGCGCTGTGACGTGGTTTATATCCACATCCAGCCACGGTCACTAGGGGATTAGATCATGAGTTTTTTAGAAAATAATCTCCTATCAATGATGATGTTGATCCCACTTGTGGGTGCAATGACTTTATTGATGATCAAGGGTCAAGATAGCGACGATGCGAAACTTAATATTCGTGCAGTTACGCTTCTTTGCACCATTCTTGTTTTTATCGGGTCCATCATCCTTTGGTATAACTTTGATAACAGCACCGCTGATTATCAGTTTGTCGAAAACTACGCCTGGTTCGGTGATACCATCCGCTATCACCTTGGTGTTGACGGTATCTCAATGTTATTTGTGGTGCTAACCGCATTCTTGATGCCAATCGTTATACTGTCCACTTGGGAGGCGGTTGATACCCGTCTTAAAGAGTTTATGATTGCCTTCTTGCTTCTAGAGACATTGATGATCGGTGTGTTTAGTGCACTTGATATCTTCCTCTTCTATGTCTTCTTTGAGGGTGGTCTTATCCCAATGTTCTTGATCATAGGTGTTTGGGGCGGCGCAAATCGCATTTACGCTAGCTACAAGTTCTTCCTCTACACATTGCTTGGCTCAGTATTAATGCTGGTTGCCATGCTTTGGATGGTGTTGGAGAGCGGCACTGCCGATATACCGTCGCTAATGAACTATAGCTTCTCAGCTGAGGCGCAAACATGGCTCTGGTTAGCTTTCTTCGCTTCTTTCGCGGTTAAGATGCCAATGTGGCCGGTTCACACATGGCTTCCTGACGCGCACGTGCAGGCACCAACTGCTGGTTCCGTGATCTTGGCTGGTGTATTGCTGAAAATGGGTGGTTACGGCTTCCTGCGGTTCTCTCTACCAATGTTCCCTGATGCAACGAATGACCTTGCATGGATTGTCTTTGGTCTAAGTTTGATTGCAGTGATCTACACATCACTGGTTGCTCTGGTACAGTCTGACATGAAAAAGCTAATTGCCTATTCATCTGTCGCGCACATGGGCTTTGTGACCATCGGTATCTTCACGCTTAATCAGCAGGGTATCGAAGGCTCGATCTTCCAAATGTTAAGTCACGGTATCGTCTCTGCAGCACTCTTCCTTTGTGTCGGTGTTGTTTATGACCGTTTGCACACCCGCGAGATTGATCGTTACGGCGGCCTTAGCATCAACATGAAACGCTATGCGGTGATCTTTGTGATCTTTACCATGGCATCTGTCGGCTTGCCGGGGACCTCTGGTTTCGTTGGTGAAGTACTCGTGTTGTTTGGCGCCTTTGAATATAACAGCTGGGTTGCTTTCTTTGCATCCTTCGGTGTTGTGCTTGGTGCTGCTTATATGTTGTGGCTCACCCGCCGTTTAATCTTTGGTGACCTTGTCAAAGATGACGTCAAGGCAATGCCTGATCTGAGTGCGCGTGAAATGCTTATGTTCCTACCGCTGATCGCAGTGGTGTTCTGGATGGGTATATACCCAAACAGCTTCTTGGAGCCTATGCATAAATCCGTTGAGAAATTAATGACACAAACGAGCGTGGCACACACAGCCACGCATAAGGAGTAGTTCTAATGACATCAGAACTTCCCATCTTAACGGCTGCGATGCCTGAGATTGTTTTGGCCCTCGGTGCCATGGTTTTGCTAATGGTCGGTGTTTTCTCCGATAAAAAGAAAGCCTTCGATATTACCAATAAGCTTGGCATGGTGCTTATTGTTCTAGTTGGTATTGTTTTGCTGACCCAAGTAGATGCCTCACGCCAACTTACCTTTGGTGGTATGTTTGTGTCCGATAGCTTTGCTATTTACGCGAAAGTATTGGTGCTCATTGGCTCACTGGCTGCGCTGTTTATGGCGAGCCGCTATTTACAGTCGGAAAATATCGCACGTTTTGAGTTTGTGGTGCTTGTGGCACTGGCAACGCTCGGCATGATGCTGATGATTTCCGCTAATAACCTGCTCAGCCTTTATATTGGCCTTGAGCTACAATCATTGTCGCTTTATGTGCTTGCCGCTATCAACCGTGACCGTGCACGCAGCACAGAAGCGGGTTTGAAGTATTTTGTGCTTGGCGCATTATCATCAGGCATGCTGCTTTACGGTGTATCTTTGATTTATGGTTTCACTGGCACAACAGACTTCGACTTGCTTGCATCTAGCTATCTTGCAGCAGGGGATAACCTAGGCCTTATTGTGGGCTTGGTGTTTGTAATGGCGGGTCTAGCCTTTAAAGTATCTGCTGTACCGTTCCATATGTGGACACCAGACGTATATGAGGGTGCACCAACGCCTGTTACTGCCTTTTTTGCAGCAGCACCTAAGGTGGCGGCGCTTGCGCTGTTTACACGTGTTGTTATGGGCGCTTTCCCAACACTCAGCACCGAGTGGTCACAAATCATTGTGTTTATGTCTATGGCATCGATGCTGGTTGGGGCTTTCTTTGCACTGCGTCAAACAAACATCAAACGCCTAATGGCATATAGCTCGATTGGCCACGTTGGTTTTGCATTGATGGGCTTAGCTGCTGGTACCGTAGGCGGTATCGAAGCGCTGTTGGTTTATCTAGCGATATACCTGACCATGACTGTTGGCTCGTTCGGGATTATCCTCACCATGCGCCGCGGCGAGAAAATGGTGGAGAAGGTCGAAGACCTAGCTGGTCTGTCACAGAACAACCTCCCAATGGCTATCGCCTTTGCGGTCTTTATGTTCTCACTAGCTGGTATTCCAGGTCTCGCTGGTTTCATTGGTAAATGGTATGTGGTCATGGCTGCTGTTAACGCACACCTGATGCCGCTTGCGGTTGTTGGTGTGTTGGCATCCGTTGTGAGTGCCTTCTATTACCTTCGTGTGATTAAGGTTATGTTCTTTGATGATCCAGCCACGCCGTTTGAGCCTGTTGAAAGCAGATCCCTAAAAGGTGTTATATTGGTGAATGCACTGATCAACTCACCACTTAGCTATTTCTTCCTTATTGGGCCGCTAGTAACAGCGGCTGCTTGGGCTGCGGGCGCATTTGCCTAACAGCAATTTCATAGATTTATCAGCCTCGATGCCAGACGGTGTCGGGGCTGTTTTATTTTCATCTCTTGAAAGCACCAACGATACAGCCCGCGAAGCCTTTGCGCGCGGTGAAATTGGTCCAACGTGGTTTGCAGCACAAGAGCAGACTAAGGGACGAGGGCGGCTGGGTCGTACATGGGTGTCTAACGGCGGTGGTAATTTATATACTAGTCTACTGTTTAAGCCCGATGTTGAACCCGCCGAACTTGCAGCACTACCATTTATTACATCGCTAGCGGTTAGAGATGCGCTCATTAAACATGGAGCAGACGGCGATAGCGTGCAGTGCAAATGGCCTAATGACGTGCTGATCAACGAGAAGAAATGTGCGGGCATTCTGATCGAAACCATTTTGAGCCCTAAAAACACAATTGATTCTGTGATAGTTGGTATTGGTATCAATCTTAACAGTTTCCCTGATAGCGCACAATTTCCTCCAACATCGCTATTAGCTGAAGCTGGGTTTGCACCTCAACCAGATGAGTTTCTCGCGACGCTGGCTGAAGTTTTCATTGCCCACTGGCTCAATTGGATATTAAACGGATTCACCGTGACCGCATCACAGTGGACTGACGTTGCATGGGGTTTGGGCAAACGCCGCAGCGTAGAGACCAGTGCTGGGAGCGTTGACGGAACGCTAATAGGTCTGGCAGATGACGGTGCTCTCATTCTAAAGCTGGACGAGGGCGGTGAAAAGCGCCTATATGCTGGTGATGTATTTTCTGCAAAGAATAAATGAGTGCGGATCGTAAGGACGGAGTGATTTATGCTACTGACAATTGATGCTGGTAACACCAATACAGTTTTCGCCTTGTTCGAGAACGGTAAAATCGTTGACCGATGGCGCATATCAACGCATGACCAGCGCACAGCAGAAGAATATATGGTGTGGATTAGCCAGTTAATGAGCCTTAACGACCGTGACCCTAGTGATGTCGACGGGGCTATCTTAGCTACCGTGGTGCCGCAGGTTGAGTTTCCGTTGCAACGGCTGTGCCGTGTGTATTTTAACTGCGATGTGCTTGTCGTTGGCAAGCCTGAGGTGGACCTCGGCGTTGAAGCGCAAGTGACAAACCCACAAGAAGTTGGCGCTGACCGTTTGGTGAATGCAGTTGCGGGCCATGCGCTATACGGTGGACCGCTGGTGATTGTAGACTTTGGCACTGCAACAACCTTCGATGTGGTCGGCGATGATGGCGCATATCTGGGCGGTGTAATATCTCCTGGTATCAATCTTTCGCTACATGCGCTTCATCAAGCAGCGGCTAAATTGCCCCGCATTGCGGTGGAAGCACCGCGCAAAGGTTCTAAAGTAACGGGTAAGACCACGTTAGACGCTATGCAGTCTGGTGTGTTCTGGGGCTATATTGGCCTTATCGAGGGCATCGTTAAGCGTCTAAAAGATGAACATAACCCTGATCTTAAGGTGATCGCGACAGGTGGTCTGGCAGGTATTTTTGCGAACCAAACTGATGCCATCGGTGAAGTAGTTGGTGATTTAACCTTAAACGGGCTTCACCTCATTTATCAGCGTAACACGCAGTGATTATAGAAAAAGTAAATTAAACGTCATGAAAACTCCTAAAAACGGCGAAGAACGCCTCCTCTTTGTCCCGCTCGGTGGCTCGGGTGAAATCGGTATGAACCTCAACCTTTATGGTTTTGGCGGCAAATGGTTGATGGTTGACCTAGGCATGAGCTTCGCTGATGACAGCACACCTGGCTGTGACCTTATTTTTCCAGACCCTAGTTTTATTGCAGGACTTAAAGATGATTTGCTCGGGATTGTGCTAACCCACGGTCACGAAGACCATATCGGCGCTGTTCCGCATTTGTGGGATCAACTGCGGGTACCGATGTATGCCACGCCGTTCACAGCTTTGCTGGTGGAAGACAAACTCCAAGAGTTTGGTTTATCGGGCATAGCAGAGGTTAATATTGTTAAACCCGGTCAAAAGCTCACCTTTGGTGATTTTGATGTGACCTATGTACCACTTGCGCATTCCATTGCTGAGGGCAACGGCCTGATCATTGAAACACCGCTGGGCACTGTTTTTCACACAGGTGACTGGAAACTAGACGATAACCCGCTCATTGGCCCTGAATGCCCATCCGACGTGCTTACCAAACTTGGTGACAAGGGAGTGATGGCGATGGTCGGCGATAGCACCAATGTCTTCAATGAAAGAGCTTCTGGATCTGAGGGAGATGTTCGCGAGAACTTGATGGAACTAGTGGGCGGCCTTGAGGGCAGGGTGATGATAACCACCTTTGCATCAAACGTGGCGCGGCTAAAAACTATTGGTGAAGTGGCAAAAGCCCATGACCGCGATGTCGTGCTTCTGGGGCGCTCCATGCACCGAATTTATAAAATCGCACGCGAGACAGGGTATTTGGACGATTTCCCAAGGGTTATCGATGAAGAACACGCCGATAGCATCCCGAAGGATAAAATCCTCTTTATGAGTACGGGTTGTCAGGGTGAATACCGTGCTGCGCTATCGCGGGTTGCACGCGGGGAGCACCGTAATGTTACGCTCACTGAGGGTGATACGGTAATCTTCTCCTCTAAGATGATACCAGGCAATGAAATATCGCTCGGGCATCTATTTAACCAGCTTGCTGAAGCAAAAGTGGATGTTATCACCGAGAAAGATGCTTTCGTTCATGTGTCGGGCCATCCGGGACAAGAAGAGCTAGCTGCAATGTATGGCTGGGTGCGGCCTGAGACAGCGATCCCCGTCCACGGTGAAGCGCGTCATTTGAAAAAACATAAAGAATTTGCGCTTACTCAAGGTGTTAAGCGCGCTCTAGCGCCTAAAAATGGTGATATCATCCAGATGGCACCAGACGGTCCTAAGGTTATTGATCAAGCACCATTTGGTCGCCTAACGTTAGACGGCAAGGTCTTAGTAGCTGTTAATGCGGCTTCTGTAGTTGAGCGCAGGCGTATTTCACAAAATGGACAGGTTAGTGTGAGCTTGATGCTCGACAGTGACGGCGCGCTAATGATTGAGCCGCTTGCAATGGCGCACGGCCTACCGGGGGATGTAGACAGCGTGTTAGACCTTCTTGTAGACGCCGCTGAAACGGGTGTGGAAAAAATGAAAGCTCGTGATAGACTGGACGATGCAAAAATTGATGAAGCCGTTCGTATCCATGTGCGTCGTGCAACGCGCAAAGAACTGGGTAAAAACCCGTTGGTGGACGTGTTGATCACACGTGAAGATGATTTGTAAGCCAGACTGAACTGTAAGAAAGAGTTGTTATTATGATTGGGAAACTGAACCACGTAGCTATCGCAGTGCCTGACCTTGACGCCGCTATTAGTGTATACCGCGACACGCTTGGCGCAGACGTGTCAGAGGCTATAGACCTGCCAGACCACGGTGTTACTGTTGTGTTCGTAAACTTACCCAATACAAAAATCGAGCTGTTACTGCCATTAGGTGAGGGATCACCTGTTGGCAAGTTCGTTGAGAACAACCCCGCTGGCGGTATCCACCATATTTGTTATGAGGTGGATGACATCATAGCAGCCCGCGATAAGCTTGTGGCAGACGGTGCACGCGTGCTGGGCAGCGGAGAGCCGCGCGTCGGTGCACACGGCAAACCAGTGCTATTCCTGCATCCTAAAGACTTTTGTGGAACCCTCGTAGAGATAGAGCAAGTATAATGAATTTTTTTACCATCGTTCTCGTATTTGTAGTGGCATGGTGGCTTGTGCTGTTCCCAATGCTATCGCGCGGGGTTACCAGCCAGTGTGATCATAGTGAAGAACGCGTGCCCGGCACAGACCCTGGCGCACCTGTGAACGCCAACCTTAAGGGTAAGCTTATTCGCACCACTATCATTGCAACGGTGATCACGCTTGTTTTTTACTTTATTCAAGATTTGGGCTTGGTCGATTTTCGCGCAAGTACGAAACCTTGGGACGAATAAGCCTTTAACTCAGCATTAAAACAAAAAAGCAAGGCACGAGGCCTTGCTTTTTGAAAAGTTGGAAGCGGCATTTATATGCTCATCTTCGGGTGCGTTGTCGTCCTCCCTGAACGTGGGCCACTCAAATACTTGAAATGTTCCGTAACGCGTAGAAACAAAATATGTAATGTGTTGCCCATTGTCACTCAAGAATAGCAATATTTGATAAGCTTTGGGCCATAGTTTTTGAACATTGTTACTTATTTGTCACAAAATTTATGGATATGAGCGATTTTGGGCTGATTTTTGCCTTAAATCACGCTAATTATTAGATAAGCACAGATTACCATTGCTCATTGCTGGTCATGTTGGCAAAAGAGAGCATGTTTTTATAGTTAAAAGGGATACGCATACCATGCGCCTAAGCCGTTATTTTTTACCGACGATTAAAGAAAATCCGTCGGAAGCTCAAATTGCTTCTCACCGCCTCATGCTGCGTGCTGGAATGGTGCGCCAAGCATCTGCTGGTATATACTCATGGCTGCCACTTGGTTTGGCTGTACTTAGAAAGATTGAAGCGATTGTTCGTGAGGAGCAAAACCGTGTGGGTGCGGTCGAGCTTTTGATGCCGACCATCCAGTCTGCAGATTTGTGGCGCGAAAGTGGTCGCTATGAAGATTACGGCAAAGAGATGCTTCGTATTGAAGACCGTCACGGTCGTGATATGCTCTACGGCCCAACAAACGAAGAGCTAATCACTGATATTTTCCGCTCTAACGTAAAGTCCTACAAGGACTTACCGCAGATGCAGTATCACATTCAGTGGAAGTTTAGAGATGAAATTCGCCCACGCTTTGGCATNATGCGGGGTCGTGAGTTCTTGATGAAAGACACCTATAGCTTTGATTTAGACGCTGAAACTGGTCGCAAGTCCTATAACTCTATGTTCGTTGCCTATTTGCGTACTTTTGCCCGCATGGGCCTCAAAGCTATCCCAATGAAGGCTGACACAGGCCCCATTGGCGGCGACTTGAGCCATGAATTTATCGTGATTGCCCCAACAGGCGAGAGCGAAGTTTATTATGACGCAGCCTTTGAAGATTTTGACCCATTAGCAGTTGAGCCTAAATACGGCGAAGACCTGCAAGACACGGTTGATCACTGGACAACTCCATACGCTGCCACCGATGAAATGCATGATGAGACTACCGCACCTGAGGGACTAACCACAGGTCGCGGTATCGAAGTTGGTCATATTTTCTTCTTCGGTGATAAATATTCTAAGCCAATGGGTGCAAGCGTGCAGGGGCCTGATGGCAAACCTGTGGATGTGCAAATGGGCTCATACGGCGTTGGTGTTAGCCGCCTTGTTGGCGCTATCATTGAAGCGTACCATGACGATGACGGTATTAAATGGCCTGAAGCGGTTGCGCCGTTTAAAGTCGGTTTGATGAACCTTGGCATGAAAGACGAAGACTGCACCAAGGCTTGTGAAGAGTTTTACGCTAAGCTTACTAGTGCAGGCGTTGAAGTGTTGTATGACGACACTAAAAACGGCGCTGGCGGTAAGTTTAAGAACATGGACCTTATCGGTTTGCCTTGGCAGGTTGCTATTGGTCCTCGTACCCTTAAAAACGGTGTGGTTGAGGTGAAAAACCGTGCAAGCGGTGAAAAACAAGAACTTAGCCCTGAAAAAGCCTTTGAGTTGCTGACTGCATAGGGAACTTTTAATGATTAACAAATTTGAATGGATGGTGGCAAAAAGGTATCTGGCCTCAAGAGGCAAGGATAGCTTCATTTCTGTCACGGCCATTCTGTCGGCTGTTGCTATTGCGCTCGGCGTTTGTGCTATTATCGCTGTAATGAGTGTGATGAACGGCTTTCGAGCGGAGTTGATGGATAAAATCCTTGGCTATCACGGTCATGTATTGGTGCAGGGTTACGACGGTTATCTTGACGATTACGAAAATATCCTCGTTGATATGGACGGAGTGAAGGGCATTAAGCGACAAACTCCGTTTGTTGAACAAGCTTCTATGATCATGTTTAATGGTCAAGCTGTTGGCGGCGTTGTGCGCGGCCTTCCTGAACGCGACTTTAATGATGGTAAACTGCCTATCGCACGTGTGACCAGCGGTTCGGTTGAAGCAACCGTCTCTTCGGGCGGCGTTGTGCTGGGCTTTGAGCTGGCGAAACGCTTGCGGGTCAAAGTGGGAGAGTATGTCACTATTGTATCACCCAAGCCTGTTAACACGCCGTTTGGCTCTGATCTACGTGAAGTGGCGTATCCTGTAAGCGCGATTGTTGAAATTGGCGTTTATCAGTTTGATGAGACCTTTGTTGGTATTCCGCTAGCGGAATCTCAGTTTCTATTCTCCATGGGCGAGAGCGTCACCACCATCGAGATGTTTTTAGATAAGCCTGAAGATGTGCTGCAAGTTGCGGCCAACATCAAGGAAATCGTGGGCAAGCGCGGGCACGTTACGCATTGGAAGCTCTTTAACAATAGCCTTGTCGGTGCCCTGGAAGTAGAGCGTGTCGCGATGTTCCTCATCCTGTCACTTATTGTGTTGGTGGCTGTGTTTAACATTGGCTCTAGCCTGTTTATGCTGGTGAAGGACAAGTCAGGTGATATCGCAATTTTGCGCACCATGGGCAGCGAGCGCCGCTCTATCACGCGGGTCTTTATGATCGTCGGCGTTGTTGTGGGTAGCATTGGTACGCTTGTCGGCACATTATTGGGCTTGCTGATCGTGCATTACATTGATCCTATTAAAACAGCCATTGAGTGGCTACTAGGCTCGGATAACCTTTGGGACCCTAGTGTGCGGTTCGTGACTAACCTTACCGCTGTGGTTGACCCTACAGAGCTTATTTTAACCGTTTCTATTGCTCTATTACTCAGTTTCCTCGCAACCATCCCACCAGCGCGCCGTGCGGCTAAGTTGGACCCCGTGGAGGTGCTGCGTCATGAGTGAGGCAGTTTTAGAAATTAAAGCCCTCACACGCCACTTTATGTCGGGTGAGAAACGCCTAGAAATACTTAGAGGCGTTGACCTTAGCTTAATCGCGGGTGAGGTGGTGGCACTCGTTGGTGCTTCAGGTACTGGTAAATCCACGCTTTTGCAGATCGCAGGTTTGCTTGATCAACCCACCAGCGGTGAAGTATGGATCGGCGGCGCAGAGGTAAGCGGCGCTGGTGATAAAACGCGCACAGCGCTAAGATCAAGTGATTTGGGTTTCGTTTACCAATCACATCACTTGCTCTCCGATTTTACAGCCCATGAAAATGTTATGGTGCCTATGTTAATAGCTGGCGTTAGCCGCAAACAAGCAGCAGATGAAGCTGGAGACCTCCTGGGTAAACTGGGCCTTGGTGACCGCCTAGAGCATGCCCCTGCAAAGCTTTCAGGTGGCGAGCAACAACGAGTGGCGATTGCTCGGGCTATGGCGAACAAGCCAAAAATACTGTTAGCGGATGAGCCGACGGGTAATTTAGATGAAAAAACTAGTGAGCGCGTGATGGAAACTTTGCTTAAAGCCGTACGCGACACTGGGCTTGCAGCCATTATAGCCACACATGATAGCCACATAGCGCGCCGTATGGACCGAGTGCTTACCCTGTCTGAGGGTGTGCTCAAAAGCGCCTAAAAACCTATCCACAAACCTTTCAAAGCTGTTTACTTGCCTCGTTCTTAGTTGCATGATCATAGCAACTGAGGGAAAGAATTAACATGTCACACGCTGGCTTTGTTCACTTACGTGTTCACACCGCTTATTCACTGTCGGAGGGCGCCATTAAGATGGATGACCTGATACGCCAGTGTCAGGGCCATAAAATGCCTGCTGTTGCCATGACTGATAGCAATAATATGTTCGCAGCGCTTGAGTTTTCAACGTACGCTGCGAAAGGCGGTATTCAACCGATAGTTGGCGTGACCCTAGCAGTTGCCAATCCATATGCTGAGAAAGACCGTAGGGGAAAGCGGCCAGACCCTGATAAACTAGTTTTGCTAGCAAAGAACGAGCAAGGCTATCAAAATCTCATGAAGCTGGTGTCGCAAGCACACTTACTTTCAGAATCACATGAGGAACCACAAGTAAGTCTTTCTAATTTCGAAGGTTTATCCGATGGCATTATTTGCCTAACTGGAGGTGTTTCAGGTGCTATTGGGCAGCTTTTATTGGCTGGCCAGCGAGAAAAAGCCGATAAATTGCTAGCTGAACTAAAGACTATTTTCCCTGATCATTTGTATGTTGAACTGCAGCGTCACGGTATGCCAGATGAAGATGAGATCGAAGAAAGTCTGCTCGACATGGCTTATGCCTTTGATCTGCCGATTGTTGCGACCAATCAACCATATTTCACCATGCCCAACATGTATGAGGCACATGACACCCTGCTTTGTATGGCTGATGGGGCCTATGTGGCGCAAACAGACCGCCGTAAGGTCACACGTGAGCACCGCTTTAAAAGTGGTGAGGACATGATAAAGCTTTTTGAGAATTTACCAGAAGCTATTGATAACACGTTAATTATTGCTAAACGCTGCTCATGGAAAGTGAATGAGATTGACCCTATATTGCCCAATTATGCCAACTTTACTGAAGGTGTAGATGAGGCGGAAGACGTGGTTTTGCGGGAGATGTCCTTAAAAGGCCTTAAAGAGCGGCTTGCCAAGCTTGATCCTGCCGACATGAAGGATGAGGAGCAGGCCTACTGGGATCGGTTAGATTTTGAGCTAAAAGTGATTAATGAGATGGGCTTTCCTGGCTATTTCCTTATCGTTGCGGACTTTATCCAGTGGTCGAAGGATAATGCAATTCCCGTTGGGCCGGGCCGTGGCTCAGGTGCTGGGTCTGTGGTCGCGTGGGCTTTGAAAATCACTGACTTGGACCCGCTGCGATTTTCTCTGCTGTTTGAGCGGTTCTTGAACCCAGAGCGGGTATCTATGCCCGATTTTGATATCGATTTCTGTCAAGATAAGCGCGAACGCGTGATCAAGTATGTGCAAGACAAATATGGGCACGATCACGTAGCTCAGATCATTACCTTTGGTAAGCTGCAAGCCCGCGCGGTTGTGAAGGCCTGCGGACGTGTGATGCAACAGCCGTATCCTGTGTCTGACCGCTTGTCTAAGTTGATACCAAACGAGCCAGGTAGTGCCATGACGCTGCGTGAGGCGATTGATAGTGAGAGCCGCTTGCAAAACGAGATCGCCAACGACGAGCTAACCGCTGCTGTTATGGACCGTGCGCTTAAGCTTGAGGGGCTTTTCGCCCACTCATCTACGCACGCAGCGGGTGTGGTGATTGGTGACAGGCCTTTGGATCAGCTTGTGCCGCTTTATCGTGACCCTAAGTCAGATATGCCCGTAACCCAATTCAACATGAAGTGGGTAGAGCAGGCAGGCTTAGTGAAATTTGACTTTTTAGGGCTTAAAACCCTGACGGTGCTTGACCTTGCGGTGGATTATATCAAAAAGCGGGGCATCGAAGTAGACCTTGAATTGCTGCCGCTTGATGACAAAGGCACCTACGAGATGCTGTCACGCGGGGATGCATCAGGTGTGTTCCAGCTTGAATCACAAGGTATGCGGGCGGTTTTGAAAAGCCTACAGCCAGATACCTTCGAAGATATTATTGCGATTGTGGCTCTCTATCGCCCCGGGCCTATGGCTAATATACCAACCTATGTGGCGCGCAAGCACGGCCGCGAAAAAGTGGAATATGATCACCCCATTCTTGAAGAGCTTTTGAAAGAAACCAACGGGGTTATCATTTATCAAGAGCAAGTAATGCAAATCGCACAGGTTATGTCAGGCTATAGTCTCGGCGAGGCTGATATTCTGCGCCGCGCGATGGGTAAAAAGATCATTGAAGAAATGGATCAGCAGCGTGGTCGCTTTGTAAGCGGCGCTGTGGATAATGGTGTGGAGCCTGACAAAGCCAGCTTTATCTTTGATCAAGTGACGAAATTTGCTGAGTATGGCTTTAACAAATCACACGCGGCGGCTTATGCGCTGGTGGCCTACCAAACAGCCTATCTTAAAGCTAATTATCCTGTGGAGTTTATGGCGGCAATCATGACGCTGGACTTAGGCAACACCGATAAATTAGCAACGTTTAAGCAAGAGCTACCACACATGAGAATACCGCTGCTCCTGCCCAATATAAATAAGTCTGAAGTGGTGTTTACCGTAGAGGCCGCGGCAGACGCCGAAGAATACACAGACGATGAAGAAAATCCCTTAGAGCCAGACGATCCACGTATGTTGCAGGGAGTGCGCTATGCACTCGCGGCAATCAAGGGTGTTGGCGAGAAGGCAATGGAACATATTGTAGAAGACCGCGCTAAAAACGGACCATTCAAAGACCTATATGACTTCGCTGAGCGCTTAGATCCGCGCATGATGAACAAGCGCCAGATTGAAAACTTAGCTGCGGCAGGCGCTTTTGACTGTTTAGGGGCTGAGCGGGCACAAGCCCACCGTGCGGCTGAAATTATCATGCGGACAGCCCAGAGAGTGACAAATGAGCGTGAAAGTGCCCAAAATTCGTTGTTTGGCGGTGATGATAATGTCATCGATCACCCACAATTACCTGTCGTGAAAGCTTGGACTCAAACTGAGATGTTAGACTACGAGCGAAAGGCTGTGGGCTTTTATATTTCAGCTCACCCGCTAGATACATATAAAACTGTGCTGGAGCGCGAGCGCATCATTCCAGCTAGCGAGGCATATAACAGTCCTAGTTTGGTAGGTAGTACTGTGCGTATGGCGGGTGCCATTGCTGGCTACCGTGAAGGAACCTCTAAAAAATCAGGGAATAAATTTGGCATTTTAAGCCTTAGTGACCGCAGTGATGGGTTCGAAGTGCTGGTATTTGATGGCCGCAAAAAACGCCGCGGTGAAGCTGAGAAAGTGGAGCAGGGCAATAGTGATTTAGACAAGGCACGTTCTTTGGTCGAAAACGGTGCACCTATCGTACTTAATGTTGAAATTCGACGCCGTGAGGGTGAAGAAGAGGTTGGTCTATCTTGTAAAGGCATGGAGAGCTTGGAGGAGGTGGCGAGCCAATCGGGTGCCTCTTTGATGATTGAAATGGCACCAGACTTTGATGAAAAAATTAACGAGGCTCTCGTCGCTATCAAAAGCGCGCTAGACATGAGTAAAGGTGGACGCGGTAAGGTCTACTTTAAAGTGCCAGTGCTCGACGGTAAGCGCGAAGCAGAGATTGAAATAGCTGGCCGCTTTAAAGTAACACCAAAGCTTTGCCAAGCTATCGCCGCTGAAACAGGCGTCGCGCAAGTGGATGAGCTGTAATGGATCAAAGCTCCAAGCCTGCTGTGGCTCTGCCGTCCGCGTCTATCCTTGTTATTAGGGACAGTGGTGGTCGGCTTGANGTTTTGATGCAAGAGCGGCCACTTACCATGAGTTTTGCCGCGGGCGCTTATGTTTTCCCCGGTGGTAAGGTCGACGACAGCGACTTTGATAACAACTTGTGGGGCGATATCATTGGCGGTGAGGTATCAAGCGAAGATGCCTTTAAAATAGCAGTTGTACGCGAACTTTACGAAGAAGCTGAGCTATTGCTAGGTAATAATGGCATCAGCGCAGCTGAGCGCCATGCGCCAGCAGCGGAGATCGCGAAAACATTTAAGGGCGAAGGCTTACGGGTAGACTTAACAAGCTTAATTCCCTTTGCTCACTGGGTAACGCCTGAGGTGATCCCAAGGCGTTTCGATACGATGTTTTATCTCACAGAGGCACCGTCGGGCCAAAAGGTTGGGCGTGATGGCAGTGAAACCATGAAAAGCATGTGGGTGAACCCGCATGAAATTTTAGATGCCTGGCGCGACGATCATGTGCCGCTGATGTTTCCTACCCGTTTAAACCTAATGAAGCTTGCGCGGTCCTTCTCGGTATCTGATGCCTTAGATGCGGCAGCCAAGACCCCAGTGTTTCGTGTTATGCCTGCGCTAGAGGCAGTAGGCGGGGTAAGAAAGCTCACGATACCTAAGGAGGCGGGGTACGGTGTTACTGAGGTCTCACATCGTGAAATGAAGGCAGAAACGCCGTCTACTAGAAAATAATCGTGAAAAAGTACGTAAAACCGCGAAAAAGAGGCATTTAGTGCTTGATTACCAACATTACTAAGCCTATACAACGCGCACTTCACACGTGGATGTGGTTCGTTCCCTACATATTGGAACACGCCCTCCGGTGCCAAGGGAATGGTTTTCTTGGTCACTTCATCCACGGAGGATTAACCGGTAAAGGAAATTATCATGGCTATGCCGCAAGTAGATATGCGCGCCTTGCTCGAAGCAGGCGTTCACTTTGGTCACCAGACCCAACGTTGGAACCCACAAATGGCACCCTATATCTTTGGTGCTCGTAATGGTGTTCACATCATCGACCTTTCACAAACTGTCCCAGCTCTTTCACGTGCGCTTCAAGCTGTACGCGATGTTGTAGCAGGCGGCGGACGCGTGCTTTTCGTGGGCACAAAGCGTCAAGCTGCTCCACTAGTAGCTGAAACAGCAAAGCGCTGTGGTCAATACTATGTAAACCACCGCTGGCTTGGCGGCATGCTTACAAACTGGAAAACAGTTTCTAAGTCTATCAAAAGCCTTAAGCAGTTGGATGCTGAACTTTCAGATGAAAACTCTGGTCTTACCAAAAAAGAAACTCTTCAAAAAACGCGTCTTCGCGACAAGTTGGAACTCACTCTTGGTGGTATCCGCGATATGGGTGGTCTTCCAGACATCATTTTCGTGACCGACACTAACCGTGACGACATCGCAATTGCTGAAGCAAACCGTTTGAACATTCCTGTTGTTGCTGTTTTGGACACAAACTCCAAGCCAGCTGGCATCACATATCCAGTTCCTGGCAACGATGACGCAACCCGCGCTATCCGCCTATACTGTGATTTGATTGCTGAATCAGTTCTCGACGGCATTCAAGCTGAACTTTCTGCACAGGGCGTTGATCTTGGCGCAGCAACAGAAGCACCAGTTGAAACAGCTGTAGCCGCTGCGATTGAAGAAGTGGCTGTTGAAGCTGCTCCTGTAGTTGTTGAAAAAGCTGCACCTAAGAAAACGGCTGCGAAAAAAGCACCTGCTAAGAAAGCAGCTGCTAAAGCTGAGGCACCTGCAGAAGAAAAAGCACCTGCGAAAAAAGCTGCTGCGAAGAAAGCACCTGCTAAGAAAGCACCTGCTAAGAAAGCTGCTGCTAAGAAGCCTGCTGCTAAGAAGCCAGCTGCTAAAAAGCCATCTGCTAAAAAAGCAGACGCTGCTGAAAAAGCACCAGCTAAGAAAGCTGCTGCAAAAAAGCCAGCTGCTAAAAAAGCACCAGCTAAAAAAGCCGCTGCTAAAAAAGCAGACGACAAGTAAAAATTTGATCTATGTGGGCAGTGCTTAGGTGCTGCCCATATTAATCTTACCCCAAATATATAAGGACAAGACCCATGGCACAAATAACCGCCGCACTTGTTAAAGAACTGCGTTCAAAATCTGGCGCAGGCATGATGGATTGTAAAAAAGCACTCTCTGAAAACGATGGTGACATCGAAAACTCAATGGATTGGCTGCGCACCAAAGGTTTGGCTGCTGCTGCTAAAAAAGCTAGTCGTACTGCGGCTGACGGCCTTGTGGCTGTTTGTGTGTCAGGTACAACAGGTGCTGTTGCAGAAGTTAACGCTGAAACAGACTTCGTAGCCCGTAACGGTGAATTTCAAGAATTCGTAGCCGCAACTGCAGAGATCGCACTTGCAAACGGCGGTGACGTTGAAGCATCACTTGCTGCTGCGTACCCTGAAACGGGCCGCACACTTGAAGAACAACTCACACACAACATCGCGACTATTGGTGAGCATATGTCTTTCCGCCGCGCAGCGACCTTGAGTGTAAATAACGGCGTAGTCGTAAACTACATGCACGGTGCTGTTGTTGACGGCCTTGGTAAAATCGGTGTGCTCGTTGCGCTTGAATCAGATGCTGATAAAGTAGTGCTTGAAGGCCTTGGTAAGCAGCTTGCAATGCATGTTGCTGCGACCAACCCAGCATCCCTTTCAACTGACGACCTTGATCCAGAGCTGGTTGAGCGTGAGAAAAACGTTCAAATTGAAAAAGCACGTGAAAGCGGCAAGCCTGATGAGATTATCATGAAGATGATCGATGGTCGTATGCGCAAATACTACGAAGAAGTTGTACTTCTTAACCAAGCTTTTGTTATGGACCCAGACACCAAGGTAAGCAAAGTTATCGAAAATGCTGCAAAGGATGCCGGCACAGCCATCGAACTAAAATCTTTCGCACGCTTTGAGCTAGGCGATGGCATTGAAGTTGAAGAAGAAGACTTCGCAGCTGAAGTTGCGTCAATGACGTCTTAAGCTTCGATCTTCTATATAATTATAAAAAGGCTCAGTTTTTACTGGGCCTTTTTTTATCCACTTGGCAGTAAAGAAAAAATCTCATAGTCTGCTTTAAATGAATAGGGGTAATCATGAATAAATTCCAAAACTATACTTTAGCTTTATCAAGTGCATTGGTGGCCATGTCGTGCTCAGTTTCTGCTGACGATGATCTTGAATACCGCATTAGCTTTGATGCTTTCACGCAAAGCGAATCTACCATGAAGGGTATGGTTGGAGTGAGCATACTAAAGCGTCTTGATAATGGATTTTATTGGGGGCCGACTTTGTATTCTGCCGCTCTAGGTGATGCTGGTGGCCTTTTCATTGGCGGTGTAGAGCTTGGAAAAACTACAGATATAAGTGACAATTTGTTTCTAGATGCCAATATCTACTTTGGTGGTGGCGGTGGTTCTGGCCAAATCCCTGGTGATGGCTTTATGGTGCGCCCGCGTGTGGCTATTGGGCGCAAATTTGATAACTTTGCGCTTACAGGGGGTGTGTCTTGGACCAAAATATCTGGGTCTGATATCTCAACGCCGGGTATTGAGGTGGCTTTCATGAAGCCAATGAACCTAGCTTTTTCAAGTGGAACAAGTAAGTCTTCAAGCGTTGATTACTCAGAGAAGACCAAGTTCAATTCTATCAAGTTTTTCGGCAAATATTATAATGTCATGAATAGCCTAAAGCATAATAGCACGACCCCACTAACAGATATGCATATTATGGGCGCCGAGCTTACCTTTTCTAAAGATGGCCCATGGGAATATTTTATGGATATGAGCGGTGCCTTTGGCGGAGACGGCGAGGGTTATGCAGAGTGGTTCTTGGGAACACGCTACTATCATAACATGGGAAAGACGAGGCTTTTTGCTGATGTAAGTATGGGGCTTGCAGGTGGCGGAGCTGTTGATACTGGCAAAGGCTTTGTGGCGAGCGCCAACGCAGGTATTTCGCTGCCAATTTCTAAGTCTGTTTTCATAGATACATCTATTGGTTACACAAGCGCATTAAACGGTAATTTTAAAGCGGTTTCGCCAATGATTAAGCTAGGCAAACGATTAGGGTCAACATCAAATACAAGTGGATCCATCTCGTCAAACAATTGGGAATTGTTTGTGGGTGTAAGCCACATTTTTGAAAATGCACATTTACGAAAACCAAATGCAAGTAATAGCGGCGCGCTATCTCTTATTACTTTTCAACTCAACTATATGGCTGGTGAGAAATTTTATATTACGAGCCTTGCACACACCATATTTGACGGTAATGCAGGTGGATTTGCCATTGGTGCTTTTGGCTTAGGCTATAAAGTGCCTATTTCTGATAGGATTACGGTATCTCCAGAGGTTTTCTTCGGCGGTGCCGGCGGCGGTGCCATCAACACTCAAGGTGGCTTGATCGGCATTTCAAAGATGAATTTTGATTATGATTTGTCTGAAAAGCTCGCTCTTCGCTTCGGTGGTGGTTGGATGCAAAGTTTACGCAGCGGTGGCATGAAAAGCAAAACCATCGAAGCTGGATTGAAATTTAAGTTCACGACCTTCCATTAATATTCAATGAGAGCAATTACCGCATGAAGTACCAACAATTTAAATACATTATCTCAAGTGCTCTGATAGTAGGTGCGTTAGGGGCCTCATCGAGTGTGGCAGATGATGATATGGATTTTAAATTAGGCTTTAATACATTCGCTAAGAGACAGTCTGATTTAGAAGGCTTAATGGATTTTTCTGTTATAAAACGTAATAAAAGTGGGTTTTACTGGGGGGCAACTTTTAGTATGGCGGCGTTTGGTGATGGTGGTGGTTTCATTGCTGATGGTTTCGAGGTTGGTCAAGTTATACCGATCAATGATACTTACTTCGTTGATGGTAGTTTTTTTATCGGAGGCGCTATAGGGCACTTTCAAAATCCAGGCCTGATGTATCGCCCTAAGCTTTCTATTGGTCGCAGGTTTGAAAATTTTTCAGTATCAAGTGGACTGTCTTGGGTAAAAATTACAGGGACAGATGTTTCAACCCCCAGTTTTGATATATCCATTATGAAGCCACTTAATTTAGCTTCGTTTGGCGGCCATGGCAAAAAGGAATTTCCTGATTTCAACAAACGCCTTAAGGATGTTTCAGTAAGCTTCGTTCTATCAAATTATAGTACCAAAAATCTCGCGGGTAGGCATGGTGGTAACGTATCATTAGATGATATTCCTCTTTTTGGTTTTGAAGTGGCTGTATCGCCAAATGACAAGTGGTCCTACTTTATTCAAGCACTCAGCAGCGCTAAAAGATATCATGGTAGTGCGGTGGTACCTGATACAGTTTACGTTGAAAATAGACTAGGTGTTAGAAGACACTTTTCATTAGGTCCAATTAAGACGTTTACTGATGTTAGTATCGGGTCTGGTGGCCGCGGAAACTTGGATACAGGCACGGGTTTATTAGTGAACGCTAATGCTGGTGTTAAAGTAGAGTTGTCAAAGGTGATTTATACAAATCTTGGTATAGGATATGTCAAATCATTAACGGGTAATTTAAGTTCTTGGTCTCCGTCAATGAGCCTCGGTCTAAAGTTAGGGGGCGCATCTGACGACGAAGACAAACCAACGAAAAAAATCTCCACAGTTTACAGCACGCAGTGGGTTTATTTTCCAAGCTACAATAATATCGATAACCCAGCATCCTTAAGCCCTGAATCAGCCAGCTTTCTTGGGCTTAGCATGAGCGTTTATCTCAAAAAAAACCTCTTTGTAGTGTTTGACACTAACACAACCTTATCCAAGCGAAATGGCTTTCACATTGTTCGTGTCGGCGCGGGATACGATATTGCTCTTACAAAGAAGCTTTCACTATCACCAACATTTTCCTTGGGCTTAGCCAATACTTACTTTGATCTATTAGGAACAGCTGTCCTTGATTTAGATTATGCTCTCAATGAGGAAGTATCCATTGGCGTTGGTGGGGGATGGGTTCGCTCGCTTAGCAAAAGTGGCAAGCAAGGCAGTATTCTTAAGGCGGGTTTTAAGTTCAAGTTCACAACCTTTCACTAATGCGTATAAAGCCGTTTAAAAAAATGTAATTAACGGCATTTCTCAGCTAGCCTTTTAACCTTAATGACGCTAGGGTGCAGGGAGTTTGAAGTTCGTCTGAAGGGGAGTTGTTACGATGGCTGAAGCGCCTAAATACAAACGTATTTTGCTAAAATTATCCGGTGAAGCCTTAATGGGTGATGGGGATTTTGGTATTGCTCCTGATACAGTTGACCGTGTGACTGCTGAAATTAAAGCAGCACACGATAATGGNGTCGAGATTTGTGTGGTCGTGGGCGGTGGTAATATCTTCCGCGGACTTGCAGGGGCGGCTGCCGGATTTGACCGTTCCACTGCTGACTATATGGGTATGCTTGCCACCGTGATGAACGCACTGGCGGTGCAAAACTCATTGGAGCGTGCCGGCGTTGAAAGCCGTGTGCTGAGTGCGATACCAATGGCAAGTGTGTCCGAGCCTTATATTCGCCGTCGTGCTATCCGCCACTTAGAAAAAGGCCGCGTGGTTATTTTCGCAGCTGGCACAGGAAATCCATATTTTACAACAGATACAGCTGCTGCACTCCGCGCGGCTGAGATGAACTGTAATGCGCTTCTTAAGGGCACACAGGTTGACGGTATTTATACAGCTGACCCTAAAACCAACCCTGACGCAGTGCGTTATGAAACACTAAGCTATATGGATGTGCTTAAAAATGATTTAAAAGTTATGGATGCGGCTGCGATTAGCCTATCGCGTGAAAACAATATTCCTATTGTTGTTTTCTCCATCCAGAAGCAAGATGAACTAGCCGCGGTGTTAAAAGGGCAAGGCACCTGCACCATTGTTGGGGAAGAGGAATAAACTATGAGTGAAATAGATATTGATGATATTGAGCGCCGCATGAAAGGTGCTGCCGAATCTTTAAAGCAGGAATTTGCAGGCCTTAGAACTGGTCGGGCTAACGCCGCTATCTTGGACCCTGTTGTGGTTGATTGCTATGGCAGTGACATGCCGCTCAACCAAGTGGGTACGGTAACGGTACCTGAGGCACGGATGATATCTGTGCAAGTGTGGGACAAAGGTAACGTAGCCGCTGTTGAAAAAGCGATCAGAAACGCTGGTCTCGGCCTTAATCCAATGAACGATGGTCTTTTGATCCGTATTCCTGTTCCTGAGCTAAACGAAGAGCGCCGCGCTGAACTGGCTAAAGTTGCTGGTAAATACGCTGAGCAGGCTCGTATTGCAGTGCGTAATGTACGTCGCGACGGTATGGACACACTCAAGAAATCAGAAAAAGATAAAGAAATCTCTGGCGACGAGCATAAAATGTGGTCGGAGGAAGTGCAGAACCTTACTGATAAGTATGTCGGTGAAATTGATCAACTGACAAGCACTAAAGAATCCGAGATCATGCAGGTTTAATGAGGATCTCTCATGGCGAAAATTAAGGATTTATCCAAGATTGAGCCGCCCAAGCATATTGCCCTCATTATGGACGGCAATGGGCGCTGGGCGAAGAAACGCTTTATGCCTAAGTTTATGGGCCATAAGTGGGGCGCTGAAGCTGCACGCAAAACTTTGCGTGGTGCTATCAATCAAGGCATTCAGTATCTAACACTCTATGCCTTCTCAACAGAAAACTGGGAACGCCCAAAAGATGAAGTAAACGACATCATGGGCTTGATGCGCTATTATCTAACTAAAGAAGCGCAAATCCTTTATGACCTTGATGTGCGGATTATTATCATAGGTAACCGCGACCGTTTCGCTGATGATCTGCAGGAGCTGTTCGCTGAGCTTGAAGAAAACACCAAAACCCATAAAACCATAACCGTGCAAGTGGCTGTTGGCTATGGGGGCAGGGCCGAGATACTCAGCGCGGTGAAGCGTATTGTAAGCGAAGTAAGCGACGGCACGCTTGATAGTGACGCCGTTGATGAAGATGCAATCTCAAGCCGNTTATACACCGCAGGTGTGCCGGACCCTGATTTGGTTATTCGCACGAGCGGCGAACATAGACTGTCTAACTTTTTGATGTGGCAGTTGGCCTATGCTGAGTTTTTGTTTATGGATCTTTTGTGGCCGGACTTTGATGAAAGCAACCTAATAGAAGCGATAGAAATTTATAAAAAGCGTGACAGACGTTATGGAGGTCGCCCCTAGGGCGAGGTGGGTATGAGTGAAGTGAAATCGGCTTATAGCGGTGTTACGGTGCGTATTATCTCTGCGGTGGTGCTTATTCCGCCTGTTGTCGCCATTATCTGGTTTGGTGGCTTGCTATACACTGCATTGCTCGCAGTAGGTGGTAGCTTAATGATGCTTGAATGGCTAAAGCTTACAAAAGTTGAAGATAAAACCATGCCTGTGATCGGTGTGGTCCTGCTTGTTGGTACGCTCTGGGCAATGTTGGACCGTGACAGTTGGAGCTTTGCTGTAGTTTATAGCCAACTGTTTTTCGGCTGCGGAGTTATGGCGATAGCTCTTAAATGGGTCAATATGAGGGACATGGCATGGNTGGTGCTGGGTCTTATGTATATTTTGGCGCTTGTGCTCTCAATGTATTGGNTACGTGAAAATGGTGACAGTTTCAGCGCAATGATGACTGTATTTTGGGTGTTCCTCGTGGTTTGGGGCACTGATATTGGCGGCTACTTTGCTGGTAAAAGCATCGGCGGACCTAAGCTAGCGCCTAAAATAAGCCCAAAAAAGACTTGGGCTGGATTATTGGGCGGAATGGTCCTAGCGGCCCTTGCGAGTGTTGCGCTTAACTTTGTATTTTTTGACGGTAACAATTGGTTGCTGTTGATAGCTATTAGCGCAAGTCTTGCTGTAGTTGCACAAATTGGTGATCTATTAGAGAGTGCTATCAAACGTCGCTTTGATGTAAAAGACAGTGGATCCGTTATCCCCGGGCACGGTGGCTTGCTGGACAGAGTTGACGGGCTAGTCACTGTTGCAGCACTTGTTGCCTTCATGATGAGCTTGCCGGAAGGCTTGCTATGAGCTCTATAAAAACAGTCACTATATTGGGTTCAACGGGGTCTATCGGTACCAACACGCTCGATCTGATTGCGCTTCATAGTGACGCCTATAAGGTGGTGGGCCTTACAGCTAACAGTAATGTTAAGTTGCTTGCTGAACAGGCAATCAAGTTTAAGGCAGAAGCGGTTGCTATTGCTGACGAGAGCCACTACGCAGCGTTAAAAGATGCATTGAGCTGCACAAATGTTACTGTCACAGCGGGTGAGGCAGCTGTTGCTGATCTCGCTAGCGCACCAAGTGATTTTGTTATGTCAGCGATTGTTGGCTTCGCGGGGCTGCGGCCTACGCTTGAGGCTGCTCGCAGAGGGGCTATAATTGGTCTCGCAAATAAAGAATGTCTCGTATGCGCAGGCGACCTGATGACCAATGAGATAAAAACGCACGGAGCGACGCTTTTGCCCGTTGATAGCGAACATAATGCGATTTTTCAGGTCTTTGACTTTGAGCGGCCTGAAGGTGTTGATAAAATTATTCTGACAGCGTCTGGTGGTCCGTTCCGTAGCACTCCACTTGAGCAACTGACGTCGGTAACGCCGGCAATGGCGGTAGCTCACCCCAACTGGGATATGGGCGCGAAGATATCTGTCGACAGCGCCACGATGATGAATAAGGGACTTGAACTCATAGAAGCCTATCACTTGTTCCCTGTTCGAGCAGATCAAATAGATGTGGTCGTGCACCCACAGTCGGTGATCCACTCGATGGTCGAATACAAAGATAGTTCTGTGCTGGCACAACTGGGTTCACCTGATATGCGAACACCTATTGGATATGCACTGGCCTATCCTGAGCGTATCAACACACCATCAGAACGGTTAAATTTGGCTGAAATTGGTAAGCTCACTTTTGAAACGCCTGACTATCAGCGTTTTCCGTGCCTTAAGGTCGCACGCGACGTTATGGCGCATGGCGGCGCACAGCCAACCATCATGAATGCTGCAAATGAAATAGCTGTAGCGGCTTTTTTAGCTGGTCAAATTCGGTTCGTCGATATTTCGGCTCACGTCGTCGAAACGCTAACCAACTGTGACATGAAAGCGCCACATTCATTGGCAAATGTGTATGAAATTGACGCGGAAAGCCGACAAATTGCTTCGAAGCTATTGTCGCGTTTTCAACAGTAACGGAGTTCCTAGAGTATGGAAGCGGAAGCGCCAGGTCTTATCTTTACAGTAGCAGTGTTTCTCGTGGCCTTAACCGTTTTGGTATTTGTTCATGAAATGGGCCATTTTCTTGTTGCACGTTGGTGCAAGGTTAAGGTGGATGTCTTTTCTGTTGGTTTTGGTAAAGAGCTTTGGGGCAAGTATGACAAACACGGTACGCGTTGGCGTGTCAGCGCCATACCACTTGGTGGTTATGTAAAGTTTTTCGGCGACAGTTCAGGTGCGAGTACAGCGGATAAAGGCGCTTTGAGCTCTATGTCAGATGCTGACAAAGCCGTAAGCTTCCATCATCAAAAGCTATGGAAGCGAGCAGCTATTGTTTTTGCGGGACCATTTGTGAACTTGGTTTTTGCTGCTCTTATATTTGCGTCAATCGTTTTCATTAACGGCGCGCGCGTAACCTCAACAGAGGTTGGTTTTGTTGGCGAAAGTGCTGCTGCTGAAGGTCTGGTGGTTGGTGATATCATTACTTCGATAAACGGACGCTCGGTTGACCGTTTTGATGAACTCCAAGAAGTGGCGCGTTTTTTCCCTGACCAGAAATTAGATATTGAGCTACTACGCGGTGAACAGCCTATTGCAATTAGCCTTAGTACGGCCTCCATGAAGATGGAAGACCGATGGGGCAATGAACATCTACTGGGTGTCTTGGCTGTCGGCGCGCCTGTGCAAGAGGCTGTTGTGGACCGTATTTATCTTGATAGCACGGCTCAAAAATATGACTTCAAAAAAGAAGATAGAATAATTGCTGTAAACGGGCTTGCTATTAACACAGTGTATGAGCTGCGTGATAGTCTCGCTGAAAAAGCAGACCAAGCCGCTTTCATCACCATTGAGCGTGACGGTGAGCTCATTGAAAAGGACGTAATTGTTGGTGGGTTTGATCAATTGCAAGAAGATGGCACCACCCGTAAGGTTGGCTTTTTAGGCATTACGCTAGCGACGGGGCAGATGCAAGAATTTGGCTTGATTGCATCGCTGGCTGAAGGCAGTAAAACCACTGTACGTCACTTAAAAAACTTTACGACAACTATTGGACAACTCATCCTCGGACTGCGTTCTGTTAAAGAGCTGTCAGGCCCTGTAGGTATGGCGGCGATGGTCGGTGAGGTTGCTCAAACGGGTTTCACCAACTATATGATTTTTGTGGCATTGATCTCTATTAACTTAGGATTCGTCAATTTATTGCCAATTCCGCTGTTGGATGGTGGTCATTTGATGTTTTATGGCATCGAGGCGGTAAAGGGCAGTCCGCTACCAGAAAGGGCGCAGGAACTGGCCTTTATGGTAGGTTTTGTCTTCGTTATTGGCTTGATGTTGTTTTTAACACTGAATGACTTGCATTCTATCGTACTCTAGGCCATTTTGCGCGGCTATGGGTGTGTGGTGTAGATAAGATTGAAAATATTAGATAAGGGCTGAAAACATTGCGTTTTAATAAATTACATTTTGCTTTTCATTTGGTTGTCGCTTTAGGGCTTCTTGGCATGTCACCAACTACTGGTATGACATCAGCTGTGGCTCAAGACGCGGTGGCACCTGTCGTTGCACCACCAGCACAAGAAATACCCACAATTACTAATATAACTGTGCGTGGAAATGTGCGCGTAGAGCCATCAACTATCGGTTCTTATCTAGACATTAGTATCGGTGACAAGTTTGATCCGGCCCTTATGGATAGCTCGCTTAAAAACTTGTTCGCAACTGAGCTGTTTAATGATGTTTCATTTGGTATTCGCGGCACAACGCTAGTAATTACCGTTGTGGAAAACCCCATCATTAACCGTATCGTTTTTGAGGGTAACAAAAAACTAGATAATGAAGATCTGATGGAAGAGGTGCGTTTGCGTCCTCGTATTGTTTACACACGCGCTAAGGTGCGTGCTGATGTACAGCGTATGCTCGTGCTTTATCGTAACAAAGGTCGTTTTGCCGCAATCATTGAGCCAATGGTTATCCAACTTGAGCAAAACCGTGTAGATTTGGTTTTTGAAATTCAAGAAGGCCCTAAAACAAAAGTGCGCCGTATCAACTTTATTGGTAACCAAGAATACTCTGATAAAAAGCTACGTGGAACGCTCACCACCACTGAAACACGCTGGTGGAAAATTTTTGCATCTAACAACACTTATGACCCTAACTTGTTGGCTTTTGACCAAACAGAGCTGCGTAATTTTTATCTAAATGAAGGATTTGCAGATTTTCACGTGGTATCAGCGGTTGCTGAGCTTACACCTGACCGCAAAGATTTCTTCTATACGTATGTGGTAGAAGAAGGTGATCTCTATGAGTTCGGCGAACTTAAAGTTGAGAGCGACGTTCGTGATGTTAAGGCGGAACAGTTTCAAAACTTCATATTAATGCGAGAGGGCGATATCTACTCGATTGATGCCGTGACGAACACTGAAGATTTTCTTACATCACAAGCGGGTAGTTTTGGCTATGCATTCGCAACCGTAGACACACAAGTGACCCGCGACCGTGAAAACAAGAAAATTAATATTACTTTTAAAATAGGTGAAACGCCGCGTGCTTATATTGAGAAGGTTAATGTAAAAGGTAATGTACGTACTCTTGACCGTATTATACGGCGTGAAATGCGTGTGCTTGAAGGCGATAGCTTTAACCAACGTTATATCGATCGCTCAGAACAACGTATTAACCGCTTAAACTTCTTCCGTGAAGTAGAAATTACTCGGCGTGTTGGGTCGACACCTGACCGCATGATAGTGGATGTTAGTGTTGAAGAGCAACCAACTGGCGAGCTTAATATAGGTGCTGGTTTCTCAAGTTTAGAAAACTTCATCTTCGACTTTAGTATTGCTGAGCGAAACTTGATGGGTAAGGGCCAGCGCTTGCAGCTTACGACCCGCCTGTCTGGCTATCGGTCAGAGGTTAACCTAAGCTTTACAGAACCTTACTTTAAAGGTCGTAACATTGCTGCCGGTTTTGATATTTTCTCTACCAAAATTGAACAGAGCCAACAGAGTTATTATGATGTTCGTTCTATGGGGGGTGCGCTTAGAGTTGGTCTCGCACTCAATGAATATTGGAGCCTTTCATCGCGTTACACACTGCGTTTTGATAATGTGACCATGCCGGAATTCTTGTTGAATTCACGCTATTCAGGAGCTATTGCGTTGGGCACGGATGGTAATCCTCTAAACGCTGATGATCTAACGCGCTTGGATGTGGACGGTGATGGGATAGTCTCAAATACTGAGAAATTAGCAATCCTTACCACTATTGAACAACAGACATTTGGTAAGCATACGCAGTCTATTCTGGGCTATACGCTTGCATATGATACGCGTGACAGTATTTTGTATCCTACACGCGGTAGATCACTAACCTTTAACCAAGACTTTGCCGGTGTTGGCGGTAGCGTTCGTTATCTTAAAACTCGCATGAGCTGGGATTGGTATAAATCACCGTGGCGCGGCAAAGGCTGGACCTTTAAGCTTGCAGGTGAAGCTGGCATGGTTAATGGCCTCGGTGATGTGGTTAGAACATCTGATAACTTCTTTATCGGCGGGCCTAAGGTGCGTGGTTTTGATATTTTAGGTATTGGCCCTTACGCTGATAGTATGTTGGAGACTTCATTAGGCTCAGGACAATATGTTCGTGTACAAGGCCGTAACAATGGTGGTAAATATTACTATACTGGTAAGGCTGAGCTCTTCATTCCTCTTGGAGAAGGGGCTCTTGAGATGGGGCTTAGAGCAAGCGCTTTCGTAGATATGGGCGCTCTTTGGGGTGCGCAAGAATCGCTCTTTACAAACCCGGTCACTGGTGAAGTTACCGACTTGATCTCAAATAACACCATTCGTCCACGTGCGGCCGCAGGTATTGGCTTGTCATGGGATTCACCCTTTGGACCATTCAGAATTGACTATGCTAAAACAATTACTAAACAGCCACTTGATGAATCAAAAACATTGTCATTCAACGTTGGCTATAACTTCTAATTCAAATTACGACGACTAAAAAAGGAAAAGAAAATGTCATTTAAGACAGTAACTAAATCAATAATCGCAGCAGTTATGTTGACGTTGGGGCTAGGTGCCACGACAACAACAGCTAATGCACAAACACTTATCGTTGATGTGCAACGTATTCAGCGTGAAGCCGCACCTTTCAATGATTTCCGCGAAAAAACTGCCGAGTGGGTTGGCATCATGAAGGCTATGAATGACTATATTCAGCCATCAGGTGGTCTTGAGCAAGAAGCTGCTGAGCTTGCCAAAACGAAAGCAGTTATAGGCGCACAAAAATTTGAGGAAGAGCTTAATATTCTTCGTGGAAAGCGCGCAAATATGGAGCAAAATTTGCAAACTTACAATGTGTATTACGAGCGCTTTAGCGCTGAACTTATGCAGCAAGTGACGCGTGCTCAAACGCCTATCTTGAAAGATATTCTTGCAAAACGTAAAGCACAAATCATCGTTCCTAAAAGCAGCTTGCTTGCGCATGCACCAGGCCTCGACATCACAACAGAAGTGATTGAAGCTCTAGACATCGCATTGCCGACTGTAGAGATTGATATTCCTGAGTTGAATGCTGGTCCAGCAGAAACTGAAGCAACACCTGAAGGCGAAACAAGCCTTAAAGAACTTCCTGTAAATCAGTAAGAAAAGTAGCTTTTATGGAATTTGATATAGAAAAAATCAAAGAACTTTTACCTCACCGGTATCCTTTTCTTTTAGTAGATAAGGTCGTGGATATCGTTGAGGGTGAAAGTGCTGTTGGCATCAAGAATGTAACAATCAACGAGCCTTTTTTTCAAGGTCACTTCCCGTCTAAGCCTGTTATGCCAGGCGTCCTCATACTAGAGGCTATGGCACAAACTGCGGGTTGCTTGGCGCTTTCAGCTACGAATGATAGCGCTGAGGACAGCGTGATGTATTTTATGGCAATTGATGGTGCGAAGTTTCGTAAAGTTGTTAGCCCAGGTGATACGCTTCGTATGCATCTTACCAAAGATCGCGCTCGGGGCAAAATATGGCGTTTTACTGCTAAGGCCTATGTTGGTGAGGATCTGGCCTGTGAGGCGACGCTAACGGCTATGATGGACGCTTAAGAGTATTAAATAATAATCATAAAAGGCTGCCTCTGGGCGGCCTTTTTTTATGACTTTGTTTACAAGGCGATGTAGCTGACAAAAAAAAGGCCAGCAAATGCTGACCCTTTATAAATGGTATTTCTTATATACTTTAGCGATCATCCACTTTCACGTAGTCACGCTTTACTGCGCCAGTATAGAGCTGACGAGGACGCCCGATTTTTTGTTTTGGGTCTTCGATCATTTCTTTCCACTGTGAAATCCAACCAACCGTACGTGCAAGTGCAAAGAGCACTGTAAACATAGTTGTTGGGAAGCCCATAGCGCGCAAAATGATACCTGAGTAGAAGTCTACGTTCGGGTAAAGCTTCTTCTCAACGAAGTATGGATCTTCAAGCGCAATACGCTCAAGTTCCATCGCAACGTCAAATAGCGGGTCTTTAACGCCTAGCTCAGCCAAAACCTGGTGCGCTGTATCACGCATAACTGTTGCACGTGGGTCAAAGTTTTTATAAACGCGGTGACCAAAGCCCATCAAGCGGAACGGATCAGACTTGTCTTTCGCACGAGCAATATAGTCTGGAATGTTTTCAACAGAGCCAATTTCCTCAAGCATTTTTAAGCATGCTTCGTTAGCACCGCCGTGTGCAGGGCCCCACAAACATGCTATGCCAGCTGAAATACAAGCAAATGGGTTCGCACCAGATGAACCCGCGAGACGTACGGTTGACGTTGAAGCATTTTGCTCGTGGTCTGCGTGAAGCGTAAAGATCAGGTCCATGGCTTTTTCAAGTGTTGGGCTAACTTCATACTCTTCAGCTGGTACCGAAAATACCATGTTCAAAAAGTTACCAGCATAGGATAGGTCGTTACGCGGGTACACAAACGGTTGACCTACAGAATATTTATAGGCCATCGCCGCTATCGTTGGGATTTTAGCGATTAAACGGTAGCTTGCGACCAAACGTTGGTGACTGTCACTAATGTCAGTGCTGTCATGGTAAAAGGCTGAAAGCGCGCCAACCACACCAACCATAATGGCCATAGGGTGCGCGTCACGGCGGAAACCAAGGAACAGACGATGTAGCTGCTCATGCACCATGGTATGATGCGTGATATCATGCTCAAATTTTGTTTTCTCGTCTTTTGAAGGTAGCTCACCGAAAAGCAATAGATAGCAAACTTCCAAAAAGTCTGATTCAGCCGCTAGCTGTTCAATTGGATAGCCACGATATAAAAGCTGGCCTTTGTCACCGTCAATGAAGGTGATTTTAGATTCACAGCTTGCCGTAGAGGTGAAGCCTGGGTCGAAAGTGAACTTGCCTGTCTCAGCGTAGAGGCTGCGGATATCGATCACTTCTGGGCCAACAGTTCCTTCGAATTCAGCAAACTCGTGTGTGTTGCCGCCTTCTTTTAATGTCGCTGTAGTGTCACTCATGATCTTCTCCTTCAATTTTATTATATAGCTGTGCGCTGCGCACTTTTTATTTACGTCGGTACTACATCCATTAAGCGCGCGAGTGTTTGATCTTGATCTAGTGTGATCATAATCTCTGTCAAATCCCCGGAGGGACGACCTCCCGTTAACGCTGCGCGTACTGGCTGCATGACCTTGCCCATTTTAGTGCCTTCGGCTTCGGCAAACTTCATAATCGTGTCTTTAATCGCATCTTCGCTCCACGGAGCGGTGTCTTTCAGTGATGCTGCAAGCCTACCAAGCATATCGCGTACATCTTGCGAAAGCGTGGTGGCTGCTTTCTCGTTCAATGCAACAGGGCGACAATCCGTATAGATCACAGATAACTCAATGAGCTCTGGTATCTTTTTGGCGCGGTCTTTGATGCTTGTCATCGCAGTGAGCAATCGTGTTGTCTCCTCAAGTGTAAGCTCATGGCCAACTTCAACAGATAGGGGCTCAAGGATGGCGTTTAGCAAAAAGTCATTATCGCTCTCGCGGATGTAATGACCGCTAAGGTTATCCAGCTTATCAAAGTCAAAGCGGGCCGGGCTTTTTACAACATGGTCTAAGTCAAACCACTCTATTGCTTGCTCTGTTGTGAAAATCTCATCGTCACCGTGTGCCCAGCCAAGGCGCGCTAAGTAGTTGCGCATGGTCTCAGGCAAATAACCCATATCACGGTAGGCTTCTACACCAAGTGCACCGTGACGCTTAGATAGTTTTTTGCCGTCAGGGCCGTGGATAAGCGGAATATGTGCGAAAATAGGAATATCCCAGTCCATAGCTGCATAAAGTTGGTACTGACGAAACGCATTGTTCAAGTGATCGTTGCCGCGAATAACATGCGTGATGCCCATATCATGATCATCCACTACAACAGCCAGCATGTAGGTCGGGTTGCCGTCAGCGCGCAATAGGACCATATCATCCAGTTCGCTGTTTTGAACTGTTACATCGCCTTGTACCGCATCGCTGATTGTCACGTCGCCTTCACGTGGCATCTTTAAGCGGATAGCGGCTTTAGCGCCCTCTGGTGCTTCGCTCTCATCGCGGTCACGCCATAAATCACCGCGCATTGGTACACCGTCTGCACGGCTTTTATCACGCAGGTCTGCAAGCTCTTCGGATGTCGCATAGCATTTATAGGCCTTGCCAGCATCAAGTAGTGCTAGTGCCACTTCGCGGTGGCGGTCAGCGCGCTCATACTGAGAGATAGGCTCACCATCGCTATCAAGACCAAGCCAGTCCATGCCATTGATGATAGCATCAATGTTCGCGTCGGTTGAACGTTCGCGGTCAGTATCTTCAATACGGAGTAAAAATTTACCACCATGGTGCCTCGCAAAAAGCCAATTGAACAACGCCGTGCGTGCTCCGCCAATGTGCAAAAAGCCAGTGGGCGAGGGCGCAAAGCGCGTAACAACGGTAGGCATGTGAGGCTCCATGCAGGCTAAGTCCTTATAAATACTGTCAAAAATTGATTTGGGTGAGATGATAATGTTGTGTTATCGGGACGCAAATCATTTTGTGGCTGCTTTGTATCACAACAAACTGAAAATAACAATATCTGCTGGTGGCTTTTTTTGAATTAAACCCTTTAATACCAATGCTTAGCATCCCTTCTTGTCAGTTTTGCTGTCAGGGGCTAGCATGAAAACTAAACAAGAGGGGGGTGCTTTCAAATATTCTAGTGTGAAAGTACATAAATTTTCTTATCTGGAAAAACTGAGAACCTGCGAATGGCAGGAAGACCGTGAACTTGTGGCTGTAGCTATGGCGCTTATCTCTGGCGTGGTGATCTATTTTGCCCTGCCATTTGAGCCTTCTCTAAGCTTAACTATTATTCTAGCGGTACCATTTATCGGGATTTTACTGCGTTTCGGAGCCTCTAATCGCTTATTACAAGAGGGAGCTATCCTAGCGCTGGCCCTAATAATAGGGCTCGCTGCCGCAACTTTTCATGCATCACGTGTTACGGCGCCCATTTTGCCCGATAGTGAACGCTTTTATGTGCTTGAGGGAACCGTGGACCTATTTGAGGTTAACGATGAGGGGGNCAAGCGCCTGATTATATCTGGGCCTGTCATCGATAAATTAGATGTAGATAAAACACCAAAGCGGCTATCTATGATGGTGCGAACTGACGTGCCAGATGATTTAGCCGTTGGCGAACGCGTAGCACTGAGCGCTATGCTCGCCGCGCCCTCTGGCCCTGTCTACCCAGGTGGTTTCAACTTTGCTCGAAAAGCGTGGTTTGATCAAATCGGTGGTATGGGGTTTGCCACATCTGCGGTGGTGCCGGTTGGTGAAGGTGCTGAAAGTGCTGATATTGGCTTTTGGGAAGCGCGGCGGCCTATCATTAGGGCGCACGTCAGTGATCATGTCTCCAATCCAGCCGCTAAAGGTCTCGCAACTGCTTTGTTGTCGGGCGATAGGAGTTTAATTCCAGACGACGTCGCCCGCGCCATGCGTGATGCGGGTTTGGCGCATGTGCTGGCAATCTCAGGTCTGCACATGGGGCTGGTGACCGCGACAATCTTTTTCATGATTGAGGCCTGTCTGGCTTTGTTTCCATCCATAGCTCTTCGTGTGGCACCTGCAAAATTGGCAGCTGTTGTTGCTTGGTGTGGAGCGCTCGCTTATCTTTTTCTCTCTGGCGGGGCGGTATCCACTGTGCGGGCCTTTATCATGGTAAGTGTGGCACTTGTGGCAGTGCTCATCGACCGAAAGGCTTTTTCACTGCGGTCTGTGGCGATTGCTGCGATCTTCATCGTGTTGGTTCAGCCAAACGCAGTGATCTCGGTAGGGTTTCAAATGTCATTCGCTGCTGTGGCAGCACTGGTCGTGGTTTATAATCGTTACGGGCTAACGCTCATTTATGGTAAAGCGATCAAAAAAGAGGGTGGCCTAAAGTGGTTCCATAAACTGGGCGGAGTGATGATAGCATCCATTATTACCACATTAGTTGCGGAACTTGCCATCGCGCCCTTCGCACTATACCACTTTCAAAACATTGTTTTATATGGTGTTTTAGCAAATATGATAGTCATTCCTATCATCAGCTTCTGTGTCATGCCCCTTTTGCTGCTTTCACTCATTTTAATGCCATTTGGCCTCGATTGGATGATCCTGCCGTTAGTTGAAATAGGCCTAAATATTGTGGTGGATACAGCGCTTTGGGTGTCGGCACTTCCTGGTGCTACTGGTCATATCCCCGCAATGGAGCCTAAATTTCTCATCGTCGCTATGGTCGGTTTTCTATCTTGGGTTATTATTAGAAGCTGGCAGGGTGTTGCTACAATGGCCGTGGCCGCATCATTGATGCTGCTATTCGCAGGGCTGCAGCAACCACCAAAAGGCTATATCAGCAAAGCGGGCAACGTGTTTGCACTAACTCAGAGCAACACAAATTTGGCCTTCAATACTGCCCGTCATAGCTATGCAAAGGAAAACTGGCAACGAGCAAGCGGCGAGAAGCCGATCTCAAAAGGGCGCATGCCATTACTTGAAAAATCCTGCGACAGTGTTTCATGCCTGTATGTAGACGATGCTGGGCTAACAATAGCGCAAGCGAAAACCTACGCAGCCTTGATGCAGGATTGTGGACGTGTTGATATCATCATTGCGCCAGAGCTAACTGGTACTGCCTGTAAGGGGTCTACGTTAGTGGTTGATTGGAGAGTTCTTGCTGACGGACCGCTGGCGATTGTGCAATCAGAGACGGGTGTAGTAACGCTGCTAAAAACCAAAGAAAAAGGGCGCGTGCGCCCTTGGTTATCTGATTAATATCAATAGGATAGTGTTATCTCTTGAATCGTATTATTGCGTTACTATCTTAGTGATACGTACGCACGAGACCTATCAAACGACCTTGCACATTTACACGGTCCGCTTCTAAAATCTGCGTATCATGGTCTCGGTTTGCAGGAACAAGCGCTACATGTTGGCCTTGGCGTTTCAAGGTTTTGAGCGTCGCTTCCTCGTTATCCACCAGCGCTACTATCACTTCACCGTCGCGGGCTGTGTTGCAGCTTTCTATCAGAACCGTGTCACCGTCCAAAATGCCAAGCTCAATCATACTGTCGCCAGATATCTCAAGGGCATAACAATCGCCAGAGCCAAGCATATCAGGAGGAATAGAGACAAAGCTGTCGCGGTTTTCAAGCGCTTCAATCGGCGTACCAGCGGCAATTTTGCCGTGAAGAGGGACTTCCACGGTGTTATCCATGGTGTCGTTGTTGGTTGCTTGGCGTGGTTCAGCGCCAAAAGCGCCTTTGATTACATTGGTTGGGTCATCATTCATGGCTTCTGGTAAGCGAATAACCTCCAAAGCGCGGGCTCTATTGGGCAAACGCTTAATGAAGCCACGCTCTTCAAGCGCTTTAATCAAGCGGTGAACGCCTGACTTAGACTTCAAGCCAAGAGCATCTTTCATTTCGTCAAAAGAGGGGGAAACACCCGTTTCACTTACCCGACCGTGGATAAAATGAAGCAATTGATTTTGTTTTGCCGTAAGCATGCCGCTCTCCATTTGTTGACTATATGTTCTCTTTTAGTTCGCAAAAGAGGGGCTTGTCAAGTAAGAAGAACAATTGGTGAATATATAAGTTAGAAAGTACGCTTAGTCGGCGCGGTAATCGCCTGACTTTCCGCCAGTTTTCTCTATAAGGCGGATATCACCGATAACCATCGCTTTATCGATGGCTTTCGCCATATCATATAGCGTTAGTCCACAAACAGATACCGCTGTTAGCGCTTCCATTTCAACGCCTGTTTGGCCGCTGACCCGCACAGTTGCAGTGATTTCAAGCGCGTTGCCGCCCAGGGGCTCAATTTCAATAGAAACCTTTGAAATTGCTAGCGGATGGCATAGTGGGATCAGGTCCTGTGTACGTTTAGCGGCCATAATGCCTGCAATTCGCGCGGTGCCAATGACATCNCCTTTAGGCATGTCGCCTTCCATAACGCNGGTGAGGGTGTCTGCTGCCATGGTGATTGTGCCTTTGGCAACGGCTGTACGCGTGGTGACAGCCTTATCGCCGACATCCACCATATGGGCTGCGCCCTCGTCATCTAAATGCGTTAGTTTTGACATGTCTAGCCCTCCAAAAGCGCCGCAGTGGCTGCTTCAACGTTGTCTTGCCGCATCAGGCTTTCGCCGATTAGGAAGCTATTTACACCTTTTTCAGCACATTTATCAAGGTCAGCGCGGGTCACGAGACCACTCTCGCCAACGGCAATGCGGTCGCTCGGCAATTGGTCTACAAGGTCTAGTGTTGTTTGTAGATCAACCTTCAATGTTTTCAAATTACGGTTATTAACCCCGATCAAAGTACTTTTAAGCTTTAGTGCGCGGTCGAGTTCACTGCTATCGTGCACTTCAATCAGTACATCCATGCCGTAGCCATGGGCCGCAGCCTCAAGCTCCAACGCTTGTTCGTCGCCAAGACAGGCCATGATCAGTAGTATGCAGTCAGCTCCAAGCCCTCGAGCCTCTGTGACCTGATAGGTATCCAACATAAAGTCTTTACGCAAAGTTGGCAGCGAAACTGCCGCGCGTGCTGCCACTAGATAATCATTAATACCTTCGAAATAGGGCTTATCGGTTAAAACCGACATACAGGTAGCACCGCCAGCTTCATAAGCCTTTGCAATGTGCACTGGGTCAAAATCAGCACGAATTAGCCCTTTGGAAGGACTGGACTTCTTCACTTCACAGATTAAACCGTAGTGCCCAGCAGCCTGAGCGTCGCTGAGAGCCTTAATGAACCCACGCGGGGGTGAGGCCAACTTCGCACAGTTTTCCTGCTCTAATAGGCTTTTCTGTGCTTTTGTGGCGGCAATATGCACACGTTTCTTCGCACATATTTCTGCAAGTACGCTACTCATGTGCTTTTCCCTACGCTTTGTGTATATTTGGACCATTTTTTGAGGAGAGCGCTGGCTGTACCACTGTCAATCGCTTTGGCGGCCATTTCGGCGCCAGCGCGGAGGGTGTCGACCTTGTCAGCAACGATAAGCGCGGCTGCTGTGTTCAGTACTACGATATCTCTATATGCGTTCTTTTCGCCGTCCAGTATGGCTTTCAGGGCTACTGCGTTTTCCTCAGCATCACCGCCTTGCAAGTCTTCCATGGTTGAAATCTCTAGGCCTGCATCTTCAGGGTTTATTGTAAATTGTGTTATTTTACCGTCTTTTAGGGCAGCAACATAGCTTTCACCTGTTGTGGTTAGCTCGTCTAGGCCGTCACTGCCATGCACAACCCAAACATGCTCAGAGCCCAAGCGCTGCAACACTTCCGCCATCGGTCGTACCCACTTTTTATCGAACACGCCAAGTACTTGGCGTTTTGCGCGTGCTGGATTTGCCAGAGGACCCAACAGATTAAAGATACTACGGATACCTAGCGAAGAGCGAACAGGCCCAACGTGTCGCATGGCGCGGTGATGCGACGGCGCGAACATAAAGCTGATACCAAAGTTCTCCAACGCTTTCGCGTGGGCGGTTAGTGGAATATCAAGCTCTATACCAAGGCTCATTAACACATCAGCTGACCCAGATTTGCTTGAGACGGATTTATTACCGTGTTTAGCAACAGGTACGCCGCAAGCCGCGGTCACTATGGCCGCAGCGGTTGAAATATTATAGGTTCCCGTACCATCACCGCCTGTGCCGCAAGTATCAACTGAGCCTTCAGGCACAATCACGGCCTCAGCCTTGCTGCGCAACACTTTGGCACCGCCTGTTATCTCATCAACGGTCTCTCCGTTCATGCGAAGTCCAGTGATAAAGGCAGACATTTGTGGCAAATCCACTTGGCCAGACATCACCAGAGAGAAGGCTTGTTCTGCCTGCTTTTCGCTCAGGTGATTACCCTCAATTATTAGATTAATATATTCCCTTAAGTCATTCATAATACTATACTAACACCCATCTATAAAGTTTTTAAACATGGCGTGTCCATGCTCAGATGCGATGGATTCAGGGTGAAACTGTACACCATGAATATTATGCTCTTTATGCTTCAGGCCCATGATAATGCCGTCGCTGGTCTCAGCGGTAATCTCTAAGCAATCAGGCAAGCTTTCGCACTCGACCACCAGTGAATGGTAACGGGTTGCGTCAAACGGGCTTGGTAAACCTGTAAAAACGCTGGTGCCTTCGTGGGTTATGGGGCTGACCTTGCCGTGCATAACCTTTTCAGCGCGGACAACGGTGCCGCCAAAAGCTTGACCGATACTCTGATGTCCAAGACAAACGCCGAAGATAGGAATTTCACCCTTAAAGAGATTAATGAGATCTATGCAAATCCCTGCTTCGTTAGGCGTGCAGGGGCCTGGAGACAAGACGATACCTTCTGGCTCAAGCTCTGCGATCTCTTCAAGAGTTATCTGATCGTTACGGTGCACAACTATCTCAGCGCCCAGCTCACGAAAATAGTGATATAGGTTATAAGTAAAGCTATCGTAATTATCGATTAGTAAAAACATAGGTAAAAA
>JGI24723J26617_10000483_pt1 | contig 39062 bp, 33 predicted proteins | sample Cruoilmetagenom6_FD_26617 | JGI IMG/M metagenome (IMG submission 26617) | reverse complement strand
TTCGCATCATCCTCACGCACATCACGCGTCTTGATTTGATCGTCGCCGATAAGAGTGTTGATCAAGGTCGATTTGCCCACGCCGGAAGACCCCACCAGAGCAACTGTCTGCCCGTGCCCACACCAGGGCTGCAAACATTTCGACGATACGAGATCGCGTGCATCAACCGTTTCCACGAGCAGGTTAGGTTGCAAGGCTGTCACTGAGCGTGCAAATTCCTCGGGCTCATCAACCAAATCAGCTTTGGTTAGAATGATCACGGGCGTGACGTGAGCCTCATGTGCGAGAGAGAGATAGCGCTCCAAACGCGCAATATTAAAATCAAAGTTACAAGAGGCCACGATGAAGAGTGTATCAACATTGGCGGCGATCAGCTGCTCACTGCGATTTGAGCCCACAGCACGACGTTTGAAAATGCTTTTGCGTTCCAGCAATCGTTTTGGCCGATACGTCTCCGGCTCCAAGAGCAACCAATCGCCTACGGTTGCCGTCTTGCCATCACCGTCAACTGAGCTGTAGGGCATTGTCATGTGATCGAGATCGACCCCAATCACTTGAATTTGGCTTCGGTGAACCGATTTCACCCGCGCAGGAATGAAATTATCGAGATCATCAGCATCGAGTTGAGATGTAAAAAAATTGTCCCAGCCGTAGTCGGCAAGTTCAGAAATTTGAATTGTCATTTGTCTATCACCAGCTTCTACCCATCATCGAATGAAAGGGCAGATTAGATACAAGTCGAAACAGACCACTGCTTTGACAGCAGCAATCATGTTCGAAATTGAGGCTAGTGTTGGACAAGGTAAACTATCGCCGCTTCTGGGAGCAAAGCTCAGCACAGTACGGAGACGCTAGTCCGCTAATTTCCATCACCAGCTAACTGGGTGGGAAGAACAATCACAAATTTCTCCTTCTGTTCAATGAGCGAAAGCACCAAACCCAAGTGGTCCGATGAAAACAATATAGGGATAAGCTACCTCTCCCCCCTACTATTCACCAGCCAAAACCGCAAAAAGATCACATGGACCATTGCCATTTCAGAGCTGCGGCACACTTTATTGGATCGGTGTTACTGGATCTGGCGCAGGTTGAGCCTCTGGTGCCGGTGGCGCGCTTTCTTCAGGCGGCAGAACTTCACCAAATTCAAAAATCCGCCGCAAGAAACCTGGAGCCAATGCGGCTAGAGGGTTCACGGTAATCACCGGCGCATCGCGTTCTCCTCGCACAGCATAAGTAGCAGCAAAAATACCCTCGCCCTCGCGCCCCACCAACAAGTCGCCCAAGATCGGCACATTTCCGAGGATAGAATTCAGTGTGTAGGCAGGTACTAGCGTTCCTGCCAGATCAAACTTTCCCTCTTTGCGATCCACTTGACCTTTGACCGTCAAACCAAAAGCTGGTCCGCTCATGAGGGCGTCTTCCACATAAAATCGTTCCGTTGTCATGCGGAAGGGCATATCAAGTTTCACAAAGCGAATGCCGTCGCCTTGCATCGTGTCGCCAAGGCCTGTCAGCGACCCAACGGTCAGAATATTGGCGAGGACAGGCGCGTCGACCACACGGAAGTCCGTGATCTCCACTTTCCCGGTCAACGGCGCACCCGGCGCCAAATCATCAAACGTGCCCGTGACGTTCAAATCGCCCTCGCGGATGCTCTCATAAAAATCAATCGCTCGAAGAACACTGCCTGCATCAGATGAGGTCGCAACAACAACTCGACGCCCCTCTGGCGTCGGCAGGATGGTGGCGGAGACATCAGATTGTTCGTGAATATCGCCTGCAACCACCAACCGCTGTGTTTCGCCGTTCAAGATCAACATGTCGACATCGACGTTAGCGACCCGCACGTCACCATGCGCTAGCGTTGTGGCAAACCTCGCGGTCAGCGCAACATTGGTTTCTTCAACGATATCAGGTGCAGGCAGTGGCGCAATCTCAATAACCTCCGCAACAGAAGTGGCATTCTCCGCATCGCTGTTTTCGTTACGCAATACAGGCTCAAGCGAAATACTATCTTGCCTGACCGGAGCAGCGGCACCGGAGAACAGGTTGGTCAACACACCACGTGCATCAAACTTTGCTCCCTCTGCATGCATGTCTAACACACCGTTTTCCAATAGCTTGGCGGTAAAACTCGATTGTGTTTCTGCCCCCAGCCGTACATTAGGCAGAACAGCTTCTAACAAGTCTCCTTCAGGACTGATAAGCACCATGCCGTTCATGTCAATTTCCGTACCGGAAATTGTAATCGCGTTCAACCGAACCCGTCCTTCCGGTTCAAAGACAAGGTCGAAGTTTCCTTCCGCCGTAGACCCGATAGGTTTTGACCAGCCAATAACGTCCTGCTTGAGAATGGCATCGGTCAAATTGACCGAGACAGTGCCGTCTACAAGGTCAGGTCCGCTACCTCTTACACTTACATCTGAATAAACCGTCCCGCTAACGAGGGACACCAGATCCAATCCAAGAGCGGCTCTATCGGCATCGTTCGTTTGTCCGGTTATTCTGAACTGACTNGAGGGGCCTGTGCCTGAAACAAAACGTTCGGTCCAATTGAGGCTCGTCGCCACACCGTTCAAGGTGACGGGGCCATTTGCGACCAACCCTTCGCGGGTTACATCAATCACCAAATGCCCACCATCGACGGACACATCAGCAAAAATGTTTGGCAAGCCGATGTCGCGAACAACTGCCTGGCCAGAGAGCCCAACGTCATCAATGCTGACTTCTTTTTTTAGAGGCAATGTGAGCGACGCCTCAACATGGCCATATCCACCGACAGTAGACGGGTCCATGCCATATTGAGAAATGAAACCGAGAGGCTCGTGATCAAGCAAAGCCAGAATGGTGGCAGTGGCACCGGTAACTTTAAAATCGATTTGGCCCGGCCCTCCAATTTCATGAAGGGCGGAGGCTAAAAAATGACCTTCATTTAATTGCAGCCGATCGTTCGCAATGTCTGCATAGGCGCTGTCGATCCATGCATCAAACCTGTCGCCTTGAAGATGTCCACGCCCGCTCAAACGCCGCATCACCGGCATCTCACCTAGATAGCGGACTGTCGCGCCAGACATAGTGAAGGTGAGATCGAGCGCCTCTGGCGGTAAGGCTTCATGATTGTCAGCGGCGGCGATCATGCCTCCGGCCAAATCCAATGAAATCTTGGATGTTTCAATGAGCCCTGTGCTGATATTTTCAAAGAGCCATTCGCGTGCGCCCTTGGCCAGAGGTTTGGGCCAAATATCCTTTAGGCGTTCAATGGAGATATTACTGGCTTCGCCCTGAGCCTGGATGGCAGGGCTTTCGTCTGCATCTTCTATGCGCCCTGACAGAGTGAGGGCTCCCTCACCCACACGAATTGTCAGCGCACTTATGTCCGCGACGAGATTGTCAAAGTCGAGCCGACCACTGAAGGCAACCCCGTCAATATTCGACACACCATCTGTGAAATTCGCGATGTCTAACGACAGGTTCTCAGCATTCATTGCAACTGTGGCACCGGCAATATGAAAACCATCCGGTTGATCAAAAGTCGCGTTCCCGCTCACGACGCCCGCATTTTCTCCGGCTTTAAAATCGAGACGCTGCAAAAACAAGCGGTTGTTAACCGGGTCAAATTCAAGGTCAGTCTTGATGTAGTCCACCGGTACCGGTTCATCGCCAAGGGCCGGCAAAAAGGCGTGCCCTGACCCAGCGACAAGCTTGAGCTCCGCGCCAAGCCAAATGCCATTCTTCCCAATGGTGACAGTGCCACTGCCAGAAACAGGTGCGTCTAGAATTGCGAAGTCAGAAAACAAAGGAGATGCTCTTGCAAGTGCCGCAGGCACAAACCCGCTCCCTAGCGCTTCAAATTGCACACGGTCGGCCCCTGCGCTGGCACGACCAAACATTTGTAGATCCAGCCGTGCTTCGTCCAATTCCAATGACGCTTCAAACCTGGCAGAAACACCGCCCGCATCACGACTGAGAACGAGCGTTGCATCTGGGGCTTTCCATTCCACCCCATTCACCTCGTCAATGAACGTCAGAGAGGCGTTACGAATGCCAAAGACATTTAGACCGCCCAGCAAACTGTTGTGATCAGCCGGTTCGGACAATTGGGTCAAGAGGTCTTCAAGGTCGATATTGGTTTCAACTTTTTTGGGTGTCAGTCCATCTGGCCCTACCTTCGGTGGTGCTAACGCCAGTTCGATGCCGGTATCCGGCCTCCGTACAACAGCCCCGGTAACGCCAACGAGTTCAACTTTTTGAAGAGCAATAACGCCACGCAATAGAGAGCGAACACGCACATCAATTCGTATTTCTGGAATTGCAACGACCTGCTTGTCCGCTGCGTCGTTTAGAGCAACGCCCACNAGACTCAAGACAAGTTGTCGGTCCTCCGGCACCCAAAGCAGGACCGTGCTTTCAAGACCCAGGGTTCCCTGTTCTAATTCAGCATTCGCAAGCTCAATCAAAGTCTCATTCAAAAAATCAAGTGGAACCGGGCCAGCCCCCAAACGCCAGACAAGCAGCGCCAGCAGGATCGTGAATGCGGTTATCACGACACCCAGTCCTTCTAATGCATATTTGATCGTTGGCCGGATCACGTATTATTCCATCATTTCACTTCGATGATCATCATTCAGTCTGTGTCTCAAGGACTGCAAACAAACCTTCTTCGCTGATTTGCCTTAGATGTCTCATAAATGTGGCACCAAGGTGTTGAAATATTTCAAATTCTTGTAGCTTCTGTCGGCAAAAACCTTCTGAAAGAGGGTTTGCGACAGCTGTTGCCAACGAATATCCAAAAATGGTGAAGAAAGAAGCGTAATTTAATGGCTAAAGAACTCAAAGAAGGGCTAAAAGCCCCCGCGTTTAATCTCCCCACCGATGGTGGCGAAAAAATTCGGCTGGCAGATCTCAAAGGTCAAAATGTTGTGGTCTATTTCTACCCAAAAGACATGACCCCTGGCTGTACTGTGGAAGCTGTGGATTTTTCCGCAATGGTGTCGGAATTCAGGAAAGCAAAGACATTTGTGATCGGTGTCTCAAAAGACAGTGTCGAGCGCCATGACAAGTTCAAAGAAAAACACGATCTCAAAATCACGCTCGCATCTGACGAAAAGGGCGCGATGCTAGAGAAATATGGCGTATGGCAGGAAAAGAAGCTCTACGGCAAGGTCTTCATGGGAATTGTTCGATCAACCTTTCTGATCGATTCCGAGGGAAAAATTGCAAAAATCTGGCCAAAGGTCCGGGTTAAAGGTCATGCCGCCGATGTATTGGAAGCGGCCAAAGCTCTTTGACTGTTCCAACAAAAAATAGTCTGTCTTGGGGCAATATCGGTGAGGCTGCTGTTGGCATCCTCAATACAGCCAATGCCCAAGAAAAAGCAGAACTGGCTCAAAAGGTCGGTGCAGCCTGGTCTGCGAGCTCTTTGGCTTTCTCTTTTGAGGGGGGCACCCCGCCTGACAGACCTGCGCGCCCTTCACTGCCGGAACTTTTGCTACCCCGAGATATGCCACGCAGACGAGCACGTGGCGGCGAAAAGGGCCGCTTTGCCCTGCTGCATGCTCTTGCCCATATCGAACTAAACGCTATCGATCTGGCGTTTGATATGGTAGCCCGTTTTGGGCCTCAAATGCCTCGTGATTTCAGCAATGATTGGATCACGGTTGGGGCCGAAGAAGGCAAGCATTTCAACCTCTTGAGTGACCGTCTTGATAAACTCTCTGGGTCGTATGGTGACTTACCGGCCCACGATGGATTGTGGGACGCTGCGCTCGCAACCAAGGACCATTTTCTAGCCCGCCTTGCCATCGTTCCGATGGTTCTGGAGGCACGAGGCCTGGATGTGACCCCTGCCATGATCAAAAAATTGGAAGCAACGGGCGATCTGGAAAGTGTTGATATCCTCAAAGTCATTTATGAGGATGAAAAAGGCCATGTAGCCGCCGGTACCCGCTGGTTTTCTGCGGAAATTGAGCGACAGGGCTTAAATGGTGAGGCAACTTTCCATGAGCTGGTCCGCACCTATTTTCGGGGTGACCTGAAGCGCCCCTTCAATGACGCGGCCCGACAGGCGGCAGGCTTGTCTGCGAATTATTATGAGCCGCTTGCCGCTCAAGATGAACAAAAGCCAAACTCGTAAATGACTCTGTCATCTTCTCCAGATAAAACATAATCCCAAAGGTGTGGAAAACTCGTTTTTGTGGGGCCTCAATTAAGGTTAATACGATATGTTAAGGTCCTTCTGTTGAAATCTTTGTCAATATAGGTTGTGATCGCACTTCCCATTTGTCTGGGGAGTCAAAAAGGGGTTGTTGAGGGGAATGCTGGAAACCATCAAACGATTGATGGACAGAGGTCGGGACGTTGTTTCGCACCTCTACGCCGAACGTCAGATCTACCTGCGAAGCCACGGGCATGTGCAGTTCATTTCATTGTCGCCGATCGCGCAAATTGGAATGGCAGCAATTGCTGTTGGTTTTTTCTCGTGGGTTGCGTTCACATCAGTCAACGTCGTTTTTAAAGAACAGATTATCGCGTCAAAGGACCGGCGGTTTGTCAAAGTCCAATCAGCATATGAAGAGCGTATCGCACAGATGCAGGCCTCGTATGACGAACTGAATGGACAGCTTATTATTTCACAAGAACGCTTTCTTGCTACCACACAAGAGTTGGAAGCAAAGCACGATCAGATCGCAGATATTTTAAGCCATCGCGAAACTGCCTTGCACAATGTGGAAGAAATGCGGTCGCAACTTGCCGAAACACAATCAGACCGCAACACCAGTGGTCGCGAGAACAGAGTGTTAATGGCGTTGACTGACGCGCCTGGTGCAGCGCGTGTTTCACGCACTGCCCCTGTCGCCCCTTCAAGGGCGGCTGCAGACACAGGCAATGTATTCAATGTTCTAACAGCAGAAGCGCCGATGACTTTTGGCGGGTTGCTTCGTGGATCAATGCTTGGCAGCGACACTGGCTTTAATCTCGACACGCGTTTGGACAACTTGGACCGTGCGCAGCAAAGCCTGATCAACTCGATGGAAGAAACCACCGATCAAGAAATTCGCGAACTAGAAAACGTGATTTCAATGACGGGTGTCGTTTCGCCTGATGTCTTTATGGAACGTGTTGACGCAGACCAGGTGGCGACGGGTGGCCCCTACATTGAACTCGCGGGCGATGATGGCTTGGCAGGCGCTGGAACAGGCACATCTTTCAACCGACAGGTACAACGCGTTGCTCAAAACCTCGATCGACTTGCCGCGCTTAATTATGCCGTTGGCTTTTTGCCGCTCGCGTCTCCGCTGGAAAATTTCCGGGTTACCAGTGATTTTGGGCCCCGAATGGACCCATTCAAGCGCCGCATGGCCTTTCATTCAGGCTACGACATGGCGGCCAGCTACAATACACCTGTTTACGCTCCAGCATCAGGTGTGGTTATCTATGCTGAGCATCGCGGCGCCTATGGCCGAATGGTAGAAGTTGACCATGGCAACGGTTTTCGTACACGATATGCCCACCTCAACCGAATTAATGTTTCGGTTGGCCAAGAAGTGGGTTTTCAAGACCTAATCGGCAAAGTTGGATCGTCTGGGAGATCCAGCGGACCTCACCTTCACTATGAAGTGTGGTTTGATGACCAGATAAGAGACCCGTCAAAGTTTATTGAGGCAGGACAGTATGTTTTCACGCACCAAGGATAACGAAAAGCCACTCAGCGCACAGCCAACCGCGGGGACGCCGCGTCGCGCAAGTGCGCGCACCGCACCCTCGATCATTTCTAACGACTTGGTCGTGCAAGGTAACTTGATAGCGGGTGGCGACATTCAGATTGATGGTACGGTCGAGGGCGACATTCGCTCTGCCTCTGTCACCATTGGCGAACAAGCATCCATTGTGGGTGAAGTAATTTCTGACGATATTGTCATTCGCGGACGTGTCGTAGGCGGCATTCGTGGACGCCGTGTTCAGCTCTGCTCAACGTGTCATGTTGAAGGTGATATCCTTCATGAAGCTCTTGCCGTTGAAACAGGTGCCTTCTTCGAAGGTAGTTGCCGTCATTCAGATGANCCGTTGGCAGAAAATGCTCAAGCGAGTGAGCCAAAACGCGCAGCGGCAACACCGCAGCCNGCTCCTGCNCCGGCAGCAGTCTCCAAGGGATCACGCCCTTCGATCGCAACTGACAGCCCGGTCGTTGTCAAAGACGGCGGCGTCGTTGTGAAGCGTCCTGCCGCTGAATAATTATCGACCCAAATATTTAAAAGCCCCGATAGGTTCAACCTTCGGGGCTTTTTTGTGCTCGTTCGAAACAATTGACCAATAGGGAGAAGCGTTAGTCCAGATCCTCGACTTCAGCCGTTGTCCCTTCAACACGGGCAGCCAATGCTGCGGCCATGAACATGTCAAGATCACCGTTCAACACTGCATCAGGATTCCCTGTTTCTACGCCCGTCCGCAAGTCTTTCACCATTTGGTAGGGCTGCAAGACNTATGAGCGGATCTGATGCCCCCATCCAATTTCCGTTTTGGAGGCCGCTTCTGCATTGGCTTCTTCTTCACGCCTTTGCAATTCCGCCTCATATAAACGTGCGCGAAGCATGTCCCACGCCGTCGCCCGGTTTTTGTGTTGTGAACGTTCGTTCTGACATTGCACAACGATGCCGGTTGGTTCGTGCGTAATGCGCACTGCGCTATCAGTTGTGTTGACGTGCTGTCCGCCAGCGCCACTGGCGCGGTAGGTGTCGATGCGACAATCGCTTTCGTTTATGTCGATATTGATCGTGTCGTCGACCACCGGGAACGTCCAGACCGAGGCAAAGCTGGTATGACGCCTTGCGTTGGAATCATATGGCGAGATGCGCACGAGACGGTGAACGCCACTTTCGGTCTTCAACCACCCATAGGCATTCTCACCTCTGATGATGATTGTTGCAGACTTGATGCCTGCTTCTTCTCCATCATGACGCTCAATAAGCTCGACCTTGTGTCCTTTTGACTCTGCCCAACGCGTGTACATGCGCAGCAGCATAGAAGCCCAGTCTTGGCTTTCCGTGCCACCAGCGCCAGAGTGCACTTCGACATAGACGTCGTTGCTGTCCGCTTCGCCAGAAAGCAATGTTTCGACGCGCCGACGCGCAGCAATGTCACGAGCAGCGGAAAGAGCGGTCTCAGCTTCTTGAATGATATCTCCATCATCCTCAGCCTCACCCATCTCGATCAATTCGATATTATCGTTCAATTCCGCTTCAAGGCTGAGATAGCCACTAATGGCTTCATCCAGCTTGGTGCGTTCGCGCATCAGCGATTGAGCTTTTGTTGGTTCATCCCATAGGCTTGGATCTTCAGAACGCGCGTTTAGCTCGTCCAATCGTTTCTGAGCAGTATCCCAGTCAAAGATGCCTCCTCAGCAAGGCCAACGAGTCTTTAATCTCGTCAACAATCGCCTGTGTTTCCGCACGCATAATCGCATTTCCTTGTATGATCGCGTCGCGAAAATAGGCGGTGCGTTCTGATTTGGAAAGAGAAGAATGTAATAACCAGACAACCGCCGATTAGTAGAGACCGCCGGTGCCTGTTCCCAATGAAGGTGCGGGTGCTGTAGTAGCAATGGGTTCACCGTCTGGGCCGATTTCTCCGCCCAATTCAGGGTATCCTTGAGGTTCCGGTTCAGCGGCTCGCGGTTCGGTTCCCGCTCTAAACGCTTCCAGGATGATATTTTCATCGCCTGGCGTAGCCAAGAGGCCCGTTTTGGCATTCACGCGAACCAAGTTGATGCCTTCTGGAATTCGAAACGGGGCGGCCGGTGCATCGCCCAGTGCCTCGATCATGAAATCACGAAAGATGGGTGCCGCTATTTTGCCGCCTGTCTCACCACGTCCCATAGGGCGCGGCGTATCAAAACCGACAAAAACGCCAACAGCAAGGTCGGGCGAAAAGCCAACAAACCAGGCATCTCGCTCGTCATTCGTCGTGCCGGTTTTGCCCGCGACTGGGCGTCCTACAGCACGAACACTTCGTGCTGTACCGCGTTCCACCACGCCTTCAAGCATAGATACGACCTGGTAGGCTGTCTGAGGGCTGATAACTTGCGCTCTATTGTCTGGAAGGACTGGGATGTCTTGTCCCTCCCAACCATCGGCAATGCAGGCATCACAGACGCGTTCGTCGTGACGGAAAACCGTCGTGCCACGCCTATCTTGAATGCGGTCAATCAAGGTTGGAGACACTTGTCGACCACCGTTTACCAGCATGGCGTAAGCCGCGGTCAACCTGATAAGCGTGGTTTCACCTGCGCCCAACGACATTGAGAGAACGGCTGGAAGGTTTTCACGAATACCAAAACGACGTGCGTAGTCTCTAACAACACCCATGCCAATGTTTTGAGCAAGGCGAACCGTCATCACGTTTCGAGATTTTTCGATGCCAAGCCGCAACGTAGAGGGGCCGTAAAACCGATGGCCGTAGTTTTCTGGTTTCCAAAGTGCCAAACCCGGCCCCTGGTCCATCACAAACGGTGCGTCCAACACAAGACTTGAGGGTGTGAACCCGCGGTCCAATGCGGCTGCATAAACGAAAGGTTTGAACGCGGACCCAGGTTGGCGCGTCGCCTGAACAACGCGGTTGAACTCAGAAAGTTCGTAGGAGAAACCACCTTGTAATGCCAGAACACGACCCGAATGTGGGTCAAGGGCAACGATAGCGCCGTTTACTGCAGGTATCTGCCGCAGGGCAAAGTGGGTTNCGTCGCCTGCCTCATCAAAGACAGGCGNGACATAAACAACGTCGCCAATGGCCAACACATCTGTTGGCACTTTGATTTCAGGGCCAAGGCTCCGATCACTCAGATACTCCCGTGCCCAGGTCATCTCTGCGAGCGGAACAGTGGATGTANTCACTTCATCCAAAAACGCACCGGAAACATCTCGCGTCGGGCGAAGGCCNATTTCCGCTTCAGTTTCGGACAATCCAATAACAACAGCAAGTGTCCATGGGGCCAAATCAGCAGGCAATTCCAATTCAGCGAGTGCTGTCGTCCAGGTCGTGTTTGCTTCCAACGTTGACACGGCGCCGCGCCANCCGTGGCGCTGATCGTAGGCGACAAGCCCATTGNGCAATGCGGTCCGCGCTTTGCCTTGCAGATCGGTATTCAACGTCGTGCGAACTGACAGGCCACTTTCATAGAGCTGCTCTTCCCCGTACCGGTCATAGAGGTCGCGTCGTACCTGTTCGACGAAATAATTGGCTTCGACGATCTGCGCACCAAAGGGGCGCGGTGTTACGACCAAATCTTCAGAACGCGCCACAGAGGCTTGATATGATGTAATAAATCCATTTTCAANCATCCTCCCAATCACCCAATTGCGACGCGCAATGGCACGCTCGCGCCGTCTAAACGGATGATAATTGTTTGGAGCTTTAGGGAGCGCAGCAAGGTACGCCGCCTCTGCCAATGAAAGCTCAGTCAGGCTTTTGTCAAAATAGTTGAGAGCTGCAGCGGCAACGCCGTGAGACCCAAGGCCCAAATAAATTTGGTTAAGATAGAGCTCGAGGATCTGATCTTTTGTGAAAGCGCGTTCAAGCTTTAGAGCCAGAAGCGCTTCTTTCACTTTCCGCTCAACAGTCACATCACTGGAAAGAAGAAANTTTTTCGCCACTTGCTGCGTGATCGTGGANGCGCCAACCAAGCGACGATCATTCACCACATTCCAGACATTGGTCACNACAGCACGCAGAACACCCTGTGCATCCACGCCTGTATGGGTATAAAAGTTTTTGTCTTCCGCCGCCAAAAACGCATGCACGACGTGCTCTGGAATGGTTTCGATCGGCACGAACATGCGTCGCTCACGGGCATATTCAGCGATCAGACTGCCATCGCCTGCGTGCACACGTGTCATCACGGGTGGTGCGTAGTCCGCCAAATGATCGTAACTGGGAAGATCATTGGAGAGCCGCCACAGCATGTAGAAGCCAGCTAGAGCGCCACCAACGCCCAGAACAAACAGTCCCGCAAACAATGTTGCAAATACGCGCACCATGCTTTGATTGGCCCCTTTTGCCTTATCCACTGCCGAACTTCTCGACTGCCGTTCTTTTCCGCGCTACTTGCGAAAGCAGCGAGACTTTAGATTTAGCACGGCTAGGTCCATGCGTGTTGTCATGTACGCCAAAAAATATAGGCAAATCCATGATCTAACGTTAACAGCGGCGTTGAAACCCGTGCTTTTGCACGTTCTAAGCACGAATTATGGCAGGTTGTTGGCAAGCGAAAAAAGCGAATACAGCTCAGCGGCTAATAGCTTCCCTCGGCGTAGCGCTCGCCAAAATAGCTATCCACGGATTTGACGAGTGATCCTGCCACCCGATTACGCCAGGTGGACGATGTGAGATTTCTCTCATCGCNGCGGTTCGTCAAGAAGCCNAGTTCCACCAAGACNGAGGGGACATCAGGTGCTTTGAGCACCCGGAAGCCCGCAAACCGATGCGTCCGATCCAAAAGATTTGTTACTCCGTTGGCGTTTCGCACAACGGTTTGAGCAAAACGCACTGAGAAATTTTTAGTTTCACGTTGGGCGAGATCAATCAAAATATCGGTGACTTCACTGGATTCACCCTGCAAATCAACACCTGCAATCACGTCAGACATATTTTCTTTTGCGGCAAGAGCAGCAGCTTCTTTGTCAGAGGATGTTTCTGAGAGGGTATAAATTGACATACCACTCACACTGGTCCGGTCAATCGCATCTGCATGAATTGAAACGAACAAGTCAGCATTGTGTCGTCGTGTGATATTTACACGCTCACGCAATGGGATGAACCGGTCACTGTCACGCGTCAGATGCACTTCATATCGCCCGGAATTCCGCAATTGCTCGGCAAATTGCTGGGCAAAGGCGAGCACAACATCTTTTTCATTTACACCAGATTGCCCGTGTGCCCCAGGGTCCACGCCGCCATGTCCGGCATCAATCACCACAACACGTTTACCTTCGCGTTGATCCGTTGGTTCTCTGGGGGTCGAAATGGGAGGCAATGTGGCAGCTGGCTCTTGAACCGGGCGTCCGAGCCCCACACTCTGCGCAAACTCTGTCTGCACAACCGATTTCAAATCGATCACAAGCCGATGTCCAAAGCCGCTTTGAGGTGCCAAGGCAAAATGNCGGTCGATTGCNACCGGGCCAACGGTGTCNACAACAATGCGCGAAAGGCCTGCTTGAAACTGACCAAACCGGAACCCGGAAACCAACCCGCGGGCAGCCTTTCCTGCATTGGTAGGCAACTGAAAGTCGACTTCTGGGAAATCAATGACCACCCGGTACGGGTCGGCCAACGTAAAGACGTTCTGTGGCGCCCCACCACCTTCACTCATGTCGATGACAAGCCGCGTCAACTCGCCCTGCTCGCCCAATCTGACATTGGAGACAATGATTTTTCCCGCAGCGGGCGGGGTGGCGATTAAAATAGGTGCTTCAGCCATTGAAGGTGCAACGCCGAGAACCATTGTTCCCGCGGTTATAAGTGCCGCAACAACGGCGCTCTTGGCGCACATAGTGATGCGTTCCCCAAAATCTCTCGGGCAAGACCAATAAATCCGGGTCCGATTATCACTCATTACTGGGACCGCTCCTGCTTTCNACCGCTTTTCATGTGCCTTGGTGCCGCTCTTTTGGTCGCTTGGCCTCTGACCAATGTGAGCTTGCCCTGCCGACAACAAGATACCTCATCCTGAGGCAGCTTCTAATTTCACTCAGAATATGACCTCAGGCGCTTGATATTCCGTTACTTTGCGCGATTTTAACCAGATTTCAATAACTAAAATGGTTAATGACTTATGGCTATGGCGCAAGCCACCCCAAAAGCATTGCTTGCCAAGGGTAAATCCAAGGCGCTAAAAGTTCATTATCTGTTTCGATGGTACGTCATCTGAGTCGGCATATGCCGATAGACGGGCGGGAGGAGGCGGTTTCAAATAGAAACTGCCCGCTTACTACTAGGTCATCGTCCGACATTCGGGCACCTGAGCAAGAGCCCCACTTCGTCTGAGAGAGCCGCCGTCGGACACTGTTGGTATATTGCCAACTATGTTCACGCGAATAGGTTCACGAGAAACGATTTTTCGTTTCAAACTAAAAGTTGTTAGCGCCCAGCAACCTAACTATTGGGCCGCAAAAGAGAAATGATGCAGACAGTGCAACTTATGAAGATTGGCCAAGCGAACATGACGCCCCATTTGGGTCGTCAGACGCACCGCATGAGCCCCTCTGTTGCTGACTTGCCCCTAACACTTTCATCACACCGCCAAACTTCCGCCATGGCTTTCTGCCGGCGTGAGGGCTTTGGCGGGTTCACAGATTACGCTGCCCCGATGCAAAACGTCCGGTCGTCAATGACCCGACGCGCGCTCGGCGTGTTACGGCGTATTGGAGATACCCCTCATGGGAAACAAAATGCTGATCGATGCAGCCCACCCGGAAGAAACCCGGGTTGTGGTCATGCACGGCAATCGTGTCGAGGAATTCGACTTTGAATCAGAAGCGAAGAAACAACTTCGCGGCAACATCTATCTTGCCAAAGTAACGAGGGTTGAACCTTCGCTTCAGGCGGCTTTTGTTGAATATGGCGGAAACCGCCATGGCTTTCTTGCGTTCAACGAAATCCACCCTGATTACTACCAAATTCCTGTCGCTGACCGCGAAGAGCTGTTGAAAGAATGGGCTGCTGAAGCACGTGACAACGACAGTGACGAGGAAGAGATCGAAGTTGATGCCAAGTCAGAAGACGACGCAACTGACAGCCCGGCNGAAACAGACAACAGCACTGAGGAAGAACCAGCAGCCGATGGTAATTCTGATGCAGATGTTGCCTCCGATGATACGATTGAAGCTGTGGGCAATGAGGATGCGCTTGAAGAAGCTCAGCCCAAAAAGCAGCGCCGCACCATGCGGTCTTACAAAATTCAGGAAGTCATCAAGCGCCGCCAGATCATTCTGATCCAGGTTGTCAAAGAAGAACGTGGCAACAAGGGTGCAGCGCTAACGACATACCTCTCTCTCGCTGGACGCTATTGCGTGCTGATGCCCAACACGGCACGTGGCGGTGGCATTTCGCGCAAGATCACCAATGTGCAGATCGCAAGCGCTTGAAAAGCGTGGTCTCAGGCCTCGATGTGCAAGACGGAATGGGCCTGATTGTCCGCACAGCAGGCGCGAAGCGCACAAAAGCAGAGATCAAACGTGATTTCGATTACCTTCTAAAAATGTGGGAACGGGTCCGTGACCTGACGCTCAAATCCAGCGCCCCTGCCCTGGTGTATGAAGAAGGCAATCTGGTCAAACGCTCCATCAGAGACCTCTATTCCAAGGACATTGATTCCGTTCTTGTTGAAGGTGAGGATGCCTACCGCGAGGCGAAAGACCTGATGCGCATGCTCATGCCGAGCCATGCCAAGAACGTTCAACCGTACAGAGAACGTGAACCGATTTTCCAAAAGAATGGTATCGACACTCAACTCGATGCCATGTTCTCCAGCACGGTTACGCTGAAATCAGGCGGGTATCTAGTTATCAATCAGACCGAAGCTCTGGTTGCCGTGGATGTGAACTCTGGACGCTCCACCAAAGAGCGCAACATTGAAGCAACAGCACTTAAAACCAATCTGGAAGCTGCCGAAGAAGTTTCTCGGCAAATGCGCCTTCGCGACCTGGCCGGCCTCATCGTCATCGACTTTATCGATATGGATGAGAACCGAAATAACCGCGCTGTAGAACGCAAGCTCAAAGAAAGCCTCAAGGCGGATCGTGCCCGCATTCAAATCGGGCGCATCAGTCACTTCGGTCTTTTGGAAATGTCGCGCCAACGTATGCGTGCAGGCATTATCGAAGGGTCAACGATCACTTGCCCCATGTGTGAAGGCGCTGGCCTGATCCGTTCTGTGGAATCCACAGCACTTCATGTTTTGCGTGCCGTCGAGACAGAAGCCGCCAAAGGCAAGAGTGACGCTTTCACCGTGACTGTTTCACCGGAAGTTGCCATTTACATCCTCAATCAAAAACGAGCACATGTGCTCGGCATTGAGGGGACGTATGGCGTTTCAATTTATGTGGAAACGGACCGTGACATTCATGGGTCTGACCATAAAGTTGAAGCTGCTGCATCACGCGGTACCGTCGAGCGCACAAGCCCTGTGCCTGTTGCCGAAAGCGTTGCGGAAGATAAGGCAGATGCTGATGCCGCGGCAAGTGATGAGACAAACAATGACGAAGAAGAGCCAAAGAAAAAACGTCGGCGCCGCAGGGGCCGTGGCCGTGGTCGCAAAGATGCGACCGAGGAAAACGGTGCAGCAGAAACCGTTGACGGCGATGCAGATGTTAATGTGACAGCAGAAACTGTTGATGCGAGCGCTACAACAGAACCAGCAGGCGAGAGCGCCTCAGAAGAAAATGCTGGCAGCAATGCTGATGGAGGCGAAGATGGTGACGAAGACAAACCAAAACGTCGCCGTCGCCGGGGCCGTCGTGGTGGACGTCGCAATCGTCGGACAGAAGCTGGTGAAGGCGAAGAGAATGGCGAAGAAGCAAGCAGCGATGAAGCTTCAGAACCTAACTCAGACACTGCTGCAACCACGAAAGAGCCTGAAGCCGAAGAAGACGCACCGGTCTTGATTTCCTATTCGCGTGCATCTGAACCAGTTGTTGAAGTAGCCGTTGAAAAAGAAATGCCTGCACCAACAGCAGTTGTGGAAGAGCCCGGTGCAGAAGAAATTATTGTAGCCGAACCCATCTCGGAAGAGATTGCGGAACAGGCAGATACACCTGCAAAACCATCACGCAATGGCTGGTGGCGGCGGCGCACTTCGGCTGATTAAGCTGAGACACTAAATAACTGACGCCGCTAAGGCTTCAACCAGAATTTGAGACGGCGGGCTGCTTCGGCAATGTCCGCCGTTTCTCCAGCGAATGAAAAACGCACAAATTGATGGCCGCGTACCGGATCAAAATCAGCACCCGGTGTTACCGCGACACCTGCCTCATCCAACATTTTCGAACAAAATCTGGCGCTGTCATCTGATAGATCCGAAACATCTGCATAAAGATAAAATGCGCCGTCCGCTGGTGCGAATCTGTCTATTCCGGCCTTGGGAAGCTCCTTTAGAAGAAGAGCTCGGTTGCGCGCATAGACTTCCACATTTTTGTCGAGATCACCACTCTCATCAAAAGATCGTTCGGCCGCGATCTGCGACAAGGTGGGCGCAGAGATAAACAAGTTCTGCGCCAACCGTTCAGCCGGGCGGACAAGTACTTCAGGCAGCACTGCCCAACCAAGTCTCCACCCCGTCATACAATAATATTTTGAGAAACTATTTATGACAATTGCGCTGCCCCCACACTCAAGGGCCGACACGTCTTCTGCGCCATAACTTATGCGATGATAGATCTCATCTGAAATGAACCATTTGCCGGTTGCCTGACAATGCTTGTTCAAGGCGGTCATTTGATCTCGCGTCAACATGACGCCCGTTGGGTTTGATGGACTTGCTACCAGCACCCCTTTCAAAGGCCCCGTCTCCACTTCCGCCTTGGCAACAAGCTCAGGTGTCAGCACCCAATTGGTTTCGGGACCAGTGGGGATGCCGACAGGAATGCAACCCAGCGCTTTCAACGTGTTCCGATAGGCCGGATACCCCGGTTCAGGCAGACCTACTCTGTCGCCCGCTTCAAAGCAGGCCAAAAAGGTGAGGATGAAGGCCGCAGACGATCCTGCGGTTACAACCACACGCGCCGGATCTATCTCAACCTTGTGTAGTCCGAGATAATGAGCTGCTATCCGCGCTCTAAGCGAGGGTATGCCGAGAGCATCTGTATAACCGAGAGGACCCGTTCCCAGCGCCTCAGCGGCAGCCTTGCGCACGCCTTGCGGTGCTGACGCGCCAGGCTGACCAACCTCCAGATGCATAATATTTTTGCCCTGCGCCGCCAATCTGTTCGCATCACGCATAACATCCATGACGATGAAGGGATCAACATTGCTGCGCTGCGAAGGCTTTACGTTGTCACTAACCATAATTCGGTACGTACTTCACTTTTGTAGCTTCAACGCCCTATTGCCTCGACCCCGAGTCCCGATCCATCTGGATCGACGCCGATTTCACAGTTGGTCGTTCCGCGCAATAAGCCCGTAGGACAGACAATTGCGTTGACTAAAACAGATGATGTCGATGGCGTTGCATTTTGCAATGCCGAGGAAATATTTTGGCGATCTCCACTCAAAGTCTGACGTAAGACCTGCTGGATGCCAGCGGCCGCGACTGGGCCGCCCCCTGACGCACCGGCGAAGACCAAGGTTGAGTTCCCCGGCCCGGTGGCGAGAACCGGTGCGAGAAAGGCCCCACCGAGCCCGCGCGCGGGCTCATCCGGTGACGACGCCAAGACGACGCCGGTGCCCGGCGCCGTACGCCCTATGCCCAAGGGCCCGTTCATCGTGACAGCACAAGCGACTGCATTGCCGCTAGCGGACACGACCGCGAACCCGGTTGATCCCAAATCATCGGGCAATTTTCCCTGAACACCCAGGGACGCAGCCGTAGCATCAGCAGCGCGGCCTGCACCGGGTCCGTCAGCTGGAGACACGTTTTGCAAGGCCGACCAGAGAGCTGATGCGTAAGCCCCAGCGCCGACGTTCAGAGATGGCGTATAAATTTGAACACCATCCATTTGCAGCATTGCGGCACGGCTCACCGTTGGACGGTAATTTTGCAAATCACGGGCACTAACCAAGCCACCGGCCTCAGCGATGGTCTTTGAAAAAACAATCGCACCGTCACCTCCATAGAGTGCAGCTACGCCTCTACTGCGAACCCTACCTAAAGTAGATGCCAGTTCGATTTGTTCTGAAGTTTCCAATTCACGAAGTGGCAAACCGATGGGCGATAACAAGCCAGATGCCAGCTCTGGTTCAGCCCTCAACGCAGCCGCGTGAGGTGCAAGTGAGCGTGCCATTGCCCGTGAGACGGGCGTTCCAATCGCCGCCAAGCGTTCTGGCGCTGCAAGCAAACTCTCCCACGGCAATTGACCAAATTGTGCGTGCAAGAGAGCAAACCCACGGACATTACCTGGCACAGCAACAGCCCCACCAGCAGACGCGCGGCGCGGCAAAAATTCAACACTTTCAGTTTTGCGTTCAATTCTATTGTGGACTAGACAAATGCCGCCACCCCCAAGGCTTGCTGTCACTGGCTGGGTTACGGATAGCGTAAAATAAAGGGCGGTCGCTGCGTCCGCCGCACTCCCCCCACGTTCCAACACATCGCGAGCGACCAAGGCTGCAGTCGGCTCATCTGCCACCACAAAGCCGCCGATTTTTCTCCCCAGATTATCTGCATCGGTTGCCTGCCCGATGCCGGTTAGGCCACGCGCATTGCGCTCTGGCCCTACAATCGAGCCCAGAGGCGTGCTTGTATCGGGTTCATTGCCTCCCAATACGCTTCCGCACCCAGCAAGCCCTGCAACTAGAATAAGAGGCAGGAGCGTTTGGTAGGGGCGAAAATGCTGAAAGAATGGGACGGATTGTGGGCGGTGAACAAAATTTAGCCTCATTGGAACTGGAATTTCCTTTTGACTGGGACACCTAACCTGCGACTCGGTGTCCAAACAGAAGTGAACGAAACTGGCAACAGCAAGAGATTAACCAAGACACGAATGAAAAGCACGTCTCAGACAAAAAAGCATGTCTCAGACAAATCGGCCGTTCTTGGTAACAAGTACGCGAGTTTACCCCGGTCTGCGATTGACCGCACCTATTTGCACTTCTAGTTTCTCTGGAGGGGCAATTAAATTGGCGTCACGATTGCGCGTGATGCCCACCAGAGGACCANCAGTTGGTACTGAAGTTATGATGCTTGCATTTTTTCGCTCCTTTCGACTGTCGCCCCGATTTCTGCGCCTCCGCATGATTTCGGCAACCACCCAGAGCTTTGCGCTCGCGATGGCATTCATTTTTCCTGCAATGGTCTGCCTAACAGGCCAGGCACAAGCTGCGAGTCTTATTCGCGATGCAGAAACAGAATATATGTTGCGCGAATTCGGAGAACCCATTTTCCGTGCTGCTGGTCTTGATCCCAAAGCCGTCAACCTGCACATCGTGAACGACAATTCCTTGAATGCATTTGTCGCCGGGGGCCAACGGATGTTTATTCATACGGGCCTGATGTTGAAGGCGGACCGCCCCAATATGCTTATCGGCGTTATGGCGCACGAAACCGGCCACATGGCCGGTGGCCACTTATCCCGGACCCAAGATGCACTCAAGGGCGCAACCGCCCCTATCATCATTTCAACGCTTTTGGGCATTGGCGCCATTGTTGCCGGAGCTGGCGATGTGGGGATGGCCCTCATCACTGGCGGCCAAACGCTCGCTCACCGCAACTTCCTACAATACAGCCGTATTCAGGAAGCTTCGGCTGACCAAGCGGCCGTTACCTATCTTGATCGCGTCGGCTGGTCGGGCAAGGGCATGATGGACACCTTCTATCTNTTCCGTGGGCAAGAGGTGTTAAGTGAGCGGCAACAAGACCCCTATTTGCGCTCTCACCCTCTTTCTACACAACGCCTGAGCGCGCTCGAAGACCGTGTGACGACTTCCCCCTATTTCGATGTAGTTGACCCGCCTGTCTGGGTATCTCAATTCGAAATGGTCAAAGCGAAGCTGTGGGGATTTCTCGACAACCCCGCCCTGACTTTCAGACGGTTTCCAACGGCCGACCAGAGCCTGCCTGCGCATTATGCACGTTCCGTTGCCTTTCACCGACGCGGTGATGCGGCGCGTGCCCTGGCCGAACTGGAACCCGTTTTGGTAGCCATGCCTAACAATCCTTTTGCGTGGGAATTGAAAGGCCAAATTCTGTTTGAAAGCGGCAAAGTGGAGGAATCCATCGCGCCTCAACGCCGTGCCGTTGAACTGGCTCCCAATTCTCCATTGCTGCGTGTGGGCCTCGCCCAATCTCTGATTTCCACTGAGACAGCTGAAAATACGGTCGAAGGTTTGGAGCACCTACAATTCGCAGAGCGATTTGACAAAGAAAACTCTCGCGCCTTCCATCAAGCCTCTATTGCCTATGCGCGGCTTGGAGAGTATGGCAATGCAGAGTTGGCGACTGCAGAACGCTTCTACGTTCTGGGACAATTGCCTCGTGCCAAACAGCATGCCAAACGTGCTCAGAATGAGCTTCCCTCTGGATCGCCTGGCTGGCTGCGTGCTGAAGATATTTTGCAAGAACAAGTGAGAGAGTGAGTTTTAATATGCTGATCACAAAAAGAGTTTCGAAAACCTTAGCGACGGTCGCTGGCGTCTTTGCGCTTGGCATTTCCGTCATGAGTGGAAGCTCGCTTGCAATCGCTGAAAGCGCTCAGTCTTCCTTCAATGGGACACAAACTGAAGCTATAGGAACAATCGTCCGCGAATATCTTTTGGCAAACCCGGAAGTCATGATCGAAGTCTTTGCAAAACTCGAAGAACAACAAGCAGAGCAAGAACGCCTCTCTGCAGAAACTGCGATTAGCGCCAATCAAGATGCACTCTTCAATGATGATTATTCATTTGTCTATGGCAACCCCGATGGCGACATGACCATCGTGGAGTTCTTCGACTATAAATGTCCGTATTGCAAAAGAGCCGTGGGCGACATTATGGCTGCCGCTGATGAAGATGGAAATATCCGTGTCGTCTTCAAAGAATTTCCGATCCTGTCAGATGAATCTGAAATGGCNGCCAAAGCTGCCATGGCTGCCATTTCGCAAAATAAATACATGGAACTTCACATTGCGCTCATGGCGAGCCAAGGTGGTTTAGACGAAGCACGCATCATGCGCATTGCAGAAGATGCGGGGTTGGATGTGGACCGCCTTCGCCAAGACATGGAAGATCCTGGCATTGATGCTGCCATTGAACGCACACAAGACCTTGCCCGCACTGTTGGTGTTGAAGGTACGCCCGCGTTCATTATCGGCAGTCAGTTGGTACCCGGCGCTGTGAGCAAAGAACGTTTGCTGGAAATCGTCGAGCAAGAACGCACATCATGTGTCAGCTGCTAAAACGCAGCNAACGGCTCGGTTAAATCAAACCTGCTACTGGTGAACTTGGGTCGGCGTATCGTTTTCGCGGCATGCGCCCCGCCAAATAAGCAAGGCGTCCTGCTTCCACTGCCATCTTCATGGCTTCAGCCATGAAGATGGGTTCTTTCGCTTCGGCAATAGCGGTGTTCATCAACACACCATCACAGCCAAGCTCCATGGCGATGGCCGCGTCAGAAGCCGTGCCAACCCCGGCATCCACCAACACAGGAACGCTGGACTGCTCCTTGATCAACCGGATGTTGATCGGGTTTTGTACGCCCAGACCGGAGCCGATGGGTGCCGCNAATGGCATAATGGCGACGCAGCCTAAGTCTTCNAGACGCCTAGCCATCAAAATATCGTCAGAACAATAGACCATCACTTTGAACCCCTCTTTAATCAGGAGTTCAGCGGCGATGAGTGTCTCCAACATATCTGGGTAGAGCGTTTTGCGGTCGCCCAGCACCTCAAGTTTTACGAGGTCCCAGCCACCCGCTTCGCGCGCCAAACGTAATGTGCGCACAGCCTCGTCACCGGTGAAACACCCCGCCGTGTTGGGCAGNTAGGTGTATTTTTTGGGATCCACAAAATCCATCAGGNTGGGCTCATTAGGATTGGTTACATTCACACGGCGCACAGCAACCGTGACAATTTCAGCGCCAGAAGCCTCAAGCGCTAGTGCGGTCTCTTCAAAATCTTTGTATTTACCGGTTCCGACAATTAAACGCGACGAGAAGGTTTTGCCTGCGATTGTGAATTGATCGTCGCCTGTTTCAGACTTTTGCACGTTCGCTGCAGATGCCACTGCCATGGTTCTCTCTCCTCAACCGCCACCGACGAACTGGACCAGCTCCAGCGTGTCACCGTCATTTACCGGAACATCATCATAAGTCGAACGGGGTACAATTTCGAGATTATGCTCCACCGCCAATTTTTGGGGATCGAGGCCAAGTTTCACCAGCAGGCTCGCCACGCTCAGCGGACCTTCAAATGTATGACGCTCGCCATTGATCGTGAGTTTCATGGAAAACCTCGGGCTCGAAATCTCGTATCTCAGTGAAACTGGGCGCAAATGATGTCTTTTCAAGCATGTAGCATGGCTTGAAACATGTTGAAATCTAAATTCGATGCCTTGTGTTAGCCTAGGCGTGAAAGATACTCGCATTGGGGGGCGACATGATCCGAATTGCACAAATACTTCTTACATTGGTCACCATTCAAACGGGGTTGATCCCGCTACTCGCAGACTTGAACCCAAGTCACGTTTTCCATGAAGGCTGGCTGCCTCACGCCCGTTTCCACACCGCCTGGGCCATCACTGTTGGTGCCGGCCTCGCGATCTACGTACTGGTGCTTGTCTGGGCACCCGCGCAAGACCGCGCACTGCGTCTTCGATATGCCTCCGCCCCTGGCTGCATCTTTCTAGGTGCCTTTTTCGTGGCTTTCTTCTTCATGGACGACTTTTCTGGAGCCCTGACGGATGTGGATGATCCAATCCAATTTTTTGGATTTGACGGCAATGTCTTTGCTTTCTCCATCGCAGCCGTTGTTCAGGTGGCCGGCACCATTGCCGCCTGGCGAGCGGTCAACAACTAACCACCTACAAATGTGCCCCTCGGCATCACGCTAGTAACAGAGTTTCGAGGGACATTTTGTCGACGTCTGCTTTTGGACGCGAAAGATAAAATTCTGCGACAAGGTTACCGTCGGTTTCTTCGCGCGTCGGATCGATGCCTTGTTCGCGAAGCTGGTCGAGCGCCTGTTCCTGTTCTTCGCTGGATGCAAAGCTGCGTTGCAGGAAGGTTTGCCCCTCCAACTTTTCGGTCACATATCCGCAATTTCCCAAAGTTTCTTCAATCGCACCNAAGGGAAACATTCTCAACACAAAATTTGCGACCCAGGGNGTCCGACCGGCCATGATTGCCGGCAAAATATTGTTGAATGTTTTTTCCGTCACATACCCAATACATCCCGTGGAAGTAACCAGGTCGGTTGATGACANGATTTCACCTGCTTGGACAGACAAGCTTCCTGTCTCCAAGTTCACGGCAAGACCGTCATCCAAGAGCCCCACTTCCTCCCCGAAGGANATTGCGTTTTCCGCCAGGTCCAATCCAATGACTTCTATGTTCTGNGGATTATCAAGATTGGAAAAATATTTNTTATCACGCGCAGCGATTTCCTCTGCGGCGGCTACGGCAAAATCCGTCTGTCCCCAATGTGTATAAAGTTCTTCCATCGACAGGCCATGCTTGAGCAATGCTGCGTTAACACCATAAGAACACCCAAGGTCCAACACGTGCACCGTGTCGCCTTTTTTCTGTCGGACCTGCTCGATGATTTTGCGAAAAATGGGGAGTGCTGTATCGGGTATGGAATAGTTCAGTTTTTTCAATTCACGGAAGTAGGCTCTTGGATCAGGCTCGTTGTAGATATGATCCATGTTGGCCTTGGCTTCATTGATATCTTGAAAATCGACGCTTTCCATTGTCAGCTTGCTCTTTCTTGCGGTTGTTTGTTCGCATCCAATTCACCGCCGATATCAACCGCTACCGGCAACAAGATGCGCAAAAAAACAACCGCCCATGCCCATCAGGCACAGCTCACAATTGCTCATTTATGTTTGGAGCGNGCAGCCTAACATAACCACTTTGAGATAGATACCGNAGTCAGGTCACNCAACGACATCAACGGTTTTGAGACGGCAGCTCGACTAGCGCGCTCAGCCGCGCTATCCAATGTTCAAAGACATTCTGTTTTAGTCGAGTTGGGAGGCTCACATGGACCCTTTGGATTTTACNGGAAAACGCGTTCTGGTCGTTGGTGGCTCTAGTGGTATTGGCAATGGCATCGCCCACGCGTTCTTGAAACGCGGCGCAGATGTTCACGTCTGGGGCACACGCGCCAGCGCGGCAGACTACGTCGGAGACGATGGTTCAGACCTCACCGGCATCGGCTACGCCCAAATGGATGTCAGCGACTTTGACGCCATTGAAGCTTATGTGCCGCCGTTCGACACGCTTGATGTGTTGATCCTCAGCCAAGGCACTGTGCTCTACAAACGGCAAGAATTTAAAATGCCCGGCTGGCAAAAAGTCATGGATGTGAACATCGGCAGCATCATGGTGTGCTCGGAAAAGTTCCACGACATGCTGGCGGCTGCCAAAGGTTCACTCATCACAATCAGCTCTACGGCGGGCTATCACGCAACGCGCGGCAACCCCGCTTACAGTGCATCAAAGACCGGTGCCATTGGCCTCACCAAAACATTGGGCGAAGCCTGGGCCAGCGACGGTATCCGTGTGAACGGCATTGCGCCCGGCCTTGTGGCCACCAAGCTCACCAAAGTCACAACAGAAAACCCAAAGCGCCTTGAAGCCACTCTGCGCAACATTCCACTACACCGTCTTGGCACGCCTGATGATATGGCGGGTGTTGCTCTCTTCCTGGCGTCCCCCCTATCGGCCTATGTCGTCGGTCAAACCATCCCTGTGGACGGCGGTCTTATTCTCTCGTAAGGACACGGAGTAAATTTATGAAAGCGCTTACATCTCACGGAGCTGGCGACATTCGTTTTGAGGATTACGCCGATCCAACTTGCAATGCAGACACCGACCTGATCGTTAAAATGAAGACCTGCGGTATTTGCGGCTCAGACCTGCACATTTATCACGGTGCACAGTTCACTGGCGATACAGGGTTTTGTGTTGGCCATGAGGCGATTGGTGAAGTGGCGGAAGTCGGCCACGGTGTACACAAGTTTAAGGCAGGCGATCAAGTGATGTTGTCTGCCGCCGTTGGCTGTGGCTCCTGCGTGTCTTGCATGAGTGGACACATCAACCGATGTGAAAACAATCAAATGGGTTGTTATGGTCTTGGCCACAATCTGGAAGGCTGCCAGGCTGAAGGCATTCGGGTGCCCATGGGCGATTTTAACGTGCGACACATTCCAGAAGGCATTACAGACGATCAAGCGTTAATGCTGACCGACAATCTGCCGACCGCCTATCTCGGCTGCCTCAATGCGGAGATCGCGCCGGGCAAGACAGTCGCCGTCGTCGGGCTTGGCCCTATCGGTTTGATGGCTGTTGAGTTGGCACTCGTGATGGGCGCGGCACAAGTCTACGCCTTGGATCTGGTGCCCGAACGCCGAGCACGTGCAGAGGCACTGGGTGCCACGGCATTGGACCCCGCTACAGCCAAGGCACAGATAACTGAGCTTACCAAGGGTCGCATGCTCGATTGCGCAGTCGAGGCCGTTGGCTCTGACGTTACCATCCGAGCGGCGATTGACCTGGTGGGCGCGCAAGGCACTGTGTCTGTGATTGGCGTCAACCAAAGCATGGATTTCAAATTCCCCATGGGCCTTGCCTTCATCAAGGGGCTTACCTTCCGCATCAGCGCCTGTTCTGTTCAGTGTCATTGGGATGAGCTGGTATCGCTCATCCAATCTGGCCGATTGCACCCGGAAAACGTGATCACGCACAGGATGGGACTATCGGAAGGCAGCGAAGCTTACCGTCTATTTGATACCAAGGAAGATGGTGCATTAAAAATGGTGATGTCCGTTTAGCCGCTCTCTTGTGCATTGAGGCCCAGCCATTGAGGGGACTTAACCAATGGCACTCTAACCCTCGAGAGCGTATATAGAAGCGACTCGTCAATTGAGGCGTTAACCCACCGGCGAGGCAACGGGCGTAAGCTCCAGAAAATGGGCGAACGAGACACATTTTCGCCCTTTTCGACGACTAGACATTTGGAACCTTGGGGTACACTTGTTTTTGGCTAATTTCAGCCAATTATGAGCCAAAATGGAAAAACGTATGGCGAAGCCGATCTTCGTGCTGAACGGACCCAATCTGAATTTATTGGGCACCCGTGAGCCGGAAATTTATGGAACCACCACGTTGGCTGACATCGAAACGATGTGTGCCACGCGTGCGCAGGCGCTTGGGTTCTCCGTTGATTTCCGCCAAAGCAATTCCGAAGGCGAATTGGTGACCTGGATCCAGGATGCCCGCACTCAGGCCAGCGCAATCATTATCAATGCGGCTGCCTACACGCACACCTCCATCGCCTTGGCAGATGCGCTTTCCGCAGCGGATTTGCCGACGGTTGAAGTTCATCTTTCAAATATTTACAAGCGAGAAGCGTTCCGGCATATCTCCTACATCTCGCCGGTTGCCCTCGGGCTAATTTGCGGGTTTGGCGCAACCGGCTACGTGCTGGCGCTTGACGCACTCAAAACGCATTTCAGCGATTAACGACGATACAAAGAAGGGCAGCGAGCCACATGAGCACAAAAGGCGTCGATCAAGACTTGATCCGGGAACTTGCCGATCTCTTGAAAGAGACCGATCTCAATGAGATTGAAATTGAGACCGACAACATCAAGCTCCGGGTTGCCCGCCAGGCTGCCCAAGTGGTTAGCGTCGCTTCCACAGCACCCGCGCCAGCCCCAGCTGCTGCCCCTGTTGCAGCAGCCGCACCGGCAGAATCTGCGGCACATCCAGGTGCAGTGCCGTCTCCGATGGTTGGCACGGTTTATCTGGCCACAGAACCCGGTGCTGCACCTTTCATTTCAGTGGGCGCACAGGTCACACAAGGTCAGACAATCCTTATTGTTGAAGCCATGAAGACCATGAATCAGATCCCGGCACCGCGCTCGGGCACGATCAAACAGATTTTCGTTGAAGATGGTCAGCCGGTCGAATTCGGCGAACCACTCGTCATCATTGAATAGAACCGGAGCGGCTTAGCGCATGTTCGATAAAGTCCTTATCGCCAATCGCGGCGAAATAGCGCTTCGTGTTCACCGGGCTTGCCGGGAGATGGGCATTGATACCGTTGCCGTTCACTCAACGGCTGATGAACATGCCATGCATGTGCGCCTTGCCAACGAAAGCGTGTGCATTGGCCCGCCTCAGGCGAGCGAGAGTTATCTCAATATTCCAGCGATCATTTCAGCATGCGAAATTACAGGCGCACAGGCGGTCCACCCTGGCTACGGCTTCTTGTCTGAGAACGCACGTTTCGCTGAAATTCTGGAAGCACACGGCATCACATTCATCGGGCCAACATCAGATCACATCAAATTGATGGGTGACAAGATCGCGGCCAAGCGCACTGTAAAGGCACTGGGCATTCCTGTTGTACCAGGCTCTGAAGGCGGTGTTGACACCGACGAAGAAGCCATGCGCGTCTCCAAGGAAATGGGCTTTCCGGTTCTTTGCAAAGCCTCCGCCGGCGGCGGCGGGCGCGGTATGAAAATAGCCAAGACGGAAGATGATCTGATCGAAGCCTTCCGCACTGCACGCGCGGAAGCGAAAGCAGCGTTTGGCGATGACGCAATGTATATCGAGAAATACCTCGAACAGCCGCGTCACATCGAAGTTCAGGTTATCGCGGATTCTCACGGCAATGTTGTTCACTTGGGCGAGCGTGATTGCTCGCTACAACGGCGCAATCAAAAAATACTGGAAGAAGCGCCTTCTCCCGCGCTCAATGCAGCATCCCGCAACAAGATCGGCGAGATCGTCAGCAAGGCGATATTCAAGCTTGGGTATCTAGGAGTTGGCACCATTGAGTTTCTCTATGAGAACGGTGAATTTTATTTCATCGAAATGAATACTCGGCTGCAGGTTGAACATCCTGTGACGGAAGCTATTACAGGCATTGATTTGGTGCGCGAACAGATCCGCATTGCTGCTGGCCTTGAGCTCAGCTTTACCCAAGAAGATGTGACATTTGAAGGCCATGCCATTGAGTGCCGCGTGAACGCCGAGAATTCAAAAACCTTTGCGCCCTCGCCTGGCACCATCAAAGAATATCACACGCCAGGTGGTCTCGGCGTTCGTGTCGACTCTGGTGTCTATTCCGGCTACCGCATTCCACCTTATTACGACAGCCTGATCGGTAAGCTTATTGTGCATGGTCGCAATCGGAATGAATGCCTGATGCGCCTTCGTCGCACATTGCATGAATTTGTAATCGAAGGTGTCGACACCACCATTCCGCTCTTTAAAGATCTGGTCAATGAGCCAGATGTTATGAATGGCGACTATCATATCCACTGGCTTGAGCAATACTTGGAGCGCTCTTGAGGTCTTGGGCAGGACCCATGGAATCCATTGATCCCGATATTCTTCTGCAGGCATATGCTGTTGGCGTATTTCCTATGGGAGAGAGTGCAGACTCTGAAACGCTTTATTGGGTTGACCCTGAATTGCGTGGCATTTTGCCGTTGGACCAATTCCATGTGCCAAAACGTCTGGCCCGGACCATAAAGTCCACTCCGTTCACAGTTCGCATCGACACAGCCTTCAGACGCGTGATGGAAGCATGTGCCGATGATGTAAATGGGCGCGGCGGTACGTGGATCAATGATGCCATATTGGACGCCTATTGCTCACTTCACGAACGTGGCGCCACACACTCCGTTGAATGTTGGTTGGGTGATGAATTGGTGGGCGGTTTATACGGCGTCTCTTTGGGCCGTGCGTTTTTTGGTGAGAGCATGTTCAGCCGCGAGCGTGATGCCAGCAAAGTGGCACTTGTCCACCTTGTGGCACGCCTGATCGCTGGTGGATACACGCTGCTCGACACGCAATTTGTTACGGGGCACTTAGAGCAATTTGGCGCAATCGAAATTCCGCGTGATGCCTATAAAACGGCTTTGGCAGAAGCTCTTGCTGGTGCGCCAGGCGACTTTTATTCGCTAGCAGGTGACGCGACAGCTTCAACCATTTTGCAATCGATCAGCCAAACGTCATAAACAGGATGCTCAACCGCGTTGAGGCCGGGGCTGGATGCAAACATCCAACCGGAGAAAATGCGCTCAGGCTCATTTGGCAAGCTTGAGTCTGTGGCCGAGGTTTCTTGAAGCTCATCAGCTAACGTTTTGCCGATGTTAAAGACCTCCACAAATGCCGTCGTCTCCGGCGTCTCTTCCGGCGGGCGCTTGTTGCAAGAATGTGTGAGTACTTCCAACGTACCAAACTGAATGCGTGTACCTACAGTGGCTTCCAAACGGGAGATACGCGCTGTGATCTTGTTCAAGCCTGTGTATACCGCTGTTTGGCCGACCGGCTCCGAATGAAGAACAGCGGGCATACCGAGAGACGATGCCATTAAAATGCCTAGCGCCATGGCAGGCTTGCGCAGGTGGATCATGAAACTCACTCGCTGCCACCTTGTGCGCTAAACACCGCTTGACCAACCAGCCCAATCAGATCGATCGCGCCTTGTGTGTATTGGATTTCGTCGCCACTCTCCAACATATCCTCAGAACCACCAGGGGTCAGCGAAATATAGTTGCCGCCCAACAATCCTTCACTGGTGATTTTGGCGGAGGAATCTTGTGGCAATTTGATTTCGTCAGAAAGGTTAATCGTGACGACAGCATAGTAATTTTCTCGATTGAGTTCCTGCGCGGTCACAGTTCCAATTTTGATACCTGACATGCGCACATCAGATCCGGTGGCCAAGCCATCAACACGGTCAAACTCCGCCGTCAGTTCGATGCCCCCCACTCGACCGATATCGGAAACTGAATAGCCGTATGACAAAAACGCTACAGCGATCCCAATGACAACCGCACCAATTAACGTTTCGACAAAACTGCTTTCCATATCTCTCGTCCCTCCCGGGTGTACGCCGACGTTCTTATCGTCGGGCTCAATCAATCTTCCCAACAGACATAATGGTATTCTGTTTGCTTTTCCCTAATAAGGGCCTAGCAAACCGAGAGTGTGGCTTACTTGCGTCAATTGAGCTGAAAACAGACAAAATGGCGGTCTTATTTTGGAGACCAGGCTTCATAATCACCAGAAACACGCGGACGACCACCCTCGGACAGGATGCTGCCTTCCGGGCGATAGGCATATGGTGTGCCGGTCATATTGGGTTTATGGGGCAATTCCCATTCGCGTGGCTGATACCCATCTTCTGATGGCAACTCGTCAACCGTGTGATGCATCCAGCCGTGCCATTCGGCAGGGATGCGTGAAGCCTCAACCAAACCATTGTAGACGACCCAACGACGATCCGTTCCGTCATTAGAGCGGTAGTATTTGTTGCCTTGAGCGTCATCACCAACAAGCTCGCCTTTACGCCACGTATAGAACCGTGTGCCAAATGTTTGGCTGTGCCACCATGTAAAAAATTCCGCGAGAAAGGCCATGAGTTTAGCTCAATTTATATCAATGAAATCGCGGCGAATATGGCATTTGCGGGTGCTTTCGTCCAGTCTTCTCCACCGTGGATGACGTCCCCCAGTGGAAACAATGAAATTCACTAACGCCTGGCCCACCAGAGCCAAAGGCCCAGACCATTCAAAAGAACCAAAACAACAGCCACTGCGTCCATTACCAGGGAGCCACTGGCAGCAAAAAACCGTCCGGAATGCAGGTCCAGCAGCACTCTGGAAAATGGCAAGCCACCACCGCGCAGATGCTCATTGATCGCCGACAAATAGGCCTCCGGAACACGTGTTGATTCGGACCAGACATAATCCCCCTCATAAGGTCGCCATATTGCAACATCGTCATCTGCCCTGAAGACTATTTCCCCCGCTTGCACCACCGGTCGCCCCTCTGAAAGCCCCACTGCTGTGATCTCTGCATCAAGACCTTCAGCTGTGTAAACTTCTATTTGTTCGCCCTGGTGGGTAAACAGATAGACCTTGCGAGGACCTGCAACCATCATCAAAAGGTCGGTTTGCACGGCTCCAGTTGCCAGTGCTTCAGTCGTCGCGATCGCTTGATCGTTCAAATAGAGCCAGCCGTTACCGGAAGTAACCCATTGGTTACCAATTTGAAAAGAAACCGCGTCATCGCTCACACCGTCGATCCCATACCAGCTCATCAACCAGTCCGCGTCGGTAATCACATCGTTCAGTTGAAGTTTTTCCGCATGATTGAGCATGACACCTGTAATCGAAAGCAGGAGTACAAAAACTGTGATGCCCAGCCCCAACCATCGATGCCAGATACGAAACAAACGCCACTTATTCATTGGCCTCCCCCTCCGCCCGCACGAATCCGTCAAACAATAGTGCAAGCCGCGCCAGTTTGATTAACGCACGCACAGACAGCGTTGCACCGGAAATACCGTCAACCTGCTCAGACAATTCCATCTCACTGGAAAGGGACATTCCACGAAATTGATCCGTAAAGAAAGGATAACGCACTTCCCACCCATGGCTTTCGCGATAGATGAGAACCTGCAATCGCTCAATTGTTCCATCGTTTACGGAGATGCCAGTTGTAATAGCTTGGGTTTTCCCAATTTCTTCCAATATCCAAACCGTTTGATCGCCCTGGCGCCAATAACGTTGACGAAGACCACCTAAATTACGATCTAGAATCTCATTTGCTACAGCTTTCACGTCCGAAATCAACCATAGAAACGAAGGGCTTGGAACAGGGCCTTCAAAGACTTCCGTCAAAAAATTCTCAGGAGCCTGAAACACATCTTCAGCCCGTGTTTCACATTCTATCCCCAAGGCAAAGATTGCCAAGCATGAGCAAACTAGCATCTGCAATTTTGACTTAATCGACATTCGGATTTCCAACATGAACATGTGGCGAAAAAATACTGGGTGCCCACCTCGGCGCCCAGCCTTAGACGTTGGATGAGAGTTAGAATTGATACCCAAGCCCCACATTTAGACGGTCATCTTCCGTCCCGCCGACTGGCGCATCGTCAATCTGGTAGTCAATTTTCGCAACCGTGTCAGGCGTTGGCCAAAAATTGACGCCTATCCGTGTCTGAGAAAAAACTGAGTCTACGTTATCACCCGCTTCGTTATCCCATTCCGCATATTGAACAAAGAATCCCAGATCGCCCCAATCCGTGCCGAAGCGATAAGATGGTTCGACATACCAACCTGCTTGTTCATCGCGACCAACAGCCGATGCCGCGACACTGTCCAGATCCCAAATGGCCGCCAAAGCGCGAACGCCAAAGCGTCCCGGGCCAGCCGCAAACGATGCATCAACGTGGCCTTCAAACAGGGTCGCCGCAGTTTCTTCCGCAGTGCCTTGAGTGACGTCAAATTGGCGTTGCGCTGTCAGACCGACTTCTACGCCTGGTACACCAGTCCATTGAACCCGTGCGGTAACTGCGCCGTCGCTAGCACGCGCTTGTGCAACTTTTTGACGTCCGTTACGAATTTTGAATGCATTGCCACCCGTCGTCGGCGTCTGCAAGCCCGAATGATAGAGGACATTGTAGCTAAAGCCTTGGCCGAGTTCGCCTTGCGCGCCAATACCAGCTTCCCACCAGGTTGAGGGAATGATGTTCTTTTCTACTTCATTGCGCTCCACACCGAAGAAGGTTGGTGGTTCATGGGTCTCATTGAGAATTCCAACCGGGATCAATTGAACACCGGCAGTTAGTGAATGATTTTCTGCAATGTCAAACTCGAGGTAAGCCTGTTCAAGTTCTACTTCGCCCGGCTTGCTGTTTCCATTACCCGACAGAGAATGCTCAAGTTCGAGTTCGGCAAACAGACGGATGCTATTTGTAAATTCGTGGCCGAAAAAGAGAACAAACCGGTGAAAGTCCACCTCATCCTTATTCCCACCATTATAGTGAAGCTCACCGTAGCCTCCTAGCGTGGTACGCTGCCACCAACCAGGTGTGGTTCCACCACTAGCGCCCGACGCGATCTCTTCAACCACATCTCCAGTTGCCTCTACTTTTTCGTCTGTGTCCGCGAGCTTTGACGTGAGGGCATCGATCTGAGCTTGCTGCGCTTGAATGATGCGCCACATTTCGTCTCGGTCCGGCAAATCGGCAGCCCACGCAGAGCCTCCGGAAACACAAAGACTAAGTACCAATCCGCTCATCTCCAAAAATTTATTGATTTGCATTTTCATTCCTAATTCAAGAAGTTGTCGGACCAGGAAGTCACTTTTTATACTTCCCTTTCGCTTGTATTCTCAATATTAAGAATTAGATGCAACTTCAAATTGATAATACTTCTCATTATCTTATGACCGTGCTAATTTGGCATCACTCTTCACAGCGTCAGTAGAACGATTGTTTTATGTCCCCAACCGCCCCCCTTTTTGCCTTACCGGCATTAACCCGTCGACGCGCAATTTGCCTGTTTGCAAGTGCACTTAGCGCCCCCTCAATGACTAATATCGCATCGGCAGCCGAGCCAACTTCCAAATGGCAGGGAACGGCTCTCGGTGGAGACGTGTCGATCATGCTGGAAGGGTTTACTGAGGCAAAGGCCAACGAATTGTTTACGAAAGCGACGGCGGAACTTTTGCGCCTAGAACAAATATTTAGCCTCTACGTCGAGCATTCTTCTATAAATCAATTGAACGATGCTGGTCAGCTTGCCTCGTCCCCGCCCGAGCTCGTGGCAGCTCTTAATCTCTCAGCTGATCTTCATCGCCAATCACAAGGTGCTTTCGATCCAACAGTGCAACCGCTGTGGGAATTGTTTGCTCGCCTATCTACACCAGGAATGCCCAACACAGACTCAGCTTTGTTAGATGCAACGCTTGCTCGAATAGGTTTTCAACATGTCCACATGTCTGGTGACCATATTCAGCTCCACAATGAGGCGAAGATAACCTTGAATGGCATCGCTCAAGGCTTCATTACAGACCGCATCGCGTCTCTCTTCCAAGCAGCTGGTGCAAAACACACGTTGGTCAATCTAGGAGAATTTCAGGCGAACGGCCCAAAGCACGATGGATCAGCTTGGCGGATCGCTTTACGTGACCCTACCTCATCGTGGAGAATGGCCGGATTGGTGGAAATAGAAAAAGGCGCCCTCGCCACCTCTGCAAACGCTCACGACTTCCGCCGTACCCAACACCATCTATTTGATCCACGAACTGGCCGCTCGCCAAGCCACTACATCGGCGTCAGCGTTGTCGCGCCAAACGCTGCGTTGGCCGATGGCTTATCGACAGCATTGTTTGCGCTCCCTCCGGTGGAAGCGTTCCAACTTGTTTCACAATACAAGGAGACCGCGGCTCGCTTTACTCTTGTAGATGGTCAGGTAACGAAAACAGACCTATGGCATGAAATTGAGAACTAGAAGTCGATGTCCCATGCGTCACCCACTGCAACCTTCTGTTCGGCAACAGCCACTGCCGCTTTGGGAATGCGCAATGTCATTTGCTGCTTCATCTGACCGCCTTCTTCAAAAAAAGGTCTTTTATCAGCAAGTATCCAGTCCAGCCTGTGCAACAGATTGACGGGCGTGAGAGGTTTCACCAAGAATTGGCTCGCACCGGCGTCGAATGCTTTTCTAATGAGCTGTGGCCGACCGTGAGCGGTGAGCATGATGACGGGAATAAAACAGGCCGGCTTATTATCAGATTTTCGAAGCTCTTCNAGAAATGTGCAGCCATCCATTGGCTTCATTTCCCAATCACAAATTACCAAATCTGGTTCCCNGAGTTCTATTTCNGCGATGGCTGCCGAACCATCTGCAGCTTGTCGCAAGGAACTCACCCCAAAGGCGTGGAGGATCGTTTCGACAAGGCGCCGCATGTGCACATTGTCATCCACGATCAGAACGTCGAGCTCATCTAACTCTCGACCATAAACTTTGTTCAACATCGTTTTTGTTCCGCGATCAAAGCCACCTATTGATCCTGTATACGCGCCTAATCTCTCCAACTTGTTAACCAGATGGGCCATGCAACCTTTCCTTTTTTGTCACGGTTGGGGATTTAGCGAGGAATCCATTTTTCTCACTTTCTGCATTAAAAACGCTCGATTCGGGATTGACTGACGGGGACTCAGGTCGTCAGTCATTTCTCCTCGTCAAATTTCGGGGAGCAGACGCCATTCGACAGAAATTCTTGACGCAGATGCACACCCAGCCCCACAGTTTGTACCGGCTCAGGGGTGAAGCACACCATCTGGTACCAACCAAACATGAGATGGCGCTCTGGTTCTGCCTCTATTTTTGGCCATTTTGGCCATTCGTCAGGCGAACTAAGGGATAACTGCCCTCTTTTGTACGGATGTGGTGACCAAATAAAGAATGTCCACTGCGCTGGTCCGTGGGGTCTATCCATAGACCCTGATCGAGAATGACGAATAGGGACAGGACCAGCGGTGGACCCGTCTTTAACTAAGGGAAATCCTCTTCAAGAGGAAAAAGTGGGGCTCAATGCGTATTCAGCGGTGTTTTACGGACGAAACCAAATCTCCTTATGACGGGATCGACTTTCGCACAGCGACGAGCGAAATCAGAAACCCAGATGGAACGATTGTCTTCAGGCTTGCAGACATTGCCGTTCCTGCGGACTGGAGCCAAGTCGCTTCCGACATCATCGCTCAGAAATATTTTCGCAAAGCCGGTGTTCCAGCTGTCTTGCGCCCTGTGAAAGAAGAAAATGTTCCCACCTGGTTGTGGCGACATGAGGTAGATGAAAGCCGCCTTGAGGCTCTACCCGAAAACGAACGCTATGGACCTGAAATGGATGCGCGCCAGGTGTTTGACCGGTTGGCGGGCACATGGACCTATTGGGGCTGGAAAGGCGGATACTTCGACACAGAGGGGGATGCGCGTGCCTTTTATGACGAACATCGTTTCATGCTTGCCACCCAAATTGCCGCTCCTAACAGCCCTCAGTGGTTCAACACTGGATTGCATTGGGCGTATGGCATCAATGGCCCTGCTCAGGGTCACCATTATGTGGATTTCCAATCCGGCGAACTGACCGCCTCCGACTCTTCTTACGAGCACCCGCAACCACATGCCTGTTTCATTCAAGGTGTGGATGACGACCTGGTAAACGAAAACGGCATAATGGACCTGTGGGTTCGCGAGGCCCGTCTCTTCAAATATGGATCTGGCACTGGCTCAAATTTCTCCCATCTTCGCGGTGCAGAAGAAGGCCTGTCCGGTGGTGGAAAATCATCTGGCCTGATGTCTTTCTTGAAAATCGGTGACCGGGCGGCAGGTGCGATTAAATCTGGCGGAACAACACGACGCGCGGCCAAAATGGTTGTTGTCGATGTAGACCATCCTGACATAGAACATTTCATCAATTGGAAAGTCATCGAAGAGCAAAAAGTCGCTGCCCTGGTTACTGGCTCCAAGATCAATGAAAAATTCCTGGGCGCGGTCATGCGTGCAGCCCACAATTGCGAAGGGCCAGACGACGATTGCTTTGACCCGAAGAAAAACCCGGCGCTCAAACGCGCTGTGATTGCCGCTCGTGAAGCCATGATCCCTGAAAATTACGTACAGCGGGTCATTCAGTTTGCGAAACAAGGCTTTAAAGAAATTGAATTTCGTATTTACGACACTGATTGGGATTCAGAGGCATACCTCACTGTGTCTGGCCAGAACTCCAACAATACGGTGCGCNTTACCGATGATTTCCTTGCAGCCGTTGAAACAGATGGCGACTGGGACTTAATCCGCCGAACGGACGGCGACGTAGCAAAGACGCTCCCTGCCCGCGAAATCTGGGACCAGATTGGTGAAGCGGCGTGGGAAAGCGCTGACCCTGGTCTTCAGTATCATACAACCATCAACGATTGGCACACGTGTCCCGCCGGTGGCGATATTCGCGCAAGCAATCCGTGTTCGGAGTATATGTTCCTGGACAACACGGCGTGCAACCTTGCTTCAGTTAATCTGATGGCGTTTCGCCAGACATCAGGCCGCTTCGACGTTGAGGCATTTGAGCATGCGTCCAAACTTTGGACCATCGTTTTGGAAATTTCTGTTTTGATGGCGCAATTCCCGTCAAAAGAAATAGCCGAACTGAGCTACAAATATCGCACGCTTGGCCTTGGGTTTGCCAACATCGGCGGACTTCTTATGTCCACTGGCTTGTCCTACGATTCCAAAGAAGCACGCGCGACCTGTGGCGCCATCTCAGCTGTTATGACGGGTGTCGCTTATGCAACCTCAGCGCAAATGGCCAAAGAGTTGGGCGCATTCCCTGCGTATCAGGATAATGAGCCACACATGTTGCGCGTCATGCGCAATCACAGAGCTGCCGCCCATGGCGCGAAAGACAGCTACGAAGGCCTTGCAATCGCGCCCGTTCCATTGGACGCCGCAAACTGCCCTCAGGGGGACCTGATTGAACATGCACGTGCCTCCTGGGACCTTGCTGTTTCAATGGGTGAGAAATATGGCTACCGCAATGCCCAAGCCAGTGTCGTGGCACCGACAGGCACCATTGGCCTTGTCATGGATTGCGACACGACGGGCATTGAACCCGATTTCGCCTTGGTGAAATTCAAGAAACTTGCTGGCGGAGGCTATTTCAAAATCATCAACCGCGCAGTACCACAAGCCTTGCGGTCGCTCGGCTATAAGCCAGGGCAGATCGAGCGCATTGTTGGTTACGCGGTTGGCCACGGCACGCTAAAAAATGCACCCAGCATCAATCATGAAGCCCTTAGCGCAAAAGGCTTCACGCCAGAATCGCTCGACACGATAGAAGCAAGCCTTGCTACCGCGTTTGACATTCGTTTCGCCTTCAATAAATATTCTCTGGGTGAAGACTTTTGTNTTGATACCCTGGGCCTTGATGGCGAAGCAATGGACGATATCGACTTTGATATGCTGGAGGCTCTCGGCTTCACGGGTAAAGAAATCGACACCGCAAACTTGTATGTTTGTGGAGCGATGACGCTGGAGGGTGCGCCTGGCCTCGCAGAGGCGCACCTTCCCGTTTTCGATTGTGCGAACCCGTGTGGACGCACAGGCACACGCGCGCTCTCTGTCGAAAGCCATATTCACATGATGGCCGCGGCACAGCCCTTTATCTCAGGTGCTATTTCCAAAACCATCAACATGCCAAATTCTGCAACCGTAGAAGATTGCAAGGAGAGTTACATGCTCTCTTGGAAACTAGCTCTCAAAGCGAATGCGCTTTATCGCGATGGGTCCAAACTATCTCAACCACTCAACTCTCAACTTGTTGATGATGACGATCTGTCTCTCGAAGTCGACGA
>JGI24723J26617_10000479_pt1 | contig 39420 bp, 41 predicted proteins | sample Cruoilmetagenom6_FD_26617 | JGI IMG/M metagenome (IMG submission 26617) | reverse complement strand
TTTTTTGCAGCAGGCTTCTTAGCCGGAGTTTTCTTTGCAGGTGCTTTTTTGGCAGCTGGCTTTTTCGCAGGTGCTTTCTTGGGCGCTACAGCTTTTTCTTTTGCATTGGCTTCAGCTTGTTCTTCAGCAGCTTCCATAGCTTTAAGATGTTTTTCTTCAGCTTCACGTGCTTCAGGGAACATCTCATAATATGCGGTCATAATACGTGAGCCAAGTTCCATTACCGCTTTTGCTAGGGCGTCAACGTTATAACCAACACCGCGGGTGTAATAGAGTTTACGTTCTGGATCATAAGCACGGTAGATACCTTCTTCGGTCACGTCCTGATTACTAAATTCATCAAAATTACCAATAAAATCAAACACAACTTTTTTACCTTTTGTGTTTGAAATCCACTCGTCAAACTTTTCATCAGGGCGGTCAAACATCTCGATAAGGCGACGATCATTGAGTGGGTGCTTTTCATCAAGACCGAATACTTTACGAAGTGCTTCTCCGCGGGTGCGATTGCGTGCTTTGGTTGGCCAAATAGCGCCAGCTAAAGTACTTGTGTTCAGCATAATAGCGTTCAGGCTATAAAAAATACCGATCAGCGCTTGGTTTTCCAATGATTGGTTAAATAAGTCGAAGGATGCTCTTGTATGGTTCGCAGTGTTGCGAAGCTCATTCATATGCATAGCCAGTGTATTTTTATCCATTTTAAATCGTCCATTATTTATTATGTTCTTGCTGACCCTCCCAGAATCAACTGTTGTGACAGCGATAGCATAGGAAATTTAACGGGGCTAGCAGAGAAACAGTCAAATTTGTTAAAAACAGGCCTTATTCGGGTGTTTTACTCTGTTCTTTCTATAAAGCTGCTTCGATGAAGCGGATCCAGCGTTCAACGCGTTCTTTATGTGGTTCCTTATTAGAACTACCAACAACCGAGCGACTATAGATGGCTATTGTGCTCTTATCTTCTCCAATTGGAACAAACTTTACGGTGATCACATGCGGGAAATTTTCTCCTTGAGCGTATTCACTCAGATCAAATTGCCAGTTCATAAGATCACGTTTCCGCATTGTGATGCCTTCATGCCTGTCAGTATAGGCAAATAGCGCACGTGAAAGCCCTGCTACCCCTGCATTATAAATGACGGCTTCACCGTCAGTTTCGGCGCTGCACAAATCTTTGGGGCATAGAAGATAACTGTTTTCTTCAGGTGAAAACGTCTCAAAAGATACTGAATCTAATGAACCGCTCTGTAGCTTTTCACCAAACAAAGACCCATCTTTATCCGACACCACCAAAAACCAACCAAGCCCCCCAATCGCAACGATCAGGAGGCTTATGCTGATAGCGCGTGCGCGCAATTTCTCAATAGAAACCAAATTACTATCCTAAGATTTCGCCCAGTTGTAATGCGAGACTCATGTCGCCCTCAACACGCAGTTTGCCCATCATAAAGGCCATCTGTGGGTTCAGGTCACCAGCTGCAAGTGCCAAGAAGTTTTCTTTAGAGATTTTCACGGTGCAGTCAGCGCCAGAATTTTCATTGTCTACCACTGTAGGGGAGACAGTTCCGTCAACCCGCACAACGCCGTCATCGCCAAAATCAAACAAGATGATTGCTGATAAAGCTGAGTGCGCCCCAACGCGCTCACGCAATTCGTTCGTAATTTCCTCAAGTGTCATAATTATCCTCCATTTATGTCTAAAAAATATCGAAGCATTGTTGCGCAGTTCTGTCAACGCAGCTCTTCATGCATTGCTTAAATATTATTGCACGCTACACTCATTTCAAGTCTTGCNAGGTAATATTAAGGATGTTTCGTGCAGCCACTCATTAAACAACATACGCACTTTGAGTCGCTCGTAAGCGCGTCACCCCTTGTTATATCTGATTTGTGGGGTGTTGTGCATGACGGCGTAAAGGCGTTGCCTGATGCAGTAAATTGCCTCATTAAAATCCGCGAGGCTGGGGTTCCAGTAGCGCTTTTGTCTAATGCGCCCAAACCTGTAGATTTTGTGAAAAAATTCATCGAAAACATCGGTGTGTCAGATGNTGCATATGACACGCTTGTAACCTCCGGCTCTATTGCGCGCGACCATGTACGGGATGAATTTTCGGGTAAGAAACTGTTTCATCTTGGACCAAAACTTGACCATATCACGGTTGAAAATTTACCAGTTGAGTATGTGGATGTACCCAGTGATGCAGATGTTATCTTGGCAACAGGCTTGCTGGCAGAAGACGGCCCTGCTCACACAGATATGCTGCGCGGTGCAGCAGCAGCAGGCGTCTTAATGTTGGTCGCAAACCCTGACCGTGTTGTGCATATTGGCGCTGACCTTATACTGTGTGCTGGTGTGGTGGGTGATGCTTACGAAGCGCTCGGCGGCCCTGTGCATTGGTGCGGAAAACCTATGAGAGAAGCGTTTGAGACCTGTGCTGAGCGGCTTGATATCTCCTTTAAGGACATTCAAGGNCGAGCNATTATGATAGGGGATAGCTTAAAAACGGACATCGCAGGCGCTGAGGCCGCGGGTATAAAAAGCCTGTTGATCTCAGGGGGTATTCACCGCGGTGATGCTCTTTTTGACAAAGGCGGTGATATCGCAGTGGATATATTTAGAAAAACTTTTGGTGAGAATGTGTCGTTGCCTAGCGATTGGATGCAGCAACTCAAGTGGTAATATTTAAGCTGCGGTGAACACATTTGCTAAAACGCTGCGAAGTGTACTGGCTTTAAATGGTTTTGTGATTTGCCCGTTTGCACCAGCTTCTAAGGCCTTTTTTGCCTCTTTTTCTTGGTTGGCTGCTGTGATCATCACGAAGGGTGGCTTATTATATCCATCGTTATCATTTAGCGCACAAAGTAGGTCAAAACCTGTGCGAGGCATCATATTCCAGTCACACAAAACAAGCCCAAAGTCCTTTACCTGTGTCAGTTTAAGGGCTTCATCCACGCTTAAAGCTTCTTCAACATTATCGAAACCAAGTTGCTTCAATAGTGTCCGCATAATGCGTAGAGTGCTCTTGTAATCATCCACGATCAGGATAGAAATATCCTTACTGGTTGGCATAAACTTAGTCCCTCGTGTTTTGTTGGCCCTAACCACTATATGGGTATTTTTTTTCACATCGCAATAATCTGCAAGATTTTTTTGTAAAGTCGTTGTAAATAGATATGAATATATGTGGGCAAAAGTGAGAGATCAGCTAATATGCGATTATATCGCCGCATTGAGGAAATAGACAAAAAGGACAAAGGCTGCGTTGTGGCCCTTGGTAACTTTGACGGTTTTCACCGTGGCCATCATGTGGTTGTGGGGGAAGCTGGTCGTTTGGCACGCGAAATGGGCCTTAATCTCGCTGTTGTGGTTACTGAGCCACACCCTGTTTCTTTCTTTAGGCCTGATGCCCCGCCATTTCGTTTGTCACCCTTTCGCCAACGCGCACAGGTGCTAGAGCGCTTCGGTGTCGATGTATTATTGGTCTTGCCGTTTGATAAAGATCTAGCATCCATGCCCGCACAAGATTTTGTCACTAGTGTTTTGTTAGATGGCTTGAACGCAAAGCATGTTTGCGTAGGTTATGATTATCGCTTCGGCGCAAAGCGTGGCGGCGGTATCGACGTACTTAACCGGATGGGCGAGATGGAAGGTTACGGCACAACGGTTGTGGACGCGGTCGTTGTGGGACTGGACGGCTATGCTGGTCAGGTCTATTCATCCACCTTAGTGCGCACTGCTTTGCAAGATGGCCACCCACGCCGTGCCGCCGCTCTGCTTGGTCACTGGTGGGCGATCCACGGACGGGTTAGCAAAGGTGATCAACGCGGGCGCACTATTGGCTTTCCTACCGCCAATGTTGAGCTTGGCGAGAGCCTTCCGCCGAAAAAAGGTGTCTATGCAGTAAGAGTTCTGTTTGATGATGATGACGAGGATGACACTGTTTATGAGGGCGTTGCCAATTTCGGTGCACGCCCTACGTTTGATAAGCGCGACCTGTTGCTTGAGGTGCACCTATTTAACTTTGCGGACGATATTTACGAGCGGCACTTAAGGGTCGAGCTAGTGGCGTATCTGAGAGAGGAAGTGAAGTTTGATTCGCTTGATTCTCTTAAAGCACAGATCAAAAAAGATGCGGTAACCGCTAAAGTGGTCCTGGCAGATCCTGAAAATAGCCGTGAGCACCTTCAAAACCTTTCCCTTGAGCGCTATTTAACCTTGCGCAAAGACTAAGGCTGGGAATAAGCCGCAATTCTCTCGACAGACCCCCACTTACCCTGATAAGAAAACCCCTATGACCTTGGTATATGTACATAAAGCGGCGTTTCGCCTCATAGATATTCGAATTATCGGCCCGGCCTCATAAATGGGACCGGGATTTACGTATACTATTTTACCTGAGAAATTTGAATATTGTGCACGAGAGGGTCAGCTTATTTAGGCTGACGATGAAACCAAAATGACCGATGAAAACAAACGCGATTACCGCGATACAATCTGCCTCCCTAAAACTGACTTTCCAATGCGGGCGGGTCTGCCACAGCGCGAGCCTGTGTGGCTAAAGCGCTGGTACGACCAAGGGCTTTACGAAAAGCTCCGCGAAGCAAGCAAGGGCCGTGAAAAATTTGTCCTCCATGACGGACCACCATACGCTAACGGTGATATACACATCGGCCATGCGATGAATAAAATCTTGAAGGACGTTATTGTCAAATCGCAGCAGATGATGGGCAAAGATGCACCTTATGTGCCGGGTTGGGATTGTCACGGTCTGCCGATTGAGTGGAAGATCGAAGAGAAATACCGCAAAAAGAAAAAGAACAAGGACGAAGTTGATCCCATTGAGTTCCGTAAGGAGTGTCGTGAGTTTGCGGCTGGCTGGATCGATGTGCAAAAAGAGCAATTTAAGCGTCTTGGCATCTTCGGTGACTGGGAAAACCCATACACGACCATGGCATTTGACTCTGAAGCGACCATCGTTAAGGAGCTGCTTAAGTTCGTGATGGCGGGTGCGCTTTACCGCGGGTCTAAGCCTGTGATGTGGTCACCTGTTGAGAAAACGGCGCTAGCTGAAGCTGAGGTGGAATACCACGATCATACATCTGTGCAAATCGATGTGGCTTTTGAAGTTGTTTCCACGACTTGTGAGGCAGTAAAAGACGCTCGTATCGTCATCTGGACCACAACCCCATGGACAATCCCTGCAAACCGCGCCATTTGTTACGGTGACACGCTAGACTACTGCGTGATCGAGGTTACCGAAGTGGCTGAAGGTTCCAGCACATCTGTGGGGGACAAGCTTGCTGTATCTCCGCTGCTTTTAGCCGCTTTTTCTGAGCGCGCGGGTATCACAGGTCACACTGTTAATGCGACTATCAAAGGCGCTGACCTTGAAGGCACTATCTGTGCGCATCCGTGGCGCGGTCACACTGACGCTGACGGTGGTTATGACTTTGACGTGCCGCTTTTGGCTGGTGACCATGTCACCACTGAGGCTGGTACAGGCTTTGTTCATACAGCACCAGGCCATGGTGATGACGATTACCGCGTTGGTCACGTGCAATACGGCATCCAAGTGCCTGACACAGTGAATGCAAGTGGTTGTTACTATGATCATGTTCCGTTGGTTGCTGGAAATCATGTTTACAAGGCGGCGAACACAGTATGTGAGCTGCTAACAGATGTTGGTGCGCTTAAAGCTGTTGGCAAACTTACTCATAGCTATCCACATAGCTGGCGCTCGAAAGCACCGCTCATTTTCCGCAACACTTCTCAGTGGTTTATCTCTATGGAAAAAACTGGCTTGAGAGACGCGGCAAACAAAGCGATAGACGACGTACGATGGGTGCCGAGCCAATCAAAAAACCGTATTGCTGCGATGGTGCAAGACCGCCCAGATTGGATTATCTCTCGGCAACGAGCTTGGGGTGTGCCGATTACCGTGTTTGTAAACAAAGAAACCGGCGATGTTCTCACTGATGAGGCAGTAAATGCTCGTATCATCGAGGCTGTTAAAAATGGCGGTGCGGATGCATGGGTTGCTGTACCTGCGAGCGAGCTGCTCGGCGATGCGTATAGCACTGACGACTATGAGCAAATCACCGACATCTTGGACGTGTGGTTCGACAGCGGCTGTACCCACAGTTTCGTGGCTGATGCCCGCCCAGATCTAAAATGGCCTGCTGATCTGTACCTTGAAGGAACAGACCAACACCGTGGTTGGTTCCAATCTAGCTTGCTTGAAAGTTGTGGCACTCGTGGACGTGCACCATATGACGCTGTTTTAACCCACGGCTTTGTGCAGGACGGACAGGGTCGCAAAATGTCTAAGTCGCTAGGCAATGTGATAAGCCCACATAAAATCATCGATCAATATGGTGCAGACATCCTGCGGCTTTGGGTGGTAGCGACCAACTATTTTGAAGATACGCGCATAGGCGATGAGATCATCAAAGGTCAAGTGGATGCATACCGTAAAATCCGCAATACTTTGCGCTTCATGCTTGGTAACTTGGCAGACTTTGACGAGGCAGATCGTCTACCTGCTGAAGAAATGCCAGAGCTAGAGCAATATATGCTGCACCGCATTCATGAGATGGATGTACTGATCCGCGAGAAAACCGATGGGTTTGACTTTAACCCTATTTTCCAAGCTTTGTATCAGTTCTGTATTCAAGACTTGAGTGCCTTCTTCTTCGATATCCGTAAAGATAGTCTTTACTGTGATGCCAAGGATAGTACGCGTCGCCGCGCGGCAGTTACAGTGCTTGATACGCTGTTTAACTGTCTCACCGCTTGGTTTGCGCCGATCCTTTCTTTCACATCGGAAGAGGTATGGCTCTCCCGCCACGGTGACGACGCCGAGAGCGTGCATCTGCGTCAGTACCCTGAAGTGCCCTCTACATGGAAAAATGATGCGCTCGCTGCTAAATGGGCGAAAATTAATGAAATTCGGAGCATTGCAACACAAGCGATTGAACCTATGCGGCGTGAGAAAATTATTGGCTCAAGCCTGCAAGTAAGTGCCAACGTGACGGTGGGAGATCAAGGTTATATCGATGCCTTAGAAGGTTTAGACCTAGCTGAAATATTAATCACATCAAGTGGTACGGTTACTTTAATCNACGGTGCTAGTTTGAGCGTCGTCGGTTCCGTTGCTGAAGGCGAAAAATGCGAACGCTGTTGGGTGGTCTCCACCGAAGTGAGCGAAAATGGCGACCTTTGTCATCGCTGCGCATCGGCTGTGAGTGCATTTGATGAGAGTGCAGCTTAGTGTTTGCTAAGGGCAATATTCGCTTAGGCCTTGGCTTTGCCGCCTTGCTGTTGATTCTAGATCAACTGAGCAAGTGGTATATGCTGAACGTCTACGATTTGCCTGCAAAATATTCTGTGGAAATATTACCGTTCCTTAATTTCACCATGGTGTGGAACGAGGGTATTTCCATGGGATTTTTCTCTGACGGGGGTGACACTGGGCGTTGGATACTCGTTGGACTCACTAGTATTGTGGTAATTTTTTTACTGCGCTGGCTTAGCCAAGGCACAACAAAACCAGTGGCTTATGCGCTGGGAGCGGTGATTGGCGGTGCCGTTGGTAACATAATTGACCGTGTTGTTCATGGGGCCGTGGCTGACTTTATTCATATGCATGCCTTTAATTCGTCATTTTATGTTTTTAACGTGGCAGACGCTGGAATTTCGTTAGGTGTGATTATTTTGCTGATCGATGGCTTGAAAAGCGAAAATAAAAGCCCTACAAGAGAAACACATGATTAGGACTTGGGGTCTTAATCGAAGGGAGTATGGTTGAATGACCACAAAAAATACAGTTTCACGCATTGTAACAGTTGCTTTACTCGGCAGCTTTGTAGCAGCGTGTGGCGGTGGTAGTAAGCTGCCATCAGGACCAAATGAATTTGAAGTTGTTCGTCGCGCACCTCTGGTTATTCCACCAGAGTCTGATCTGCGTCCACCACGTCCGGGTGAACCACGCCCTCAAGAGATTGACCCAACNAANCGTGCTATNCGTGCGTTGTTCCCTGAAGGGGCAACAACACCGCCACCAGCCAGTGATGGTGAAAAACAATTGCTTAGCAAAGTAGGCACAGGTAGTAACGCTGATGTGCGCTCCCTCGGCCAGAAAAAAGGTCAAGCAGTCGCGCGTAAAACATTGGTNTTAGCCGATTTACTAGCAATGGAAGAGCGCGAGTTTGAGCCAGATAACGTCCGTGTAGCCCGGACATCTGGCAACTAAAACTCTTCTCAAATATTTATTTAAAAAGCTGCTCACTTTGGGCGGCTTTTTTATTGGCCTTTTCGCGTTAATCTGTTCTAGTCTTACGCTATGACAAACGAAACACCATTACCTGACCAGGCTGGCATCATCCGCCGATTATCAGAGGGAACCATCAACCGCATCGCCGCTGGCGAGGTGGTGGAGCGTCCTGCCAGTGCGGTTAAGGAAATTGTGGAAAATGCCATCGACGCTGGAGCAACCCAAATTGATATCGTGATGCGTGACGGCGGTCGTGAGCTGATCAGCGTTAGTGATAATGGCCACGGCATGGATGCAGATGAGCTGTTGCTAGCCGTAGAGCGCCACGCGACCAGTAAGCTTAAAGATGAAAATTTGGTTGAGATTGATAGTTTAGGCTTTCGCGGTGAGGCACTGGCCTCCATTGGCGCGGTCTCGCATCTCATGGTCTCATCACGTTCAAAGGGCAGTGATACAGCTTGGTCCATTTCGGTAGACGGCGGCAAGAAAACACAAATAACTCCGTCTTCTCAGCGCGACGGTACCCGCGTTGATGTGCGTGATCTATTTTATGCAACTCCCGCNCGGCTTAAGTTTTTAAAAACAGCACGCACGGAGTACGGCCAAGCGCAAGATGCGATTAAGCGGCTTTCTATGGCCCATCCAGATGTGGCGTTTTCACTGAACAACGGTGATCGCACGACCTTTTCAGCACCGCCAGTGCACAGTGAAGGGCACGAGGCACGTCTGGAACGCTTGGGCATGATTTTGGGTCGTGAGTTTCGTGATAATGCCCTACCAATTGATGCGGAGCGCGAAGGTCTGCACCTCACTGGTTTTGCTGGTGTGCCAACCTACAGTCGCGGCAATGCACAGCACCAATATCTGTTTGTAAATGGTCGCTCGGTGAAAGACCGCCTATTGGTTGGGGCCGTGCGCGGCGCTTACCAAGACTATCTAGCGCGTAACCGCCATCCCATTCTTGCGTTATTTTTGGAAGTGCCTGCTGAATTTGTCGACGTTAACGTGCATCCTGCCAAAGCAGAGGTACGCTTTCGTGACCAAGGTTTAGTACGCGGGCTTATTGTTTCGGCGCTACGGCATGCGCTCAGCGAGGCTGGTCACCGCGCCTCGACAACTGTGTCTGATGCTGCTTTGGGTGCAATGCGCCCCGTCATCGGCGGCCCTGCTATGCCATATCAGCGCATGGGTGAGCGACAATCAACGATTTTGCCGCACGGTTTAACCGATGTGCAGTACGGTCAACAAGCGCCTTATGCAGCTGAAAGCCAAATGGCGCTGGACGGCGGGGTAGGTGGCCTTTCTATGCCAACAGCGCGCGCTGTAGAAGATGTTATCGGCGATCACGCACCACAAAGCGAAGCTGAAAATACTGAATTTCCACTTGGTACGGCTCGCGGGCAGCTTCATGCTACTTATATTGTTGCGCAAACAGCCGATGGCTTGGTGATCGTAGATCAACACGCCGCTCACGAACGTTTGGTTTACGAGCGGATGAAAAACGCTATGGCAGAGAGCGGTGTGAAGCGTCAAAGCCTGCTACTGCCCGAAGTGGTTGAGATGGAAGAGGCCACAGCTGAACGCTTNTTGAGGCGTGCGGATGAATTGGAGGCGATGGGCCTTGTTATTGAACCATTTGGTGAAGGCGCTGTGGTGGCACGTGAGGTGCCAGCACTTTTGGGTGCGACCGATGTGAAAGGCTTGATTTTAGATCTAGCTGATGAACTAACTGAATTAGACGAAACTCTATCGTTGAAAGAACGACTGGAGGATGTGTGCGGTACAATGGCGTGTCATGGCTCGGTACGAGCAGGCAGGCGCCTAACGGTGGAAGAGATGAATGCGCTGCTCAGAGAAATGGAGGCAACGCCCCATTCAGGTCAGTGTAACCACGGTCGCCCCACCTATGTGGAGCTAAAGCTCGCTGATATCGAAAAACTCTTCGGCAGACGATAGGAAAATGAAATGGAATTAGTTGTTATTATGGACCTAATAGGCTGGGTTGGTGCTGCATGTTTTCTTATCGCCTACGTGCTGACGACGCGTATTCCTGGTACCAGTGATACCTTGCATTTTCATGTTTTAAATTTAGCCGGCGGTATTTGCTTTGCCGCAAATGCATATTACTACGGTACTATGCCGCTAACAGTGCTTAACGTTATTTGGATCTTTTTAGGCACTTATGCGGTGATAAAAATTCTAAGAAAGCCTAAGACCGCATCATAAACAGTATGCGTTGTTGGCCCTGTTTGCGATCATCAACAATTTTTAGCGCGTCAGGTAGGGTCAGTTCGTCATCTACCGCCAGCTCAGCGATAACCAATCCATCCTCTGCAAGCCAATCACGCTCAAGCAAACAGTAGAGAGTCGGCTCGACCATGTTCTTATGATAGGGCGGGTCCATAAAGATAATATCGTATGGTTCGTTGGCAAAAGATAGCGCACGCGCGCTGATCTTCATCAGGCTGGTGTTATCTTCTTCCTTTAGGGCGGCAACATTCTTTTTTAAGCAACTAAAGGTGCTTTGGGTTTTCTCCACGAAGGTTGCATGCCCAGCGCCGCGCGATAGGGCTTCTAGCCCCAGTGCGCCTGTACCCGCATATAGGTCTGCGACCCGCGCCCCCAGAAGCGCTGGATAGCGGTGATGCTGCAACATGGAGAAGACACGTTCGCGCATACGATCAGTGGTTGGGCGCACCGACTTACCCTCAGGCACGTTTATATTACGACCACGATGTTTGCCCGCGATAATACGCATTATTTTTTACCTTTTGGAGGCCTTTTACCCGTAAAATCTTTGTTTCCTACAGACTTGCCCGTTGGGCTCGCCATTTTGGAGCGGGGTCTCTGTGTATGTTTTTTAGGCTCTCTTGCGTCCAGTGCTTTTGATCCACGTCTGGTCTCGATGTTGTCGCCACGACTTTTTTCACGGTCAGCTGAGTGACCTTCCGCAATTTCACGACGAATTTTTCTGCGACGAGATTCACCTGGTTTTTTGCGTTTTGGTTTGGCTTTCGCCCATTTCTTAGGGTTGATTGTACCCTCTTCGGTCAGCGCGATGCTGCCTTTGCGACTTTCATAAAATTCTTTTAGTACAATGGTCAGTTGTTTTTTGGGCACTTCAGCGACTGCGTGACGCTGTAGCGTACCTACGGTAAACGGTCCGTATGCAACGCGCTGCAAGCGTGATACCTCAAGCTCAAGATGGGCCATCAAGCGGCGAACTTCGCGGTTTTTACCCTCGGTGATGGCAACTGTGATCCAGCTATTGGCGGATTGTTTTTCGTCTGGGCGCTCTAGCTTGGCGTCGACCTTTCCGTACTGAATGCCATCGATGACCACACCGTTTGCAAGGCTGTCGAGCCGCTTTTGATTGACCCGTCCGTGGACCCGTACACGGTATTTCCGTACGACGTTATTGGCAGGAAGCTCAAGCCAGCGTGCAAGCTCACCGTCATTGGTTAGCAGCATCAAACCCTCAGTGTTCATATCTAAGCGACCAATAGAGATCACCCTAGGCATATGCTCAGGCAAGCTCTCATACATCGTTTTGCGGCCCTCAGGGTCGTGGTTTGTGCTCATAACATCGCGCGGCTTGTTATAGCGCCAAAGCCGTGTTTCTTCAGCTTCGCCGATAGGCTCACCGTCCACTTGGATGCCTTCTAGGCTGGTCACTAGTACTGCAGGTGTCTCGAGCACCTTGCCGTTTAGCTTGATACGGCCTGCTTCGATCATGCGTTCTACTTCGCGGCGAGAAGCAATACCTACTCGTGCCAGCACTTTTGCAATGCGCTCGCCCCGAGGTTCTGATGTGGGTTCTGTTGTGTTTGTTTCATTGTTTGTCATGCGGGGCACCATATAGTTGAAGTGTCGTAAGTGCAACAAAGGCTTGACGATAGGCGTATTTAAGTGAAACTTCAGAGCATGATTGATAAATTTCCACATATGGACAAAGCGCTTAAGGCTGCCGCAGAGGCAGCTAGCATGGGTGAGGTGCCTGTGGGCGCTGTTGTTATTGGCCCTGACGGCACCGTAATTGCTGTGGCTCATAACCGTGTAATCACTGACAAAGACCCAACCGCACACGCTGAGATATTGGCTTTGAGAGCTGCGGCTGAAAAAATAGGTAGTGAGCGGCTTTTGAACTGCGACCTCTATGTAACGCTCGAACCTTGTGCCATGTGCGCGGGTGCGATATCATTAGCGAGGGTGAGGCGGGTTTATTACGGTGCAGATGACGCCAAAGGTGGCGGCACGGTTAACGGTGCTCGCGTATTTGAGCAAGCCACTTGTCACCACAGACCAGAGGTCTATGGGGGGATAAGCGAAGAGTCCTCAGCAAAAATCTTACGCGACTTTTTTGAAAAACGGCGGTAAGCTTTTTAAATGGATACAGAAAATTATTTATCTACAGTGATGGTATGGCTCGCAACTGGCTGGGACTGGGTGCTTTTAAATGTGTTGCAGCCCGAGCGTGTTTTGGAATTTGCCATAGTGATAGCGGCCTTCTTGGCCTCCAGCTATTCTTGTAAGTGGGTTCATAACCGCATTTTAGCTGTGGCAGGTGACCACCCCATTGTTAAAAAAACAGGCAAACGATATCTTCTGTCAGTGATGAAAGCGTTGATGGCGCTGTTGTTGATTTGGACAGGTGAGCAAATATGGCCTGGGGAAAGCTTTGTGCTGACCACTGCCGCCAGCTTGTTGCTAGCGTGGATTGCCATTCGGTTTGCCACTATAGTCGTTGTAAATCGTGAGATAGCGCGCTTTATCGCGGTTGTGGTTTGGACGATTGCCGCTGCTAATATTGTTGGGATATTAGATCCACTAATGGTGGTCCTTGGTGATATTAAGCTGCCTCTTGGTGAAAGTAACATCTCGGTATTAGATATATTCAAAGGTCTTATTGCCTTCTCCGCTTTCATGTGGGGGGCTTTGGCTCTCGCAAGCTTTATAGAGCGACGCCTTAAAAAGATGAGCGCAATACCTCCAAGTGCCACGGTGTTAATTAGTAAAACATCGCGGATTGGGCTTATTGGCCTTGCTTTTTTCATTGCACTCAATAGCACAGGTATCGACCTCACTGCATTTGCCGTATTCGGCGGCGCGCTGGGTGTTGGTATCGGTTTTGGTCTTCAAAAAGTAGTTGGTAACTTTATCTCAGGATTAATTTTGGTGTTGGACCGCTCCATCAAGCCTGGTGATGTTATTCAAATGACGGATGCATACGGCACCATCAACAAGATGGCGGCGCGCTATACTTCTGTCATCACCCGCGATGGTACCGAGTATTTAATACCGAACGAAAGCTTGATCACGGAGCCTGTGATCAACTGGACCCATACAGACAAACTCATTCGCCAGAAAATTCCTGTACAAATAAGCTATGGCTCTGATCTAAAGCTCGCGATGAAGCTGATGGAAGAGAGCGCGGTTAAATGCTCTAGGGTGCTTCGCCATCCAACGCCAGTCGTGTTGCTTAAAGGCTTTAATTCTGACGGTGTTGACCTTGAGCTGCGCATGTGGCTCGGAGATCCCCATAATGGTGTTTCTAACATTTCCAGTGAAGTTATGATGAACATCTGGGATGAGTTTCACACAAATAATATTGAATTCCCGTTCCCGCAGCGGGTGGTTCACATTAAAAAAAATGATGCGGGAGATCTATCTGACGATGATGATAAAATGAAGGACTAGGGGTAGTCCGTAATTGTATAAGGAGGGTTCTATGACGATAAGTAAATTTGCTATCAACTTTGTAATCGTATTTTTATTGTACGGCGTATACATGATTGTGGCTGGTGTGTTGTTTCCTATGGCAGCCGAACCAATGATGGCTATAAAGCGCGTTGATGGGGATGCAATAGGCGCTTATGTGTTATGGGGACATGTGTTCCAGACGATAGCATTTGTGTGGTTGTTTATGAAAACCATCACCGATGGGTCATGGAAGCAAGGCGCAATTTTTGGCACTATGTTTGGCCTTGTTTTGCTTGGTACTGACGCGGTTTGGTACGGTACAATGGCTGCTGTCCCAGCGGATGTGGCGCATTATTCTATGATGCTAAACCTCATCGTTTCTGCACTCGTTGGGGCTACAACCGCGCTCATTCAAGGCGCGATGAATAAACGGACAGCAACTTAAATCTGACTATCTAAGTGTATTTTATAGGCCTCTATGAGCGCAGTGCTCATGGGGCCTACATTGCCATCTGCTATGTCTTTTCCGTCTAAGGTAACGATAGGCACTGCGCCTGCGGTGCTGCTTGTTAAAAACACTTCGCTTGCCCCGTAGACTTCGTCCACTGTGAAGGCCTCGTCAATAATTTCAAAATTTAAGCTCTTGGCTATTTTCATCACCATCATGCGAGTAATACCAGGTAAGATATTATCACTTGTTGGGCGGGTATGCAGCGCTCCGTCCTTGGTCACCATCCAAATATTTGTGCTGCTACCTTCGGTAATATAACCATCGTTGTCAAAAAGCACCGCTTCAAAAGCGCCTGCTTCCTTTGCTGCTTGTTTGGCAAGTACGTTGGGTAGAAGGGCTGTCGACTTAATGTCGCAGCGTCCCCACCTAATGTCAGGATGGGTAATAGCACGCACGCCGCTATTTGCGCGCTCTTCAATGCCGCTGACATCGAGGCGTTTACAGGTGGCGGTAAAGCTAGGCACGGCGAAATCAGGGAAGGCATGGTCACGCGGCGCAGTGCCGCGGCTAACTTGAAGGTAAAGGAAACCATTTTGAATGCGGTTTTGGCGCACTAGTTCTTTGAGCACTAGGCGCATAGCGGCGCGGCCCATTGGCTCGGTTATTCTAAGTTCACCCATTGAGCGCCATAGACGGTCAAAATGCGGATCAAGGTCTATGAGCTTGCCTTTGTAAATAGTAACACCTTCGTAAACGCTATCGGACAGCTGGTGTGCTCGGTCCTCAATGTGTATGGCGGCACTGCGCTGCGGGATATAAGCGCCATTTACATAGGCAATGCGTGACATAACAGATCTTTCCTAAAAATTATCTTTGCGTGCGCGCAGCTCGGCGAACACAGCGGTGTTACTAGCCTCTATAAGCCCTAAATTCGTCCGAATTTCGGCACTATGAGTGCGCAGGAAGGGGTTGCAGGCAAGCTCACTCGCTAGCGTGCTTGGTACCGTTGGTTGGTTTGCGGCTCTGAGTAGCCCTACCTCTTCCATCCGCGCTATGAGCGCGGCGTTATCAGGCTCTACTGAAAGTGCAAATGCCCCGTTGGAGGCAGTATATTCATGGGCGCAGTATAGTTTTGTGCTTGCGGGCAGGGCCTTCACTTTTTCAAGAGAGCCTTGGTACATCTCGGGCGTGCCTTCAAACATGCGACCACATCCGAGCGAGAAAACCGTGTCGCCAATAAACAGTGCGTTGTCGTCAGCGAAATGATAAGCGATGTGACCCACCGTGTGGCCCGACACATCCATCACTGTTGCAGTGGCATCACCGAGCGTTACAGTGTCGCCTTCACTGACTTGTACATCAATGCCTGGTATGCGAGCAGCGTCAGCGCCGTTGCCTACAATTACACAGCCGTATTTTTCTTTTAGCGCAAGGTTAGCGCCTGTGTGATCACCGTGGTGGTGGGTGCTTAAAATATGGGTAAGGGTCCATCCGCGCGCTTCACAAGCTTCAATAATCGGCTCTGGCACTGCAGGGTCAACCGTCGCGGTGAAGCCATCGCCGTGTATAATGTACAGATAGTTATCGAGAACATAAAAAGCTTCGATTTGGACGATTTCTAGCATGGCTACTCCGAGACTTTCAGTCGTGTATCACCGTTTGTTTCACCAAGTTCAACTTCGCGGTAAAAACAATTATCAGCACCCGTATGGCAGCATCCGCCGCCCAACTGGTTCACTTTCATGACTAAGCTGTCTTGGTCACAGTCGGTCAGCAAANCGGTTACTTGTTGGATCTGACCGCTGGTCGCACCCTTGTGCCAAAGCTCAGAGCGGGAGCGTGACCAATAATGGGCCTCGCTGTGTTTGATGGTCAGCGCGAGCGCCTCTGCGTTCATCCATGCCTGCATCAGCACCGTACCCGTTGTAGCACAGGTAGTGGTAACAGGGATGAGCCCACCCTCGTTAAATTTAGGCATGAAGACATTGCCATTTTCAATCGCTGCTTTATCGCCTCTGCTGGCAAATGACATTATATGACCTTTTTAATTACGTTCACGGCTTGCGCCCAACCTTAAACACACCAATCCAAACGACAGGGTGCCGTTCGGTTGGAGCTTAAGTGGTAAGTGCCTCGATGGCAATTATTTCTGACGTATCAAATCCCAAAACTGACGCTCATAGCGCTCTTCCTTGAAACAACCACGGAACTGGCGGGTAATGGTATTAACCTCGGGCTTCTTAACACCCCGAGTTGTCATACATTGGTGCCCAGCATCAATAACAATCGCAATTCCCAGTGGGTCTAATGCTTTTTCGATGGCATCTGCGATTTGCGCTGTCATGGTTTCTTGGGTTTGCAGNCGCTTGGCGAAAATGTCCATTACGCGTGCAAGCTTTGAAATACCCACAACACGGCCTTTAGGCATATAAGCGATATGTGCTTTGCCCAAAATTGGCACCATATGATGCTCACAGTGGCTTTCAATGCGTATATCTCGCAGCACGACCATGTCATCATAGCCTTCAACCTCTTCAAAAGTGCGTGATAGCACTTCGACGGGGTCTTCATCGTATCCTGCAAAAAATTCAGTATAGGCCTTCACCACACGCTTTGGTGTGTCCACAAGGCCTTCACGGTTAGGGTTGTCACCTGCCCATTTAATGAGCGTGCGCACGGCGGCTTCAGCCTCGGCCCGTGATGGGCGGTTGTCGGCTGTAGCGTCCGACACCTTCAGTTCGAAGTCATGCGACTTCTCAAGTACGGCATCCATGATGCTTCCTTTCTATGTCACCGGAATTTCCGCCTCCGGTCTTGGCGGATATATAACGCCTTGTCGTTATACACAGGTTCATAACAATGAACCATGACTTATTTAGTCCTATTTGCGTGAAATTCAAGGACACGAGCAAAAGAACTTGGCAAGCAGCATAGAACCGCCTACCAAGATCACTATAACACATTTTTGGAACGTGATTGCAATGACTGAACTTTATAATAGGGATATTTTGCGCCTGTCAGCCACCATTGGTCATACTGAGCGACTAACAAACCCTGACATAACTGTCTCCAAAAAAAGCCGTATCTGTGGCTCGAAAATCATTATTGATGTGATGCTTAAAGACGGTGTTATCACCGAATATGGTCAAGACGTGAAGGCCTGCGCGCTGGGTCAAGCATCCGCTGCAATCGTTGCTGAGCATGCTGTTGGACTTGATAGAGATAGCTTTATACCCATCGCAGACGCTTTTGAGGTGATGATTAGTGATGGCACGCCATTACCTGACGGTGCGTGGGATAAACTAGTGCTGCTGGCTAGTGTAAAAGAGCATCCAAGCCGCAAAGGCTCCGTGATGTTACCATTTGAAGCGCTACGGGACGTTTTTGGGGTTTAGCACTTCGCCCATACGGCGAATCTCCTCTATTTTTTGCTCAAAGAGTTCCCAGTTATCATCNTCNGCNATTGGCGCCCAAACGGCTTCCATTTCTTCAATGATCATAGTGCAAGGCCTGTCACGTTTGAAATAGACATGGTCAAGTGCTGACGGATCACGCGGCTCGTATGCCTTCAGAAGTTCATGGAATGATATGAAGCTATCGCATTGATACAGTACTTGGTGTGGACTGCTCTTAGCCCGCGTGGCGGATACATCACCTCCGTACCAATCAAAGAAAGTGGCTTCATAGGGAATGTCTTCCGCTACCATAAAGTCATTGAGCGCTTTGAGGAGAGCGTCATCGCTCACTGGGTCTTTGGAGAGCAGGCCCAGCTTCTTCATCAGCAGNTCNCGCAGATAAACATTAAATATATCAGGGTAGGGCGCGAGACGCTCTCTAAGCCCTTCTTCACCCGCAATTCCGCTCAAGCTTCCTGCAAGCTGATACAGGTTCCACTGGATGGCCTCAGGCTGCCTGCCGTATGCATAAAGCCCGCTATGATCGAAATAGGCGGCGGTGTGGGTTGGGTCGAAACGATCCAAGAAGCGCCAAGGACCATAATCAAAGCTTTCTCCAGTAATGTTTATATTGTCGGTGTTGAGTACCCCGTGGACAAAACCAGCCGCCATAGTCTCAGCTGCTAAGCGCGCCGTGCGTTCGGTCACAAGGCTGATGAAATGCAGGATGCGACTTTCATCATCGCCCTCAAGCACTTCACCGAAATAATGCTCTAGGCAATAATCAGTAAGTTTTATCAGGTGTTCACGATTATCAAAATATGAGTGGTGCTGGAAGGTGCCGATGCGGATATGACCGTGACTTAATCGTACGAGCACGGCTGAGCGCGTAGGGGATGGTTCGTCACCGCGCTGGAGTTGCTCGCCTGTTTCTATGAGCGAGAAGCTTTTGCTGGTGTTAACGCCGAGCGCTTCTAGCATTTCGGTGGCNAGTATTTCTCTTACGCCGCCCTTTAGGGTTAAACGCCCATCGCCATCGCGGCTAAAAGGCGTGGTGCCGCTGCCCTTGGTGCCGAGGTCCAATAGGCGTCCTGCATCGTCGCGCAACTGGGCAAACAAAAATCCGCGACCATCACCGATGTTTGGATTGTAGTTTTGAAACTGATGCCCGTGATACTTTTGTGCCAGCGGACGCTTTAAGTTATCTCTAAGTGGTTTGAAATCGACGAAATGGTCACACCAAGCATCGTCACTCAAGCTGTCCAGCCCGACACAGATAGCCCAGCGGTCATTTCTGAAACGGATAAGTTTTTTAGGGAAGGCTGGTGTCTCCACCGCATCCGCGAAGCCCTCACCTAGCTCTGTAAATTTCGGGTCGGGACTATATTTCATCGCCTTGCTCAAGCCTCACCCAGACCGAAAGTTACTTTGTCAGCAATACTCGGGCGAGGTCGCTCACTTGGTTCACGCGTGGCGGTACCGTAGAACATAAAGCCTGCCACTTCTTCGTTGTCTGTTAGACCAAGGTCACGCGCAACAGCGCGAGAGCGACTGGCCCAACCAGTGAGCCACAAGCCAACGTATCCAAGTGCGTGCGCTGATACCAGCATGTTCATACAAGATGCCCCACAGGAAAATTGTTGCTCTAACAGTGGAATTTTATGGTCTCGCTCGGGGCTAAACACAGCAACGATAAGCAGTGGCCCTTGGGTTGCGAAGCCCGCCATTTTGTCTGCGACCTTCTCGCTGGTCTCGCCTTCAGCCACGAGTGCCTCGCTGATGCTCTCGCCTAAAACTTCTTGGTCTTGCTTATCCAACACAATATAACGCCACGGTGTTATCTTGCCGTGGTCAGGCACGCGCATGGCAGCAGTCAGAATAGTCTCAAGGTCATCGCCTGTGGGTGCGGGTTCTGTCATGTCACGGGTCTTCACCGAGCGACGACCAAGCAACAGGTCAATGGTCTCGGGGTTTGGCTGGTTCAGTGGCATGGTGCTCTCCATTATGATCGATTTGATCATGTTTAACGTGACGGCTTAATTGCAGCAAGTCTATATGCGGAAAGTAGCGTAAATATGCACAAGGTACAGTCGATTTATCGTTTTTCCCTTTTGTGCAGCGGCTTTTTGTGGTTATTTCAGGGTTCAGCGGTCGGGGACCGCACTAATTAGGGGCGGCTTGGCGGTAGTATTTGCTGGGCCATTGTAAATTCACTTAGTTCTTAAGGGGGACTTAATGTCTAATTCTGTAGAAAATATGTATGAAGGATCGCAAGAACGCGAGTTTCTAGGCCATCCAATTGGTCTGGGTATCTGCTTCATGACCGAGATGTGGGAGCGCTTTTCCTTCTACGGTATGCGCGCACTGCTAATTCTTTTCCTAACAAAATATTATCTTTATTCCACTGAGCAGGCGAGCGGCATTTACGGCGCTTATATTGGTATGACCTATATGTTGCCTATCGTTGGTGGCTATATGGCTGACCGTTATTTGGGTAGTCGAAAAGCGGTTATCTACGGTGGGCTTCTCTTGGTGCTAGGGCATTTCTCCCTAGCGTTTGAAGGGCCGCCTGCCTATCTAGACGGCGAAACTGTTGTGAGGCATGAAGGCTTCCAAAGCATGTTCTTCTTCTCACTTGCACTCATTATTACGGGTGTTGGATTCTTGAAAGCGAATATCTCTACTATCGTTGGTAAGTTATACGGTGACAATGATCCTCGTCGTGACGGTGGTTTTACCATCTTCTATATGGGTATTAACCTTGGCTCGGTCCTATCAATCGTTGGTGTTGGTTATGTTGGCGAAACATTTGGTTGGAACTGGGGCTTTGGTATGGCTGGTGTTGGTATGCTGTTTGGTCTGTTGTTCTTCCTTTGGGGTCAGAAGTATCTTGATGGCCGTGCTGAACCACCAAAAGCAACTGAGCTTAAAGAAAAAGGTTTTGCTATCTTTAACAAAGAGAACACGATTTATCTCTTTGGCCTTATCTTAGTGGTTATGTGTTGGCAGCTTATTCAGTATCAAAAAGTGCTAGGGTTTGCACTTGGTGGTTCTGGGTTTGTGATGATTGCATTGTTGATAGGCTACGGCTTCAAAAAATGTGACGAAGCTGCGCGCGGGAAGCTATTTGTAGCGACATTTTTGATCGCCATTCAGTCCTTGTTCTGGGCGCTCTTTGAGCAACAAGGTGCAAGCTTAACGCTGCTAGCGGACCAACAATTTAACCTACATTTCCTAGGCATGGATTGGTTGCCGTCACAGGTTCAAATGATGAATGCATTATTTATCGTGATGTTTGCCCCAGTGCTCGCTTGGCTATGGGTTGCTATGTCTGAGCGCGGTATAGAGCCATCAACGCCCGCTAAATTTGGTATTGCCATGTCGCTTATTGGCATTGGTTACCTTGTTTTTGCATACGGTCTTGGTGCTGATATTGGTACAGAGAAAAGCTTCTTATGGCTCGTGTTTATATACTTTGCGCTGACCATGGCTGAGCTTTGCTTAAGTCCTGTTGGCTTGTCCATGGTAACAAAACTCGGTCCGAAAGCTATTGTGGGTATGGTTATGGGAACGTGGTTCCTCTTTACCTCTCTCGGTAACTTTGTAGCGGGTTGGATTAGCTCGCTAACGGGTTCTGGTGGTCACGGTGCCAGTGCAGGTGAGGTGGACGTTCAAGCAACGATCAGTGTGTTTAACGACATTGGCTTGCTCAGCGTCGGTGTTGGTGTGTTTATTTTCGTCCTAACGCCACTCATGAAAAAGCATATGCACGGCGTTCACTAAGCCAGACTCTATAATCAATTAAAAGCGGCGGCCCTTGTGGGGTCGCCGTTTTTTGTTGAGTATGTCACTTTAGTTTACTCTGTATATTGCACGTGACCAAAAGGCTAAAAAGGCGCTGGAGCTAGACGTAACCTGGGGCATTAACCCGGAGTATAGCGTTTTTGCCGTGAGCCGTATGGAGGGCATCACACGTGTTGCCACCACGGTTAAGTTCACCAAGAGCCTGTTCAGTGGGCAAGGTGCAGTGATAGGGCTGGATGATGATGGCACTATCCATCGCAGCAAAGCCTATTTCAACATCAACCTTAATGGTCGCGGTGCTGGCGTTGCGGGTTCACGCTCATCCATGTGGAACACAGCGCTTACATCGCTTCGTGAAGCTGACGAGCATATTGAAGATGAGGCTAAAAAAGCTGAAGAGGCCAAAAAGCCTAAAAAAGATGATGAAAAAGACGATAAAAAAGAAGCCAAGAGAGAAAAACCCAATGAGGCCCGTGATGCTATGGTGCGCGTACTAAAGGGGCAAGAAACTTTGGTGGTGAAAGCGTCTAAAAAATCTGATCTTTTGCAGGTTATTCGCCTAAAAGAAAAATACCCAGGTATCAAAATGGTCATCTACGGCGGTTTTGAAGCATGGCGTGTGGCCGACAAGCTAGCGGCAGCTGACATCGATGTGATGCTGGACACGCAAGCGAACCTGCCTAGCTTTGAAAGTTTAGGCGCGACGCAGCAAAATGTTGTGCGGCTTGAAAAGGCAGGCGTTGGAACTGCGATCATCCCAAGTGACAGTGATGCGAATGTACGTTTGATCGTGCAAAGCGCTGGTAACGCTGTGGCAAATGGTATGAGTTGGGAAGGGGCGATGGCGTCTTTGACGACCACACCAGCCCAGATGTTTGGCATCGCTGATAGCTACGGCAAGATCGAAAAAGGTATGGACGCAGATGTCGTTATTTGGAACGGTGACCCACTAGAGGTTATGTCGAGCCCAGATGCGGTGGTTATCGGCGGCGTTAACATATCGCTTGAGAGCCGTCAGACCAAGCTGAGGGATCGCTATCTTAATCCTGCGCGGTCTCCCGCCTACGTCAAATAAGCAAAAATAAAAAGGGGCTGGTTTTACTGGTCCCTTTTTTGTAACAAGAGCTATGACAGATATTACATTAACAGACTTTACCAGAGCACATTTGCCCGCCTTCGCGGTACTCGCGAACGATTTCGAGGTGACCAAAACACTATCCTCAAAACCTTTTCCATTTGATTTATGCGACGCTGAAGCCTTTTACGATAAAATTACCAAGGGGATAGAAGCAGGCACAGGAGGTAGTCGCGCGGTTATGGTGGACGGCGTGTTAGCTGGTGAAATGGGACGCTTTTATAATGAAGAGGGTGAACTAGAGATTGGCTATATGATAGGTAGGCCTTTTTGGGGTCGTGGCATCGCTAGTCGAGCCCTTGCTTTGAATATAGCCTTGATAATTGAAGAGTATGAGCCCGATAAAATTGTGGCGAAGGTTATGTTGGAAAATCCTGCGAGTGCTAAGGTGCTAATAAACAACGGCTTTGTAGCATCAGCTGATGCTGATGAGGTATGCCCGTCTGCCGCGCGTGGAGGCGAAGTAATGCCCGCCAGAAAATACACACTTACATTATAGGATCATTATGCCCCACAAGACTGCCGCCAAAGCTGAACTGCATTTACACCTTGAGGGAAGTATTTCTCCTGAGGTTGCGCTGATTTTGGCTGAGAAAAACGGTATTCCATTTCCCCATGGGCGCCTACACGGCGACGGCTATTATCACTGGGATGATTTTTTAGATTTCTTGCAAGCATACGATGATGTGGCATCTGTCATCCAGAACGGTGATGACTATGCGCTTATCACTCACGACTATTTGAAGCGCTCTTCTGAGGCTGGTGTGATCTACACTGAGCTGATGCCGTCCTTTGAGGGCGGGGTCGAGCAAGGTTTAAGTTATGAGGATAAAATTGAAGGGATCGCAAAGGGCATAGACATGGCCCGTAGAGACTGCGGCATCACCGCGCGGATATATCCCGCCTGTGTACGTCATTTGGGCCCTCAGCGCGCTTTATTCGCCGCTACGGTGATTACCCAGAACCCGCATCCTTATGTGGTTGGTTTTGGTATGGGTGGAGACGAGGGTTATTTATCGCAAAAAGACTTCGCACCTGCCTTTAAACTGGCAGACGAGGCAGGACTTGGCACTACTACCCATGCAGGGGAGGTCTGTGGCCCCGAAAGTATTTGGGATGCGCTTAATCATTTACCCGTGTCGCGGATAGGGCACGGCGTAAGGTCCATAGAAGACACAGCTCTTATCGAAACGCTGATAGAGCGTGATATTCATCTTGAAGTTTGCCCTGGTAGTAATATTGCCCTGGGTATTTACTCCAGCTTTGCAGACCATAGTTTTAACGCACTCAGAGCTGCTGGTGTCTCTCTATCCATCAGCTCGGATGACCCGCCACATTTTTCGACCAGCATTGCGGGGGAGTATGAAGTCGCCCACACTCANTTTGGTTTGAACAATGATGAGCTTAANGAGCTTACGCGCGCGGCAATAAAAGCNGCGTTCTGTGATNATGCGCTTAAGGCGGAATTGCTCACCAAAATCTAATTGAAAACCTGAAAAAGACAAAAAAAGGCCGGGTTAAAAAACCCGGCCCGAGTCACGACAGCGAGGATAGTACGCCTGTCAAAGACAGTCGTACAAGGAGCGGGCGCAGACGAGCTAGACGCTTATCGCGCCCCCTCTCCACTGACTAAGAGACCACAAAGAAGGGTGCTAGGTCAATGATTCTCTTTAGATTTTTATTCAAAAAGTGAGAAATTGAACCGATTTGAGTGATTTCGGCCAGAAAACTATACAAATATGTATAGAGTCGTACAAACTTTGGATTAGTCACTGCTAAAAACCAAAAGAATCGTAGTTGGTGCCGTAAGCGTTTATTTTACAAAATTGTCAGCCACTTTACAGGTTGCTGGGCCTAGGAGCACCACAAACAATGTCGGCAAAATAAACAGAATGAGCGGTACGGTCAAAATGGCGGGAAGGCGCGCAGCTTTCTCCTCTGCTTGCATCATACGCTCATTTCTAAATTCAGCGGATAGCACGCGCAGCGCAGCCGCTAGCGGTGTACCGTAACGCTCGGATTGTACAAGCGTGGTGATCACCGCACCTAGCGCTGGCAAGTCGACCCGCTCCGCGAGGTTCATAAGTGCTTGTCTGCGCTCTGGCATGAAGCTCAGCTCAATAGATGTGAGGGTATATTCGTCCGCGAGCTCGGGAGAGGCCTTAATGAGTTCTTTTGCAACCCGAGCCATAGTGGCATCAAGGGTTAAGCCCGCCTCAGCGCAAATTACCATCAGGTCAAGCGCGTCAGGTAGTGCTATTCTAAGAGCATCAGTGCGTTTAGATTTGGTGTTAGCAATATAAATTTCGGGCAGCTTATAAAATAACAGTACGATGGAAATACCAGCCAGCGGCCTGAATGCGCTTTCAGCCATTACGCCGAGGCCGTAAAAAACGATGATCGCAACGATCCCGCCAACCGCAGGCATGATAAGCCGAACGAACTGATAAACAACGATTGCATCCTTACCACGAAAGCCTGCTTGCGAAAGCGAGACAGCAATCTTTTTGGTTTGCTCGCTTTGTATCAGCTTAAACTTGTCAGCAACCTTACGCATGGTGCCAACTTTATCCACTTTCTTAAGTGTACTCTGTCGCTTGTTGTTGGTCACCAGCCCAGCTTTTAGATTGTCCTTACGCTCATTGAGTGACTTCAGACGGCCCTTCATGGGGTTGCGTGTAACCATGGCGCCCCATACGGTCATAATCACAAAACCCGTCGTCAGAGCGATGATGATGGAGAGGATGGTGACTGAATTTATTCCAAAAATTTGTGCTGGCATATTATGTCTCGAAATCGATCATTTGTTTCATGACAAAGACACCAAGGCTCATCCACAAAAGCGCACCCATGGCAGCTATTTTAGCGGTTGGGTGAGTGAACAAAATGATCCCATAATCAAAGTTGAGCAGCATAATAAGCCCAAGCATAATGAAGGGCAGGACACCAACAATCCACGCTGAGGCTTTGGCCTCAGACGACATGGCTTTAATCTTTAACTTCATCTGCTGACGCTGCCGCAAAATTTGCGATAGATTTTGCAGGGTTTCACCAAGGTTACCACCTGTCTCGCGCTGCACACTCAATGAGATAATGAAAAATTTAAAGTCTGGCACTTCAACACGAGCACTTGCATCCCACAACGCATCCTCTAGGGTTTTCCCAAGCTTCACATCGTCCGATACACGGGTAAATTCCTGCCCCACGGGCGCTGGTATCTCTTCGCCCACGTTAATAATGGCCTCGTTTACAGGTAGGCCAGACTTTAGCCCACGCACGACAAGGTCAAGCGCTTCAGGAAACTGTTTGATAAACACCGCTTGGCGCTTTTTAATTTTTTTACCAACCCACATGTGAGGCAGGCCAAGCCCGCAAGCAATCCCAATAAGAACGCCAAATACTATGTTACCCGAAAGTGTAAGCACTAATAGCCCCACACCGAGTGCAACCAAAGCCATTGAGATGGAATAATGGGAAAGTTCAATCTTTTTACCAGTGCGAGAGAGGCGAAGTTTAAGCTCCGTTGGGCGCGGTATGAAGCTTTCCGCCACCTTGCTGATCCCTGTGGATTTTTGTGCCATCCGAATGGCGCGCCGCTTGCTAATGTCTGTACGGTCTTTATTGCCAGTGAAACGGTCTTTGTATTTTTCTAGTCTTGCTCGGGTCATTTTACGTGAATTACTCAGCAAATACGAGAGTACATAAACTGTTAAGCCGATCACAATGACCAGTAGAACAATACCTAAGAAAATTATGCCACTGTTGACATTAGGCATTCATGACCTCCAGTAGCGCGCGCTCCAATCCAAAATAAGCCGCACGCGGTAAGAAGTGTGGGCGCACACCCGAGGATTTAAATTCACCAATGAGTTTGCCGTCAGCATCTTCACCAGTGAACTCATACTTGAACAGGTCTTGGGTGGTAATGACATCGCCTTCCATGCCGACCACTTCGGTGACATGGGTGGTGCGGCGGCCACCATCACGCATCCGCTGGACCTGTACGATCAGATCAACTGATGCTGATACTTGTTCGCGAATAGCTTTCGCAGGCAAGTTCATGCCAGCCATATTCACCATATTTTCCATACGGGTGAGGGCTTCACGTGGGTTGTTGGCGTGGACAGTACCCATTGAGCCATCGTGACCCGTGTTCATAGCTTGCAACATATCAATGGCTTCACCACCGCGGATCTCACCGAGGATAATACGGTCAGGGCGCATCCGAAGAGCATTTTTCACCAGGTCACGCATGGTTACTTCACCGCTACCTTCTAGGTTTGGCGGGCGGGTCTCAAGGCGTACTACGTGCGGCTGTTGTAGTTGTAGCTCAGCCGCATCCTCAATAGTGACAACACGTTCACCTTTATCAACCATACGTGAGAGCGCGTTAAGCATGGTGGTCTTACCAGAGCCTGTACCACCGGAGATCAAGATATTTAAGCGACAAGCACCCGCAATTTTAAGGAGTTTGGCGAGGTTGGCAGAGATAGACTTAAAGTCCAACATCCTATCAAGCGTAATTTTATCTTCTGCAAATTTACGGATGGAAATGGAGGCACCGTCAATGGCGAGCGGCGGTGCGATTACGTTAACGCGGCTACCATCCAATAAACGTGCATCACAAATTGGTGAGCTTTCATCAACCCGCCTACCAACTGCAGTTACAATTCGCTGTGCGATGTTCATCAGGTGCTGACCGTCACGGAACTTAACATCACTGAGCGTTAGCTTGCCGTTACGCTCTATGTAAACTTGATTGGGCCCATTGACCATAATGTCGGTGACGGCACTATCAGCGAGCAGTGGTTCAAGCGGGCCAAGGCCCAGCATGTCATCAAGCAAGAGCGCCACCAGCTCGCGTTGTTCTTTTAGGTTAAGGTTGAGCCGCTCTTGCACAAGCAGTTCACCCACGACCTCGCCAACCTGCTCTGCAAGATCAACACGGCTAAGCTCAGCAGCGGCAGAGGGGTCAATATGATCCATCAGCATACCGCGGAGGCGGTCTTTAGCTTCATCAATACTGTTTTTCTTAAGAGACTTTTCGTCAGACTTCACTTCATTATCGAAGCCACCAACCATCTCATCCAATTCGGTAAGGAGATATGCACTTACAGAGAAAGTGTCAGCCTCATAGAGCGTTCTCTCCATAGAGGTGGCAACCGACAGCACATAACCGTTGAGACGGGCACGCAGCTCATCTTCGGTGTACATCCGTGCTTCATTAGCGGTGAGGGCAACCTTTAGCCCTTTACGCGCGCGTTTCGAAATTTCTTCTATTTCAGAATGGTTAGCAACCTCAAACTTGTCAGCTTCACCGATGATAGAGCCTTTTTCCGCGCTATCAACAAGGTTTAAACTTTCAGCGGTGGGAGCTTTGCTGGCGTTTGCGTCTGGTTCTGTTTTAGGNTTCTTGGAAGACTTTGCCGTCTTGCTTGACTTACCGCTATGAGATGCATCTTTAAGTTCAAGGTTTAATGCTTCGTCAGCGCCTTCCTTGCCGCGCTGGCCAAAGCCACTCGCGCGCCCCGAATTACGTCTGCCAAATGCATTTTTTGACATTAGTCACCCTTATTCTTTTTTTTCCGTTTGCTCGGCATTAATTTGCTGAGAAAACCTGATTTTTTCTTTTTGCCCATAGTATCATCGCCTAGGATGATGTTGACCAACTTCTCGATAGCTAGTGCTGGCCTGGATGCTTTCGCCACATCTAGCAGCGGTTTTCCTGTGCGGCCAACTTCCATCATTACTTTTTGGTCATCTGGGATAGTAATGTCAATCTCATGTTCAACACTTGCAATAAAATCTCGTGGGTCTACTTCGTTTTGACTATTTGCTTGTGCACGGTTTATTACCATGTGAACGCGCGCGTCAGGCGCGGTGAGCTTCAAATGTGCCAAAATCCTAATAGTGTCGCGGGTTGCTGCTAGCGTAAGGTCAGAGATTACCACAACATCCGTAGCATTTTCAAAAATGTTTGGGTGGGTGGTCACTATGTGACGCGGAACATCCACCACCAAGTTATCATAGCTGTTAAGTAGCGTTACCATCAAAAGGTTAATTGAAGCAGGGTCGGGCACGATGCCAGCGTTCAAACTAGCTTCTGAGCCTAAAATAAACAGGCTATCGGATGCTTTCACCATGGCGCGCTCTATGAATAAGCCATCAATGCGGGCTGGGTTATCAAGGGCATCAAAGAGGCCGCGACCTGGTTCTAGGTCAAATTGCATGGCTCCTGTGCCGAAGTGAATATCAAGATCAAGCAATGCAATGGTGTTTTTCTTTTGTTGGCTCATCAACAGCGCAATATTACTTGCGACGGTTGAACTGCCTATGCCGCCACGTGCGCCGATTACACAAATTTGTTTGTTTACTGTGCTTACGCTTACGGCACCCTTAGCAGTGGGTATATTTAAAGATTCTTCACCGCTGATCATAGCTTCACGTAGCAAGCTAGGCGCAATTGGCTTCACTAAATAGTCATGCATGCCAGAATTTAATAGCTCACGGTATATGCTAACGTCGTTCACTACGCCGATGGCTAAAACAACTGTTCCCGGGTCACATACCTCAGCGAGAGCATTAAGGTCCGCGAGCATGTCATCGCTCTCGCTTAAATCAACCACAAGAAACTTCGGTGCTGCAGTAATGCTTAGCGAGCGCACAGCATTTGCAATGCCGCCCTTATGGATTGAGCCGGCATCCCAGCCTAGTTCTTCCGTGATAGGCTTCATTACTTTGATGGTCTGTGCATCGCACAGATATGCGGCAAAAGGCTCGCGGTCCGTTGTTTTTGTTGCTGCTGTAGCCATTATTGACCTCCACCAGTAGCGCCGCCTAGGCCACCGCCAGTTTGTCCGCCGGCCCCTACTCTGCCAGACCCTGTTGTGGCTTGGTGTCTTTGAGCGGCTTTAGTGGCCGCTTTAGAACTTGAGCCACCATCTTGACCATCAATGAGGTCGCGAGGGTTAGCAACAGCCGCATCAAGTGCGGATGTGGTTGCACAGCCTAGGTTAGGCATGTCAGCATTGTTAGGATTATAGCTGCTGTCTTGGCTCCAGTTGGGGCACTGCGGCAACTCTGCAACATAACGCTCAACATACAATGTCATGCCGCCATCAACAGGTAGGCCGCCAAAAATACCATCGGTTTCACCAATTGTATGCCCACGTTTTTTCAAAAATACGACGAGCGCGTCAACGCGGTCAGCACTCAGAGCAGGCCCTTGGTCGACAAGAAGTGTGTCACCGTATCCAACCGAATTGCCATCCAAAAAGGCAGTAAGCTTTGCGATTGTCTGCACCGACAGGCCTGTGTCACCGTCTTTTTCAGGCACGATAGCATGTGCAATCCTTACCATGCTCACCTCAGTGCGCGTGTCGACACCGCCGCCACTGGCCGCGAGAGAGCCGCATGCACCAAGCGTTAGCGCGATGCTTAAAGGCAATATTTTATGTAAAGAATTTTTCATGGTGTTGCCCTTTCTTAATCTAATTGGAAGCCAGCGCGGCCCTTGAGGGTTGCGCCTTTATTTTTGCTTTTGTCGCCAGGGGTTTTTAGTGGTGTAGTTTCTTTCCACTTTTTACCTTTCAGGAAACGGTCCATGTCAGAAGGTTTGATATAACCATCTGTTGGCAGGCTTATTTTACGATCATCAATTGGGCGCACGATATAGGGCGTAACAACAATCAGCAGCTCCGTCTCGTTATGACGGAAGCTTTCTGAGCGAAAAAGAGCGCCTAGGATGGGCAGATTACCCAAGAAAGGTAATTTACTACTATCTTGCAGAATCTTGTTTTCCAATAAGCCTGCAATCGCAAAACTTTGACCACTACCAAGTTCAACTGTGGTTTGGGCACGGCGCGTTGTGATGGATGGTACGGCTGTTCCGTTGATGGTGACCGCGCCAGCGTTCGACAGATCACTGACTTCAGGCGCGACCTTAAGACGAATTTTTCCGCTGTTTAGTACAGTTGGAGTGAACTGAAGCTTCACACCGTATGGCTTATACTCAATCGCAATACCATCACGACTTGGAACCGGCACAGGATATTCCCCACCAGCCAAGAAATCAGCTGTTTCACCGGTAACAGCCGTTAAGTTTGGTTCAGCAAGTACGGACAAAAAGCCTTCATTGTCTAACGCATCAATGATGAAGTTTAAGTCGAAACGTCCTTGTGTTAAGCCACCTGCAAATGCGTTTGCACCACCACCAGACATCAAATAATCTCTGACAGGCACATTTAGCACTGGATCAATGATATCGGTAAAAACATCGCGTCCTGTAGCAACGCCAAAGAAGGCGTTTGTGCCACTGAATGTGTTTTCCCAGTTTACACCAAGCTGCTTCAGCACAGAGCGATTAACCTCAGCTATTTTAACGCGGAGCTGTACCTGAGTTGGCTGTGTAATAGTTAGTTGGTTTAAAACTTCTTTAGCACCAGTTGAAGACATTGCAATGCGTTCAGCTGTTGCGGATTCTTCAGGGCTGTTCACCACACCACTAAGCACCAGCAGATCACCCATATTGGTCACTTGAATGCTGGTGTCTGGCAGAAGGGTGGCTATATTAGCGTAAAGCGTGGATAGGTTTTGTGTCACCTTAACGGTGGTGCTGTAGATGCTGTTATCATTTTCGTCCAATACATCAAACGAGGTTTCGCCCACCGTTTTACCCATAAGGTATACTAACTGGGGTGACTTTACCTGTACGTCAGCGACCGTTGGGTCAGAAATAAAGAAACTAGCACCAGGTGTTTCAAGGCGGATGAGCTTACCTTTTTTCATTTCTACGATCACGCTTTGGTCTTGCGCGGTGCCCAGATAACGCGTTGCATCATTATAATTAGGTGCCTCGTGTGCAGCAATGCTCGGCGTGAACAACAAGCAAGCTGTTAGTGCAAGAGATATGTGTCGCTTGGCCTGAGATAAGGTCATTGCTCATCTCCTTCTTTTTTATCTTTGTCTATTTGGATAACCGTTTCTGTACCGCCGCGATTGATGGTGATAGAAGATTTTTTCTTTTCATCTTCGTCTATTTTTCCAAACAACGGGCTTATTTCGCTGTCCCATGTGCGGCTGATGGTCAACTCCATTGGGGTAGAGGTCTGATTGCCAGTTGTGTCACCATCCTCTCGGGACAAACCTCTCAGGGCGAGTGATATNCGACCCANNTTNCTCAACATGGTAAATTTTTCTGCAATTTTCGGCGTTACTTCTAACGTGGCTGTCTTGCCTAAAATTGGGGTGGTGCCAGCATCACTACTGCGTTGGTCAATCGCCAGAACACGGACATTTTGCAAGATAGTTTCAGACACCGTATGTGGAACCCCTAACGCATCTGCCACGCTGTGGGTTAAAATGATATCAACGCGGTCACCAGGTAAAATAAAGCCTGCAACCCCGCTTGTGTTAGAAATGCTGATAGAAACGGCACGCATGTCAGGGTTTAAGATGGCAGCAAGAAACCCTTGGTCACCCTGCGACACGAGTTTGGTTAATACCATGGGCTCTCCTGCGCCGATACTATAGCGCACAACCTTACCAACAAGATCTTGTGGCGTGGTGGCGCCCCTAGGAATATAAAACTCTGACAGGCCAGCCTTGGGCCATATTGCATATTTCATATCTTCAATTTTAATTATGGTGCCTGTGGACAATGGGCGAGCGGCGATCATCACGTCAACGGTTTCAAGCTTTGGTGCGCTAGCTTGTTGCTGCGCTCCTTGCTGAACCCCTGTAAGCCAGGACTGAGATAGAAAATAAGCAGCAACAACGCCAATAATGGCGATAACTGCAATAATAATTACTCTTGCATTCATAATATTCACCTGCCTACCTTAACCCATATTTTATTACAAAACGTGAATTAAGCACCTTGTTTAAACCATCTGCCCTAATCTTGTTTTACAACACACTGGATAGATGGTGTCCCAGAATCCATAGTCCCCCAACTGAGATTGCGATGCCATACGGCACCTCTGGTGATGAGCCTATCTCATCGTTTTTTTGTCGTCTCGCATAGAGCCATGTACCTATCGCAACGATCCCTCCTGACACGGCTACTAACATTAAAAACGCAGCTATATTATGGATCCCCACAAACAGTGCGAGAGCCGCTAATAATTTTGCATCTCCTCCTCCCATGATGTTGGCCGCAAAAAGCGCAAAACCTGCTACCAACATTACGACGCCGCTGATGAGTTCAAGCCCAATTTCGGCGAAGGGAACATCTAATGCAAAATACCGTGTCAGCGCATAAATCGTATAAGCAATACAAATCGCGATCGGTATTTTGTTCGCAATAATTCGGTGGCGTAAGTCACTTATGGCGGCCAAAATAGCTAGGCCTATGACAGCAATGAGACAGAGTATTAATACTAATTGTGCCATCGCATTTACATTCTCGAACTATCTTGGTTTAAAAAATGGGTTGCCAGCTAAGACCGGCAACCCATTTTAATCACTGAAGTCATCAATAAAGCGATTAATTGCCGCGTATGATGACGTAATAATTTAAGATACGGCTGCGTCAACAGACGTAGCAACTGTGCTGAACATGCTGCTGAGTGAACCACCAAGAGTGGTAAGAGCAGTAATCAGCGCAATTGCGATCAAAGCTGCTATCAAACCGTACTCAATTGCGGTTGCACCTTTTTCACTACGACTAAATGTTTTTATCATCGTTAACATATTTTTTCTCCAACTTCCTAAGTTCTGATACATGGATTATCGAAGGGAAAAGGTTAACAAAAGGTTAACAAAAGTATTTTTTTACCCATAAAGCGTTGTTTTTTATAAATAATGCCGCTTTATAATATATAAAATTTTATCTATATACGTTTTTATATGCATTATGAGTCATAAAGCGTGGGTAGAGGCGACTTTAGTAAACTTTAACGCGCATACCAAGTTGACTCGATAAAATACCAGTAATTTCGATCTATTTTTCTGACTCAATGCATCAGAGTCTTTTAAATTATGTAAAAATATTGTGACAAATTTGTAAAAATATATTAATAAGGAGTTAAGGGATTCCCGTATATGGTGATAATTGCCGTATTGGAAATAAGGTTTTCTACTCAGTCGCACTTGAGTATTTCACATAGGATAAGGAGCGTTTGTTATGTTTAAAACTCTATCAAAAACATTGCGCCGCTTTTTGAAGGCAAGGGACGGCGGCACCATGACTATAACAGCAGTTATGATGCCAGTGATCCTTGGGTTCTCAGGCGTCGGTCTCGACATGACCCATTGGTATATGCAGAAGCGAGAAGTACAATCACTTGTCGACATGACCGCTGTTGAGGGTGTCCATACCGCGACCTATTATAGTGACAACGAACTGAAAGCTTTCATGACAGTTTTTGCCAGTGCAAACGGTTATGATGCTAGCACTGACACCATTAGTATTAATGCCCCACCCTCAATGGGTAAGTATGCGGGCCGCTCCAGATATATTGAAGTGATCGTGTCGCGTGCGACGGAACTTTATTTTGCTGATGTTTTTGCCAATATGATTGGCCAGTCAATGACAGTAAACATCTCTGCTCGCGCTGTTGCAGGTACGCTCGTTGTAGGCGATCAGTGTATTATCGCATTAGACCCAACTATGGACCGTGCACTAGAGTTTACCGGTACCGCTGACGTAACCACAGGCTGCGGTATTATGTCCAACAGTTCCAGCTCGGAGGCCATTTACATCGGTGGCAGAGCGACGCTTGTTGCTGACCCCGCACAGGCTGTTGGTGATATCGTAATAGATGGCGGCGGGACGCTTGTAACAAACAGTCCTATCCAATCCTTCGCGGAGAGCATTGATGACCCATTTGAAAGTATACCACTACCACCTGATACGGCTTGTGATTATACTAATGTCACGGTTACGACGGATGGAACCGTCCTAGCGCCGGGTAAATATTGTGGCACTTTAAAAATCCAAGCGGATGATGTGGTTTTTGATACGGGGACCTATGTTGTTTATGATGGTGACTTTGTTACGAACGCCAACACGTCCATGAGCGGTAGCGAGATCACTATTATTTTAACGGGTTCTTCGCCAGCTGATATTGGTTCGGTTACTATGAATGGCGGCACCGAAGCTGAGTTCACGGCACCTCTCAGCGGTGATTACAAAGGTATTCTCTTTTATCAAGATCGTGATGCTGTTTATATGGGATCAAGCAGTATGATCAATGGTGGGACAACGGGTAATGTCAACGGCGTCTTTTATTTCCCATCCAATGAAGTTGACTTTTTAGGCGGCTCAGCTGTGGGGTCTTCCTGCATGCTGGTGTTTGGTGCCAAGGTGAAGTTTGGCGGTAATGCTGAGATGGCAATTGACGATACTGTTTGTGCGTCTTACGGGCTTGACGGTATCGTGCACCAAGAACGTGTTCAGTTGGTAGAATAATGATCCGCAGCTTATTACATAAATTTACCGGTGATCGCCGCGCCAGTATCTCGGTTGAGACAGCCCTTCTTATGACGGTACTAATTGTACTAGCGATGGGCGTGTTTGACTTTGGTAAGGTTTATGCTCGTAAAATGGANNTGACCAACGCAGTGCGCGCCGGAATGCAGTATAGTCTTGTTAGAAAACCTATAGCAGGGGATTACTCTGATATTATCTACGCAGTAAACACTGGATTATCTAGTAATGATCAAGCCAGTGGGTCAACCGTTAGCGTCTCTATGTACTGTAAGTGTAGTGACGGTTCGGATAGTGATTGCTTAAGCACCGCAGGTTCAAATTTAACCTGTCCAGACGGGAATTTACGATCCGCCTATGTTTATATAACGTTAGAAGAAACTTATACTTTAATCTTTGTTCACGAGGCCGTCGGTGGGGTTATGACTCTTTCAGAATCTGCTTCTGTGAGGTTAAACTGATGGCTTTCCTCACCAACATAAAGAGCAAGTTAAAAGTCTTAAACACCTTCAAGGAAAATGAAGAGGGTGTTGCTGCTGTTGAGTTTTCCTTGACCTTTCCAATTTACCTTGGAGTTATCATTCTTGTGGTAGAAATGGCGCGTCTAATCTTTACATTTGCGATAATTATGCATGCGGCAGAAGAAGCAACAAGGCACGCGCTGGTAAATTACGACGCTACGCCAGCTGAAATTCAAACATTTGCCCAAAACTCAATGGTGGGTTTGGACCCCGATAACTTGACCGCAATCATCGTAACGGCACCGGTTGATGCGGCTGATCAAACCAAGCTTATCACCGTTGAAGTACAGTATGATTACGTTCCAATTTTACCAATTCATAAATTTGTGGATGCCGCGTCTGAAAATGGTTTTGCTCTTACTGGACAATCCAAAGGTTTCCTCACTGAAGAAATTCCCGATGACAGCTAAGCTGCAATAGCCTAAACTCCTTAAAGACTATTTTGAGGGGACCTTATGACTACGACAGCAGAACAGAGACGGACCAAACCTAAAGGCGGGCAGGAAGCTTTTTTTGCATCGTCGTTAGACGGCGTTAAAATTCGTTATGGTATATGGCCCGCATGGGGTGAGACTTCACTTGGCACTGTTGTGGTGCTGCCTGGGCGCACCGAGTTTATTGAAAAATTTTATGAAGTGATTTTTGAACTTTTGGAGCGCGGCTACTCTGTCGCTGCGATGGATTGGCGGGGGCAGGGCATGTCGCACCGGGCGCTGGCTGACCGCGAGAAACACTACTTAGAAGATTTCGCAGATGTCTTTCCTGACCTGGCCCAGTGCATGGACGAGTTTATCAAGCCTGCACTAGCTGGACCTTATACGGCTCTCGCGCATTCAATGGGCGGTCACCTCACCCTTCGTTTCTTACATGATTTCCCTGATTACTTTTCTAAAGCTGCGATGACAGCGCCGATGGTAGATATCGAGTTTGGCGTTTTGCCAAGCCTGATTACTGAAGGTTTGCCAAAGCTAATGAAAACACTGGGTCAGGAAGATCGTTATGCCCCAGGACAAGACGGCTATAAAGACGGACGCTGGGGTTGGCGCGCTAAATTAACGCATGATATGGATCGGTTCGAAGATGAAGATTTTTTCATTACTGAAAATCGCGATTTGGCATTAGGTGGCATCACCTATGGCTGGATGATTGCGGCGGTAGCTTCTATCAAAAAACTAAATAGTGCAGGCTACCCTGAGGCGATTAAAATTCCGACGTTAGTGGTGCAGGCAGGCGGCGATGAGATTGTCCGTAATGACCGCATGACAACATTTTTAGGCCGCATGCCAAACGCAACTTGCGTCCATGTGCCAGATGCCATGCATGAGATATTAAAAGAAGAAGATCAGTACCGCGATCAGTTTTGGTCGGCCTTCGATGCCTTTATGGCAGAGGATTAAGACGCGTCTGTCAAAAGTGCAATTGCTTGGTTCAGTAGTGTTTGGTTGCTTGCTGCCAGCACCCGATTGTTAGTTCCCGCTTTGCCGCCGTGCCAATCGGTGATGACCCCACCCGCGCCGCGAACAACTGGGATGAGTGCTACGAAATCCACGACCTTTAAACCCGCTTCAGCGACAACATCTATCAGACCGTGCGATAGCATGGCGAAGGCATAGCAGTCATAATCGTAGCGGTTCATTTTTACATGAGACAGTAAGTTACCATAAGCTTCAGCTTCACTAGCGGTGAAGTATTTGCTGCTGGTGGTGGAAAGGTTTGCATCTTCTAACATATTGCAATTGCTAACAGATATCGCCTCGCCGTTTAGGTCGCTACCACTCGGAGTGCCTGTGAAGCGCTCCTTTAAATATGGTTGGTCGATGACGCCTATGATAGGTTCTCCATCCATGCAAAAAGCAATGAGTGTGCCCCACAGCGGAATGCCAGTGATATAGGATGCTGTCCCATCTATGGGGTCGAGCACCCATTGATATTTGCTCTCGCGCGCCACATTATCAAACTCTTCGCCGATGATGGCGTGGTCTGCGTAACGCGCTGCAATCATGTCTCGCATTATTTGCTCTGCAGCCCTGTCGGCTTCGGTAACGGGGTCAAAATCAGCTCCGCCCGATTTGTCTTGCGTGGCAGGAGATTTGCGAAAATGTTTTAGTGTGATGAGCGCTGCTGCATCCGCCAATTCGTGGGCGAAAGCCGTTATTTCAGTGATCATCTCAGCTGATAAATCATTCGGTATTTCGAGGGTGATGGGGGCGGTCACAATATTTCTCCTTACTTCGTGAAAGGGATACTTGCTTTAATGCGCAGTTTCCATCAAATTCGCCACAGAGCAAAATTTTGTTAATTTTGAATATATTTAGTGCAGAGATAAGATGATAGAGCGATATGATTTTTTAATAGTTGGAGGCGGCATCGCGGGCGCATCAATCGGCTATTATCTTGCTGAACATGGCTCTGTTTTGATGCTGGAAATGGAGGCGCAAGCGGGCTACCATACTACGGGGCGCTCGGCTGCATTTTTTGCGGAAACCTATGGTGGCCCAGCCATTAGGCCACTTACTACAGCCAGTAAATCGTTTTTTTATACGCCGCCTGAGGGCTTTGCCGAAGTGCCGCTCATCAATCAGCGAGGCGCGCTCCATATTTTTGACGAGGCTCGCGCGGTTAAGGCCGTGACGGTCTTGAAGGATATGCAGCGTGATATCCCTGCGGCATCCGCGTTGACAGCTGACGACGTGATGTCGCGGGCACCGCATATAGCGGGAGAGATATTGGCTGGCGGCTTGTTTGATCCAGACTGCGGCGACCTAGATGTGGCAGCCATTCATCAGGGATTTTTAAAGGGTTATAAAAAACACGGCGGTAAAATTGCGCTGAAAAGTCAGCTAAAGTCAGCCACGCGTACAAACAATATCTGGCGCGTAGAAACCTTGAAGGGCACTGTGGAAGCTAGTACCGTTATTAATACAGGGGGCGCTTGGGCCGATGAAATTGCTGAGAAGGTTGGCGCGGAGCCGCTTGGACTAACGCCGCTACGCCGGACGCTTGTTACGATCGCAAGCGACGACGCTGATGGTTCAGGACCACTGGTTTTAGATTTAGATGAAAATTATTATATCAAACCAGAAAATGGCATCTTTTTGGTCTCACCTTGTGATGAAACCTTGTCACCGCCCTGCGATGCGCAACCCGATGAAATTGATGTGGCGGTGGCGGTGGAGATGTTTTCAAAAGCGACGGGGAAAACTGTGCGTTCTATTGTGAATTCTTGGGCGGGTTTGCGCACTTTTGCGCCAGACAATGCCCCCATCATTGGTTTTGACCCCAAAGTTGAAGGTTTTTTCTGGTCTGTAGGGCAAGGCGGCTACGGAATACAGACATCGCCCGCTTGGGGGCGCACTGCAGCGCAGTTGCTCATAACTGGTGATATCCCGAGCGACGTGAAGGCGGCGGGAGCCAGCAAAGAGGTTTTTGACCCGAGGAGGTTTGACCGTGATTAAAGTAAAGTCGCTACACCAACATCCTGTAAAATCATTTCGTGGGCACTCTGTCCCCTCCGCGCACATTTCCCCCGACGGACTTTTGGGCGACCGACAGTTTATGCTAGTGGACAGCGACGGTAAATTTGTCACGGCGCGTACCACACCAAAACTTTTAACGCTAACCCCTGAGGTCGCAGAGGGTAAAATTACCATCACGGATGCGAGCGGTGCTGCTTTCACGACCTCAACCAAGGTGCGTGATCCGAGTGTGGAT
>JGI24723J26617_10000476_pt1 | contig 39645 bp, 30 predicted proteins | sample Cruoilmetagenom6_FD_26617 | JGI IMG/M metagenome (IMG submission 26617) | reverse complement strand
TTTTTGTTGTGTTATGTCATGTTGGACTGATTGTGACCTGTATGCCATAAAGGGTGTGCTATTATTTAAGTTTTGAGTAAGTTTCATGAGTCAAAGGTCTCTGATTTTAATAGCCTTGGCATTGATAGCCATAGCGTTTTATGCCATTGGGTTTAAATATGGTGTGCTGTTTGTTTTTGTTTTTGCAGTTGGTATGGAGCTGTATTTTTGGTATCGCTATTTGTCAGCAAAGAGCAAACATGTGAATCATTCCAAAGAATGAGGTTGTTCATGTTGAAAAGAACAAAAATCATTGAATTATTTAACACAACGCCAGATCAATGGGGCTTACGTGGAGACCCTTATTTGTGGCAAGAAATCAAAATGAAACTTGCGCACATTGATATGCCGGCAACAGAGCAGGCACTTAATCAATTGTTGTTCCAAACCTATCAAGCNGCAACAGGTTATCCTATTTCATATCAACAACCTTTTCCTGTTGAACGATTCAATCATGGCGGTATGTCCAGCGGTTNTGTGGATCCGGTATATTGGTCCAACCACCTCATTCCCTTGCTCCTTGAAAGGTATATTGCATTGAGGTAGTTTTATTTGTTTGCCATGTCTTTACTTTAAATGTATTTAAGGAGGTGTATTAGTTACTTTACTCTAATACACAAACTGATAATGGCGTTCAAGTCTTACCATAGAGGTAAACCATGAACAAACAAATAAATCACAACCAAGACATTAATCAAAATTCACAGTATCTTCAAACAACTGATGCTGAAAGTTTGGCGCCGTTAGCACCTTTTCCTTGTATCACCGGCACAAAATCACAAAGCTGGTTACAAAAGTACAACATCTTTTCTCGCAAACCAAAAAATTGAACGAGCCTCTGAATTAACTGGACTTAATCCCGTTTTCATCAATGGCCTGATATACAATGAATAATTAGTTAAAACATGGCATCGTGGCATGAGTCTAGATTATAAGGCTCATGCATCAACGACAACGCATGAAATAACGTTGAGGTAAATATGACTCATCATGAAATACATAGGTCACATCGCATTGGTTGGTTACGTGCATCTGTATTAGGCGCCAATGATGGTATCGTTTCTACAGCCAGTTTAATCATTGGTGTTGCAGCTGCCAATTCATCAATCCACAGCATACTTTTAGCAGGTGTTGCGGGTTTAGTGGCAGGAGCCATGTCTATGGCAGCCGGTGAATACGTATCAGTCAGTTCACAGTCTGACACCGAAAAAGCAGATTTGGCATTAGAAAAACAGTCCATAGAAAACGATTATGATTTTGAGCTGAAGGAGTTGGCAGGTATTTATCAAGCCAGAGGGCTTGAAGCCTCATTGGCCATGGAAGTGGCTAAGCAATTGATGGCACATGATGCCTTAGGAGCGCATGCCAGAGATGAAATCGGTATCTCAGAAACTGTCAATGCTCAGCCTGTGTTAGCGGCGTTTTCTTCGGCATCCACGTTTACATTAGGTGCTCTGTTACCGCTGCTGGTTGCTTGGTTGGTTCCAGGGAAGTTATTGATTGTTTTAGTGGCATTGTCTTCATTGTTGTTTTTGGCTTTACTTGGTGGAATTGCTGCGCGTGCTGGTGGTGCTTCTGTGATGGTTGGAGCTGTTCGGGTGGCCTTTTGGGGTGCTTTGGCAATGGCATTAACTGCTGGAGTGGGACATGTTTTTGGTGTGGTTGCCTAGCTGAATCAGTCTAATAAACTGCATTGGGAACCATTAGCACGAAGGGTGAGCGGTATCAGTCTCGGTTTTGAAGCTAAGTGAATGTTTTTACTTATAAGTAGGATAGAGTTCTTATATTCTTATGTGACTTTTGAAATACTTTGGAAAAGGGCTCACTTTTGACGTAAGCCCCAACCATTTTCATTTAAGCTTTATTCTTTTAAACTTTTTGAACCTATGTGCTTTTTGAAAAAATCCAACATCTTGCCATAAAGCTCTTCGTTGTTGGAGAGGTCATAAAAGCCATGAGCTTCTTTGTCTGTTAACAATGTTTCATATGGAATTTGAGCCTTATCAAGTGCTTCTGTTAGGCGATAATAGTGTTTGATATCAGCCCTGTCATCTTTTTTTCCATGAGCTACAAATAATGGCGTTTTGATTTTAGCAACATGTGTAACTGGAGAGCGGTTGATTAAGTCAGCTGAATCGGTTCCCAGTGCTTGCTCGAGAAAATACAAGCCCGACTTGCTTCTGTGAATGTCTCCTGATTTAAACATCAAACCTAAATCATAGACACCAACAAAGGCAAAGGCACATTGGTACAAATCAGGTTCACGTGTGATTCCAGCCAGTGTCGCATATCCGCCATAACTGGCGCCATAGATACATAGTCTTTGGGGATCAGCATAGCCTTGCTTAACGGCCCATTTGGTGGCATCAGTGACATCATCTTGCATGGTTGTGCCCCATTTTTTATAGCCTGATTTTTCAAATTGTTCACCAAATCCACCTGAACCCCGATAATTAATTTGAAGGACCAAGTAACCATGGTTGGCTAATAATTGTGTTTCAGGATTCCATCCCCAGTTGTCGTATGGTCCATGAGGGCCGCCATGTATAACCACCACCATTGGTAAATTTTTGAGTTCCAAATCTGGACGGTAAGTCATGTAGCCATGTAATTTAACACCATCCCGTGCAGACAAGACGATGGCATCTTGTTTACTCATGGTTTTTGGATCAATCTGCGGTAGCATGAAGCCCAATGGAATCAAGCGGTTGCTTTCTTTGTCCCATAAATACAATGAACCGGGGTTGGTGTCACTGTAAATCCTGATTCCAGCACGACTCATGTCATTACTCATAGAAGTGATGTTGACCATTGAGTCAGGAAATAGTGTGCTCAAGTGTTGTTGCAACTGAGCCTTATAGTGGTTTGGTTTGATGAATTTATATTTAGGGAAACCTACATGGAAACGAGCTGCCAATAGTTCGCTTTCGTTTTGGTCCCACATCAAGCCATCAATCTCTGAAACATCATCAGTTAAAATCTGGTCGAATTCACCCTTTGTGGTGTCATATTGATACAGTCCAAATTGGGTTTTGTCTCTTGAAATAATATAAGCATATCTGTTACTAGGATCAAAGCCCCTGATGCTGATGTTACCTTTAAAAGGGTGTTTAAAGTCTTGCCAATCAGCTTCATTGTCCTTTCTGTATTTAATTGTTTGAATGTTTGTGTCTTCAATTTCACTGGTGGCAAATCGTACATGATGATTTTTGTCTAACACAAAAGAAGTATTGGTCATGTAAGGGCTCGTGGCTATTATTTGTGTATTGCCTGTATTTACATCTAACCAATCAACGCGCATACGTCTTTCATTGCGTTTGGCTGTTGTGACGATGATACGATCTTCATCATTTTTAACGATATCTAACAAACCCAGGATAAATACATTGTTGTTTTTGGTTCCCTTACCAGCGATCTGTTTTCGTTGGCTGCCATCAATGTTTCCTGCATAAATTTTCCCGGTCCTTCGAGGTGATGTCAGGCTGGTTTGGTTTTCTTCAGTGCTGAAAAGTAATCTGGAATTGTTTGCCCAAAAGGCCGACGATACAAATTCATGTTTGGGTGGTTTAAATGTTTTAACGATTTGTGGTTTTAACGGGTTTGATACATCTAAAATTGCGGCTAATTTATTTTTACCTTGGACCACAACCGCAGATACATGCTGACCATCAGGTGAAATTTGAATATTTTTAATGTCAGCTCTTTTGAAAAAATGAGCTATTGAATATTCATCAATGGCATGAGCGGGATGAGTGAATGATACAACAAAAACTATCGATAGCGTCATCCATAAATTAATTTTAAGAAAGTGATTCATTTGATTTCATATAAAAAGGTTGTTTCTAAAAAACAAAAAGCCCCAGAAGGGGCTTTTTGTTACTTTGATATTCATCAAAATGTATATGTGGCTTGAAGAAACATTTCTCTACCAATCGGGCTAAATGCACGCCAGAAATATGGATAAGAGTTAAATGTATCATCATCCGGGTGAATGTCGTTCAACAAATTGTTTACGATAAATGACATTCTGAGATTTTTGGTAAATCTATAGCCCATATTCAAATTGTATGATGCAAAATGTTTGATTCTGCCAGTTTCAGCCCAGTTGGGTAATGAACCAAATCTGGTGCCAAATAATGTGGCATTGAAATCTTTATATTGCCATGCGACACTGCCTCTGATTCTGCTTCTGAAATCAAAATTAGTTAAGTCGTCACGATAGCTTCTTGGATCATCATCATCAAATTCAGCAAACTTTTGATCCAAAATATGAGACCAAGTTAAGTTGAAACCCCAACTACCTGCTGAGTCAGTGTTCAATCTCCAGTTTACAGAAGCATCAATACCTTTATTGGTTAAAATTGAACGGTTAATCGGACCACGATTTACTTGTTCGATTTCTCCATCATCAGGTCCTCCGACAGTACGAATCACACTGCTGACAATGAATTGACAGAATTGTGAATTGATGTCATAAGCTGTACCTTGACGGTCAGTACCTAATTTACAGTTTGCTTCATTCTCTAAAATATACTCTGAACTGATATCTCCAACTACATTTTCTAACTCGATAGAGTAGAAATCCAGACTCAATGACAAGTTGTCAATTGGATCCCAAACAAAGCCTGCAGTCCAAGATTCACCTTCTTCTTCTTCAAGTTCAGGGTTTCCTTTACGTACACCAAATGCAGTATATGAATAATCATTTGCGTCATCATCTTCACATTCTTGTTGTGATAAGCCATCAGATCGACACGCGTAATCATCAAATACTGTACTGTAGAATCCACTTTCATCAGCAAACACATAATGCATGTCTGGTGCTCTGAAACTGGTTGAATAACTACCTCGAATTAATAGTTTATCAATGGGTCTCCACTGTAAACCAGCATTCCAAGTAAAGGCATCGTCCACATTGGTGATGTCATCGTAATTATCATAACGCGCTGCCAGTGACAAGTCTAAAGTGTCATGCAATGGAACAGAAAGCTCGCCACCAAAAGCAAAGCGATCACGTTCACCGCCGCCGCCAGTACCCGTTAAGTTATAAATTATTTCTTGTCCTGGTAAAATGCGAGGATCCGCTGTTAATTCATATTCTTGTGTTCCCCATTCTATAACTGACGCAAAACCAACCGGACCTGCTGGCATGTCCCAAAGGTCACCAGTTAATACAAAGTTGGCTTGTGTGGCGCTAGATTCAGCATCTGTTTTCACAATGGTAGAAATTGATTGATAAATTTCAGGGGTGATTGGATTGAAGTATCTATCTAAATTAATATTGTAAGATGGATAAGCACCAAAAAATGGGTCAGCTCCTAAATCAGCACCTAAAAAGTAATCACGCGTTTCTTGCTCTAACAGACGAGGTCTTTCATTGTATGTTTCATAGGCAGAATGACTGATTGTTGCTTCCCACTCAAAACGGTCATCGAGCATATAACCAGACAAAGACGCGGCGAAATCGAATGATGATTCTTCAAATATACGTTGGCCACCACCCGTTTCTGCAGGTGAAAAAATACGTTGCGTGTCAAATATACTATCAAATTGTGGATCATAATATAAACCACCAGCCCAAAATTCAGTACTTGAATTGGCTTTCGCTTTTTGGTCCCAATAGTTTAAACTAATCGTCATTTTAACATCGTCGTTAAAATCTTTAGTGAAGTAGGTATATACAGCCGTATTGGAATCAGAATTTCTGATGCTTTGTGTGGCAGGGTAGTCAAAATAGTAACAACGATCAACTTCTCCACTACCAAAATCTCTCACTTGAGCTTCTAAGTGGTCAAACCGATCACACAGTTCATTTAAACCGCCTGGATAGATTTGAGTGTTACCGTTTAATCGGTCACGTAGCATGAGTCCTGATACGCCTGTGGCTTCAGCAGGATCAATACCTGGCTCATCTCTGTATGAATCCATGAAGTCACGTTCTGATGCTAAAATTTCATCTCTGTTTAAATGTTCCAGTGCGTAAGTCAAAGACCAATCATCACCGGTTTTGCCGCCGACCCACTGTAAGTTCCAGCTGTCGCCACCACCTTCAGTTGTGGTGCCGATTCTGGCGGAAACTTCATTGCCATCAAAATCTTTTTTCAGTATCACATTGATTACACCAGACACCGCATCTGAGCCGTAAATTGCTGATGCACCACCTGCTAAAATTTCAATTCGTTCAATAGCCGCAGAAGGTAATGAGCCAAAGTTCACTATGTTACTTTGTCCATTGTAAGGTAATGGATAATCAGCTGCGCGGCGACCATTAACTAAGTACAATACCCGTCCAGGTCCTAAGCCACGGAGATCAATAACATTGGCATTAGATGTAAAGCCACTTTGAAACAATTCGTTTTGAACACCGCCTGTTTGTTGCGTCAAACTATTCAAAGCATCATATACAGTTGAAAAGCCCTCTGCTTCAATTTGACCACTGGTCATAACTTGAATTGGAGATGCGCCTTCAAATTGATTCCTTTTAATCCTGGAGCCAGTAACTGAAACTTTACTCAACTCTACTGAATCATCATCGGTTTCTTCAATTTGTTCTGTTGCGTCTTCTTCGTCAACATTGTCTTGAGCCATTGCAAAAGGTGCGTTCAATGCCATCAGTAGAGATAAGTAGAGCGCTTTTCTGTACTTAAACTCAAGTGGACTCTTTATCGTTTTCTTCATTTTAAGATTTCCTCTTTTTTCAAATAAACTAAAATTACTTTATATGACCCGTACTGCACAGTATTTTGAAGTTAATTTACAATAATTATTTGTAAACTGACCACGCATGTTGAACTCATTCGGTGCCTTCTGATATGGGTAAACATAACAAGTATTGGCAAGATGCATGGTGATAAATTGTATTTGACTACAATTCTATAAAAGTACCTTACGTTCAATGTGATAATAAAGTTCTATAATGTTGAATGAATGAGAGAAAAAATGCAACAGATGTTTACATTATTTTAACAATAATATGGTTGGCGTTTCATAAAGTTCATACAGATGTATGTTGATGTATATAAATGTTTGTTTTTGTTGTAAATATTGGCTTATCTAAGTAATGTATGAGCTTGGGTTGTTTTCAAGCATCATATAGCTGTTTAGAGTAATCAATTTTTTGATTGTTTCATAAGGTCCAATCAGGCGCATGAGGTTCTGGTTCTACATTTTAAGTGATTCACGTGATTGGCTTTGGTAATCACCAGGCACAAACCTTTGTTATCTGTGAATGAAAGCACTGTATGGTCAAATNTATTTAAAGTCCCGTANTCAGTTGTTATGATTGCAAACTTTTTGGATAGCCAAAGGCACTGAGTGCTGCNGCGATTTCATCCAATATTTCTGGATCATCGATGGTGGCTGGTGTGGAGAATGTTTCTCCATCAGCCATAGAACGGATGGTGCCACGAAGAATTTTTCCTGAACGGGTTTTGGGTAATCTATTCACTACAGTCACACACTTGAATGAAGCCACAGGGCCGATTTTTTCACGCACCAGATAAATTAATTCATTACACAATGTCTGTAGGTTTGATTCCATGCCGTCTTTAATAACGACCAAACCCAATGGGACTTGACCTTTTAGCTCACAACGCACACCCAAAACAGCACATTCAGCAATGGCTGGATGTGAGGCNAAAACTTCTTCCATGCCTCCTGTTGAAAGTCGGTGACCAGCCACGTTGATNACGTCATCAATGCGACTCATGATGTAGATGTACTCATCATCATCTTTATAACCAGCATCGCCTGTCAGATAATAACCTTCGAATGCTGATAAATATGATGCGATGTATCTATTGTCATCTTGCCAGAGGGTTTGTAAGGTGCCTGGAGGTAAAGGTANTTTAATGACAATGTTGCCCATTTCATTGGTTTTTACAGCATGTCCTTTGGCATCTACTACCTGTACATCATAGCCTGGAACTGCCTTGGTGGGTGAGCCAGGTTTAACAGGGAAGGCTTCAATTCCCATGCAATTGGCAGCGATGGCCCAACCAGTTTCTGTTTGCCACCAGTGATCAATGACAGGTACTTGTAATTGTTCTTGAGCCCATTGGAGTGTGTCAGGGTCGCAGCGTTCACCGGCAAGGAATAAAGCTTTGAAATGGGACAAATCATATTGATGAAGTAAGTCACCGTTGGGGTCTTCTTTACGAATGGCACGAAATGCAGTAGGTGCCGTAAACATGGCTTTAACATTGTGCTCTGATATGACNCGCCAAAAAGCACCGGCGTCAGGCGTACCGACTGGTTTTCCTTCATAAATGAGTGTGGTAGAACCATTAATTAATGGTGCGTAACAGATGTATGAGTGGCCGACGACCCAGCCCACATCGGATGCAGCCCAAAAGACTTCTCCTGGTTGGATGTCGTAGATATAACGCATGCTCCATTGCATGGCTACTGCATGGCCTCCATTGTCTCTGACCACGCCTTTGGGTTGGCCTGTGGTGCCAGATGTATAAAGAATGTATAAAGGGTCTGTGGATTGAACGGCAACACAATCAACAGCTTGTGCTGTTTTCATGGCTGTGGTCCAATCGACATCCCTGGGAGAACGCAGTGTAGCTTGAGCTTGTGGTCTTGCTAAGATGAGACAGTTATCTGGTTTATGCTCGGCCAGGTTGATGGCTTCATCGAGTAGGGGTTTGTAGGCGATGATTTTTGATGTTTCGATACCACAAGAAGCTGAAATGATGGCTTTTGGTTTGGCATCATCAATTCGAGTGGCCAGTTCTTTGGACGCAAAGCCTCCAAATACCACGGAATGAATGGCTCCTATTCGAGCACAGGCTAACATGGCAAAAATTGCTTCCGGTACCATGGGCATGTAAATAATAACGCGGTCGCCATATGTGACACCCAATTCGGTTAAAACTCCAGCAAGGCGAGACACTTGATCCAATAGTGAGTTGTATGTGTATTGTTTTTTTGTTGCAGTAACAGGGCTGTCATAAATAAGGGCGGTTTGTTCACCTCGACCATTTTTAACATGACGGTCTATTGCGTTATAACAGGTGTTTAAAGTGGCGCCACTGAACCAACGATAAAATGGTTTTTGGCTGTCATCTAAAACTTGATTCCATGGCGATATCCAATCGATTTTTTCGGCAGCTTCGGCCCAAAATTGTTCAGGTTGATTTATGGATTTATGATAAGTGGATGCGTAGTTTAAGCTCATTGTTATCTGTTGAGATGATTGATGCTTGGATTATAAGCTTGGATGCATTGGTATGACATTAGACTTTAGGTTTATTTATTGTTTTTTATGTCATTGGGTTGAGTCAGTAGGCGTGACTAAATATATTTTATTGGCGTTTCGTTTAAATGCACTGGCAGAANAAATTTCATCTGTGTGATTGAAACATGATTGGTCCATAAATCTGTTATGTAAGTGAATGCTTTTCATGGTTTTTTGAAGTCATAACTGACTGTTGTATTGAATGAATTAATCGACTGATTGTGTGATATATTATTGTTGAATTTATTTATAACAATACTGAGGAGGGCGGAATGAAAAAGAATGTGGTTGATGTGCCAGTTGTCGGTGCCGAACGTAATATAGCTGAATTAACAGTTAAGGCATTGATATTAGGGGGGGTGTTATCGATGGTGTTGGCTGCGGCTAATGCATACATTGGGTTGTTGGTGGGGTTGACTGTTTCAGCATCAATTCCAGCAGCAGCGGTATCTATGGGGGTGTTGCGTCTGTTCAGGCGCTCAACTATTTTAGAAAATAACATGGTGCAAACTGCCGCGTCGGCAGGTGAGTCGTTGGTGGCAGGAATCATATTTACCATTCCTGCATTGGTAATGATGAAAGCATGGGCTGGGTATGATTATGGTCCAATGGTTGCGATTGCAGTTGTGGGTGGTATTTTGGGGGTGGCTTTTACCATTCCATTAAGGCGCGCATTGATTGTCGAAGCGCAATTGAAATTTCCTGAAGGTGTGGCAACTGCTGCGGTGTTGAAAACCGGTGGTATTGAAAATGATCGCAGCAAAAAAATAGCTAATCACATTGCTGATGCAGGCTTTGCAACCTTGTTGAAAGGTGCATTAATTGGCGGTGTGGTCAAGTTATTTGAGTCTGGTTTGGGGTTGTTGGCATCTGGGGTCGCTACAACCAAAGCATTTTTTGGAGGTAAATACCTGTTCATGGGTGATGTGACTTTGAGTCCGGCATTATTGGGCGTTGGATACATTGTTGGCTTGAATATTGCATTTTTGGTGTTTCTTGGTGGTGTGATTGGAACATTGGTTGGTGTGCCTTTGAACTGGGCTTTTAATTCCGAAGCCATCATGTTAGCAACAGGGATTGACTCTACCAAGTCGATGCTTGAATTCAATGCTTCAGAATGGGGCCAAATAGCGGGTCAATCTTGGCAGAACTGTCGCCGTATTGGTGTGGGAGCCATGATGATTGGTGGATTGTGGTCCTTGATTAGTTTGGCCAAACCCTTGTGGCAAGGCGTAACTGCCAGCATCAAAGCTTATAAGGACAGCAAGGGAGAGGGCAGTGTTGCCTTACCAAGAACCGAATTTGATACACCGATACATTATGTTGGCTTGGTTGTGTTGTTTGCGATTGTGCCTGTGTTTTTCATATTTAAAAATGCATTGGGTTCATATCCAGATGCCAATTTCATCGCTGTGGTAATGACATTAATGATGCTGGTTTTTGGTTTTGTATTTGCTTCTGTTGCCGGTTATATGGCGGGGTTGGTGGGGTCATCGAATAACCCCATTTCTGGCGTGACCATTGCGACTGTCATTGTTTCAGCATTGGTGTTATTACAACTTATGGGAAATGATGGTATGGCTGCAACNTTGGGTCCTATAGCTGTTATATTTTTGGCAGGGTTGATTTGTTCAGCTGCCGCCATTGCAGGTGATAATATGCAAGACTTGAAATGCGGACATGTGGTTGGTGCAACGCCTTGGAAGCAACAGGTGTTTCAGGTGGTTGGTGTTGTGGCTGCTGCATTGGTTATTCCTTTCGTGTTGAATATATTGGATCAAGGGTATGGCATTGGTCGAGTGTCGCCAGTTAATCCCAGTGCCACCATGTTAGCTGCACCACAGGCTGGTCTAATGCAAGCATTAGCCAGTGGAATTTTTGGTGCGGGTATTGAGTGGGGTTTTATATTTATTGGTTTTGCTTTGGCTGTGGTTTTGATTGTGCTTGACAAAATTCAAGAGAAACGTGGTTCTGACTTTCGTTTTCCAGTGTTGGCAGTGGCTGTGGGTGTGTATTTACCATTGGGGCTGTCAGTGCCGATTTTTATTGGGGGGGTAATTGCTCATGTATTGAAAAAGAAAGCGGCCAATCAATCACCTGATAAACAACANGTTAAAGAATCCAGTGGTTTGTTATTGGCTTCAGGTTTGATTACCGGTGAAGCGTTGATGGGTGTGTTGGTAGCAGTCGCTGCTGTCAGTTTTCAAGGCATGGTGCCATTCTTGACTTTCAGTGGTGCTTGGTGGTGTGGTGTGGCGGTATTTATTGCAGTCATCTATTACATTTACAGCAAGGTACAAAGGAGTTAGTTTGGGTGTATTCAATATTTGAAAATTAAAAAAAAGGGCGTTAATAAATACGCCCTTTTCTGTATATATTTGCTATTGAACTCACTTCCACACACTGTTTATTTCTTTGAATATATGCCATCATCTCAAAGGATTAAGCTAAAAACAACAACAGCCTATGTCATGATAGTTTCATCTATAGTGGCTTAAGTAGCAAAGCCCCAACCTTAAGTTGAGGCTTTTGAATTATTTATAATCAACTTTAAGTGGCTTATTTGCCCTTGAATACAGCTTTTCTTTTTTCTAAAAAGGCGCTGGTACCTTCGTTTTTGTCTTCAGAAGCGCAACAAATACCGAAAGCTTTGACTTCATAATCCAAAGCATCAGGTAATGCGCATTCAAGTCCTTTGTTGATGGCATCTATGGTCATAGTCAATGCAATTGGAGCTGAATTTGCCAGTTGTTGTGCGATTTTTTTAACCGTAGGTGTTAACTCACCTTGAGGAACCACCCAGTTGACCAANCCAATTTGCTCGGCTTTATCAGCAGAAACCATATCACCCAATAAATTCATTTCCATCGACTTACTTTTTCCTACCAGTCGAGTTAAGCGTTGGGTGCCGCCAAAGCCAGGGATTACACCAAGTTTAATTTCGGGTTGGCCAAACTTGGCATTGTCTGATGCGATACGTAAGTGACAAGCCATGGCCAATTCGCAGCCACCGCCTAATGCAAAACCATTCACTGCAGCAATTACTGGTTTGCCACAATTTTCAATGTTGTTAAAAACTGATTGTCCAAATTGTGCGAACTTCATGCCTGTCATGGCATCTGTTGTAGCCAACTCTGCGATGTCCGCACCAGCAACAAATGCTTTGTCACCTGCGCCAGTGATAACAATCACAGCTGTGTTGTCATCTTCCTTGGCTTGTGTAATGATGGCATCCAATTCTTTAAGTGTGGCTTGATTTAATGCATTCAGTTTATCAGGCCGATTGATGGTGATGGTGAGTATGTTGTTTTCAAGTTGAGATAACACGTTTGACATGGTTAGCTTGTTAATTTTAAGGAACTGAAATTATAACAATAAACAAGTGATGTGCTCAATTCATTAGTTTAATGTTAATTTATATGACAGTTCAGTTAAAACCGGCTTTTATTTGAACTTAATAGTTAACTCCTTGTCTTGTTAAAGTCTGATGTGTGGCGTACAATACGCCGCTGATTTTGTTAAGAGGTTACGAATGAAAAAAATAATTACATTGATGTTTTTGGCTGCAATTTTTACAGTCACTGCTCAAACAAAACAAGAAATTCCTAAGAGTTCAGACATTAAGTTTGACAAAGCTGCAGCATCTTATGCCATAGGCTATCGAATGGGATTACAAATGGCTGGCCGTGAGGGCAGTGACTTTGAAGTTGACTTAGAACAAGCCGTCAAAGGCATGAGAGAAGCAGCAGCTAAGACGGAACCCAGTATAGAAAGGGAAACCATGAGTCAAGAGTATGCTAAATACCAACAAAAATTACAATTGTTTGAACGTGAACAATATATAGCTTTGGCTGAAAAAAATCAAAAAAGAAGCGATGANTTTTTGGCTCAAAACAGAAGTAAAACTGGTATTAAAGAGTTGGCTTCAGGTATTCAGTACCGTGTAATTGAAGCGGGTTCTGGAAAGAATGCAAGTTTAAATGACACGGTTAAAATCCATTACAGTGGAAAATTAATTGGTACAGATGTATTTGATAATTACAAAGAATTTGACAGTACTTATAAAAACGGTCAACCTTTGGAAATGGACATGAAACAAGTCGGCATGGCGGGTTGGAAAGAAATTATTCCAATGATGAAAGCCGGAGACAAGTGGCAGGTGTTCTTACCACCTGAAATGGCCTATGGCGCCAGTCCACAAAGCCCAGTTGGTCCTAATGAAGTTTTGGTTTTTGATGTACACTTACTTGAAATCAAATAAGTTCATANAAAATCTTTAGATTGAAGAGGCAAGTTGTTGAACTTGCCTTTTTTGGTTTTTGTTATGAGAGAATTTCGTCACTTAATTAAACCTCATCTCAATCAAAAACAGATTGCTGATGATTTGTGGCTTGGCTCTCCAGGTGACATGGAAAGAGCCGCAGCTGTGTTGTTCCCCTTCTACTTTAAGTCAGGAGAACCTTGGGTGTTGTTAACCCAAAGAAATGCCCAGCTCAAACACCACTCAGGCCAAGTCAGCTTCCCAGGTGGTGGCTATGAAGTTCAGGACAAAAACATAAGACACACTGCGTTACGGGAAACATTCGAAGAGATAGGGGTACCAAAAAACCAAGTGGAACTGTGGGGGGCGTTAGATGGCTTACCTTCAATCAGTGGGTTTCACGTAACTCCTTTTGTGGGTGCGATAGCAGATGTTTCACACCTNAAGATAGATAAAAATGAAGTGGACAGAGCCTTTGGGGTGCCTTTTGCATTCTTTCAGGACAGAAATAACAGGGTCAAAAACAAAGTAAAAACGCCATTGGGTGACAGACATTATTATGTTTTTGAGTATAAAGGTGACGTGATTTGGGGCTTAACTGCACAAATCATTGTACAATTAGTCAATCGATTAGATAATCAATCCTATGACCGGTAAAGTATTTATAAAAACGCATGGTTGCCAGATGAATGAATATGATTCTGACAAGATGCAAGACGTTCTTTTGAAGTCACACGGCTTAAGCATTACTGATGTTGAAGNAGATGCAGATGTGATTCTTATTAACACATGTTCTATCAGAGAGAAGGCGCAAGAGAAAGTGTTTTCACAATTGGGCAGGTGGCGAAAAATAAAAGAAAAAAACCCCAATGTAATCATCGGTGTTGGTGGTTGTGTTGCTTCTCAAGAAGGTGAGGCCATTATCAAACGGGCACCTTATGTGGATTTGGTTTTTGGACCTCAAACGATTCATCGATTACCTGAGTTATTAAATGAAAGAAACAAACAACAAATACCACAGGTAGACATTTCTTTCCCTGAAATTGAAAAATTTGATAACTTGCCTGAACCAAGAAAGGATGGGCCTGCAGCTTTTGTTTCTATCATGGAAGGCTGTAGTAAGTATTGTTCTTTTTGTGTGGTGCCTTACACCCGTGGTGAAGAAGTTTCNCGCCCAATGGACAGCGTGTTAGCTGAAATCATGCAGTTGGCCGAGCAGGGTGTTAAAGAAGTTAACTTGTTGGGACAAAACGTCAATGCCTACAGGGGATTGTCACATGATGGTGATGTTGTTGATTTGGCTTTATTGATTCACTATGTGGCTGCCATAGAAGGTATTGAAAGAATTCGTTTTACCACATCTCATCCAGTTGAATTTACCGATGCGTTAATTGAAGCTTACCGTGATGTGCCTGAATTGGCCAATTACTTACATTTGCCCGTGCAAAGTGGTTCAGATCGTATTTTATCGATGATGAAACGTGGTCACACAACACTGGAGTACAAACAAACCATCAGAAAACTCAGGGAAGTGAGGCCAGATATCAGTTTATCTTCTGACTTTATTGTTGGGTTTCCAGGGGAGACCGCCAAAGATTTTGCTGATACCATGAAATTAATTAATGACATTGGTTTTGATCAGTCGTTCAGCTTTATATATTCAGCACGTCCTGGTACGCCGGCATCATCGATGCCTGATTTGGTGNCAATGGAAGAGAAAAAAGCCCGATTACAAGAATTACAGCAAACCATTAATGACATGGCAGCAAATATAAGCCAAGACATGGTTGGCAGTACTCAAAAAATATTGGTTGAAGGCACGTCTAAATGGTCAGATGAGGAACTTTCAGGTAAAACTGAAAATAATAGAGTGGTGAATTTTGCCGGTCCGCAAAGGTTGATTGGTCAAATGGTCGATGTGGTCATAACCGAAGCACTCAGGAACTCCCTAAGAGGTCGTGTATTGGTCAATGAATAACGTAGAAAATATCAAAGCCACCGTTCGAAATATGGAGTTTTCGGATCTGAATAATGGAAGCCTGGTTAATTTATATGGTCATCATGATGCACATTTAAAGCAATTGGCTGATCATACGGAAACAGACATACATGCCAGAGGCAATGGCTTTCAAATCAGTGGTACTGAGTCCAATGTCAATCAAGCGGCCAAGATGTTACAACTGTTGGTGAAAGAAGCACGTAAAGAGGCTTTGAATCCAGAAATTGTACACGTTATTCTGGCGGGTAACATCAGCAAACCCGATTATGAGCCACAAGAAGTGGCCATTAAAACCAAAGCCGGTGTGATTACCGGTCGTTCTGACAATCAAAAAGAATATTTGCACAACATTGTCACTCATGACATTAACTTTGGTATTGGTCCTGCTGGCACAGGAAAAACCTATCTGGCAGTGGCTTGTGCTGTTGAAGCCTATCTGACCGATCGAGTGAGGCGATTGGTGTTGGTTCGTCCTGCGGTAGAAGCGGGCGAACGTTTGGGCTTTTTGCCGGGAGACCTGAGTGAGAAAGTCGATCCTTATTTACGTCCTTTATACGATGCGTTGTATGACATGTTAGGTCATAACAAAGTTGAGAAAATGTTGGAAAAGAACGAAATTGAAGTGGCACCTTTGGCATTTATGCGTGGTCGNACTTTGAATGATGCTTATGTTATTTTAGATGAAGCACAGAATACCACNGTTGAACAAATGAAAATGTTTCTGACTCGAACTGGATTTAATACCACTGTGGTGGTTACTGGTGACATCACACAGGTGGATTTACGCCCTGGTGAGAAATCTGGATTGAAACATGCCATGGAAATCTTACAAGACATCAAAGGAATCAGTTTCAGTTGGTTTAAATCAAAAGATGTGGTCAGGCATTCTTTGGTTCAGAAAATTGTTGACGCCTACGATAACCAAAAGCACGACAGTAGCGGTAAATGATTGATTTAGAATTGATTAATGAAGATGAACTGAAGGTTCCAGAATTGTTACAATTTGAATCATGGTTGAATTTATTGGCTGCAAAACTAAAAGTTAATGGGGATGTTTGTATTAAAATCACCAGTCCACAGGAAAGCCAACAACTTAACCACACGTATCGCGGACAAAACAAGCCGACAAATGTGTTGTCATTTCCAGCCGATTTACCTGAATTTGTAGGTGCAGATTCATTGGGAGATTTAGCCATTTGTGCCGCCATCGTCGAACAAGAAGCCACTGAACAAAACAAAGCACTTGATGACCATTGGGCTCACATGTGTATTCATGGTATGTTACATTTATTGGGTTATGATCACATTGAAGACAACGAAGCAGAAGAAATGGAGTCTTTAGAGAAAGAGCTGTTATTGGCTTTAGGTATTGATGACCCTTATCAAGTGATGTGATCTCATGAATGCTGATTTTTGGCACAATATTTGGCAAAATAATCATATTGGGTTTCATGAAAAACAGCCCAATCAATTATTGCTTAAGCATTTTCATACTTTAAATCTGGAATCTGGTGATCGTGTGTTTTTGCCATTGTGTGGGAAAACATTGGATTTGGCTTGGTTACTTTCACAAGGTGTTAAAGTGGTTGGTGTTGAGCTCAGTCAATTGGCAATTGAGCAATTGTTTGAAGCTTTAGAAATCACCCCTGATGTCACTGAAATTCAAGGTAACAAGGGAGTTTTGTTACGTTACAGTGCNNAAAACATCGATGTGTTTGTGGGTGATATTTTTGATTTAAACAATCAAATTATTGGGCCTGTTGATGCCATATATGACCGCGCTGCATTGGTGGCCTTACCCGCTGACTTAAGGCCAGTTTATACCCAACATTTACAAACTTTGACTGCCTATGCCAAACAATTGTTGATTGTGTTTGAATATATGCAAGATGAAATGTCTGGGCCGCCTTTTGCCATTAGCAGTGAAATGGTTCATCGCTATTACCAAAATAAATATCAAATTCAACTGCTCGAACGTCAATCGGTTAAAGGTGGTTTGAAAGGTCGTTGTGCGGCCAATGAAGTTATTTGGCAACTCAGCTAAAGGTGTTTGTTATCAATTGATGGTGACAGGACACATGGCAGCCAAATGTTTGTTGGCTACCATGTGGAATTACATTGTACTTACCCTGTTTTAAGTGATTGCATGTCTATAACAAAGCGGTATTTAACGTCATTATTCATGACCCTTTCATAGGCTGTGTTGATGTCTTGCATGTTGATCATTTCAACATCTGAAACAATGTTGTGTTCTGCGCAAAAATCCAACATTTCTTGAGTTTCTTTGATGCCACCGATTAATGAGCCAGCAATTATTTTTCTGCCAAATACCAAACCGATGCTGTTTAAGTCAATCGGGGACGCGCCTACAACAGCCATGGTTTTACCCAACTTAAGCAGTGGTATATAAGGATCTAAGTTGTGCGCTACCGGTACAGTGTTCAGTAAAAAATCAAAGCTGCCTGAATGTTCTTCCATTTGTGCTTGATTGGTGGAAACGAGGACTTCTTTTGCACCCAAACGTTTGGCATCTGCGCCTTTTTCAGGTGATGTGGTAATCATGACCANATTTGCTCCCATGGCCGCAGCCAACTTCACACCCATGTGTCCAAGGCCGCCTAAGCCGATGACCCCAACTTTATCTCCTGGTTGTATCTGCCATTGGCGTAATGGTGAGTAAGTTGTGATCCCAGCACACAACAATGGAGCAACTGCTTTGGTGTCGAGTTGTTCAGAAACTTTTAAGACGAAGTGTTGGTCGACAACAATTTGAGTAGAGTAGCCACCGTGGGTGAATTGACCTTCGATGTGTGCATCGGGGCTGCCATAAGTCATCACCATGCCTTGCTCACAATGTTGTTCTAAATCATTGTGACATGGATTGCATTCGCGACAAGAATCAACCATACATCCTACNCCGACCAAATCACCTGCTTTGAAACGCGTCACCTCAGAGCCAACGGTGGTTACTCGACCAATGATTTCATGGCCTGGAACCACAGGGTAAGCTGTCATGTTCCAGTCATCATGTGCTACATGAATGTCGCTGTGACAAACGCCACAATAATTGATGTCAATTTGTACATCATTTGGTCCTGGTTTACGCCTCACAATCTCATGTGGCTTTAATGCTTCCTTACTGTTAAATGCAGCATATGCTTTTGTATTGGTCATGAATATGTTCTCTGTGTGGTTAAAATGGTTACCATTCTGTTTAATAGATTCTTTTGTGTGTTTGAAGTGAACCACTTCTGTTTGACAAGGTGTTACCTACCTGCATTAATGATATCGCTTTTCTGTTATCTTGTAATTATTTATCTTGATTGTTAATGCGTTAAATATGTGTTTTTTGTCAAGTTTATGTGGAAGAGCTAACCGCTAGCTATGTAAGTCCTGCCATAACGTTTTGATTGTAAATACAATTTAGTAGCTATTGAATCTGCCAGTTGAATCGATTCATGCCAGCTCGGAAGGAGGTCACTATTTTGTTATTCTTTGCTGATATAGGCTTTAACAGAAATGAATCAGTGATAAAATTTAATTTTCAATTACTGGGATTGAGGTTTTGAGCGATTATTGGGTCATTGTGTGTGTGGTTTTGGTAGTCATTTGGGCTCATGTCTGGCTTTTTATTTGGATTAAATTTAAAGTGGATGAAGGTGTGATTACCAAAGTATTAGAAAAGTCAGACATTAAAGTTGGTGTATCAACTGATTATTTAGCTCAGCATGCAAAACTCAATAACCACCGAGTTGAAAAAATATGTACGAAAAGTCCTCTCATAATACCCACTCAACATCAAAACGCATTGTGGTGTCTTATTTCAAAATAAAAAAATGAGGATTTAAAATGGCAGTAGGTGAATTGAAAACAATAGTAATGACCATGCGTATTCCTTTTTTGTTGTTGTCTCCAGTGTGTGTCTTTTTGGGAGCGGCTGCTGCTTATGCCACCACTGGCGATTTTGATTGTTTTGATTTTGGCTTGATTGTATTGGCAGCTTTGGCTGCACACATCAGTGTCAATACATTAAATGAATACAGTGATTACCGCAGCGGGCTGGACACCATAACCAAACGGACACCTTTCAGTGGTGGTAGTGGTGGCTTACTTATGCACCCTGAAGTGCTTGATAAGGTGAAACTGGTGGCCTATTTGAGTTTGTTAATGTCCGTTGGTATCGGTNTTTACTTTGTTTTTCAGGTGGGTGCTCAATTGATTCCCATTGGTTTGGTGGGTGTGGGTGTGATTCTTTCTTACACAGATGTATTAAACAAGCGCCCCTATTTATGTTTGGTCGCACCGGGTTTGGCCTTTGGACCCTTATTTGTGGTTGGTACATTTGTTATTTTAACAGGTCATTATTCATGGGTGGCATGGATGATTTCAATGGTGCCATTTTTTCTGGTGAATAATTTATTGTTATTAAATCAAATACCTGATATTGAAGCTGATAGTGCTTCTGGAAGAAAACATATACCCATCGTTTACGGTATTCAGTTCAGTGTTCTCTNTTATGTCTTGTTTGTGTCACTCACTGTCTTTACTTTGTCACTGGGTGTGTATTGGCAGTATTTACCGCTGCGTAGTTTGTGGTCTTTGCTGCCATTGAGCTTGGTAGTGGTTATTGCTCCTGGTNTTTGGAATCATGGCGCACAAGTTGAAAGACTGATTCCTTATTTGGGACTAAATGTGGTAATGACCTTATTAAGCCCGGTGATACTTGCTGTCAGTTTACTTTATGGGTAAATGCATTTAATCTTAATAAAATCAGTTGTTTAAGGTTTAAGTGGCAGGTAATAAATATTTGGCATGATAAGCCATATGATCTTCTATAAAGCTGCTAATGAAATAATAACTGTGATCATAACCTGTTTGCATTCTGAGTGTCAGTGGGTGTTGCTGTTGTTTGCAAACGGCTTCAAGTAACTCTGGTTGTAAATATTCTTGTAAGAATTCATCATCAGTTCCTTGGTCAATCATTAACGGTATTTTATTGTGGCAGTTTTTGACCAGCTCAACGGTGTCGTATTGTTTCCATTGGTTTCTGTCGTTACCCAAGTAACCACTAAATGCCTTGATTCCCCAAGGTGTCTGAGAGGGAGCCACAATGGGAGAAAAAGCACTGACTGAATGGTATTTTGATGGGTTTTTTAATGCAATACTCAAGGCGCCATGACCTCCCATTGAATGTCCGAATATAGATTGTTTGTTGGCTAGAACAGGAAAATGGTCATTAATCAATGCAGGTAATTCATGCACCACATAGTCATACATTTGGTAGTTTTTTGCCCAAGGTTCAGCTGTTGCATTCAGGTAAAAACCAGCACCAGAGCCAAAATCATATGAGTCGTCTTCACCCGTAATGCCTAGGTTTCTGGGGCTGGTATCCATGGTCACTAGGGCGATACCATGTTCGGCGGCATATTTTTGTGCGCCTGATTTAATCATGAAGTTTTCTTCGGTGCAGGTGAGTCCTGAGAGAAAATACAAGACTGGAACTTGTTGTGATTGAGATTGTGGTGGTAAATAGACAGCAAAACGCATCGCACAGTGGTTGACCTTGGATGGGTGTTGGTAAAACGACAGTTCACCACCGTGTTGTTTGTACTTGTTTTTTAATTCCATGTTTTGTTCCGTTTCAATCAAATGTAATCACGCTGCGTATGCCATTACCGGCATGCATCAGATCAAAGGCTTGGTTTATTTTGTCTAATGACATGGTATGAGAAACAAATTCATCTACTTTTAAATCACCAGCCATGTACTGTTCAACCATTCCTGGCAACTGGCTGCGTCCTTTGACTCCTCCAAATGCTGAACCGCGCCATACCCTTCCAGTAACTAATTGAAATGGACGTGTAGAGATTTCTTGGCCCGCACCTGCAACACCGATGATGACAGATTCTCCCCAACCTTTATGACAACACTCAAGTGCAGAACGCATCAATTCGACATTTCCAACACATTCAAATGAATAATCAACACCACCATTGGTTAAATCAATCAAAACCTCTTGAATGGGTTGCTGGTAATCTTTGGGGTTAACAAATTCTGTAGCACCCATTTGGCGAGCAAATTCAAATTTGTCGGGGTTGATGTCGACGCCTATGATGCGGCTGGCTCCGGCCATCACTGCTCCTTGAATGACACCACAACCGATACCGCCTAAACCAAATATAGCGACAGTAGAACCAGGCTCTACTTTGGCTGTGTTGAGTACGGCCCCAACGCCAGTAGTGATGCCACAACCCAGTAAACACACTTTATCCAATGGTGCCTGTTTGTTAATTTTAGCCAATGCAATTTCGGGAACTATGGCATATTCTGCAAACGTGGAGGTACCCATGTAATGGTAAATAGGTTTGTTGTTAAAAGATAAACGAGATGTGCCATCTGGCATCAGACCTTGGCCTTGAGTGGTTCTTATGGCTTGGCAAAGGTTGGTTTTACCTGAGGTGCAAAAATTACATTCCCCACATTCGGGTGTGTACAAAGGAATCACATGGTCATCAATTTTAACCGAGCTGACACCTGCGCCAGTTTCAACCACAATGGCACCACCTTCATGTCCAAGCACTGAAGGGAATATGCCTTCGGGGTCGGCACCAGAAAGTGTGTAAGCATCAGTGTGACAAACACCGGTTGCTACCATTTTAATCATCACTTCACCAGCTTGTGGCCCCTGAATGTCGATGGTTTCAATAGAAAGTGGTTGGCCTGCTTCCCAGGCCACAGCTGCGCGCATTTTCATGGTGGTGTTTTGAAGAAAATTAAAGCTTTATTTTAGCACAGGATGTTGGGTGATTGAACATGGCTTTGTATTGAAGTTTGGAGCGAATAAGGCGGTTTGGCTTAACACAGTAACGGCTTGTTTTTAATAGCAAAGCATACCTGTGTTTACATTTGACAATCGTTGTCAGGACAGGGCATGTGTTCAACTTGAATGGTGGTGTGCTGTATATTGAAATGATTCATCAAAGATTGTTTTATTTGTTTTAAAACATCAACATCGTGATGGACTTGGTCAATTTGAACATGCAGTGTCATTAAATTAATGTCATTGGTTAGTGACCACACATGAATGTGGTGAACATCAATTACTGATGGAATGTCTTTGATTAGTTTGTTTTTTACATCATGTATGTTGAATTGAGAAGGTGAGCCTTCTATCAGAATATGAGCAGATTTTTTAACCACATGCCAACCAGATTTAACAATCAATAAGGCCACCAGAATAGACAATACTGGATCTGTCCAGAACCAACCAAAAAACATGATACATAAAGCGGCAATGATGGCGGCAACTGAACCTAATAAATCGCCTAATACATGAATCATTGCGGATTTTAAGTTGAGGTTATCGTGGTCACCCCCGCTGAGTATTTTAAATACCACCACGTTGATAATCAGTCCCAATATTGCAATCATTATCATGGGCATTGCCATGACATCTACAGGTTGCATAAACCGCTGCACGGCTTCAATTACAATCCAAATCGCGATTACCAATAAACTTAATCCATTAACAAATGCGGCCAGAATTTGAAATCGATGCCAGCCAAAGCTGCGGCTTTCATCAGCACCCTTATCACTGAACTTAAATGCCAGCCATGACAGCAACAATGCCAAAGCATCACTGAACATATGTCCTGCATCAGCGAGTAAAGCCAAAGACCCCGAAACCCAACCACCAACAATTTCTGCAAACATGAATCCAAAGGTCAAAAGCATGGCCCACAATACACGTGATTTGTTGTCTTGGTTAACAGCTACACTGTGATCGTGATCATGATGGTGTGCATGGTCTGAATTGTTATGAGGGTTATTCATTGTGATGTGTTATTGATGTTTTCCCTTGTTCCAACCCTTGTCGGCAAAATATTTTTGTCCTGCTTCTTCAGCTCCTGGCTCTAAAGATGTTGCCATAGAATCATTCCAGCGATTCAGGTAGCCAAATAAGGCAATGACGCCCAGAATTTCTACCACTTCTCCATCGTCCCAGTATTTTTTAAGATCTGTTTCAATGCTTTCGTCAACCGCATTGGGTATGCTCGATGCAGCCAAGGCAAATTCAAACATGGCTTTTTCTGCATCCGTATATAAATCACTGTTTCTGAAATCCCAAATATTTTCTAATCGTTGTTCTGTGCCGCCGTATCGTTCAGCTGCTAATATGGTATGGGCTTGGCAGTAGCGGCAACCTGTTTGTGCACTGGTTAAATACCCAACCAGACGTTTTTGTTCGGCAGTTACGCGACCTTCATTGGCCATAACGGCCATGTTTAAATTAACAAAAGCTTCTGCGATTGCGGGTCTTCTTTGCATGGTTAATACACTGTTAGGGCAAAAACCTAAAGTTTCATTAAAAAATTTTACCAGTTTTTCAACTTCAGGATTGGCGAATTGATCTAAGGGGGTAATGAGCGGCATAATCAAAGTGTCATTTTAAAAATATCATAGGCTAAACTGAACGGTACAAAAAAACAACCTTTAAGTGAAGACAATTTTAATAATTTTCAAATTGAAAAACATTGTTACATATTGGCTTATTTGTTCTTAAATTTCACATTTAAAGTCAATAACATATATAATCAATAATCAGTATATTAGAGCTGATGTTCATTGTTGTTTGTTGTGTATTTTATACAGCAAATTGTTTTGTACGTCTGTGGGTTAATTTGTAGTTGATTAAATTGTAGTTGCAGAATGAGGTAGTAAATGGGGGTACTACTTGCCATGACTTTAGTGGACACAAATCCAAACAAGGAAAACACAACTCTGAGTACATAAAGGGTATTAAATTAATTACATAATAGGTATTAGACATGTTACAAAAATCATCATTTCTGTTGTTAATGTTGTTGTTTTCAGCATATGCTTTTGCACAAACACCCACTGTTGACACAATTGCTGATGTTGAGCAGTTTCCTTCATCCAGTTTTTGTTCAACAGCGACCATCACCAATGCGGGGGCACCAGGTTATGGACCTTATGCACAAATCATTGTGCCAGATGGGCTGACTTTAGACAGTTCCAATTTATTTGGTTCCAATATCACTGTTAACAATGTAGGGGTGTTTCCTGCAGCACCAGGGAATCAATTGCTTGACCCCATTACTGGGCTAACAGTAACTGGAGCAGAGGGCAGTACTTTTTATGTGGTTCAACCACCGATTGGATCTGTGGTTGCTGGGGGTGTTGATTTGGATTTGGATTTGTGTTTCACCATTGATCCTGCGGCTCCTGTTAATGTAGCAATTAATGTTCAAGTTACACCTGTGTATGAATTTGGTGACACACCTACTGGTGATAATGGCCCCATTACAGGCGCCAGTGTTAATTTTGATGTAACACCTGTTCTGGTTGAGTTTGAAAAATCCAACAACGCCCCTGAGGGCGAACGTCCGCCGGGTGATGATTGGCCTGTTAGTTATACTTTAACTGCCAATGTCGCGCCCAATAACACCATTGAAAACTTGGTGATAGAAGATACCTTGCCTCCTAATTTCGTCATTGATGTTGGTAGCATTAATATCGCAGGGGGGGTAGGTTGTGTGGTTAATACAAATGACCCATTGAATATCACTTGTACTTCTGTAACAGGAACGGGTGGTGGTGATGTGGTGGTCACTTATTCTGGTTATTTTGATGATGTATTAAATGAAGCTGTTTGTGACAGCAGTAATGAGTTAAATACCGCAACTTTTGACGGTGATTTTCTGGCAGCGCCAATTCCACAATTAATAGCCGATTCTGAAGTTCAACTAGAACATTTGAGTATACAGAAATCGGTCAATAGTGCTAATGCTTCTCCTGGACAAACTTTGACTTTTACCTTAGACATTCAACTCAGTGAGTATGCTACCGCAAACAGTGTCGTAGTGGTTGATAGCTTACCTGATGGTTATACCTTTGTTGGTAATGAAACTTCATCACTGGGTCCCATCGCAGCTGCTGTAGCAACTGATACCCCGGGTTTAGGAGAGACGCAACTAACATTTGACTTAACGGCGATTGCTGGTGACATTACTGGAGGTGCGCCGGCCATTACAATCACATATGAGGCGAGTATTGATGAATCTTATGAAAACCCAGCGGCACCCATTTTAGCCAGTGACTCATTAACAAATTCAGTTGATGCCACTTATTCATTGAATGCAGGTGCTGCGAATTGTAGTGATGATTCATCAGCTACAGTAAATATTGTACCTGTGAGTATTTCAAAATCTGTAGTCAATCCATTACCATTTTATAAAGCAGGTGATGTTGTGACATACCGCCTCACTTTAGAAGTCCCATCAGGAGACACCAATGGCGTGATTTTTCAAGATTTTCTACCTTTACCAGTTTTTGATGCCACTGATGTAAATACCACTTATGGTGTCGATGTGGTTGCCAGTCCACTTGATACTTTGGGTTTAATCCCATCAAGTATAATTACTGATGGTGCAACCAACAGCGTGACCATCAACTGGCCCAATATTTCTACCACTTCGACGCAAACCTTATCAGTTGATTTAACAGTAACAGTTGTAGATTCACCTTTTGCTGATAATTTGAGTTTATCTAACCTGTTACAAGTTACGACTGAAAACACATCAGTGATAACTTCAACTGCTGTTGCACCTGTGTTGATATTAGTCAGGGCCCCAGAACTTCACATCACCAAAGGTGTGCTGTCTGCAGACCAAGGCTCTATTTCACCTTCACCTGCCACTTTGCCAGTTGATGGTGATTTAACAGACGCTGATGGTAGTGATACAGTGACCTTTCAAATAACTGTTGAAAACCAAGGTGGAGCAGCTGCGTTTGATGTATTAATTACAGACCCTGTCATTCCTGAATTCGCGAATTGTGTCGTTGATTCGTTGGAGGATGGAACCGGTGCACCCCTGGCGTATTCAGGTGATTTGCTTGTTGGTATCTCTTTAACCAATGCATTGGCTGGTAACGACGGAACAATAGGCATGCCTTATGGTGCTGATACAGCACTGCTTAACATCTCTTGCTTGGTCAGTCCATCAATTGAATTTGGCAGCAGTTTTACCAACTCAGCCACAGTCGCTTATTCAGCCATCGCTGGAGGCCCCTTGTTCCCAACAGTATCAGATACAGCATCAGTTACCGTGGCTGAACCAGAACTGGTTAAATCCATTGTACAAGTATTACCTGATGTGGATGGTGTGAATAACACCGTTACTGTCGGTGAAACGATTCAATACCAAGTGGTTGTTACTTTGCCAGAAGGTGTTGGTAGTGATTCACAGTTGATTGATTTATTAGATAATGGATTGACATTTTTAAATTTTGATTCATTGATTGCCTCTCCAGGGTTGACAACTTCAGTGGTTGGGAGTTTTCCTCAGGTGTTAAGTAATGCAGGTACTTTGGGTACAGTCAATGGTTTATTTGATTTTGAGACTTTAACCAATGGTGATTCTGATAACGCCACCATTGAAACCATTACCATTCAATATACCGTTTTGGTAAATGATGTTGCAGCCATTTCTGATGGGGTTAATCGTAATAATCGAGTTGATTTTAATACGGCTGAAACTTCAATCAGAACCAATGCACCAAACAGGACGGTGAGGGAACCCAACATCACTGTAAACAAAACTGCTAACCCCATTGTAGCTGATGCCGGTGATACCATCACTTACAGCATCGTAGTCACAAATACCAATAGCACACCTGCTTTTGATGTGGTACTGGAAGACTTATTAGCAGATGGTGACATCACATTGGTGGTAGGCAGTGTGACAACTACGGCAGGTAGCATCACTTCTGGAAATCTACTGGGTGATACTACTGTTGGTGTTGATATTGGTACAGTTACCTCAGGTACACCTGTAACTGTGACATTTAATGCCTTATTGAGTAATACTGTAGTATCAGGAGATTCAGTTCAAAACACCGCAACAGTGACCAATTACAATTCCATCCCTGGTGGTGGCCGTGTGTATGACGAAGTTGATGGAACAGCTACAGTGTCAATCAGTCCAGCCATCGCATCGAAAGTGGCGTTAGACGCTACAAGTACTGAACAAAGTGGTGGCATTTCAAATCAAGGTGATGTTAATTTAGTTGATTTAACCATTGGTGAAGAAGTGACTTTTGAAATCACTGCCACCATTGCAGAGGGTGTTTCTCCTCAAGTAATCATCACTGATAACTTACCTAATAATGCAGCTGGTCAAATGGCTTATGTTTCTGCCAGTGTGATTTCTGTAGGTGCCAATTTGACTGCAGATATACCATCACCTGTAGCAGTACCTGTCTTACCAAGTTCGGTTAGTTTTGATTTTGGAGAAATTAGTAACCTGGCTGATGGTGTCGTAAATCAAGATGACCAAATTGTTATTGAGGTTACGGGAAGGGTCACAGATATTAACGCCAATGAAGGCATAGAAATCTTAACTAATGTTGTTCAAGTGCAGTTTAATACAGGCCTTAATGCAACAGCACAAGCCAATATTGAGGTTGTTGAACCTGTTTTAAGTATTGATAAGACCAGTGCCACATTAACGGCAGATGCAGGTGATGTTATTAATTACGTTATTAACATAGAAAACACCCTTGCCAGTGGCAGCAGCGCAAATGCGTTTGATGTGACATTGACTGATGTGATTCCAACAGGTCTGGCATTCAATGGTAATTTAATGACTGACTCTGGTTTAGTGCCTGATACATTGGCTGAAGCCGGAAATACAATCACTGCAACTTGGGTTAATTATCCTTTGGGTTCAAGTACACAAATCAGTTTTGATGTGGTGGTGCTCAATACGGTGGCACCAGAACAAGTGATACAAAATACGGCCAGTATAGACTGGACCAGTCTCCCTGGTACGCCAACTGATGACAGAACCAGTTCTGATAATGATCCACACAGTATCACGATAGGACAAACAGGTTTAAGCAAAATAGTGTTTGCTACTTCAGAGCCATCAACAGGAAATACAGTGAACGGTGGTGAAGATGATTTAACCATTGGTGAAACAGCGACTTATCGCTTTACCGTGACATTCCCTGAAGGCACCACACCAGATGCGTTGGTTTACGATCAACTACCAACTGGGTCATCGATTTTGTCAGTGGTCAGTTCTCAGATAATATCAATAGGTGGTCAATTAACGCCAGCTATGGGTAATCTTGTAGGTGAAGTCGGAACGGCCATTAACACAGACATAGATGCTTATAATGACCGTGTTGAGTGGAGTTTTGGTGACATCTTAAATACGCCTGATGGGTTGAATAATACCGATGATGAAATTGTCTTTGAGGTTGTGGCACTGGTGGTTGATGANGCTGTTAACCAAGGCGGAGCCAATGACGTTGTAAATTCAGCGGGTTTAATATTTACTGGTGGCACTTTACAATCAACCGCAGTAGTCGATTTCGTAGAGCCTGACTTGACAGTGACTAAAACCACATTACCAGCAGTTGTTTTGGCTGATGCCGGTGACATACTTGATTATCGTTTGACTATTGAACACACGGCTGGCTCAACTGCAGATGCTTTTAATTTAGTCATCACTGATTTATTGCCATCACCTGGAACCAATTGGATTAATGATGGCACTGTTTCCGGTTCTTGTGGTGTGACAGTTGATTCATCTATGGCACCTACCATTGAGTTTACTTTGGCACAATTTCCTGTGGCAACAGGCAGTTGTACCATTGATTATCAAGTGGTAGTTGATATTGGCGTTAAACCCAATTCAACATACACCAACATGGTTGCTATGGATTATGACTCAACACCTGTTTATGTTGCTGGATCAACACGTAGGTCAATGGATGCTGATTCAGCCAGTTTCAACACTGGCGTACCATCATTAGAAAAAGTTGTTACCTCGACTTCTTTGAATGACACTGGTGCCAATATAGGTGATTTATTGGTTGATGATTTGGCCATTGGTGAATTGGTGGATTATGTTATTACCATTACATTACCCGAGGGTACTTCAAATAACACCACCTTGTTAGATAACTTACCAGTTGATGTTTCAGGAGCTGTGATGGAAGTGGTCAGTGCCAGTGTGGTTTCTATAGGCAGTAACATTACTACCACGCTTCCGGGCACGCCTGTATTTTCTAACACAGATGGAGATGGCCTGAACGATCAAGTTCTGTTTGATTTTGGAAATGTCGTTAATTCGCCAGACATGGTGGTAAATGCTGATGACCAAATCACTGTGATTATTACCGGAAGAATCACTGACAATGGATTAAATGTGGCATTAGAAACCATGACCAATGATGCGTTGTTGACTTACGGTAATGCGAGTAACACATTATTCGATTCAGCTGATGTTGAGCTGGTTGAACCTAACCTGGCATTAAGTAAATCAATGGGCGCACCTGTCAATGGTGTGGTTCCTATTCAAATTACTTTGTCTAATACAGGTGGAACAGCATCCGCTTATGATTTGACCCTGATTGATATTTTGGATGGTAATGTTTGGGACGTGTCAACCATCACACCAGTGACAATCCCCAGTGGTTTTGATTTTTCTACCTCGGCGGGCCCTGGTGCCAGTGATACCACAGTGACAATTATGTCAGCGCCAGCCAGCAGCCCACCTGATTCATCGATTGAACCTAATGAAGTTTTGGTGTTTGAGTTTTCAGCAGAGTTACGGGATGACGTTGTATTACCTTCAATTGTTAATAATACAGTTACATTAACTGAAGCGTCTGGTTTACCAGGTGATGATGCTGGTGAGAAAGATTATTCTGACTTGATAGCTAATGATTCACTGAACTTATCTTCACTGACTGCAACCAAATCAGATGCCTTAATTGTTGACAACGGTACAGCTGGTGTTGCAAATCCAAGTGATGTCATTCGATACACTGTTGTTATTGAAAATTCAGGAGCGGGCGAAGCCACTGGATTAAGTTTCAGTGATGTGCCTGATGCCAATACTTCATTAGTTGTAGGCAGTGTTACCACAAGTATAGGTAGCGTATTGGTAGGAAATACAGCTGGTGATACAACGGTAGCGGTTGATGTAGCGTCATTGGCAGCTGGTTCGAGTGTAACCATTACATTTGATATTCTTGTTAACAATCCATTCCCTCTGGGTGTAACAGAAATTTCAAATCAAGGTTTGCTTGAAACCAATGAGTTTCCGCCAATTGATACTGATGACCCAGATACAGTAACTAATGATGACCCTACGGTTACACCCATTGGTGCTGTGCATGATTTAGTGGTGACTAAAGATGATGCTGGCATAACAGCGGGCGCTGGTGACACCATTACTTACAGTATTGATTATGAAAATGCAGGTGATCAAAACACCACAGGTGTTGTGATTACTGAAACCATTCCTGATAACACTGTATTTAATGCAGGTTCTAATCCTGATTCATGGGTTTGTGTACCCAATTTAAATGCCGGTAGTGTGTGTACACTTACTATTGGAAATCTGGATGGTGGTGAATCTGGAACAGCGCTGTTTGTGGTTGATGTTGTCAGTCCTAAACCTACTGGTGTAACTGAAATTATTAATAATATCTCAATTGGGGACGATGGCAGTAATGGTCCTGAAGACGATACCAGTAACAATACTGACACAGAAAATACACCGGTTGACGCTGCGCCTGATTTAACCATCAGTAAAGTAGACACCAACAATGTGGTATCAGCAGGTGGTACGATTGTTTACATTCTGACTTATCAAAATATTGGCACACAAGATGCCACTGGTGTTTATATCAATGAAACAGTGCCAGCAAACACAGTATTTAATGCAGGTTCCAGTACAGCCACTTGGTCTTGTCCAAATGGTTCACCTGCCGGTACTTTGTGTACATACATGGCTGGTGATGTTGATGCGGGAGTTGCTGCACAAACCATCCAGTTTGCTGTTGATGTTCCTAACCCTGCTCCTGCAGGTCTGGACGTTGTGAATAACACTGTTGAGATTGGTGATGATGGTAATAATGGTCCAGATACTGACCCGGTTAATAACACAGATGATGAAGACACTGTGATTGATGCTGCACCTGATTTAACGATATTGAAATCTGATGGTGACATCACTTCTGGTCCTGGACAGACTGTTGTCTATAGCTTGAACTATTCCAATATCGGTACGCAACATGCCACAGGTGTAGTGATTAATGAAACAGTTCCTGCTAACAGTAGTTTTGCAGCTGGTTCGAGTACACCTGGTTGGACTTGTTTACCAAACATCAATGCAGGCAGTGCATGTACATTCAGTATTGGTGGTCTCAATGTTGGTGACTCAGGCATGATCGAGTTTGCTGTCTTGGTTGATGATCCTCTGGCACCTGGTGTGAATGAAATCAGTAACACAGCCATTATTGAAGATGATGGTACCAATGGACCAGATATCAATCCAGTTGATAATGACTCTACTGATACCACAGGTCTGCTGTTAGAGCCACCAGTTGGTATTAAAGTCGGTGAGTTTGATGCCAATAATCCAGCCATCATTCATTGGACTTTCTATTGGTTTAACCCCAATAACAATCGAGATTTGCCTGTATTTATATATGATCCATTACCAGCCAATGTACAATATATTGGTGGTGAAAGCTGTATAGCAGATGGTACAAGTACATGTACTGCGCCAACATTCAATAACAGTTTGAATCAACTGGAATTGAGTGCCGTGTTATCACCTGATTTTGGTGCACCTGCTAACGCAACCATGGCTCAATTAAATAATGAGGTGGTTATAAAATTCTCAACCAGGATTGTTGCCTCTGGTGCAGTCAATATTGTGAATCAAGCATTAGCTAACTGGGATGAAGACAATGACGGTGACCCAAATAATGACATTATTGATGGTCAACTTCCTGTTGTGACTGATTCTCCGTTAACACCTGAATATGGTGATCCTACAGTGGTACGTGCAGTTTTACCTGTACCGACATTGGGATTGATGGCTATGTTGTTGATGTTGTCTTTGTTTATGTATGTGTATTGGCACAGAAGCAGACAACTGGAATCAAAGGATTGATACTGTAATCAATTTTAACTATTGATTAAAAAAGCCCAACATCAAGTTGGGCTTTTTTTATGAACGACTGATTAATTATGTCAGTTTGCTTTAACTTTCACAGCTTGACCCACATAATAATCAGCATGTATTTATTCAGAGGTCAATATGACACAATTTTATGATTTAAAAGCAACAACATTAACAGGTAATGAGCAAGCGCTGGCTGATTACAAAGGCAAGGTGGTTTTGGTCGTCAACACGGCCAGTAAATGTGGTTTAACACCTCAGTATGAAGGCTTACAAGCTTTGTATACCGAGTTCAAAGACCAAGGTTTGGTAATTTTGGGTTTTCCATGTAATCAATTTGGAAAACAAGAACCGGGTGATGCCACACAAATCAGTGAATTCTGTGAAATCAACTATGGTGTGAGTTTTCCNATGTTTGGTAAAATTGACGTAAATGGTAAGGACACGCATCCTGTGTTTGAATACTTAAAAGATGAGCTACCTGGCACACTGGGTAAAAACATCAAGTGGAATTTCACCAAGTTCTTAATTGGTAAAGATGGTCAACCCATTAAGAGATTTGCACCAACCACCAAACCTGAAGATCTTAAGAAATATATTGAAAAAGCCTTAGCTGCTTAACTGACCAGATTTGCAGACAGGCTAAGCAACAGTAAGGGTGCTTAGCCTACTTCAAAAGAAGTGATACCATAGGTGTTTGCCAAACCGATATCAGGTTCTGACGCTGTATACATTCGAGCTGTTTCGAACACTTTTTCTGCGTTTTTAGCGCTCATGATTTGCTGCGCAAAGTGATTGGGTTCAGGTACATCCAAATAAATATAAGCGCCGATATCTGCTTGAGTACACAAGTCATTTAATAACTGTGATGCCAGTGTTTTATTTTCTGCAAACAGTGGGCCGATTTTATAACCATCCTGACACCGCCGTATGACACCATATGCTTTGATACTGTCACCATGACGTATAAGGCGAGCTTGTGCATTGGTTTGTTGCTGCCAAGCTTGATTAAAAGCATCTCTGCGAGCCGGGAAATAAGCTTGGAGGTAATTATTAATGGCTGCATCACTTGTGGTTTCAACTGATTCACTGTGTTGTGTTGTTTTTTGTTGTTGGTTTAGCCATTGGTATCTGATGTTATTATGAGCCCATTTAAAACCTGATTTTTTGTAGTTGTTTTGTTGTTCAACCACGCCATCTAAAGCCACATTAAAACCATTTAATTGATTCATTGTATGTTGCCATAATTGCCAACCCAAGCCTTTACCACGGTATTCAGGCTTAACAATATAAAAGCCAATAAAAGCAAAACGCTGGTATTTGATGGCTGAAATTGAGGCCACCATTTTCTTATCTAAATAAGCCACCAAAAAGCCTTCACTATCTGCCAAAGCGTAGCATTCAGCGTCATTCAATCCGGGATTCCAACCTTCTTTCGCGGCCCATGAAACCAAGGTTTTTATTTCATTTAAATCAGCAGTTTTAATTTTCATATCTTACATTCATAATTTCTGTTTATGGGTTCAAACCTTCAATGATTAATCGTTCTGCATGGTGCAGTTTTGTGGTGGCATAGCTGGCTAATAAACCAGTTTGATCCAGCACTTCTGAAAAGTGGGGTAAGAGAATGGCTTGACTTACCTGGTCTGAATTAATATTGGCAGCTGCGTTTGTTTTGATGCAGAGGTTATATAACAAAACAAGTACCAGTGCGTTAAGTTTCATCTATACTCCAAATTATGTTTATATTGTAATTTAATAAGCTATTTCATGCCAATGGGTGAGCCTGGTGGTATTTGAAGTTCATTTGATTCTATCGGCGTCAGTGGATTTTTTAAGAAATGTTCTATTGTTGAAACAGCGGTGTCATTCATGGCATTTTTGTGTCGTTTTTTTGACAATGATTTTTGTTGTTTTTTCAAAAAGCCGATAACCATACTGTGCGCCATGGGCGAAGTATTTTTGTCACTGGCCAATTGCATGATTTGTTTTAAAGTTACCCAGTTAATGCCCTGTTGTACGGCTTGTAAATAAGTGTCTTGGTGATTTTGTAACCAGGTATTGGCCCACAATTGATTCAATACATCAGATAAACTGGGTAATTGATTGTTGCGAGCATGGTGTTCAACCAAGCGATTGACTCGTGCAGGATTAAGTAACAGCTGGATACTGTCTTTGGCTGCGGTTTCAGCCACGCCCAAAGCATCAAAGTTAAGTCCAGTCCTGTGTTTAAAGTGTTCACGGTCACGGTAACTGCCTTCAGCTGGAGGCAGTAAAAAAGGTAATAATTTTTCAGGTAAAGCCAAGGTGTCTACGGAAATGGTTTGTAAAACCGCATCCAGTGCTTGCAACTGAAGAGGGGCATCAACAATGTCAGCAGTGACATTCGGTTCACCTTTGATGGCATAACGGTAATTAACTCCTGCAATTAATTTTGTTGCCGCTTCAGTTTGGTAACGATGAAACAGATATATGGGTACCAAATAACGTTCCAGTTTATCTACTGATTGACCTGTTTTGATGGTGTTCAAGCCAAAGTCAGACAACGCAATATTACGAACTTTTAAGACGGCTAATAACCCTTCTGCAGCGTTTTGTCCATTGTCCCATAAATGGGCATAGGGATGACTGCCAGCCGGTGTTCTTGCATCACGGTCCGCAATGAAAACATGACCATCAATACGTGATTGTTCCAACAATTGATTGAGCATTTGTTTTTCGTCCGTTGGTCCAAAATCCTGATATAAATAAGCCAAAGATACCTTGTCCCATGAACCGATGCCAACGTCATAAGCATTGCTTAAGTCCAATTCACCATTTGCTTTAATTTGTACCAATGGATGAGGATAATCCATCACTGAGGCGCGGTCTTTGGTACTGGCATAAAAATTATGAATCAAACCCAAAGTGTGTCCCACTTCATGGGCAGCCAGTTGGCGTAAGCGAGCCAAAGCCATGTCTTGAATTTGTTGCTCAATTTTTGTAACGTCTTGTTGTCCATCATAGGGAGATAACAAGCTTTGTGCTATCAACATGTCTTGTCTCACTCGCAGTGAACCCAAGGTCACATGGCCTTTGAGTATTTCGCCACTGCGTGGGTCAACAATACTGGCACCATAAGACCAACCACGAGTAGAACGGTGAACCCATTGAATGGTGTTGTATCGCATATCTAAAGGATCGGCATCCTCAGGTAACAATTTAACTTGAAAAGCATTGCTGTATCCGGCTGCTTCGAAAGCTTCTGCCCACCACTTGGCGCCTTCTAANAACGCAGAACGTACAGGTTCTGGAGTGCCTGGGTCNAAATAATAAACGATGGGTTCAATCGGATCAGATACGGCAGCAGAAGGGTCTTGTTTCTCCAATCGATGACGAATCACCCACTGTTGAGTCATGTCCTTTCCTAAGGGTGCGGCGTAATCCTTGAAAGTGATTGGAATTCCGCCAGATCTCGGGTCGAATGGTCTTGTTTTATAAGGCACTTCTGGTAAGCGAACCAATGAGTGATGTGTTCTGACACTGAGGGTGTTATTGGTAGGGGTCACCGAACGAATGTGTTCACCCGGTTGTTTGCCTTGTAAGGTAATCAGGGCTTCAAATTCACTGTTATCTGGGAAGTTTTTACTGTTATCCATAAAAATCGCAGAGCGATTTTTATCTACATTGAATTGGCCCTCATTCAATTGTGCCAGTCGTTGGCCAATGCCTTGGGAGTCTCGTAATAAAAAGTCAGTCCAATCAACCAGTGCCGCATCACCTTGGCGAGCCACAATTTCACCACCCCATAAAACAGATTGAGCAAAACCATCAGCTACCGCTTGTCTTTCAGCACGATTGTCAGAGTATGCGCGATAGGATTGGTTGGGTTCTAACATCATGACTTTGTTGCCCAAACGTTTAAATTGTACCAAGCTGTAACCACCAATTTGTCCTCTGTCTAAGCCAATGTCATTTGAACCTACGCCAGACTGTAAATAATATACATAGAGTAGGTCGGTATTAAACTGGTCAATTTTTAAATAAATTTTACCAGTGGCTTCATCCCAATAAAAATCAACAAAACCACTGTGTTTTGTCATGTTTTCAGTGAAAGATGCAATGTCCCGATCATCAGCGTTTGCTGATACCAATGAACAGAATGATAGACAAAAGATTAAAAAGTAATGGCGCATATTTTCCTCTGTGTGTTTTTGACAGTAATTTTTTNATTGTGCCAATGAGCGTGATAAAAGTCATTAATAAAATTTCGATTGTGCTTTAAATAGCCAATAGTCAAAACTGACTATGCTGCCTTGATGTGTCATAACCACAGCTATTGAAACCAATGTAAGTTAAGCATACAAGGATGATACATGACTGAAATGGCATAAAAGAAACAGTCTATAAGACTACTAAAGTCACCATGAAACTGTGTGAAGTGTTTGATTGAAATCAAAAAAGTATTTGTTTTTATGAAAAATACAAACAGCTTGGTTCAATGTACAGTGGCATATCTTGTATAATGCGCTCCATGAAAATTGAAGCCTTTTTGAAAGACCGTGCCGGCGGTCATTGTGAGTTGTGTCAAGCAACTGAAGATTTACAAGTTTACCAAGTACAACCTGTCGAACAAGTCGATGTGGAGTCCTGTGCTTACTTGTGTGGCACATGCCGCGCACAAATTGATGACAAGGACTTAACGGATGCCAATCACTGGCGTTGTTTGAATGACAGCATGTGGAGCCAAGTACCCGCAGTCAAAGTTTTGGCATGGCGTATGTTGACACGTTTGGCAAGTGAGGGTTGGCCACAGGCGCTGTTGGACATGATGTACCTTGAGGATGATGAATTGAAATGGGCCAAAGCCACTGGTGAAGGCCAAGCTGAGTCATTTCATAAAGATTGTCACGGTGCAAAATTAGAAGCTGGAGATACCGTTACTTTGGTTAAAGACCTTAAAGTCAAAGGTGGTGGATTTACTGCCAAACAAGGTACTGCAGTCAGAAACATATCATTGGTAGCCGATAACCCAGGACAAATAGAAGGTAAGGTTGAAAGCCAACGTATTGTTATTTTGACCGAGTATGTGAAAAAATCACACTGATTTTAATTTAAAATATTTAATTACAGTCCGCAGTTAGTGAGCAAAAATTGGACTGATTGAACAGCTGATTTTCTCAAGTAAATAAGCCAGACAGATAATCAGCTGTCATGATTCAAGGTGACTCAATGGATTAAAAATCGTTGTCATTGTCATCTTCATAATGCTGAATAAGTGACAAAGTGGCGCGTGGTATTTCTTTTTTACCAGCGATAACACCACGACATTTTTTGCTGCCACAATTGCATTTGAATTGTCGAAATAAATAATCTTCTGTGGCACTGTAATCAATGGTGATGAAACTACCAGGTTCAATGTTTTTGATTGCTGTGGCTTTAAGCGCTTTGGTGTTGATGGCCGTATTGGGTTCACAAGCGTGTAAAAAATAACCGGTGAAGTATTTGTCGTTTAAATGTTTTTTGCTGTTAATTTGAAAAGAATGTGGTCTGATTGCATCAACAATTTCGCCAGCAAGTTTAGCAATGGTTTCACCTTTTTTAAAGGGTTTAAGACAAACCACACCTAGACCTGATACATGATTTTTAAACTCAAGTTTAAAGTTTTGAGGCAAGGGAAATAAAGGGTTATTCCCGTATTCTTTTGGATATAAAGTGTTTGAAATCATAACAAATTTAACTCAATGTACAGCAGTAAAACCTGCGATTAATGATTGGTAACTAATTTCACATTTATACTATTATTTGCAGTATTTGCAAAATGTTATTTTACCTCAGTCATGAATCGACTGTTGAATGAAGGCACACCGATGTCACAGAAGACGAACGAGTTGCTGCTATTGAATTCAATATGAAGTAGCCGCATTTTATATTTGTAAACAAAAAATTCAATTTAATAAGGCACCAATCATGCAAGAACTGATTACTATATTTGCACAGCCCAGTACATGGATGGCTTTGATAACTTTAATAGTAATGGAAATCATCTTGGGCATTGATAACCTGATTTTCATTTCCATACTTACCAATAAACTTGCCAAAGAAAAACAAGCCAAAACACGAAAAATAGGAATTATCATGGCTTTGGTATTGCGGCTTATGTTGTTGGCAACCATAGCTTTTATTGTTACTTTAACTGAACCTTTATTTGAAGTTTTTAACCAAGGTTTTTCATGGCGTGATTTAATCATGTTAGCAGGTGGTTTGTTTTTGGTGTGGAAAGCCACCAGAGAAATCAGGTACATGGTTGATCCTGATAAAGTGAATAAAGTGGAATCTTTAAGTACTGAAGTCACGCGAGGTGTGGGAGCTGTTTTGGTACAAATTATCGTGTTGGACATGGTGTTTTCAATTGACAGTATTGTCACTGCAGTTGGTATGAGCGACCATCTGTCGATTATGGTGGTTGCTGTGATTGTGGCAGTTTCGGTGATGCTGATGGCTGCAGAACCGTTGTCAAAATTCATTGATAAGAACCCAACGGTGGTGATGCTTGCCTTGGGTTTTTTGTTGGTGATTGGTACCACCTTGATTGCTGAAGGCTTTGGTATTCACTTTCCTAAACAATACATTTATGCGGCCATGGCGTTCTCTGTTTTTATCGAAACACTGAATATGTTGGCCAAACGTGCACAAAGAAAAGCTGGGGATGCGTGATTCCAAAGCGTTCAATTGGCGCTGGCTTGATGGTGGTTTAGATCACCCAGATGTCATCAATTTATTGTCTGAACACCAAGATCGGATGGCAGAACATTCGCCTGAAAAAAGTCGTCACGTGCTCGATGTTAAAGCTTTACAAGGAGTTGGAATAACATTTTGGTCGCTATGGGATGGTGATGAGTTAATGGGTTGTGTGGCTTTGAAACAATGGAGCCGACAGCTGGGAGAACTTAAGTCGATGAAAACATCACCGGCATACATTCGTCGAGGTGTTGGTAACCATTTATTGAAGCATGTCATAGCAGTTGCTAAACAGCGGGGCTACCAACAACTCAAACTCGAAACGGGTTCAATGGCCTACTTTGAACCAGCGAGACAGCTATACAAAAAA
>JGI24723J26617_10000467_pt1 | contig 39986 bp, 25 predicted proteins | sample Cruoilmetagenom6_FD_26617 | JGI IMG/M metagenome (IMG submission 26617) | reverse complement strand
CGTGCGTGAAATACCGAAATATCGACAGGTCTGTTCGACGTAACGGGACTCACTTGCCGCATGTTGAAGGATCCTGAGCCGCCAGGCCACGATCCTCGCGTCTTCTGCTTTTGTCATGTTGCTCTCCTCTCTCAATGGCTATGAGATAAGAGCTGAATGTGTCACGCATCTATTCGGATTTCACAAATGAGTTAGGACAGTATTCCTCGGACCGGATACGATTCGAGTGTGCGGTTAAGTCCACGGTAAGTCCAAATGGACGTGAGATTTCGTCGCATTCTCATCGCTTTGTGTGAATCAGAAATATTCCCAAAGTTGCGCGAGGTAACGGCAGCTGGGAAACATCTACGGCCGCGTGTCATCGGACCGCAAGCGCCAGTTTCCAGAATGTCTTGCCAATGAATAGTTCGATTAGATTGACCCTTCTTTCGAAGAGCGCTGCCGAGTCGCGAGGCAATATGCATCTCGATCCAGGCCCTAAGAACGACACGACGATCTTTGTTTCTGGGGGCGGCGACAACGATTACGCTTGTGGAAAGTGTGGCGCTCTCCTGATGTCAAATGTGGCTCAACCAATGTTCGCGAATGGCGCACTTCGCTGTAATAGTTGCGGTAAGTACAGCGACGGTCTTCGACCGGCCAAGTACTCAGTACCAACCATGAGAGATGACGTCGATAGTCTGAGGAAACCAAAGGAGACATATCCACGAAAAGAGAAAGGGAAACCGTGCCCTCAGGATGATCTACTGGATCGGCTTCACGATAAATTTGTCTGCGAATGGCAAGCTGCGCAAGGTGACCGCCCCCGTAAGCTATACCACTACACAACTTTTGAGGGGCTTCAAGGAGTTCTGAAAACAAATCAGTTGTGGGTCACAGACGTTGCATACCTGAACGACTCACTGGAAATGCAACTTGGTTTTTCGACTGTGGAAGACGCACTGCAGGAAAAAGAAGGCGAAGTATCTGAGATTTGTAGATCGTTGCTAAAGCGCTCAAGAATCAGCGGCTCTCCCACAGATCCCGGGACCGGTTACTACGTTGCATGCTTCTGTGAGGAACGCGACCTGCTCAGTCAGTGGAGAGCCTATGCTGCTGATGGCGGCGGCTATGCAATTGGATTTAGCGCATATGAAATGGCGTACGAGGGGCACGTTGCGTTGCGGCGGGTGATCTACGATCGCCACGAACAAGAAAGGCTCGTCAAAGAGACGATTGACAGGATCTGCAGCGAATTCGAGGAAGTGGCAAAGGGCAAATCCGAGGCGGAGCTCGATGACGATCATACGCTTCCTTCTTTCGCCCAATTGCTCGCAAGTCATCTAAGCGAGTTTCTGGTTTCTTTCAAACATCACACATTTGAGGCGGAACAAGAGTGGCGGATCATATTGCCTTGGGCTCGGGAGGCCCACCTTAATTTCGTCAACTTTCGGGCATCGCGAGGCCATGCTGTTCCATACATGGCACTACATCCAAGAACGCCAACTCAAGAAATGCCGCTGCTCCCAGTTATCGAAATCGTGCATGGGCCTACCCTGCATCCCGAGTTGACCAAGAAATCTGTTCATTTGTTGTTGCAGAAATCGGATTACGACCATGTAGAGGTAGACGGATCCCGAGTACCGTTGCGCGCATGAAAAATCCTGCCGGTATGTGAAAACACGTACAACTTTTGCGTGCTAACGAATTGGAGGGGTGCTCTTAGGGGTACAGAATTGTTTATTGACACAAGAATCCTCTCGAAACCTACTCTTTTTGTCGCAATGCGGTTTCTGGCGGGCGAACAAGAAGCGTCGTGGTGCGACGGTCGAAACTTGCTGTCCCGCAAAATTCTCGCATCGCAGTAGTCAATGCACTTACCTGCATGCAGGTGGCCCATCCTATTTGAATACCGGAATGGTCCCTGCTTCAGGGATTGGCCTAATAAACTCTTTACGAAATGCGCGTTGTGTAAAGACAATCCTTGTCCGCGAACGACCGTAGCCTTAGTAGACCCGTCTTCCCGCTTATGCCCAGTGACAAGCCGGTTAGATTATTTGTCAATTTCAGTTAACAGATAGTCTTAAAAGAGCGACTTGAGAGCACCTGTTTCTGAATTCGGTCGGTAATACCCAGCCGTGCATATCCAGATCACGCATATTGCCCACATGCGATTTGTATATTGCAGCTGTTCAGAAATTCCGGCCCGCCACTAAACTCTTATTTTTCAATTAGTTATTGAATGAAATGGGCGCAAATATTCAGAACTGTGATTGCCTTGCGAGTCAATTAAGGAGAATTGGACATCGGCCGATATAGCCAACGTGGACCGCACCGTTACCGGTAAGCGGTACGTGTGAACTGTGTTGTCGAGTCCCTATGTGACTCGAATCCTGGAGAATCCGAGTCAATGACATTAAGCCGAAAGACGTTCCTGATGTTAGCCGCCGCATCGGCAGTCTCCATTCTGCTCAGCTATTTGGTTCTGCGAGGAACTGTTTACACAACGTTTGTCAAGTTGGAGGACAGTTGGGCTGTCAGCAACACCGAAAGGGTGGAAGCAGCCATCCAGTCTCACATCGCCGGTCTGACGCACCTGAATATAGAATATTCCCAGTGGGACGATTTCTACATATACATGGACGAGCGAGACGAGGACTTCATTAACATGAACATCGATGCTGAAATCCTGGAACGACTGGACCTGGACTTCGTAACTGTACTCGACACACAGGGTCAACTGGTCTACGGCATTGAAAAGAATTCCGATGGCGGCGCGGTATTTCAGAGCGAACATCCATTTACCGAGCGCGATGATATCCATGACTTGATTTTGGCCAATCAGGCTACCGCGAGCCGGCTGGTTGGCTTTACAAACAACGGCCATGGACCAGAATTTCTCATTTCCATGCCAGTGCTACACAGTGATGCACAGGGCCCGCCTGCCGGATCCCTTGTATTCGGACAACTCCAGACTGAGGACAGAATACAACGACTGAGCGATCGCCTATCCATTGAATTCGATTTCATCCCAATCGCGTCGAATCGATTAACCTCAGAATTACGAAGCGCATTCGAAACTCGTGACAATAACTCCACTGAATTGCTGCAGTCACGTGAACCGGAGAGAGTTCTAGACTATCGCTCGGTACAGGACATTCTTGGCGAACCAGCATTCGTACTGGAGGTTGTGGCAGAACGCGAGATTTCGCGTGTCGGCGCCCAAGCGGTCAACATCGCATTAGCCTTCCTTGCAGTAACCAGTNTGCTTTATCTACTGGTCAGCACTTTTTCCCTCAAGCGGCTCATCATCAATCCGGTATCGGAACTTACCGGCCACGTTGGTCGCCTCCAGGATAGCGGTGACCTTTCCCGACGAATCGTGTCCAGTCGAAATGACGAAATTGGAACGTTGACGAACCGAGTCAACTCTCTCGTCGCAGAGTTGGATACGGCACAAGGTCAAATGGCTGGAGCACGTGATACAGCAGTGCTGGCTAGCAAAGCCAAGAGCGAACTTCTCGCAACCATGAGCCACGAGATACGTACACCAATCAATGGTGTACTCGGCATGACCGAGTTACTCCGGGACTCCAAAGGGCTCAGTGACAAGCAACGCCGATATGCCGAAACAGAGCAACAGTCCGGCAATTCTTTGCCGCACGTGTTTAATGACATTTCGGACATTTCGAAAATCGAAGCCGGGAAGGTGGAGCTGGATATCGCACCGTTTAACCTTCGAAATGCAGTCGAAGAGTGCCTGGAGCTTTTGGCGGAGAGCGCACATCGCAAGGGACTGGAGTTAATTGGCGCCATCTCCCTCGACACACACACCTATGTTCAAGGCGACAGCGTTCGACTCAACCAGGTACTGACGAGCCTGATAGGCAACGCGGTGAAATTCACTGAGCACGGCGAGATTGTTGTGTCAGTCACTGAATTGCACGATCACACCGAGACGACTAATTATCGATTTGAGGTTAAGGACACCGGAATTGGAATCAATCAGAAGAATAAGATCAAGCTTTTTGAACCGCTTTCCCAGGAAGACAGTTCGACGACCCACCGTTACGGTGGCACGGGATTGGGGCTCTCGATTTGTGATCGATTGATCGAGTTGATGGGTGGTGAATTTGGTGTGGACAGCGTGCCAGGACAGGGCTCAACATTCTGGTTCACTGCGCAGTTGACAAAAGATGAAGAGACCTCGCAATTCCCGCAACCAGAGTTGCTCGCGGGAATGAAGGCGCTGATTGTTGACGACAATGAGACCAATCGGGAGATACTGCGCCACCAACTTGAGGGTTGGCACATGCGTGTCGAGGAAAACTGCTCCGGTGCTCAAGCACTGAATCGCCTGTTTGGAAATCGTGGCAACAGTCCTATCTTCGACGTGGTATTGCTGGATATGCATATGCCGGAGATGGATGGCTTGCAGTTGGCGCAAGCGATTCGAAAAGAGCCCGGTTACCACCGCGTCCCACTGGTCATGTTGAGCTCTCTGTCTGTCGCAGACAACGACGAGGAGCGCGCTGCGGCAAGTTTGGATGCCTGGCTAACCAAGCCGGTACGCCAAGGCAGGCTGCACGATACGTTAGTTTCGCTATTCAGTCAGGGCGCGCGCGACAAACCAAGTGGAGACACTGAGCACCAATCGGAAGACGTTGGCGACGGACGCTCACAGCACGGCCTACGAATATTGCTGGCAGAGGATAATGATGTGAATCAGACCGTTGCAGTGGCGATGCTGGAATCGCTGGGACACCAGACGACAGTAACGACAAACGGGCATGAGGCCCTGGCCGCCTTCCAGTCAAATGATTTCGATCTTGTGTTGATGGACTGCCGCATGCCGGAATTGGATGGTTACGACGCGACGCGCGCAATTCGGCAATGGGAAAATCAACAGAATCTCATACCAACATGGATCGTCGCATTGACGGCCAATGCACTGGAAGGAGATCGGGGAAAATGCCTCGCTGCCGGAATGAACGATTACCTGAGCAAGCCGTTCACAAGAGAGCGACTGAATGACGTGGTCGCATCAGGTACGCGAGTCACCAACCTGAAGACCGATGACACTGCGGAAGATCCGCCCAAATCAGCGGGTCGCATTTTGATAGTGGAGGACGACGTTGTTAACCAACAAGTCTCTCAGGCCATGGTCGAAAGTCTTGGTTACGACGTGACAGTTGCCAATAATGGTGATGATGCGTTACACGACATGTCGCGAGAACGATTCGATCTTGTGCTAATGGATTGCCATATGCCGGTGCGAGATGGGTATGACACGACCGAAGAAATACGGCGTCGCGAGAAACGATCCGTGCATACTGTTCGAATACCCATCGTCGCCGTGACCGCTGATTTTCTGGAGAGCAATCGCAATAAATGCATTGATTGCGGAATGGACGACTACATGACAAAGCCCTTCACTCAGGAGCATATGCGAATCGTTTTGACTCGGTGGCTTATTGATTCTGCCGATGATAATTCAGTGGCACCGATCGCGATCGACAGCGACGGATTCAGCGATCTCGGAGAAACTACGACCCTCACGTCGATCAACAGGCAAGTGCTCGACGAATTACACACGATGGACCCCACTCCCAATTCGGACGTCGTTCGCCAGATCATAGTTAGCTATTGTGCAATTTCTACGAAGGCGATGTTGCAGTTGCGATCAGCGATCGCTGAAGGCGATTGCAAGAATGTCGAACTAATTGCTCACTCGCTGAAGGGTTCAAGCGGGCAAATCGGCGCAACGTTGTTAGCTACGCTCTGTGAATGTCTTATATCCGGCGCAAAGCAAGATGATCTAAGCGAGGCGATACCACTGTGCGAACGGGCTGCGACCGAGCACGCTGCAGTACTCTTCGGCCTTGATAGAGAACTCCAGAGAATGGCGGCCTGATATTTACAGGGACAAATATGTCGCAGGAACTGAAACGCATTATTGTAGTTGACGACGATCCCTTAGCTTCGCGTGTCGTCATCGCGACGGTCGTTTGATCGAGAAACCGGTCAGAATGGTTTGACTGCTTGCAGACAATAATTAGTGTCTTGGCCATCCGACTCAGTCTTAAAACTACCGTATGCAGCCTGAAACTTGCCGGGATCAGTTCGGACACGTGATTAGTCGCTACGAACTTCGGTCCGCGGGCGTCTCAGCTGGCCAATTCCAGTACCAAACATTGGCAACAATCGGCTCAGGTATCCCGTTCGCTACAGCACCTTTTCGAGCGTTGGGCCAAATACGTCGAGATGTGTATTTCTAAAGTCTGCCTGATAGCTGCCGACAACCAAATCTAGGCAGCTGCCGAATTCGGGCACCTCTTCTGTTCGGAAGCTGTTGACCATTTTTCTGGAACCTATCGGGGCAGACTTAATCATGATGAATCGTTGTAGTGGCCATGTGCTTGGTTGCAAACACCGCCAGCGCAGATACTGGGTCGCGTTCCTCCTTGCATCGCTGGTTTGGCGCGGAGCAACGGCTCAGGATCAGGATTTGCAGCAGCTCAAGACATTGAGTCTGGAGGAGCTGACAAGTGTTGAGGTTTCCATTTCTGGCAAGAAAGTCCAGAGCGCAGACGATATCGCAGCGGCCGTATATGTCGTTACACAAGCCGACATTCGCCGGTCCGGGGTCAGCAGCATTCCCGAGGCGCTGCGATTGGTTCCCGGAATGCACGTGTCTCAAATTGATGCCAACAAATGGGCGATCAGCATTCGTGGTTTCAACAGCCGAATTGCCAACAAGCTGCTCGTCATGGTGGACGGCCGTTCTGTATACAGCACATTGTTTTCCGGCGTGTTTTGGGAGCTCCAGGACTACGTTTTGGCTGACATACAGCGTATCGAAGTCATCCGCGGACCCGGTGGCTCCGATTGGGGCGCTAATGCAGTCAATGGCGTGATCAATATCATCACGTACAGCGCAAGCGAAACTCAGGGAACATTAGTAAACGCTTCTCTTGGCACCGAGGAATCGGCTACGACCATCCGCCACGGCGGCCAGCTGGCGGATGATGCGTTCTATCGTGTATTTGCCAAATATCGTCATCAGGATGACAGCCGCTTCTTCGATAATACCGACGCCACCGACGGGTGGCACGATTTACGTGCCGGATTCAGAGTGGATTGGAATCGCGATGCAGATGTCATGGTGCAAGGAGAAATATATACCGGGCAGTTTGGAGAGCGAATAAGGGTGCTCCTGCCCAGTCCGCCCTTCGTCGGAGTACGCGACGATGAGATCGACGTATCCGGCGGCCATATCCTCGGCCGAATGAACTGGGCGTCGAAAAGCGGAGCGCACAATCAGCTACAGTTTTATTTCGATGAAAGTCGCCGTAACCAGTGGACAATTGACGACACGCGTCGCGTGGCCGATCTGACCTTTCAAAGTCAACTCTCGTCATTTGATGGTCACGATCTGGTATGGGGTATGGGTTATCGTTTCCAGACTGATGATGTTCCTGCCGGGGATTTCTTGATCGGCCAATCTTACTTCTTCGTGCCCGAGAGCCGCAGCGATCGAATCTACAATGCGTTCGTGCAGGATGAACTTGAACTTAGCCAGCGCTTGTCACTCACGATAGGTGCCAAGTTTGAGCACAATAGTTTGTCTGGAGCAGAATTTCAGCCGAGTGTGCGAGTCCGGTGGAAAAGAAATGAGCGGGATGTTGTCTGGGGGGCTATTTCCAGAGCGGTCCGGACTCCATCCAGAGCGGAGCGTGACGGCAATATTGGCAGCGAAGTACTCGACGCGGGGCCACCGGTATTGGTGGCCGGGCTGATCGGCACCGACAGCTACGATTCAGAAAGCGTGATTGCGTACGAACTCGGTATGAGGCGCAACGTCAATCGTCAGCTCAGGCTCGAAGTTGCAGCTTTTTATAATGATTACGATGATCTGCAGTCGATAGAGCCCGGTGCCCCATTCAGTGTTCCCTTGGCAATTCCGATAGTCGTTAACCCCCTAAACGCTGCAAACAACCTTTTTGGAGAAACCTACGGGCTCGAACTTTCCGTCGAATGGCAACCCTCGGATTCCTGGGCTATTCGTGCGAATTATTCGTATCTTGATATTCAGCTACACACACGGCCTGCTAGCGGCGATACATTCAGTGAAATTCAGGAAGGTATCAGCGCGAAGCATCAATTGAACTTGCTTGCTGGTTACTCGCCAAGCGAAAATTGGAGTCTCAGTTTTCGGACGCATTATGTTGACGACTTGCCAGGATTGGGTGTCGACAGTTATGTCGATCTCGATGCAGGCGTAACCTGGAACCTGAGGAAGAACACAAGTCTCGTATTGCAGGGCAAAAACCTGATTCACGATCGCCATATTGAATTCCTTCCGACGTTTTTCCCAACGGCGGCTACTCAGATTGAACGAGAAGTCGTACTCAAAGTCGACTGGCGATTCTGATCCTGACGCCGTTGACTGTCGTGATGCACATTACCAAGTCATTGTCCGCATTGAACAAGCCTGCAGTGTTCTTGTCGCTGCTGTTCGTGCTGAATTCGGGCCTGATGCCACCGCGAGCCGTTGCGGCGGATTTTACTGAGGATCAGGTGAAAGCTGTTTTCATCTTTAACTTCGCCAACTTCGTCGAGTGGCCTGCTCATTTGTCCTCGTCTGAAACATTTCGTTTTTGTAGTACCGCACCGGAGAACGACGTCAGCAGAGCGCTGCGCGATTCCGTGATCGGAGAATCGATTCGTGACAATTCTGCGGAGTACCTGTTGATTGATTCGGTCGACAAGCTACCGCAATGTCATATCTTGTATATCCCGCAGTCACGTACTGGACCGGAATTGGTCGGGATCCTCAGCGCGGCTCATGAAAGTAATGTACTTACAGTAGGCGACAGTAGCAATTTTGCCAAACTGGGCGGTGCAATTGGTTTGGCTATTGAAGACGGCCGTGTGCGCGTCATCATTAATCGCACCAGTCTCAGGATCGCGGGGCTCCAGGCGAGCTCCAAATTGTTGAGAATTGCGACGCGCATTGATGGCAAGTCGCTCTGAGCATAAGACGATGATTCGACTTCAAGACATGCCAATACGCAGCAAAATCATCGCAATCGTAACGATGGTTACTTCTGTCGTTCTGCTAGTGTCGGTCAGTGTATTGGGCTACACCGACTTCCAGAGCAAACGACAGGCACTTATCGAGTCCACTTCCGCATTGACACGCGCTGTTGGCGTTAACAGCACAGCTGCTCTCGTCTTTGACGACCCGCGAACTGGCACCGAAGTATTGGCCGCGCTCGTGGCGGAGCCACGTGTCTTAGCAGCGCAGCTGCATACTGTCAAAGAACGAGATTTTGCAACGTATCGTAATTCTGATCCTCGATTCAATGCTCTTATTGGTCAGGCTTTGGACGAGGTGCAGCGTGAAGGTGCAATGGCTTCGAGGGATTACCGGGCCGAAGATGGGGTCTTGTACGTTTTTCATACACTCGACGTGAACGACAACTTCGTCGGGTCAATTACCGTACAGGCGAGTCTTCAATCTCTCTACGCGGGCGTAAGACAACAGATACTACTTGCAGGTCTGGTCCTTGTTGGTGCGTTGGGCATGACGGTTTTTCTTGCGGCCCGATTGCAACGTGGTATTTCAGGACCCATCATGCGGCTGGCGGGAAGCATGCGCACGGTGACGACGTCGCAAGACTATGGTTTGAGAGCACAAAAAACCAGTGAGGATGAACTGGGCGAGCTGATCGTTGGCTTCAACAGTATGCTGGAGCAGATTCAACAACGTGATGAGGCGCTCAATCGTGCGCTGGAAGAATTGCACGAAGCGAAGAATATCGCCGACGTCGCAAATCGGTCAAAGTCACAATTTCTTGCCAATATGAGTCATGAGATTCGTACACCGATGAACGGTGTGCTGGGAATGGCTGAGCTACTGTTGTCATCTACCGGACTGAATGATCGACAGAACCGTTATGCAAGCATGATTGCCCAGTCCGGCAATTCATTGCTGACAATCATCAACGACATATTGGATTTTTCCAAGATCGAGGCCGGTAAACTCGAACTCGATATTGCACCTTTGAACCTGCGCGACACGATTGAGGACAGTTTGCAGCTTCTTTCGGAACGCGCGCACAGCAAAGGTCTGGAACTCTTGTGCGACATTCCACCGGTGATCAACACGCTCGTCAAGGGAGATGCCAATCGGCTGCGCCAGATCGTGGTTAATCTCGTTGGCAATGCGATTAAGTTTACCGAAAAAGGAGAGGTTTCGGTTCGCGTTATTCAGGTGGTCGAGCTTTCCGACACCGTGACGTTCCGAATCGAAGTGGCAGATACTGGTATTGGCATCGCACCCGAGAATCAAACGGCAGTATTCGCAGCTTTTGGGCAGGAAGATGGTTCTGCAGCCCGAAAATTTGGCGGAACGGGGCTGGGATTGTCGATTAGCCGGCAACTGGTTGAGCTAATGGGTGGCGAACTCGGTCTGGAGAGCACGCCGGGGCAGGGTTCGACATTCTGGTTCACATCACGCTGGAGTAGAGACCTCACACCAACGGAACTGCTGAATCCAGAGCTGCTCGAGGGTCGTCGCATGCTCATTGTCGATGACAATGCGACCAATCGACAGATCCTGCACGAACAGCTCAATAGCTGGAAAATCGAAGCAGTTGAAGCGGGATCCGGTATAGAGGCAATGGACGTGCTGCTGGATGAAGGTAACGGCGAACATCCTATTGACATCATATTGCTTGATCAACACATGCCGAACATGGAGGGTCTTGAGGTTGCGAGCAGGATAAAAAACAATCCGCGGCTGCGAGATATTCCCGTGATCATGCTGAGTTCAGTATCCACGGTTGCCAAAATCGATCAAGCCGGGCTAAGCGCGTGTTTGACCAAGCCTGTTCGCCAGATCGATCTTTACAACAGCCTGTTAGGAGTATGGGGCGGAACCTTGACGGGACTAGAGAAGGTGGTGGATATGGGTGAAGTTTGCAAAAAGACGTCTGACGACGCGCCGACCGGCGGGCGAATCTTGGTTGTTGAGGACAACCGCATTAACCAAACGATCGCAGAGGCGATGTTGGCCAGTCTGGGATGCGAAGTCACTTTGGCAAGCGACGGCCGCGAAGGAGTCAGCAAGTTTCACCAAGGTAAGTTTGAGATGTTGTTGATGGATTGCCAGATGCCGGAAATGGATGGATTCGCGGCCACGGAAGCTATTCGTAGTTGGGAGCGACAGCAATCTCTGTCGCCTACACCCATTGTTGCTTTGACCGCCAACGCATTGAAAGGTGATCGGGAAAGGTGCTTGGACGCTGGCATGGATGACTATCTGGCCAAGCCGTTCACGCTCTTGGATTTGCGAGCCGCCCTACAGCGCTGGTTGCCGACCGACGGCGTTTCGCGCAGCAGCGGGGTAATTGTCAAACCGGACTCGATTGCGTCGACGGTTACACAGAATGGGGCGCCGGTGCTTGATAATGAGGCCATCGATGCTATTCGTGAGCTGGAGGAAAGTGGCAGTGTGAAGCTGCTGGAGAAGCTCACAACGAGCTATTGCGAAAGCTCAGTGGAGTCGATCGAGATTTTGGGAAACGCGTTGGCCAAGAGCGATATTTCAACCATCAAGGAAACAGCGCACGCTTTGAAGGGCAGCAGCAGCAATCTCGGAGCACGCGGGTTGGCTTCGATGTGTGCGCAACTGGAGACATCAGCAGACGCGGGCGAGTTGGTTGATTGCAAAAAGGTCTTCGATCAACTTGTTCATGAATCACAGCGAGTTCGAAGTGCGTTGCGAATGGAAGCACAAACGAAATTGCCATGACAGAGGGAAAACCGGACAGCTGTTTGAACGTGAGTAGTGCGGACGAGGACCGAGAGTTACGACGAGTTTCTCGGAATAGCACAACCGCTACGAACGTCGAGCCGACATGTATTCTCATTGTCGATGACGATGCAAGCACACGACTCCTGCTGGTCGAAACACTGAAGAATGACGGCTTTAGCACCATAGAAGCTCCAGATGGAGAGACTGCGGTGTCATTAGTTGCGATGGCCATGCCGGATCTGGTTCTTATGGATGTTCGGATGCCGGGCATCGATGGTTTTGCCGCATGCGAGACAATTCGAGCCAATCCAGGTGGCAAACACGTGCCGATCATCATGGTGACTTCGCTTGAGGACACTGAGTCGGTGGACAAGGCCTACCAGTCAGGCGCCACGGATTTTGTTTGTAAACCGATTGTATGGTCACTGATTACGCATCGTGTGCGCTACGTGCTGCGTAGCAGTCGAAACCACCAATCGCTGCTGCAGAGTGAAGCTAGGAATGCGAGCCTCCTGGATTCGTTACCTGATATTAAATACCTGTTGAACCACGATGGCGAGGTGCTGCAATTCCTGGGTGGAGATTGGGTTGCCTCCGGGCTCGACGTGAATGCGTACGTGGGGAGGAGAATCGACGAAATCTTGCCGAGTACGCACTCGAGGACTGTGGGGCAGTGTATTCAGGACACATTGAATTCGGGGCAAGTGCAAACTGTTGAAATTGAATATCCGCGTGACGACAACGGCCAGATGTCGGACATGGAATTGCGTTGCATACCCTACCAGGGTGACACTGTGCTCTTGGTAAGCCGAGATGTCACACAGCGCAAGCGCTTCGATGCGAAAATTCACCAACTTGCCTTCTACGATGGGCTGACAGGGTTGCCCAATCGTGAGCTTTTTGAGCAACATTTGTCATCGGCGATCAATGAATCGCACCAGCACGGCGAGCGACTGGCCTTGCTGTACATTGACCTCGATCGGTTTAAACGGATAAACGACAACTTAGGCCACGGCATCGGCGACGCACTGCTGAAGTCTGTCGCCGAACGCCTGTTAAACAGCGTTCGTGAAGATGACCTGATATCAAGAGCGACAAACGACTCGGTCCGTGAAGTGTCCAGATTAGGCGGTGACGAATTCGTCGTTTTGCTCACCCACGTCAAGGAGGAAGGCCATGTGCTGGATGTGGCTGACCGTATTCAGAGATCACTAGTACAGCCATTCACACATGATGGTCACGAATTTATTGTTACTGCCAGCGTCGGTATTGCAATTTTCCCCGATCACGGTCGCGATTTCGAAGAATTGCTTGGCAATGCCGACGCATCCATGTATCACGCAAAACTTAACGGTCGGAATTCAAGTCGTGTGTTTTCAGACACGGTAAGTGTCAAATCATTGGATAGGCTTGATCTTGAATTGGAACTTCGCAAGGCTCTGGAGCACAAGGAATTGCATCTTGAGTATCAACCGAAGGTGGATATCAAGACGTGGCGCATTGTCGGTGCGGAGGCGCTGCTTCGTTGGCAACACCCGGATCGAGGCGCAATTTCACCAGCGGTGTTTATTCCGCTGGCCGAAGAAACTGGACTGATTGTGGATATCGGAAACTGGATAATCGAGTCCGTTTGTGACCAGATCAAGACTTGGCAATCGAACATGAACGATGACCTTTCGATTGCGATCAATCTATCGCCATTGCAGTTCAGTCATGATGACCTGGTTTCTTCGATTGAACGGTCGGTGGACAAGTCGCAGATCAGTCCGCGTGCTTTACAGTTGGAGATCACTGAGAGCCTTCTCATGCAAGACGCAGATCGCGCTGCGTCAGTTCTGGGTAAGCTGAGAGAAATGGGGCACAAAATAGCGATTGACGATTTTGGGACTGGGTACTCCTCTTTGAGCTACTTAAGGAAATTTCCTATCAATTCGCTGAAAATCGATCGGTCATTCGTCAATGACATTAGCAGTGTCCGCGGCGATGCTGTTATATGCAAAGCGATTATTGCGATGGCCCACAGCCTGGACATGGAAGTAATCGCAGAGGGCGTAGAGACAACGGATCAATTGGAATTTCTGCGCCAAGAATCATGCGACCAACTTCAAGGGTATCTATATAGCAAAGCGCTGAAAGCGGATCAGTACATAAAGCTCTACAATCATCAGAAATCTCCAGTTGAGACACTGTGTGTGGGCTAGATGTGAGGCAGTTGCTTGGATACGTTTCGAGCGACCTTAGGCTTTTCCGGCAGGTTAGACGTCACAAGTACGGGTAGTGAATCAAGTTCACCCGCGCCACGACGTCGAATTCGAATTCGAATTCGAATTCGAAGTCTAGACAAAGCTCAATTTCCGAATGATCAGTCTTTGCGAAAGGCGTCTTTTGTTACGAGCCGTGGTGCGTGTAGGGTCTAAAGACCCCTGTGACACGTCAGCTCGAGATTTCTCGATCAGTCGTTCGAACGGGGTCTGACCCTGCAACGCCCCGTGCGGACGATGATAATTGTAGTAGTCCTCCCATTCACGCACTTTTTCATTAAACAGGTGGATGTCATCAGAGATACCGTTTTGATCGATCAGTTGGTAGAACTCCTGGTTGTCGATACGGTGTGAGCGCTCGACTTTGCCATTCAGGTGCGGCGACGCTGGGCGGATATAGACGTGCCGGATATCGAGTGATTCGGCGTGCCAGTGGAAGCGAGACTGGAACTCTGCGCCGTTGTCGGTCTGCAGGACGGGTATGCGGAAAGGGAGCCGTTCCTTGACTGTATTGAGGAAACGGATTGCTGTGCGCTGATTGCAGGCATCATAGACCTTCAGTATCCGGATACGGGTGCAATCGTCGATGGCGGTGAACTGGTAGAGCCGCTTACCTGTTCCAGGGATACGTTCGAGGAACTTGACGTCCCTCTGCAGGCGGTGGCCAGGCTGGGCTTTCTCGTACCGTTTCCAGCGTTTCCGGTGCGGCTGGTGCTTCTGATTGGCCGGTAGTCGGCCCATGCCATTGTTGACCAGGATTCGATGCACGGTCGAACGGGCAATCTGTATCTGGTGAAAACGCTGCAGGTAAGCAGCGATTCGGCCTGCTCCGAAGTGATAGTTCTGTCGTAGGTACAGGATCTTGCTAACTACCGCAGCAGGCGTTGCCCTTGGCGATCGGTGAGGCGTTCTAGGCCGATCCGCCAGACCAGCTTCCCCGAACTCATCAAAGCGTTTCTTCCAGCGGTAGAACGCCGTGCGTGAAATACCGAAATATCGACAGGTCTGTTCGACGTAACGGGACTCACTTGCCGCATGTTGAAGGATCCTGAGCCGCCAGGCCACGATCCTCGCGTGTTCCGCCCAAGGAGGCGGACGTTGTTCGATAAATCGCGCTAGCGATTTAGACGCCGAAGGCGCCCTTTAGGGTGAAGATCGCCCTTAGGCGATCTGAATCAATCCTGTCGGGCGAAGCGAGGACAGGCCGAAGGCCCATCCTGTCGGGCGCGCCATATCCCCCTTCCATACTGGACATTTACTCTCTTGCCTGAACCATCAGGCTCATTCTCTTGTCGCTCGTAAGAATGTGGTCGATGACCCAGTGCTGGAGGAACTCCTCAATGGTTCTACCGGCGTAAATATCAGTGTCATTTAGAATTCGAATCATGTATTCGGTGTAACTATCGAGNAATGCGTCGTGGGCACTCCTGTGTTCATCAAAATACTCATACTCGCCCTCCTTCATGACACGCTCCTCAAGCGCGAAGTGGGCCTGCATGCGTGCATGTATATCACCTAGGCATTTCTCAATTTCTGATCTCTCGTCATGCCTTGCCAGCTCCTTGTGGAGCCGATTGATATCGTCGATCAGGAGTTTGTGTTCATAGTCCAGTTCCTTGATCCCGATCAGGAAGGAATCGTCCCACTCCAGGAGCGTATCAGTCATGGTGGATGGTCCCTGTTTAACTGCTAGATCTGTTCTCGATGGCACTTGCCAGATTATAGCCTTTCAATGCATACCCATTTTTGGGGAATTACTGCATCTGGCCGGCTCCAGTCGTCCAAGCTTCATCCGTTGCTACCCACGCATGGGTGTGGCGATGGCATTCCAGATAAATACGGATATCGGGATAATCGAAGTTGATGCTCCAATGGTTTCTACGTTCGAAACGCAGCTCGCAGCCGCCGTATTTGGGCAGAAATAGTTCGAGAGAGTCACAATGCTAGAACACACATCGGCCTCCAATGCTAGCGATCTGCCATTCGTGACATTGTGGCCATACCTATTATTGACGTTTCTGATCCTGTCCCTTCTGGGTCTATCGATCTGGCAATGGACGGACCGGCAAAAGGACGAGCAAATCTGGCGCGAACTCATTGCCCAGGCGGGGCCGCCGCAAGCGGTATTCGACGCCACCATGATNGAAGGCTTGCCAGAACCTGCACAACGCTATTTTCGGTATACGATAAAAGANGGTACACCGCTCTTTATGGCGGTTGAGATTGACATGCACGGCGAGCTTGGTCTCGGTACGGTGGACCAGCCAAAGTACGATCCCATGAAGGCGCGTCAGATCTTGGCCCCGCCACACGGTCTCGTTTGGGAGCTGAAGTCTGGCGCAATCAGCGGCTCCGATGGTGCGACACCGAACACGTCGTGGACCCGATTTTGGCTGTTCCGAGTGATTCCCGTCGTGCGTGTGGGCGGGGAGACGGACCACCATCGCTCTGCGTTCGGACGGGTGGTGTCCGAAGGAGCTTTTTGGGTCCCGGCAAGCCTCTTGCCTTCAGATTTCGTGCGATGGGAGCCTGTGGACCGGACGACCGCCCGCGCTGTGGTGACCTACGCCGGGATTGAGCAGCCTGTGGAGATCACGGTTGCGGAGAGTGGCCAGCCTACGCGGGTTGTGATCCCGCGATGGAGTAATGAAAATCCTGANAGACAGTTCCGCGAGCAACCCTTCGGTGGCGAGTTGTCGATGTTTAGAAGCTTTGGTGGTTATATGCTTCCGACCCGCGTGACGGGCGGCAACCACATCGGCACAGAAGATTACTTTCCTTTTTACAAGGCCGATGTGACTGACATCCGATTCCCAAACACTCTCGCGAGTTTGCGTTGAGTACCTTTCAGGCGATGGATTGTTAGACTGATCTTTAATACAGGGTGTCGGAGGCAGAACCTGAATGTGTGAGCTGTTTGCCATGTCGAGCCGTGGGCCGGCGACCGTCACGCTATCGCTCAGCATCCTTGCGGAGCATGGCGGCAAGACTGCGCAACACAAAGACGGATGGGGCATCGCCTTCTACGACGAAAATGATGCCCGCATCATTAAGGACACTAAGCGCGCGAGTACCAGCAAGTGGGTTGAATTCGTCGAGCAACAAGAGCTTCGTAGTACGCTCGTCATCTCGCATATTCGTCTCGCGACAGACGGTGCCGTTTCCGTCAAGAACACCCAGCCGTTTGGTCGTGAATTGGGCGGTCGCATGCATGTTTTTGCGCATAACGGGCATGTTCCTGGCATCAAGAATCTGGATCGATTCAGAAGTGACTCATTTCGCCCGATCGGCGATACCGACTCCGAAATCGCTTTTTGCGCATTGCTGCAGAGGATCAAGCCTCTTTGGAATGATTATGATACGACTCCGGATTTGCAGGTCCGTCTTCACATCGTCGCCGATTTCGCCAGCGACCTGGGCCAGTTCGGCCCGGCCAACTTTCTCTACTGCGATGGGGAAGTGCTGTTCGCACATGGCCACCGTCGCACACAAGCCGACGGAGAGTTCAGGCCCCCCGGCCTATATTGGCTGCACCGGCAATGCGCAAGGGAGGATCTCCTCGCCGAGACGTCCGGAGTTTCTGTGACCTCGCCTGATCAGCACGTAATTCTTGTCGCGAGTGTGCCGCTGACGGCAGAGGCATGGGCGCCGCTTCAGGAGGGAGAAGTGCTCGCAATATCGCACGGGGAAACAAAAGATAGTTCCGAAATGGCTTCACGAAGCGTGTTTCTTTAGCCAGAGTTCATGATGTTCAGAGCCTACCCGCAGCATTTTTGCGTTGCACTTGGGGCAATGTTCGTCCTGGCAAGGCACACCGCGATTGTGAGGCATAACCGTTTCGCATTTTGGGCAGACGCACTCTCCACCACTTCCCATCGTGTGTTGGTGTTGGTGTTGGTGTTTGTGCAGGGTCATTTCGTCTCTCCAGAATTAGTCTTAGGGCCGCCTTAGTGAAAAAGTTGGCATCTACTCCACGATCCAAAGCGCAAGACCTGTCCCGGCGTGCAACAAAGCGTCGCTTGTGTGGTGATGAATCAGCTCGTGCAATCCAGATAGGGGCTGTCTTCCGATGGCGATGGTCTGGCATCCCTTTTTGCGTGCGACGCGAGTCAGTGCCTCCGCCAACGATTCACCCATCGACGCATCCCAGGAAGACTCCAGTTTGATGGCGTCCTTCGATACCCCTGCCGCCATCAATCTGTGCTGTGCTGCCTCCAGCACAGGATGTGCTTCGGCCTGCTTTTGCCCGCGCCAGGCGTTCACTTGTTTAGACAAGATGTCGCCTAAGGCCTGCTCACGATCAGGGTCCTCAGAACCTCCGTGCTCACGGAGTTCGGGCGGCAGGCCCGGTATACGGTTGTATAGACACAGAGTGAGTTTGTTGTTACCGGCTGCGACCCGACCAACGTAGTCGATCGTCGCAGCCGAGTTTCCATCAGAATCGATTGCAACGAGAATCTTCTCTGCTTGTGATGTTGTCTTGTTGGATATCACTGCGGACACTTCTGACTACTATTACAAATACTTCGCGGATAACTGGACTCGATTAAGGCGTATGAAAGGGATCTGTTCAAACTAGATAAGAATGTTAGCGAAGCAAACGTGAAATCGAAATTGTGCGTTCCCACACTCGGTCTGCGGGTTGCACCAGTATCAGAAGCACCCAGAAGTCGTAATTATCGATCTGCCCGGTGCGTGAGGCGTTTCTCCGAGTGGGGCGCGGCGATTCTATTCGGGGGTGACCTCGGCATGGCCTATGTGGGTTAGCAGGGCGCTGAACTGCGCTACCCGGATAGGAGTCTTTACACTGCGGTGCGAGAAGCGCCTGATTTGTCCCGGATCTGGCGAATACAACATTCGATCTCGACCGGTACCTCGGAGTCGACAGATATAGTCGTCGTCCGCTCGGCTGCCGTCAACGGGTCGGCGGACTCCAACTGGTGCTGAAGCACGTTGACGTCTGCCTCTGAGATGTCAATTCCACGGGCCTTCAGGCGAGCGACCAGTACAGATTTCGATGCGCGTGTGTCGATCATGAGAAGTTTCGCACCCAATCGATTTGCCAGATCACGAAATCGGTTGCGTTCTGTCAGCTTTAGGAACGATGCATCAACAATCGTACTATGGCCGGACTCTAAGAGTGTGGTCGTGATTTCGGCGAGTCGTTCATAAACTGCAATGGACGCGGCGCTCGTGTACAGGCCCCGCCCGACAGCAGAGTCACTGCTTTCCGTATTCCCGTATCCATGAAGGCGTTTGCGTTCAACGTCGGAACGGACCCGTACGGCGGGGATGGCCCTCAGAAGCCGGTCCGAGGTCCATGTCTTGCCGGAACCGGAGAATCCGTGCATTCCGACGACAATCGGTGGCGGCCGGGAAATACGGTCTCTTGCAACCGCCAGACAATGCAGCAATTCGCGTTCATCCACTCGAGCCTCCAGTGGGTTGGGTCGTTCGCTGCCGCGGATGGCAGAGATCTTGGCTCGGATGAGGCAGTGGTAGACGAAGTACAGGTCGAACAGGTGCATGCCTTCGTAGTCGCCGCTGAATTCGAGATAGCCATTCAAGAATTCGTATGCCAGATCGCTTCTTCGTCGCGCAACGAGATCCATTACCAGGAAAGCGACATCGCTAATAACGTCAATATCACGAAGTCTTGCGCTGAACTCCACGCAGTCGAATGCGGTGATGCCGGTTTCCAGACGCACGAGATTGGCAAGGTGAAGATCGCCATGACATTCGCGAATGAAACCGTGATTGCGGCGGTCTTCCAGAATCGATTGAAGTCGATTCAATGCCGTGATGGTCCATGCTTTCAGGCCTTGCAGCCGCGTTTGATCGTAATGCTCTGCAATATCGTCGAAGTTATCCAGCATCGGTCTTCTGACCGAGTCGAGCATGTGCGGCTTCTTGACATCGGCGTCCCGGTGCTTCGCGGCAAGCATCGTAGCCAGTGAGCGCATGTCATCATAGTCAAGCGTGTCGGCGGCCAGTTGCGCATCGAGTCGTGCACTCTGCGGGAACTGGATCATTTTCACGGCGTGATCGATCAAGGGGCCATCTCCTTCGATCGTTGCCGATTCTCGGGAGCCCCGTATTTCAACAACGCCCAAGTAGAGATCAGGAGCCCAGCGCCGATTCAGTCTTAGTTCTTCATCGCAATAGTACTTGCGAAGTTCGATGGTGCTGAAGTCAAGGAACCTAAGCGTGACTGGCTTCTTAATCTTGTACGCATATGAGCCTGTTAATACCACCCAGGAAATGTGAGTCTCCAGATAGCGTATCTCCGCGGTGGCGTGTGGGAATGCAGCGGCTCGCAACAGAGATCGAATGAAGGCGTTCGCCTTCGCATCCACCATAGGAACACCTCGATGTGCCCGGTTAAGCAGCACTAACTGAGAGGGTGATTTATGCGCCGCGCAATGGGGCGTCACAATTGGGAGATGTGCTTATTCGGTGTCAAGAACTCCGATGTGTGCGGGGAGTCTGAGCTATAACTTCCACGAATTGACGGCCGGGCACTGATCGGCTCAAATGCCGTTTCTATGCGGCCACCAATCGTGATGCCTCGCGATACGATACGACTCTCTGCCGCTGTTCATCCCACAAGCAACACCGGAAGCAGTCGCGAATGTCGCGAGGGCGGAGGGTTGTTGTCACGGGTGACTGAAGTTCCGGGATCGCATCCATCACTTCCGGTAAACGATAGAAGGGGATGCGCACGTTAAGGTGATGGATATGGTGAAAGCCGATGTTACCGGTAAACCATTGCATCACTTTGTTGAGCCGCATATAGCTCGACGATTCCATGGCGGCCTGGTAGTACGTCCATGCCTCAGGCGACAGTATGTGCATGCGCTTGAAACTGTGCTGCGCAAAGAACAGGTAACTGCCCAGGGCCGAGGCAATGGTCATCGGCAGCAATACGACGAAGAAGGCGGTGCCGAAGCCACCGAATATCCAAAGCGCCGCGATAAGTGCCGCGTGCCCGGCAAGCGCCAGCAAAGAGTCCCAATGTCGTGCCGGGTCTTTTAGTAATGGCAACAACGTGATGCTGAAGAAAAAAATAGTTATATATCCCGCCAGCACGGTGAGTGGGTGCCGGATGATCCGATAGTTTGTTCTCGTTGCGCGCGACGCTTCATGCCACATCTGTGTGGTCATGAGCGGGAATGCACCGAAACTCGCGGAGGAGATCTGGCCAACATGGCCATGATGATAGTTATGGCTCTTCTTCCAGGAACGTGGTGGTGTCAGCGCAAGGGCCGAATAGACCCGGAATAGAATCCCGGCGATACGCGAGCGCACCAGGATCGCTCGATGCATGTAGTCATGGTAGGTAATGAAGGCGCGTACCATCAACATGGCCCCCACCAGGGCGAATAGCAGTCGTACGGGCCACCAGGGTGCGAGTCCGGCGCCGGCAAGCGCCGCTGTCAGCAGGGCAAAGGTCGAGCCGACGTGCCACCAACTGATCGCTTTAGACTGCTCCGCGAACGGCACGGTTGCCTTGATTAAATCTCTCCCGATACGCAGTCCTTCACTCGTCTCGGCAAGATTCTCGTCGAACTTCAGGGCTTGTTCGTCCATCCTTCGATGTCGACAGGTATTACAGTCGAGTGAATTATACCGCGATAGTCACGCCCGGAGTGCGGCTATGCGTGAAACTACTTATACGGGACGCGGTCGCCACAGCCCAGGTGATGATCTCGGTATGTGCGAATTGGCGGCAGCGCCAATGACTGCCAAACTATAGGTGGAATGGATCGTGGAGAGGTGAGTAGCATGCGTGTTGAAACCCGCCATATTCTCGCCGAGCAGGCCCTTAGTCGCAGTGTGATCCGCTGGATTTTGCGACGCGCTGGCAATCCAAACATCTCAATTCGGCTCTGGAACGGCGTTGAGGTCTCGGCGACAGAGGCTCGCCCTGTTGCGCGCATGGAGCTTTGTGAGCGACGCGCTGCAATCAAACTTCTGCTAGCACCTTCCGCTGGATTTGCCGAGAGTTTCAGCAAGGGGCCGGTCAAAATTCACGGCGATCTCCGGATGTTCGCAAATGAGGTTACGGCGGCGGTCACCCGGCAACTCGATGGTCGCTACTACGGTCCGAGAATCCGCTCGGCGCTGTACGCCTTGCGTAGCAATACGGTGGTTCGTTCGCGGCGAAATGTCCATCATCACTATGATCTCGGTAACGAATTCTACAAACTGTGGCTGGACGAGCGCATGGTTTACACCTGTGCATATTTCGACAAACCTGCTGCGTCACTGGCACAGGCTCAGGTCGCCAAGCTCGAACATGTTTGCCGTAAACTGAAACTCCGGCCGGGACAGAAGGTTATTGAAGCGGGCTGCGGTTGGGGCGCGCTGGCACTGCATATGGCCGAGCACCATGGCGCAAACGTGATCGCCTACAACAATTCCAGAGAACAGGTTGCTTTTGCAAGGGAGATGGCGGCGGCTAAGGGCCTCGACAATCGCGTAGAGTTTGTTGAGGCTGATTACAGGAGTATCAATGAGCGCTGTGACGCTTTCGTGGCGGTCGGCATGCTCGAACATGTTGGATTGAACAACTTCAGAATGTTGGGCGAACTCATCAAACGCAGTCTGAGGCCCGAAGGGATCGGGCTGATCCATTCGATCGGTCGCAGTCATCCAGACAGGGCGGACCCCTGGATTGTCAAACACATTTTCCCTGGCGGTCATATTCCAAGTCTTAGCGAAATGATGACCGTCTTCGAGCCGCAGAAATTCTCAATTCTGGACGTTGAGAATCTGCGTCCGCACTATGCGCGCACGTGCGCGATGTGGCTGGAGAACTTCGAAGCCGTAGCGGAACAGGTCACGGAAATGTACGGCGAAGAATTTACACGTATGTGGCGATTATATCTGGCCGGATCGTCCGCAGGATTTCAATCGGGTACTTTGCAGCTTTATCAGATCGTGTTCGTGCCGCCCGGTAGCAACAATGTTCCGTGGACGCGTAGTTATCAGTATCTGGGAGAGTCGGGGAGCCATTGACATGCAAGTGGTCGATGCCATCGTCGTTGGCGGTGGCCCTGCAGGCTCCACCTGTGCCTGGAAGCTTCGTGAGGCGGGCCTTGATGTCATCGTGCTCGATCGGGCGACATTCCCGCGCCACAAATTGTGCGCAGGTTGGGTTACGCCCGAGACGCTATCTGACCTGCAGCTTGACCCGCAGGACTATCCACTCAGCCTGATGACGTTTGACGAACTCCATCTCAACTGGAAAGCACTCACGGTTAAGCTCAAATCCCGGCAGCATTCGATTCGCCGCTTCGAATTCGACGACTTCCTTTTGCGTCGCGCTGGCGTGCGGGTTCTACAACACAAGGTGTGCGAGATTCAGAGGGATGGCGGTGAACACATTATTGACGGCAAATTTCGCGCGAGGTTTCTGATCGGTGCCGGCGGCACCGCTTGCCCGGTATACCGGACTTACTTTCAAGAACGAAATCCGCGCAGCAGTATGCTGCAGACCGCGACATACGAACAGGAATTCGCCTATGACTGGAAAGACGCCAGGTGTCGTTTGTGGTTTTTCGACAATGGTTTACCGGGCTACGCTTGGTATGTGCCCAAGGCAAACGGCTATATCAATGTCGGTTTGGGAGCCATGGCCGACAAGTTAAAGCACCAGGGAGGACACGTTCGGGAGCATTGGCGAAGCTTCGTAGACAAGCTGCAGAGAAAGGGCCTGGTCAGTTACGACAACTTTCATCCCACAGGTTACAGTTATTATCTGCGCGGAAAGGTCGATGTCATCAGAGATCGTAATACCTATATCGTTGGTGATGCTGTCGGTCTCGCGACCCGAGACATGTGCGAAGGTATCGGGCCGGCGGTTAAAAGCGGTTTGCTCGCAGCTGACGCCATTGTTGCCGGAGCAGAATACTCACTTGCCGAACTCAGCTATTTCACCGGCGGAGGACTGACCAGCAAGATACTCGAGCGCAAGTTCGTCGGGCAACGGATTACCACTCCAGCTTGAATTCAATGCCGTAGACCCTGTCATCGAAGCAGTGAAAAGGTCCTGTCGGCGTGCCGGTGCCGTGTCGCATGACGACACTATATGGTCGGATTTGCAGGCGTCCCTCAAGGCCCAGCCAATCGTCGACTCGCTGGTTGAGCGAACCCAATGGATCGGTTATCACCCAGAGCCACTTATCGCTGGTTTTACGGTAACCCAGCCGAACCTCGCGGTCGCGGATATTGCCCCGGACCTTCATGAAGTAGTTGCCTAGCACCGAACCGAAGACCGGCGTAGCGATAATGTCCTGGATAGACGGTTCTTCGAACAACGCTTCTGCGCCGAATTCATAAGTTGAAGACAACAGCACTGAGTACCAGAACGACTGCCTTCTGCTGTAACCGCGCTCCTGTGCACGAACGTAATAGGCGGCGCCCCAGTATGGGTGCAATACATAGTTGATATAGAAATCGTCGGAGTCAATCTGCGGGTGCGTGACGTTGTCCCACCAGATGGACGTTCTGTAGCCTTCTTTTTGCTCGTTCGTCCAGCCACTGACGCCCTCCGGCGCGGCGTACAAGAGCCCGATCGTCACCCACTGGTAGCCGAGGAAATACCAGGTATCACGATGTAGCCCATCGCGGTCAGGAGTTTCCCCTTCAGCCCAGCGCGGCAGAAACAGCAGGGCGATCAGGATGATAATTTGGATGAGCAGGCGAATCTGCATGACGATCAGTCTCCGCTGCTTTCAATTGCGAAGTGCAATCCGAAGTCGGTCGTTGCATTAGCTGCGACATCCTCTACGACAGCGAATTTCACTAACAATGCTGACCTTAGCGGCCGGTAGTTCAGGCCAACAGCAAGTTGAATCGACTCACCGCCGAGTTCTTCGAGGTTGCTGTCAAAGTACGCACCCTGGGCACAGAGCTGAACGACGAGCCCCATCCGCTCCGTCGCACGCCACGTGGCTGCAAGTCCGGCGAACGGCACGGCACTGCGTTGAATGTCGGCAAGGACCTTGCCATCGCCCAAGAGCAGCCCGCCGATGAAACCGGAAATGTCGAGGCCATGTGCAAACAACGTGTAGGTGTCAGACGCATAGATACCAAGCGAAAAATCAGTGGCACCACTACCCTGCAGGTTGTCGGAGTCGCCGCTCGGCAGCTTTATGCTGGATCGCAGGCTTACGCTTGGGCCGTCCGCACTGCTGGCTTCCTTTATCGATAATGCAGCGCTCAACTGTATGTCGCCGATGCCATACGATGGCGAGTTCAGTTCATAAAGCGTAATACCGTTTCTCGAGTAGAGGAAGCCAAGCTGATTGCTGGGACCGTTGCGCTTGCTGTTCGACATACCTAAAGCGTCGTGCCAATTTTCAATCGCATTGTCGAGAAGACCTTCTTCGTGCGCCACGAAGGGCAGGTCAACACCAAGCTCCAACCTGCTTGACACGCGACGTCGCCACGAAAGAGTGACGAAGTAACTTTCGCCGTCGATGGTAAATTGTTCCAGTGCGCCATCACCCGCGTCGGCGTGATTCGCGATGTCAAGGGTGATGCCGAAGTCGGATTCCCCGCGCCGGGTCAGCATCGCGGATCGTGGCATTGGCAGACCGAAGATCTGCAGGAACGGGTTCTGGTTTCGTAAGGCGAACCCGTCGCCAACACCGCCATCGGATTGGACTGTGACCGGGCAAAGGACGAGGCCGACGGCGAGGAGGCTGTTCGCTAAAACGCAGCTTTGCCGGGCGAGTCTCGTCATGCTTGCCCCTCCTGGCGAGGTACAAGAACCGTATTACGCCGTTCTCGTTCGGAAATAAATACACAGTTGTACGTAAGGCGATAATTTACAAGGCTGATCGATTCCGGCCGGGGCGACCGGCCATTCCTGCGGCTACCCCGTAACGCTTCTCCTTCTATCTGTGGGAAGTCCGCATGTTCGGTTTTGCGAAGATACCGTACGATCAAATTGGCAACGTCATTGCGATTCAGTCAATCAGGAGGATCGAAGATGACATACAACAATATCTTGGTAGCAGTCGACAGAACAGACGATGCGGAGCAGGTCATCAAGGCCGCACAAGAATTCGCAGAGGGAAAAAGCCCGACGATTTCTGTCGTTACAGTGCTGTGGCCCATGTCAGACTACTACACGAGTTACTACTTACCTTACGATGACGACAACGGCAAACGGGTCGAAAAAGAGGCCAAAGAACACGCAGCCGCTTGGCTTTCAGAGCTGGCGAAGCGTTGCGGCATCGATGCCAAAACACTGAAAGTAACCGTGGGTAGGCCGGCCGTCGAAATTCGACGATTGGCTGAAAAACTCGACATCGACCTCATCGTCATAGGTACGCACGGCCGGCATGGTATGGGGCTGATGCTCGGATCCACCGCAAATGCTGTACTTCACGGAACTCAGTGCAGTGTGCTCGCAGTCAGAGTGCGCGACGAGGGGTCGGAATAGAGCGGTGGAGAGTGGCCAGCCCGCATAGGTTGTTCAGTTATCGGCCCTCGGAATGCCACGAGCGTCGTGCTGCATCGCTGGGGAATATATCGATGTCATGACGACCCTGGCATTCGAGCGCAATGCATGCGACGTCGTCGGAAAAGCCGTCGCTCAAGACAAAGAGCCTATCTCGCGCAATATGAGCGGGATCATGAACGCGCACGTGATAGTTTGCCTCTTTGTAGCGCAGCGTCGCGTCAAAGACAGGCCAGGTGTCCGGTAGGCAGGGTCGAACGAATAGTCGGTTGCCACGGCGCTGCAAACCCAACAGCTGGCGAATAGCGAGGCGGTACAACCACGCTGCTGACCCCGAATACCAACTCCAGCCTCCCCGACCGGCAAGCGCATCGACGCCATAGATGTCGCCGGGAGTGACATACGGTTCGAGTCGATAGTGCTCAAGTTCTGAATCGGTGCGTGCCCGTTTGAGGGGGTTCAGCCAGTCAAACCAGCGTATCGCCTTCTCCTTCTCGCCCAGTTCAACTGCCGCCCAAGGTGCCCACACAGCCGCGTGCGTGTATTGGCCACCGTTCTCGCGAACGCCGGGCGGGTAGGAGCGAATGTAACCGGGGTCGTGCGGTGTTTTTTCGAACGGCGGCGCTAATAACTTGATTAATCGATGCTCTTCATCAAAAAGCTTTTCCTCAGCGGCCTGCATCGCCTTATACGCAGCCGGGTCGTCAGGATCCGCCAGTACCGCCCAGGTCTGTGCGTTCAGATCGATTTCAGATTCAGCATCACCCGGTGCACCAAGTGCCGTGCCGTCGTCGAAGAAGCCGCGAAGATACCAGTCACCCGCCCACGCAGCCTGTTTCGTGTGTTCCAGAAGATCCTTGGCAATACTCTCGTAATGCTCGGCGCGACCGTGGTCGTCGTTCTGTTGACACAGCGGTGCAAAACGGCGGCAGACAACCACCAGAAACCAGGCCATCCAGACGCTCTCGCCTCGGCCTTTTTCACCGACCCGATTCAGTCCATCGTTCCAGTCTCCGGTGCCAATCAACGGCATACCGTGTGTGCCAAATCCAGTTCGAGCGTCTATGGCGTGGCAGCAGTGATCGTAGACGCTGGCCTCGTATACAGTGTTTTGATATTCGGCATAGCGTTCCAGTTCGTGTTCGGCGAGGACCTCGCCTTGCAGGAATGGCACAGTGTTCTGCAGGATCGAGTTGTCGCCTGTTACATCCACATACTCCGCGACAGCATACGGCAACCAGAGCAGATCGTCGGAGATACGAGAACGTACACCGCGCAACGGGGCCTCGTGCCACCAATGCAACACATCGCCTTGTTCGAACTGCCGCGAGGCGGACAACAATATCTGCTCTCGTGCTAACTCAGGCCTGGCATCGAGCAGCGCCAGCACATCCTGCAGCTGGTCACGAAAGCCGAAGCCGCCGCTGGCCTGATAGAAGCCAATTCGCCCCCACAACCTGGATGAAACTACCTGGTAGAGCAGCCATCGGTTGATCATGGCGTCGGCGGCGATGTCGGGCGTTCCAACGCTCCAGGTGTTTAAAAGATCATCCCACTGACGACCGAGCACCAGGTATCGTTCATCGACCCAGTCCGGGCGACATGCCTGGCTTATGAGTTCGGTTGCAGCTGACCGGCTATTCGCCGCACCAAGCACGAAATGCAAGTCATGCGTCGTATCGGGCGGCATGTCGATATGCACCTGATAGACGGCGCAGGGGTACGCGTTGGGCGCTACGCGATCTGACAGCCCAATCGCAGCGAGCCCGGTCGGCTCCGCCCAGGAGCGTTCTTGTCCAAAAAACTCGTTGCCGTCACAAGTCACGCCGTGCGCCGGAAGCCCAGAGCAGATGAACGCCAATTCCTCGCCACCGTGACGAACAAAACTATTTCGCACCAGAAGTGCGCCCGATTGGCTGTCGCGGGCTGGTACCAGCAAGTGCCGCTCGTAACCGTGTGTGTTTCCGAGCAGCCACTCCACGGCAAAGGTTACCGTTATCCGTCTGGTTCGGGGCCACTTGTTCCGCAAACGAATTCGCAGAAACTTCACGGGGTGCTCTGTATCGACAAATACCTGCAAACGCTGTTCCAGGCCATGACGGTTGTGCTCGAATAGCGATTCGCCGATTGCGTGGGTGACTCGATACGGCGAATCGTCCCATCGCGATCGAGGTACCATTGACCAACTTTCTCCGGTCTCTTCATCGCGGATATATACCGCTTCACCGGTCCGGTCCAAGCTTGGGTCGTTGCTCCAGGGGGTCAGTCGATTCTCGCTGCTGTTACCCCACCATGTGCACATGGATCCGGCTTCGCTGACTAGCGTGCCGAAATCAGGATTAGCCAAAACGTTGCACCACGGTGCGGGTGTCCGGGATTCGTTCGATAGCAGCAATGAATAACTGCTCAGATCCGGCGACATTCCGCCAAGGCGATTCTTCCAGAGCAAGTCGTTGCGTAGGGAAACTGGCTCAATGGGGCGACCTGACAGTGGCGCTGACGGTTGGGGTACAAATGCTGGCATCAGAATCAACTGCTGGCCTGAGACAGTGCGTCTTGTGGCCGTTGAGAATTCACGGGTGTCAATATACAGACGAGATGCGGCAATGAGATTGGATGTTTCGTCGACCGACAGGTTATGTGCTGGCACAATAAACGCCTTGGCGCCGTCTCGTTCACGGCCCATCGGAAGTTGTTTGTCGATTAGTTTTCGAAGCCGATCGTTGGTCGGGAAGCTGTAGCCGCCCGTTGTTTCGTCGAGAAACACAACGTCAATGGAGAAGTCCTTGCGACTCAGGTAGCAGACATTTTTCAGCAGGTCCTCGGCCGGCTTGAGATCCTCCTCGCCATCAACTCGCAGCGTGACGACAGGCCGATCACCGGAGATACCGTGACGCCACAGAGCATCTTGAGCACGATACACTTTGTCGAAAGCACCCTGATCGATATGTGGCAAGCTGCGCGGCCAGTACACCCTGGCCATTAGCTCGAACGATGCCTGGGCCGTCTCGGAATCAACTCGCATACCCGTGAGTTCTCTTTCACTCAGTATGCGCGCCGCCTCGACAGTCCAGTCGATGCGCTGCAATGATCGAATGGGTTGCAGTGCATCAAGTACATCTTTACGACTCGCCCCAACGGCGGTCAGGAATGCGCACTGCACAGTAGAGCGCGGTGGAATATCCAGAGTCAGTACAATCGCGGCGCATGGATCGAGGTTTTCGAGCGCGCTGGCGCTATAAGGGTAAGTGGGGTCGACCATTGCCACGGCTTTGGCAATGTCCGTATTGCGGCCCAGGAATGCCCCGCGATCGACTTCGAAGTCCCTCGCGACTTCGTGCTCGGGTTGCGTGATAGCGGTGTGGGCGAGGTACATGGGTGCCTGATCCGGTTCACGCGGTCGCCGGCGATACAGCAGTGTGCGCTCATCCTCAAGATACTGAGATTCGACGAACAGCTTACTGAAAGTGTGATGGCGACGATCGGCACGCTCGGTGCCCAGAACCGGTTCACTGTAGGACGACAGCATTACATGCCTGGTGGTTGGTCCGTCGTTGGTGATCGTGATTCGGCGGATCTCCGTGTCGGTAGCTGCTGCGACCGTAACCATCATACGCAGCAGAATTTCTTTGCGGCGCACACGAAACTCCACCGCATGGGGTGCGAAGAGGGTCTCGACGTTCTCGGGTAGAGCTTCACCGCCGAGACATCTGAGGCGATCATTATCCAGATCCTTCAAATAGACGCGTGTACCACCGGTGGCCCCGTCTGCAATGGGATCCCAGCGCGTCGCAGCCATACCCCGCCAATAAAGGGCTCCACCCGCCTGATCGGAAATTCGACATGAGAGCCGGCCATTTGACAGCAGTGCGAGCTCCGGTAGCGCCGAGTCGACCATCCATTGTGAAACGGTGGCTGGAGTTGCTGGCTGCTCCTTGAGCGGCGACGGTAGTCGCTCAAGTGGGCGAGTCTGTATGCGTTGCGGCAGTTGTTCGTAAAGCAAGTACTGGACACTGGCGATGTGCGGGTCTCGATGAAATCGGCGCGGTGTCCGGTTCTGGTGCAGGGCGTTTCCGATGCCCACCAGTATCATCCCCTGGTGATGTGCCATGTACGATTGCACGATGCGAGGTCTCTCCAGTCGCGGTTTGTGAGCCTCACCAAAATCCAGCGCCTCGTACAGACCGTAGTGTCCGTACGCACCAAAACCGATTAGTTGCTCCAGGTTGCGGACCGTTTCCGCTGGCACGTACGGCAGGGCCAGGACGCTTGAGTAACTGGATACCACCAGTCGCTCCCCCTGATCCCATTTCAATCCGAGCTTTGGAATGCCAAAGGCGAAGTACTGATAATGATTGTGTTGATCAAATTGTGCATAGCCCGACTCTGATACACCCCAGGGAATGCCGTTTCTGTGCCCGAAACGAATTTGCTCTTTGACCACGCCTTCACAGCTCTGGTTGAGCAGACCGTTGGGTGGGCTGTGCAAGATCAAGCGCGGCATCAGGTACTCAAATGCTGTAGCGCTCCATGACAGGAGGACGCGAAGTCCACGGATACGAGTGAGCGGCCGACCCAGGTGCATCCAGTGTTTGGCTGGGATGTCGCCATTGGCGATTGCGACGAAGCTCGCTATGCGCGCCTCTGACGCCAGCAAATCGTAGTAGCTGGGATCGGCCTCACCCGTGCTCGCGTTGTAGCCGACACGAAACAGATTCCGCGTCGAATCGTACAAGAAGCCGAAGTCGGTTGACTCGATAAGGTCGGTGACGGCTCGAATAAGTGAGCGACGCGATTCGTCCAGTGTCCTCATTGCCGANAGAGCACCGGTAATGTCATGCTGCAATTCCTCAAGCCAAACGCAGGCATCGCCAACCTGACTGTCTTTCCTGGCCGTCGCCAAATGTGCTGACAGGTCCGTTACCATGTCAGCTGCAGTTGTGAGCCGCTCCGGCAATCCGCTGGCGTCTCGCGATATGTCCAAAGATCGGCAGAGGATACCCATCGAGGCTTGGTATTCTGGCGTCGAAAGCAGGGCTGGTGGCGTCGACAGCCGTTCAAACCATGGTACAAACAGGTCGATATCGGTCAGAATCATTCGGACGCGTTGGCGAAGTACCGCGTCGTTCTCGCGAAAATGTGCGATCTCCTCGGTGCTCCAACGGCTCGGATTCTTCTTGAGCGCGTAAAGGAAGGCATTTTCAATGTCAGGACAGTGTTTTTGTTCGACCTGATATGCAGCGGCCAGTGGCTCACCGGCGCTCGTCAGAACTGCATGAGCCTTGTCAAATGTGTCGATGAGAACGCGTGTTGCAGGATCCATGTCTCTCGATTCATCAGCAAATAGCTGGCGTCGCAGGGCGTCTAATTCGTCGACAAGTCCGCACACNGTGCGTTCGACGGGATGCGGATTGCGCGGCAGTTCTATGAGCGTTTGCCGAACTGTTATCAACGCTGCGATGAGATTCCCACTGTCTACTGTTGATACATATCGTGGCTCGAGCGGATGTAGATCGCGGGTGGAGTACCAATTGAAGAGATGCCCGCGGTGCTTCCGCAGGCCTTGCACGCTTTCCAGATGTCTGGTCAGCCTTGTGACGAGCTGATGCTGTCCAAGATAGCCGAAATCATACGCGGCGATTGTTGACAACAACATCATGCCAATGTTCGTGGGTGACGTACGCTCAGCAACGGTCCGTTGCGGATACTCTTGCACGTTGTCAGGCGGCAGCCACGCAGTTTCGGGACCCACGAAACGCTCAAAGAAGCGCCAGGTATCGCGCGCGATTCTGCGAACAAATAGTGTGTCTTTGTCGGAGAGTTGTACCGATGGCAGCTGCTTAGCCGGGAGCCCCAGTCGATACGCCAATAACGGTGAGAAAAGCCACAGCACCAGCAGAACTGCCGCCGCTGGCAATGCCTGTGGTCTAAACGCAAGAATTGCGAAGAATGCAGCCACCGCCGTTGCCGGGCCGAACCAGAGATTACGCAAAAACCCTAAGGCATTACTAATGTTGCCATGGGTACGCGCGACCTGCGCGGCCGTGGACCATTCCAGCAGCCGACGATGGCTGATCGCGACACGATAGACAGTGCGCAGTACCGCGTCAGCAACAACATAGGCCTCTGCCGGTAAGAATACGAGCGCCAGGAGCCACCGTCCGGCGTCTGCACCGGTATGTCCGAACAAGTTTCGCAAGCTGGACTCGATCGTGCCCCACCGCCACATGCTGGTCCGAAACGCCAACGTGACACGCAAGAGAATTGGGAGACCGGGGAAGAGCGCAAACACCAGGGTCCAGACCAAGGGGCTACCGGGTAACCAAAGCCAGCCTAGGATCAGCAGAGCGAGGATAGCCGGCGTGACCAGGCTGCGGCGAAGGTTGTCAAACAGCTGCCAGCGCCCGATCAAACCGGGTCTGAACGGACGCGCCCCGGGTTTCTTCGCGCGAATCAACCACGGCAAAAGCTGCCAATCACCGCGCATCCAGCGGTGAAGCCGCTTCAAGTAGGCGAGATAATTGGAAGGATAATTTTCCAGCAAGATAATATCTGATGTGAGGCCGACACGACCGAGAAGCCCCTCCAGAAGGTCGTGGCTTAACACAGTATTCGTCGGGATTTGCTTGGCGACACTGCGTCGAAATGCGTCGAGGTCATAGATGCCTTTGCCGGCGAAGACTGCCGTGCCGAACAAATCCTGATACACATTCGAGACAGCGTGCGTATACAGATCGAGCATTACGTCACCGGCGAAAACTCTGGCGAAGCGTGTATCGGCACCTGTGACGGGGTTGGTTTCCAGGCGCGGTTGCAAGACGGTGTAACCGGCGACAACTCGCCGAGTCGTATCATCAAATCGAGGTCGATTCAGCGGATGCGCCATGGTGCCGATAAGTCGCGCAGCGGTACCGGTTGGCATGTAACTGTCCGCGTCAAGTGTGATGACGTATCGAATACCACTGAACTCGGGTAGGTCGCCACCGTGTTGTATAACGTAGCTGGTGTCGGTGGCACCGCGTAGTAACTCATTGAACTCTTCGAGCTTGCCTCGCTTGCGCTCCCAGCCCATCCATCGTTGTGAGTTTTCATTCCACAGCCGGCGCCGATGAAAGAGCAAGAATGGCTGAACGCCATCCCGCATGTGACGATTATTAAGATTGTCGATACTGGCGATCGCCTTGTCGAGTAGCGGTTGGTCTTCCGGCGTCTCGGCCTCTGCCGCATCGATGAAATCGCTTAACAGAGCGAAACGCAGTCGGGGATCGGCATTGCCCAAATAGTTGAGTTCAAGCGTTGCCAGGTTCTCGGCAATTTCGGCCGCCGAACTCAGCATCATCGGCACGACAACAATGGATTTCTGTTCGTCCTCGATACCACTCGCGAAATCCAGCTTCGGTAATTGGCGAGGCGCGACAACGATCGACAAGACAAAGTTGACGGCACCGCTGCTCACAGACAATAGGGGTATGAGCGCGACCACGCTAGTGGCGATGCTCGCAATAGGGCCGACGTGACTAGCACGAAGAGCGAACAACAAAGCAATTCCGCCCAAGACTGCCAACCCCACGATTGCAAGTAGATACAGACCAGCACCGTGCTTGCGCAGGCGTCGATTGACACGGCCAGCAATTGTGGACCGGTACTGAACGGCGTCCTCCAGCATCGGCCTGCCTTTGTCGATCAGGAAGTAACCAATATGCCGGCGGTGTTCGGCGGCATCGGTGCCTGCCACTTGCTGCGCCAACTGCAGTGCCGATTCGGCTACCTCCCATTGTTCAGCCGCCGTGCGTTTGCTTATCCGTTCAATTCTCGCCCGGTAGCGATCACGCGTGGAATAATCCATCCGACCGTAGTAACCGGCGGGGTCTTTTCTCAGCGTGTCCTCGACCACGCTTGCTCGTTCGACGAAGTCGGGCCAGTCAAATGTTGAGACGGTTCGCAGGCTGGTAATGCAGCCGGCGATCGCCGTCGCGTCGTTGTCCACCAGCGCAGCTTGTGTGTCAGTACAACTGAGGATGAGTTCTGCTGCCTCGCAGAGTCGCGTCAGAAGCAAGATGCGTAGCACCGTCGGGATTGCCCACAGCTCACCAAGCGTTAGGCGCTTCGTGGAATCTGATTCCGAACGGTAGCGGTGGCAAAACCTCCTCATGGACTCACAATCGATCGGTAAGCCGAATTCATCGATCGACTGATCTATCAGGACGAATATACGTGGTGTCTTGTGCTCGATTTGTGTTAGGACGGTCGGCAGTTGACGGTGATAGGCGGATGGCAAATCCATTTCAATTTGCTGCAGCGCCTGGCGCACCAGATGACTGTTGTCCAGCAGCCAGCGTGCGTGCGGCAGCTCTCGGACGATCTCCGGACTGCCGCGAGCAACCTGGCTAAGAACAGCATCGAAGCGACGTTCGATATGTCGCCGAATCGATTTTCCGCTCTCACGCCGTCGGTACAATCCTGTCCGTCGGTGGGTCTCTGGTGCGTTCGTCAGGAATTCCACGTCGTTCCTGAGTACGAGCTAGCTCGCTCGATAACTGGGTTGATCGAGATACACAGAGCGAAAATTACTCGCGAGGTGCTCACTGGCAGGGGAGCGTAAGATGAACAGTGGCAGGTGCGAATAGAGGATCAGGGACTGACTCACCGGATCATATCGACTGCTCTGTTCCGGTTCAGAGCCAGGCGCATGCAGCAACAACAGGCTGCAGTCGTCATCATCTGCGGTCGATTCAATAGCCAGCGACGTGTCGGTTGATACCAACACGCGTCTCTCAACGGAAATGTGTGATGGTATTTGTGCAGCCAGTTGCCGCAGTCTCTGTTCAGCCTCAGCTCGAACCAGCCGGTGCATCTCGCCGACGAGGTCGCGCGCGCGACGACTGGCCGGCAAACTGCTTGGTAGACGGGGCTCGTCAATGACATGCAACAACAACAACGACGCGTTGTGAACCTCGGCGATCATAGTGGCAATGGCGACTGCACAATCAGCATCCCTGGTGTCATCGATGGGTACGAGAATTCGGCGATAGCGTTGCTTGGGGTCCGTCGGACGCCCGGGGTCGAGCAACAGCACCGAACAATCAACACTGGAGACGATTTTCTGCGCCGTACCGCCAGTGGCGAAGTTCTGCGCATTGCCGTGACCAAAACGAGTCAGTATCACCAGGTCCGGCTTTGAACTGCCTATGAACTGAAGGATGGTTTCAGCGGGACGTCCTTCGGCGACCTTACAGTCAATCGACAAGTCCTGAATGGCATGCCGGTCAACCAGGCCGTCGAGATAAGACTGCGCTTGCTGGCGCCAAAGAGCGAAGTAGACGCTGTCCGTTCGTACAACGGAGCCGGTGGCCGGTTCGGCGATCACTCGCAGTAGTGTGAGTTCCGCAGGAAAGGCCTTCGCAATTGCTATCGCATGACTCAGAGATGCTTCAGCAGCCAGCGAACCATCCAATGGGATGAGAATCCGAATCATTGCGTGACCCTCCTATGGATTACTCAAATCAATGGCAAGCGTCAATTGGCACTTAGCGTGCCACTATTGCTGCTAATGCAACCTGTTAACTTATGCTCAAGTGTGCCAGCTCGCGATGCGAGTACTAATTCGGGGTTGCCGCGGAATTAGTGTGACATCCCCGTAGCGCACGAGGATCGGGCGCTGAACGTACGCATTCCGACTCTGCACCACAACCGTCACGCTAAGTAAATCCTCTAACTGCAATCGCCAGCCCGATGTGTGTTAAATGCAGGTGTCGGGAGTCGTTGTCGCTTGACATGGAGTTTCTTGCATTACTCGCCGGTCTGGCAGGGCTGTGGCTCGGGACCGAGATGACCATTCGGGCAGCTGTTGCTATTGCTGCCCGGCTACGCATATCCGAATTCATCATTGGCGCTGTCGTGCTATCGGTTGGCAGTGATCTGCCCGAACTGATGATCGCTGTTCGTGCGGCGCTTGAAACTCTGCAATCGGCTCAGGCTTCCGACATTGTCGTCGGCAGCGCTTTGGGCAGTGCGTTGGGCAATTTTGGCTTCGTCCTGGGCGTTGCCGGACTAACCGCTTCCCTGGCGTTGCCGCGGAGATTGGCCTTCCAGCATGGCGGAATGCTGCTCGGCTCGCTGATTCTGCTCGGGCTGTTTGGTCTGGATGGCCGTGTATCCCGAATCGAGGGTGTATCGCTCGTAGTAGTCTATGTGATCTACCTCGCAGTTCTATTGGCGGAAGCGAAAGCCACAGCGCGGCCAAGCGAGCGTTCAGGACTCGTCAATCCGGTCGTGTCCCTGGCCTACGTGCTTGTTGGCCTTGTGATCCTAATCGGTAGCACCGAACTGACAGTTTCTTCAGCCACCAGACTTGCTTCTTCTATGAATCTGGAACAGTCCTTCATTGCAATAGTCATCATCGGCCTGGGGAGTAGCTTGCCAGAGCTGTCTATTTCAGTTGGAGCGGCATTCAAGCGCCGAGCTGGCTTGTCAATCGGCAACCTGATTGGCAGTAATGTTTTTGACACGTTGGTCCCGGTGGGCGTCGCCGCCGCAATTGTAGATCTGGAGTTCGATGCGTCCATGCTCCGCCTTGAGGTTCCGTGTCTGTTTATTCTATCCGTTCTAGTACTGATTCTTCTTGCACGATCGAAAGGGATGCAGAAAAAAGAAGCCGCGATTGTTCTCGGGCTATACCTCGGCTACGTCACGATGAAGATTGCGAGCATATAGAATGAGCACGCAACCGGATTACAGCCTTCTGGCATGGAGCGACAGCGTTGATAGCGTAATGCAGCAACTGGCGGTTGACCCAACGTACGGTCTCGAAGAAAGCGAAGCCCAGAAGCGTCGCACTACGATCGGACCCAACCAACTGCAAGTCGCGAAGCGGCGGCATTTCGTGTCTATCCTGATAGATCAGTTCAGGAGCATTGTCATCGTGTTGTTGTTGGCAGCGGGTGCCTTGGCGCTGCTGTTCTCAAATCTAGCGGAAGCGATAGCAATTTTCGCAGTGATTCTGCTCAACACGACTATCGGATTTCTTACAGAATGGCGAGCCACTCGGTCGATGGAAGAATTGCGTCGCTTCGCACGTGTAACTTGTGTGCTGCTCAGGGCAGGCCACGTTCGGCGTGTTGCAGCTGAAGAGCTGGTTCCAGGCGATATCGTGTTGCTTGAGGCAGGTGATCTCGTACCTGCCGATCTTCGCATGGTAAAGGCGGATAAGCTCTGTGCGGATGAATCCATTTTGACCGGAGAATCCCTGCCGACGCACAAGCAAACAGATCCTCTCCCTGAGGACACCGTCTTGCTGGATCGCAACAACCTCGCGTTCAAAGGCACGGCAATTACCCGCGGCAAAGGGCGTGGCGTAGTTGTCGCCACAGGCATGCGAACTGAGTTTGGCAAGATATTTAAACAGGTTAGTGAAGCCGAGACGGAACGTACACCGCTGGAGAAGCGACTGGATTCTCTTGGGGGGCGTCTTGCGTGGGTAGTAATTGTTATCGGCGCTTTGATCGCTATTGGTGGCATTCTTCGTGGCCAAGACACAATTCTTGCTATTGAAGTAGCCATCGCGTTGTCTGTTGCGGCGATTCCCGAGGGTTTGCCAATCGTTGCCACAGTTGCGCTGGCACGTGGCATGTGGCGTATGGCAAAACGCAATGCGTTGATAACCCGGTTATCGGCAGTCGAGACTCTGGGTGCCACGAGTGCAATTCTGACCGACAAGACTGGAACGTTAACCGAGAATAGAATGGCCGCAACCACAGTGCTGCTGGCTGACGCCGACATTAGCCTTGACGGATCCGGTGATCCTGATTTGGCCGAAATCTTGCGTGATTTATGGATTACGGCAGCACTCTGCAACAATGCGATTCTGCAGCGAGACGACGGTACCGAATCGGATGGAGTCGGAGATCCAACCGAAGTTGCACTACTTGCAGCCGCTTCAGATTGCGGTATCTGGCGTGAGGAAATCGTAGAAAAGGAACCGGAAGTTTACGAAGATCCATTCGACCCTGACAGCAAGCGTATGGCGACCGTGCACAAACGGAGTAGCGATTACAGGGTGGCAGTGAAAGGTGCGCCGGAAATTATCTTGTCGAGTTGCTCCGCCGTACATACGCGTAGCGGTGTGGTGCCGCTCGACGACGAAGGGCGACAACGCTGGCTTGGTCGAGTGGAACACTTGTGCGGGCGCGGGTTGCGAACCATAGCGCTTGCCGATAAGACGGCCGATGTGATCGATGCTGATCCCTACGGCGACCTCATCTTGCACGGTATTGTCGGTCTGGAGGATCCGCCCCGCGAGGGCGTAGATGATGCAATCAAACGATTCCGCGATGCTGGCGTATTAGTGATCATGGTAACCGGAGACCATGCCGAGACGGCGCGAAATATCGGGGCGAAGATCGGTATCATCGATGAATCAACAGACACTCAGCAATTCCTGGGTGGTGAAGCGGCTGATCGCCTGCTGGAGGAGAAGCGATTTGACGAGCTATCTGCTGTGCGTGTTTTCTCCCGCGTTACGCCCGAGCAAAAACTAAAACTCATAAGTTTCTATCAGAGGCAGAATCACGTCGTTGCTATGACGGGCGACGGCATCAACGATGCACCCGCTCTGAAAAAGGCGGATATCGGCGTTGCCATGGGCATACGTGGTACACCAGTGGCCAAAGAAGCCGCGGATATGGTCCTTCAGGATGACGAATTTGGCACGATCGTGTCGGCTATCGGGCACGGCCGGGCGATTTTCGAGAACATCCGCAAGTTCGTTGTTTACCTGATGTCGTGCAACACCAGCGAGGTGCTCGTTGTCGCTCTCGCCACCATAGCGGGCGCACCACTGCCGCTATTGCCATTACAGATACTGTTTCTGAATCTCGTGACCGATGTGTTTCCGGCGTTGGCGCTTGGCGTCGGTCCGGGACGAAGCTCCTTAATGAAGAGCAAGCCGAGGCCCTCAACTGAGCGAATATTGATGCGCCGCCACTGGGTCGAGATCGGAGTGTACGGCGTAGTCATGGCACTGACGGTTCTTTCAGCGATGGCGGTCGCCCTTCTCTATCTGGGGTTTGATCAGGAGAAGGCGGTGACCGTTGCATTCTGTACGTTGGCTCTTGCCCAGTTGTGGCACGTGTTCAATTTGCGGGGCAATCTCAAGCACGTTATCAACAACGAGATAACAAGGAACATCTGGATTTGGCTGGCGTTGGCACTGTGCATGACCTTGATACTCGCAGCGGTGTACACGCCCGTGCTTCACGATGTTATGAAGTTATCCGATCCGGGTTCCGCCGGATGGATGGTCATCGTCGTTGGTAGTCTAGTGCCGCTTGTCGCTGCGCCCGTCGTTAGATGGATCGCCAATATGCATGTCGAGAAAGCCGCGCATTAGTCGCGCGCCTCGAGCCAATAGTCTGTATCAAAGGCTAACCGACTATGTGATGCTTGCCGA
>JGI24723J26617_10000460_pt1 | contig 40388 bp, 40 predicted proteins | sample Cruoilmetagenom6_FD_26617 | JGI IMG/M metagenome (IMG submission 26617) | reverse complement strand
GCTCAGGCTCAGGCTCAGGCTCAGGCTCAGGCTCAGGCTCAGGCTCAGGCTCAGGCTCAGGCTCAGGCTCAGGCTCAGGCTCAGGCTCAGGCTCAGGAAGCTGTTGCGCGGCAGGTTCTGGCGCAAGCGGTTTTTCCGCCAGTGGCAGCTCGATATTTTCCGGGTTCAGCGCAAGGGGCGCCTCATCGGCCTCTGGCGTGGCCGCCTCGGCATCGGGAATCGGGATGTCTTCCTGAACTGGAGTATCGGATTGAGGATTTTCCAGAGCATCGCGGCGCGCAGCGCGGCGGCGCATGTAGGCCTCATAACGCGACAGTTTCATGGCGCCATCCCTCGACAGCGGCCAGGGCGAAACGACGCGCCACGGCACGTTACGGTCACCACCCTGAAAAGGCCCTGTTTCGCCATTCGAAAATCCTTTGCCTGCCCGGTCAGGTAAACAGGGTAAATCCGGCAACAATGAGACCGAAAAAGAGAGATTGTATGCCCCTCGCCGGGGGGCCTCAGAAGCCCATCAAGTTGGCCTCATCCACCGCTTTTTGCAAAAACGCCTCGCGGTCCGCGATTGGCGCCCAGCCCAGAACCGCTTTCGGCTGACTGTTGTCAAGCGGTGACAAATGCGCCCGCGATTTCCAGTCACGCAAAGAGGCGCGGGTCACGCCGGGGCGGCGCAGGGCATAGGTCTTCAACGCCGATTTCACTGCATCCGCCGCCCAAAGCGCTGTGAGATTTCCCGACGTCACGCGGATGCGCGCGCCGAGGCGGTTGTGAATGGCCTCGAAATAGGCGCGCGCCGAAAGCTGGACATCGCCGACAAGGTTGAACGACTGGCCAAGCGCCGCGTCCTGGTCGGCCATGCGGATAAGCCCATCCGACACATCGCCGATCATCACGAAGGGCAGCGGGTTATTGCCCGCCCCCCAGATCCGAACCGCCCCCGCGCCGTGCCAGCGGCCAATCCCCCAATGTTGAAGCGGCCCGCCACGCCCGACCACGATGCCTGGGCGCGCAATGACAAGCGGCAACCCCTGATCGCGGTGCATCGCCCAAAGCCGCGCCTCGCATTCCGCCTTGGACCGGGCATAAAGGTTGCGGTCGCTCATATCGGCGGCAAAGCCGGTTGCCTCGGAAACCTGGCAGGCCGGGTCGGACATGTCATAAGAGGCAATCGTGCCGGTATAGACAAAGCGTTTGACCCCTGCGGCCAGTGCCGCGCGCGCAATCCGATCAGAGACCGCCACGTCATTCTCTAGGCACTCCTGCCAGGTGGTGCCAAGCGCGCGGGCAAGGTTGAAGACCACCTCGATCCCCTCCATCGCGGCGCGAAGATCGGCCTCGTCGTCAAGCGACACAGGACAGGTTTCGACCTGCTCGGCCAGATCGGCGAAGGGGCCATGCGCGCCGCGCGACAGCACCCGCACATCACGACCCTGCGCGACAAGGGCACGGGTCAGATCGCGGCCCAGAAACCCGGTGCCGCCAATGACCAGGGCGGTTGGTTTCGATGTGCGGCGCGGCGCGGGGAACACCTTGGTTTCGCGCCCCTGATCGGGCATCAGGGCAATCGTGGCGTCAATCGCGCGCATCACCGCCTCTGCGGCCACCCCGTCAAACCGCGCATCCAGCGGGGTATTGGCACGAATGGCCGCGTAAAACCCGCCAAACAGCCCTTGAAAGCTAAGCGCATAGGGCGACTTGCGGTTCAGCGAGATGAATTGCCGCGCGGCATTTACCGTGCCTTCGCGCAGATGTTCCCAGCCGTCGGCCATCTGGCGTCGGAACGGATTGAGCACCAGATCGGCGGTGTTCTCATGCGCCAGCGTCAGGACATCCGCCGCGTAATCAAGGTGTGCCTCCCCCGAAGAGCCGCGCAGCGTCAAAGACCGGTCATCCAGCGTTTCCACCAGTTGCAGGTTGAAGGCGATATCGACATCGCCCGCCTGCGCCGTGATCCGCCAGCTTTGCGGGCGCGTGCCACTTCCGGGCAGGTCAATCGGCTTGCCAAGGCTCAGGCCCGTCACCGTCACGGGGCCAAAAAGGTCATGCGCAAAGGCAAAAAGATGCGGCCCGAGTTCAAGGATAAGATTGCGCGGCTCGCGCAGCATCCAGAGGCCAAAGGGGCCAGAGCGCAGGGGTGCGAGTGGAAACGACCAGGTGATTTCGGCACTGGACAGACGACCCAGATCACCCGCCGCAACCTTGCGCTTGAGACGGGTATAGGCGGGCAGCCCCATGAAATTATGACCGGCGGCGAAATGGCGATTGGCGACCTTTGCAGCGGCATTGATCTCGGCCACCTCATCGCCCGAGAGGGCCACGGGCTTTTCCACCAAAACATGCAGACCAGCGGCAAGGCAGGTCTTGGCCAGGGCGGCGTGGCTTTGCGGCGGGGTCAGGATATGCACCGCCTCGACCATGCCCGAGGCGATCATTTCTTCAACAGAGCCAAAAGCGCGCGCGCCGTGAGCCGAAGCAAGCGCTTCGGCCGCGCCGGGCGCGAGGTCACAGACCGCCGTGAGCCGCACGCCGGGCGTGACGCGCAAAGCGTCGGCGTGCCAGCCCGCGATATAGCCCGCCCCGATCAGACCGACCTTTATGTCAGTGGCCATGATGATGCCCCCTTTTCACTTGTACTCGATGATCCGCATTGCCCGCCCGCGTCGTTTGCGCAGGTGATAGGTCAGCATGCCGATCAGGTTTGGAAATTTCGATAAGGTCAGAAAAACCGCGTGATGCAGGGCGCGGCGCGGGGCCATACCTTCGCGGCGCAGCCCTTGGGCCGTGCGTAGATATGAGAGCGCATAGACCGCCAGAACCATCGGCAAAAGCGGCCAGAAAATCAGCCCCAGAAGTGCAAGAACCGGCAGGACAGCGCCATATAGCCGGACCCGGCGTCGCTCGCGCATGAAATATTCAGGGTGCAGATCGCCGACCTGCGCAAAGCCATGGCCAGAGCGCACCGCACGTTGCCACCATTGGCCAAAGCGCATCATATCGGCGTCGTGGCGCGTCATCGCAAGGGGCAGGCGCACTAGCCGCCAACCGGCCTTGCGCAGGCGGGTGCAAAACTCGTCATCCTCGGCGGCAATCACCCTTGGATCAAATCCGCCGACGCCCTCGAACGCGGTCGCGCGCACCATCATATCGCCGCCACAGGCCGTGATCTCACCCGCCGGGCGGTGCCATTCGTGATCGCAAAGCGCGTTGTAAACGCTGCGCTCCGGGTAAAGCTCGGACCGCCAGCCAGTGACAAGGCCAAGCTCGGGGTCGCCTTGCAGGGCCTCTGCGCCCGCCGTGATCCAACCCGGCACGACCGCGCAATCGCCATCGACGAATTGCACCGCATCGGGCATGTCCCCCGCCAGTGCCGCCATCCCGGCAGAGCGTGCGCGCGCCGCCGTAAAGGGCGTCACGGTGTCAAGTTCCACCACCTCGGCCCCCGCCGCGCGCGCCGCCGCGACGCTACTATCGGTCGATCCGCTATCGACATAGATCAACCGCACGCCCTGCCCCGAAAGCGAGGCAAGACAGCGTTCAAGGCGCGCGCCCTCATTCCGGCCAATGATCACGGCGGCAATCGAGAGGGTCATGCGCCGCCCCCTTCCGGCCGCTTTCCCTTTGGCGGGTTGCCTGCGGCGTAGCCCCGGAACAGCTCTGCCAGCCATGCGCCTTCGGCCTCCGAGGTGAACTCGGCCAGCACCTTGGCGCGCCCGGCCTCGCCCATGGTGCGGCGCAAATCGCCGTCGCCAAGGACCGTGGCAAGCGCCGCGCGCAAGGCGCCCTCATCGCCCGGCGCCACAAGAAGGCCGCTTTTGCCATGCTCGACAAGTTCCGGCACCCCGGCGATGCGGGTGGTGATCACCGGCAATCGCGCGGCCATCGCCTCCATCAACACGACCGGCAGGCCTTCGGCAAAGCTTGGCAGGACAAGAGCGGTCGATCGCGCCAAAAGCCCGGCCACCTCGGATTGCGAGCGATAGCCCCCGAATGTCAGATGCGGGGTTAGGCCCATAACTTGCGCCGCGCGCTCCAACTCACCGCGTTCGGGGCCATCACCGACCAGCGTCAGATGTATATCGGGATGCGCCGGCACCAGATCGCGCAGCGCCGCAAACAGCACCGGCACGCCCTTGACCGCCGCCAATCGCCCGACAAACAACAGCTGCACGAATGCGTCCGGCGCGGGACCGTCATAGCGCGCCGGATCAACCCCGCAATGCACGATATGAAGCTTGCCCCAATGCCTGGGCGTGGAAAATGCCATCGCCTGCGAGCGGCAGAATTCGCTGATGCAGGCGACAAACCGCGCGCGGGCGATCTTTTCATCCAGGCGCCAGCGGTAGGGCTCGAAAAAGATATCGGGGCCATGCAATGTGAAACTATAGGGAATGCCCGACATCTCGCTCATCAGCATGGCGACGGTGCAGCTTGATTTGGCGATGTGGTTGTGCAGATGGGTGATGCCACGACGGCGCAGGTAATCGGCCAGAACCGCTGCCTCGGCCAGATAGATAAGCTGATAGAGCGTCGCCTTGATGCCGCCGGGGCTTGTCCGCCAGGCAAGGCACAGCGCGCTGAGCCAGCGTTTCGGCCGCCTGAATGCGGCCAGATGCGCGCGGACAAGGCGGATCGGCGATGTGGCGGCCTCAAGCACGTGAAAGGTCTGGCGCGCCTCAAGGCGTTGCTCGGGGCCGGTGTGATGCTCGGGTCCGGTGCGGCGCATCGAACAGGTCTCGACCACCGTGCCATGGGCGCGCAGGGCGGCAACCTCGCGCTGAATAAAGGTATCGGTGGCGCGCGGATATTCGCCGGTGAGATAGGCAATCGGGCCGGTCATGGCGTGGCCTCAAGCGCGGCTTGCACTGCGGTTTCGATGGGCAGTTCGGGGCGCCAGCCAAGCCCCGATCTGGCGCGCGCATTGCCATAGCGCACCGGCATCATCCGTGCCCGCAACGTGGCCGGGCGCAAAAGCCCCGGCAATGACAGGCCAAGCGGCGCAAGCGCGCGCGCCAGCCGATGCAAGATCCGCCAGCTGAGCGGCAGGGTAAAACGCGGCCAACCGCCCCGGCGCAAGGCCGCCACAAAGCCCGCGCGGGTCGGGCAGGTATCGGCGACGATATTGTACACCCCGCCCGCCCCGGCGCCGGTCGCCGCCAAAGCAAAGGCGCGCGCACAATCCTCAAGCGCGACAAGCGGCACCTCGCCACGCGTTTCAAGCCGGATCAGAACCGGACCGATCCCTACCCCGAGATGCGCGTTCATCACCCGCCCCGGCCCAAGGATCGCACCGGGGCGCAGGATGGTCAGCGTCAGCCCCGCATCCCGCGCAATCCGCTCTTGCACAAGCTTGGCGCGGGCATAGCTGTCGCGCTCCAGTGGGGTGGTTTCAAGCGGCGTCTCCTCGTCGATCACCTGCCCTTCAAGGGCCGGGTCCGCAGAGTAAACCGCGATCGAACTGGCCAGCACAAGGCGCGGCGGCTTGGCGGTATTGGCCATGGCAAGGGTCAAACGCCGGGTCGCCTCAAGCGTGTCGCGTTCCTGCGTGGCCCACTCGCCGGAAAGGGCGCTCGCCAGATGGATCACCACGTCAATGCCTGCCAGAGCCTCGCCCAATTGCGCAGGGGTGGCCACCGCAAGATCAAGCGCCACCGCCTCGGCCTCGTCGCCACGCGCGCCGGGCTGCAAGGCCCGGACATGCGCCCGCACAGTGTGGCCATGGCCAAACAGTTCGGCCACCACCGCGCGGCCCAGAAACCCATCGGCGCCGGTGATCAGAACGCTTTGCGCTGTCACGCCCATGGCACTAGCTCCATGCGCTCACAGCCGCTCTGCATGGTCTGCGGCCCTGTCGTGCGCCCGGCATTCTGGATCGCCAGGGTAACCTCGGTCAGATGGAGCGCCATCTCGTTGGACAAGCGACAGACGCGCCCGTCGGTCAGAGCGGCGAGCATTTCAACCGGGCCAAGCGCGAAATTCATCGAGGCCGCCCCCCATCGCCCCGGCTTGGGGTGGCTCGTCCCGCGCGCGCGAATGCGGCGGCCAAACGGATGCTCCAAAAGCCGTCGTCGGATCGTCAGGCGGCGGAAAAACCGCACCGGCGCGGCGTTGTCCCAGGCACGCGCCACCTGCAACACCCCCTTGTCGCCAATCACCCGGATGCGGTGATCATGCGGCGCGACAATCGAACAGGTCAGCCGCGCCACCGGGCCATCCGCGAAAAACAGCGTCGCCACTGAGAAATCCGGCGTTGTACCGGCACCGGGCTTGTCCGGGATCACGCTGGCCGAGGCCGCAACCACGGTTTCGACCCTTCCGAACATCGCGATCAGCCAGCTGAGATAATAGCCCGCATGTTCCAGCGTGCAGCCGACCTGAAACTCATCGGCATAAGGCCAGGGCGCGCCGCTTTCGCTTTGCCATTTGCGATAGGGCGCCTGCGGGATAAACCCATCGTCAAGCTCGGCATAGACAAGCCGGGGCGTCCCCGCCACATCGCGGCGCACCGCCGCGGCCAGAACCTGCGCCGCCTCGCCAAGCACCGAACAGGGCGCCGAGGCAAGCATGAGCCCGCGCGCCTGTGCCAGATCGAAAAGCGCGCGCGCCTGCGTCAGTTTCATCGCCAGCGGCTTTTCGCAATAGACATGATGCCCGGCCTCAAGACAGGCGCGATTGACCTCGTAATGCGCCTCGGGGTTGGTCAGGTTCAGGATCACATCCTCCGGGCCAAGCGCCGCAAAAACCGCACCCAGGTCGGCGGCAGGACCCACACCCCAATGCGCACAGAACGCCGCAAGCCGCTCCGGATCACGGTCATGGGCGGCGCAAACCGTCACCTCGGGGTGACTGGCCAGCGACCGCATGTACAGATCGGCCACGAAACCGCAGCCTATGATCGCGATGCGGCTCATGCCGCCCGCCCTTTTTTGGCACCCTTTACCAGAATCATTGCCCGTTACCCTGCATCATTCCCCCGCTAAGCACATGAAAATGGCGATAATTCGACCATTTTCCCGAATTCCGGGACATTTGCCGCCCCGTGATGCCGACCGGCCACGCCGAAGCGGCAAAATCGCAAAATGACCCCGGTTTCGCCCTCTGGTCAGCCATGTTTCAAGGCTGGTATAGCTGATTTGTAAACGTCGCGTATCGGGGCCATCATCGTGGAATTTAAAATCAAAGAACAGTGTATCCGGATTGCCCCACGGGACCGCGAGGCGCTTGAGCGGGACGTCGCGGCGCGCCTGCGCGACGGGCGCGGCTTTGCCCTTGCGACGCTCAATCTCGATCATCTGGTCAAATTGCCGCGCGATCCGGCGTTTCTTGCGGCCTATGCCCGGCACGACATGATCGTCGCCGATGGCAATCCGATTGTCTGGCTCTCAAGGCTGGCCGGGCGGCCCGTTGGCCTGGTTCCCGGCTCTGACATGGTGATGCCGCTGGTGCGGATCGCGGCGGATTGCGGCGCGCCTCTGGCCTTGCTCGGCAGCACCGAAACGGTGCTGTCAGAGGCGGCCAAGGAATTGCGCGCACAGGCGCCGGGGATCAATATCGCGGCGCAGATTGCGCCGCCGATGGGGTTTGATCCAACCGGCCCCGAGGCCGACGCGATGATTGCCCGACTGGAACACTCCGGCGCGCGTCTCTGTCTTGTGGCGCTTGGTGCGCCGAAACAGGAAATCTTTGCCGCCCGCGCCTATGCGCGCCTGCCGCATGTGGGCTTTGCCGCCTTTGGCGCAGGGCTTGATTTCATCGCCGGTGAACAGGTGCGGGCGCCCGCATGGGTGCGGGCGATGGCGCTCGAATGGCTATGGCGGATGCTGGGCCAGCCGCGCCGGATGGTGCCGCGCTATGCCCGCTGCGCGGCGATCCTTCCGGGGCATGTGCTGCGCGCATTGCGCCTGCGCGGTTCAGCCTGAGATCATCCGCGGGCGACGCCGCCGCAACAACAGCGCGTCCTTGACCCGCCCCTTGATTCCGCGCGGTGGCAGGATTTCTCGATTTTGTTCAAACACGGTTCCGGTCAGGACCGGATCATGCCAGAGCGCCAGCGTCGCCCCCCATTTCGCCGATTGCGCCGGGTCAAGCCCATGCGCCACGCCCATCCTTGTGGCCAGCATGCCGGGCATCCAGTCGTTGATCACAATATCCGGGAAGCGGTCGGCAAGATCAGCAATCATCGCGCGGGTCAGGATGCGCGCCGCGCCCTTTGACACCGCATAACCGGACGAGGCCGGCAGCGGCGCGATATCGGCGAAGGTCGAGACATTCATGATCCGGCCAAACCCGGCCTCGACCATCCCTTCAAGTGCGGCATGGCTGCAATTGACCATGCCGCCAAGATTGATCGCGACCGTGTCCATAAAGCTGTCCGGCGTCTCGTCGAGAAAGTCGCGCCGTGGATAGACGGCGGCGTTGTTGATCAGCAAGGTGATCGGCACCTCGTCGGCGATCTGGCTCAGGCCTTCGCGCACCGCGCCCGCATCGGCGACATCAACCTGAAGCACCTCGACCCTGCCCTCGGGCGCCATCGCGGCGGTTTCTTCTATCCCGTCGCGCCTACGCCCAAGCGCCACCACCCGCATGCCGCGCGCCGCAAGCTCAAGCACAAGCGCGCGGCCAAGCCCGCCGCCCGCGCCGGTCACCACGGCAATCCCGGATTTGATCCTGTCGTTCATTCTGCTGCGTCCTTCGGGAGGCTGGTGCCAATCGCCTCGGCAACCCGCAGGGCGTTGGCGGCAATGGTCAGGCTTGGGTTCACCCCCATTGACGAGGGCATGAAAGAGGCATCCGACACATAAAGATTATCCAGCCCATGCGCCCGGCAATCGGCGTTCAGAACGCTGGTTTTCGGGTCAGTTCCAAAGCGCAGCGTGCCACAGGGATGGCCGAAATTCAACTCGGGCTGGTGGGTCAGAAACAACCGTCGATGCCCGCGCAACGCCTTCGATATGGCGCGGCGAAAGGCGCGGCGGCGGGTCAGCAATTCACCGTGCAGATGATAGGTGAAATCAAGCGCCTCTGGTGCGTTTTCATCCCAAGTCACGCGGTTTTCGGGGTATCCCAGATCCTCCATCAGGCCGACAAACACCTTGGCCTGTCCCATAAGGCGCGCGGCGATCAAAGCCGGAATGCGGGTCAGATGGCGCAGGGGCCGGATATGGCGCAGCGCCGAGCGATCAAACATCCCGTTGAGGAAATGCACAATCTCGCCGTATCCCGCATCAATCCCCATGGCCTGCACCGTGCCGAACCGCTGACCGTCGCGATGGTAAAGGTCGCGCAGCGATATCGCCTTGCCGGGGCCGGGTGCGTGCGCCGCGCGCGGCGGCCAGAGGGCTAACATCTCATTGAGGTGAAACATCAGGTTGCGCCCGACAAGCCCGCTTTCGTTGGCGCAGCCCTCGGGCCAGTGCGCGGCGTGTGACGCCAGCAAAAGGCGCGGCGACCCGAACGCCCCCGCCGCCAGAACAAAGCGGCGCGCGCGCAGATCAAACGCCTCGCCCCTCCGCGTCACCTCGATATGGCTGATCCGGCCCGGCGCGCCGCAAAGCCGCTTGACCGTGCAGTTATCAAGCAGCCTTGCACGCCCCGTCGCAAGCGCCGGTTCCACCCCGGCAGAGCGGCCATCCATCTTGCAGGGGCGCGGGCATTTTACGCCAAGGCAATCATGACAACCCTCAAGATAGCGGATCGCGGAATGCAGGCGATAGGGGTGCAACCCGGCCCGCGTCAGGCTTGTCATCAGGGCACTGTCGCCCGCGCTTAGCGGCGGCGGCTTGGCCAGATCGGCGGGCGGCTCCGGCGACAGGGGGTCGGCCTCACCGCAAACATGCAAAAGCGCCTCGGCGCGCGCATACCAGGGGCGCATCGCATCAAACCCTACGGGCCAGCCGCCGGTGGGGTGCGGGCGATCCTCGGTGGCCTCAAGATCATGGCGTTCAGGGCGCTCAAGCGTAGCGGCATAAAACACCGACGAACCGCCGACGCCTGCCCCGAGGGGGCCAAAAAATTCCGATGCGCGCCCGTTGATCGTGGCGCGCATCGGCCCCGGCCAGTAGCCGCGCAGCTGTCGCGCCACCGGATCGGCCATATCAGGATTGAGGCCCTGGCGCTCGGCGCGGTGCCCGTTGGGGCCTTTCTCGACAAAGAGCACCGAGAGCCCCATTTCGGCCAACCGACGCCCGACAATCCCGCCGCCCATCCCGGCACCGATCACGATCACATCCCAAAGGGTATCTTGAATGTCACCGGTCATTGCGCGACCTCTGGCGCGGCAAAGACCGGCGCGAAGAGATCGCTAAGCGCGATGGCGGCGCGGTTGGTGAGGTGGTTATTGTCAAAATACCACGCCTCGTCGCCCTGCATCACCGAACAGGCATTTACGTCACACAGGCGCGGCCAGCCGTCGATCCAGGCGATCCGCTCGGCGCTGGCAAGCGCGGCAAGCGGCGCCTCGGCGGGCGCGGCGCGCGCAAGGGCCTCGGCCAGGGGCACCTTGAAAACGGTGTCATCGCCGCGCGCCATCCGGCCATGGGCCAGGGCGCGGGCGATCCGGCGCGAGTCGTAATCCGGCACCTCGGGCATCTGGCGCAGCACGAATATGCGCCCGAATTGCGGGGCAAGCTCGGCCAGCGTGCGGGTCAGCGCGGCGTTGAACAGCGTGTGTTGCGGCCCGACCGGCAGATTGCTGTCAGGCGCGGGCGCAAGGGCGATGCGGTTATGGGCATCAAGCCCGCTGCCCTGCCCCTCGGTATAATAGCTCCAACGGCCAACAAGCAGCAGGGTTTTCAGGCTGTCGATCTGCGACAGGCCCTTGCGGATCGTGGCATTGGCGCGGGTGCAATCGGCATCCTGTGCAGGGGTGGCCGCACTCTCGGCCTTGGTGACACCAAAGAGCGGCGGACAGCCGGCATGCCAGATCACCAGAGCGGGGCGACCCGCGACAAAGGCGGCACGCTCGACCCCCTCTTTCATTGCCCGCAGATGGCTGTCGCCCCAGATCAGAACCTCGGGCGGGCCATCGGGGCCAATCGGGCAGGTCTCGACCCCGGCCAGCGGGCCGGCCTCGGCCACCACGCAGCGCGACCAATCCTGATTGAAATCACCAGAGGCCGCAATATGGGTGCGCACAAAGGGCGCAAAGCGACCCGCCATGCCGTCGCCTTTCCAGATCAGCGCGCCAAGCGCCAGCAACACCCCCGAGGCAAGAACCGTACCGCCCACCAAGGGCAGGGTCGCGGGGCCGCGCATGCGCCGCACGGGCCGCTCGACATAGCGCCAGGACAGCACCGAAATCCCCAAGGCGAGCGCCAGCCAGAGCACCGCTTCCAAGCCACCCGAATTGCCCCCGCGCCAATATTGCGAGAGTGTCAGAACCGGCCAGTGCCAGAGATAAAGCGAATAGGAAATCACCCCGATGAACACCGGGGCGGGATGCGACAGCGCGCGATTGACCGGGTTCGCGTCACGCCCGTTGGCAAGGATAAGAACAGTGCCGATCACCGGCACAAGCGCCTGAAGCCCCGGAAAACCCGGCCCCGGCGTGATCAACACGATGCCAGCCAGAACAAGCCCGAGACCGGCCCATGACAGCACCGGATGCACCACCCATCGCAGGCCCCTTTGCTGACCGGCGATGGCCAGAAGCACCCCGGCCAAAAGCTCCCATGCGCGGAACGGAAACAGATAAAAGGCCGCCGTCGGCGAGGTTGCGGTCAAGCGCACGCAGGCCAGCAGCGACAGGATCGCCGCCCCCGCCAAGAGGGTCGGCAAGGCCCGCCGCCAACGGATCAAAAGCAAAAGCGCAAAGGGCAGGACGATATAAAACTGCTCTTCCACGGCTAGCGACCATGTGTGCAACAGCACCTTATCCTCGGCGCCGATGTCGAAATACCCCGCCTCGCGGTAAAAATGCACGTTCGACAGGTAAACCGTGGCCGAAATCAGGGCCTTGCCGAAGGCGCGGAATTCGAACGGCAAAAGCACGAACCATGCCACCAGAAACGACGCCGCCGCCATGGCGAAATAGGCCGGCGCCAGCCGCCTGATCCGACGCAAGTAGAACGCGCCAAGGCGGATGCGCCCACTCTCGATCAACTCGGCCCAGAGAATGCCACCGATCAGGAACCCCGACAGCACGAAGAAGATATCGACACCGACAAACCCGCCCGACAGCCCCGGCAGACCAAAGTGATAGAGCACCACCGCCAAAACGGCGATGGCGCGCAGCCCGTCGATCTCGGGGCGATAGCCGATCGCGCCAGCCTGACCGCTCATGTCGGGACCTCGCCTTGCGCCCATGGCGCGCAACTGGCGGGCGTGGGGCGTTCAAAAAATACCGGCATCGGCGCGCCCGAAAGCACCGCCTGATAAACGTCAAGCACCTGTTCGGCCTTGCGATCCCAGGTGAAATTCTGCGCCACCCAGTCGCGCGCCGTCTGGCCGGTTTCGGCCAGGGCTGTGCGATCCTCTGCGAGAAACGCCAAGGCGGTGCGAAACCCGGAAATAATGCGCTCGCGCGGCCCGATGGGCACTTTGTAGCCACGCCCGGCCTGCACCAACTCGCCGGGGCCCGCGTAATCGACAATCAAGGGCGGCACGCCAAGCGCCATCGCCTCAAGCACCACGCCGCCGCCGAATTCGCGGATCGAGGGAAAGGCGAAGAGGTGACAGGCGGCCAGAACATTCTGCACGTCCCTGTGCGGCAGCCAGCCGTGAAAGGTGATCGCCTCACTGACGCCAAGCGCCTCGGCCTGTGCGCGCAGATCGCCCATCATCGGCCCGTCGCCCACCAGATCAAGCCGGAGCGTGCCCGCCCGCAGCAGTGGCGCGGCCGCCTCGATCAGCATGTCAGGGCCTTTATAAGGCACAAGTCGGCCCACGAACCCGGCGCGCAGTGGCCCGGCCCCGGGCGCGGCGCCGTGCGAAAACCGCGCAGGATCAATCGCGTTTTCCGGCAGGTAGACACATTTGCCGCGCATCGCCTCGGGCATTTCCCCGAGGGTATGGCGCGACCCGACAAGGATGGCGCTCGCGTGGGTCAGAGTTGCGCGCCGCCCCGGCAGGGCCTTGTAGGCGCTGCGCAGATAGCTGAGCCATTCGCGTTCGCGCCGCCGCTCGCGATCAAAGCCCTCGGGCCATGGCACGCCACCATTGAGCGGCCCCAGCACAAAGGGCACGCCTGCGCGCGCGCATTTGGCGGCAATCGGGCTTGACAGCGTCGGGCTTAGCGGGGTGATGCGATGCACGATGTCATACTGTCCGGCGGTAATATCCGCGCCAAACGCCTTCCAGACGAGATGTTCAAACCACGGATAGGACAGCGCGTTGATCAATTGCAGCGTGGTCCAGCCCTTGCCTTCGCCCATCCGAAGCTTTTGCCCAAGCGCCCAGAGCGGGCGGGCCAGAGCCTCGGACTCAATCGCGGTAAAATCCACCCCCTCGCGCAGGCCCGCGCGTAGAAAGGCGTCGCGGTTGCGCACCTGCGTGACGATATGCACATCCGCCACCTCGCGTAGCGCGTTTGCCAGCGACCAGCCGACAAGCGGCACGCTCACCCATTCGGGATTGGCGGCCTCGGCAATCGCCAGAACGCGCGGTCTTTGCCCTGTCATCATGCGTCCCTCACATCACCGGGCGCCAGCCGAGCGGGCCATGGCGTTTGCGCGACGGGCTTTGATCGCGCATCTTTTCGGCAAGCCCCAGAAGCGTGCCGGCAAACAACCAGGTGAGCGGCGTGAGGGTCGCATTCGGCAGCATATCAATCAGGTTCACCGCCAGCAAAAGCGCCACCGGCCCCAAAAGCGGCGAGAGGTCATCCCGCGCAAGGCGGCGGCTATTGATCCAGAGCATCAGGATTGGCAGGGCGATCAATCCGAATTCGGCCATGTAACCAACCCAGCCATAGATGCCGATCAGGATGATCCAGCGCCCGTCAGTCACGGTTTCAATAACCCCGGTAAAGGGGTTCAGGATATGATTGCGCCCCCAGCTTCCCCAGCCGAAAAGCGGCTTGAGATAGGCGCGCTCCATCAGGATATCTTCGTTATCAAGCCGAAAGCGCAGCGAATTGGCGCGCTCGGGGCTGGCGCGCCCCGCCTGCTCCAGAATCCAGTCAACCGGGACAAGCCCGGCACCCTTGAGCACCGGATAACTTATCGCGACAAGCGCCATCAGTGCCGCGATGCGAAGCTGCATTCGCACCGGCAGCAAAAGCGCCAGCGGCGCGAGGTAGATGCCATAGATCAGCGAGCCAAGCGATTTGCACAGCACCAGCACCAGGCCCAGGTAAAGCGCCGCCCCGATCAGGATGATCCGACGGCGACCATCGGCCTCGCGCGCGAGGGCAATCGCACAGGTGATCGCCATGACGGTAAAGAACGCCACCCAAAGCCCATGATACATGAACACGATCGGGCGAAAGCCGCCATCGCGGATCATCTGTTCGAAATTGTGCTGGAAATAGCCGTAAATCCAGATGTTAAGCTGTGGTGACAGGCGCACCTCAAGCAGCATCGGTAACGAATAGATCATTCCGCCCACAAACAGCGCGCCGACCAATTCGCGCAGGCCCTGCGGCGAGGCCAGAATCTGACGCGCCATCAGGAACGGCAGGATCAGGATGAACTGCAACAGGACGAGCGCGACCATATCCTTGAGGCCCAAGGCCGGCAGGCCGATGCTGCCGTAAAACACCGGTTCCATATTGCCCAGAACGGTGGCAATGGGGCTGAAGATGAACAGCAGAACGAGCACCCGTGCCGCCCGTCCACGCGGCAAGAGCGGCGCCTGTCGGCCATAGTGGTAAAGGCAGATCGCAAAGGTGACAACGCTTGGCAGCGATTCCTTGGTCAGCGGCGGCATCAGCGGAAAGTCAAACGCGGCGGGTGGCGGCGGCAGGAACATATAGGCCCCCAAAAGCGACCAGATCAGCGCACGCTCGATCGGCCAGCGACGAAACATCACCAGCGTTACAAGCGGCCAGACCGCCAGCATGAGATAGGCCAAACCATTCGGCATAATGCGCCGGGCACCTCGTTTTGTTTACAACCACGTCATCTGTCGTTGATCAAAGCGCGGGCAAATTCGTTTGCCTGACCCGCGCCCTTATTCCTGCTCAGCCCCAACGCGGGGTTGATTTCAGGTTCACTCTATGCTCCAAAAGGGTCAGATATCAACAAATTCAACGTGCTAGCGTCTTATTTCGCGCGCGGCATGCATCAATACCCGCGTATCGGGCCAATTGTTTTGACAAGGGCAAGGATCGCCACAGCATGGCGCAGGCACGGCCCCTTCGGATCGCCTATTTATGCGATCAAAGCCCCGAGGACCGCCAAAGCTATTCCGGCGGCAATGCCCGGCTTCTGGCGGCGTTGCGCGATCATGTCGGCGAGGTCAGCGTGCTTGGCACTGGCTGGCACGCGGCACAGCCCGTCCGACAGGCGATCGAAGGCCTGCCCGACCCTGTGGCGATCCGCGCCCGCTGGCGCGCGCATCTCGCCCTTGGGCGGGTGATCGCGCGCGGTGTGGCCAATGACTTGCGACAGGGACAGTATGACGTTCTGTTCTGCGCCTATAGCTTTCAGTCGCTGCACAGGTTGCGCCTGCCCTACCCGATGATCACGGCCTATACCTCTGATGCGACACCGACGGTCTACAAACGCTCCGAGGTGGGGGCGGCCTTTGGATCATTCCTCAAGGTGTCGCGCCTTGTTGATCCGCTGATCCAGCGGACCGAACGACAGGTGTTTCAGGCGACCGACCTCTTGTTCTGGCCGAGTGAGTGGCTCAAGTCAGAGGCCGATGCGCTTTACGGCCTTGATCCGGCAAAGTCGCTGGTCGTGCCCTGGGGGGCCAATATCGCCGACCCCGGCACGGCAGCGGCACCGCCAAAATTGGCGCCTGGCGCGCCTCTGCAACTTTTGGTTCTGGGGCGCGACTGGTTTGCCAAGGGCGGCCCGGTGGCGTTTGAAACCATGCAACGGTTGCGCGCCCTGGGCCATGATGCGCGGCTCACGGTGATCGGCTGTACCCCGCCCGCGTTTCACCGCAATGCCCATGTCACCGTGCATCCGCATCTGGACAAATCCAGACCCGACGAGCGCGCGACGCTCGACGCCTGTCTCAAATCGGCGCATTTCATGGTGATGGCATCGTTTGAATCCTACGGCTTCGCCTTTTGCGAGGCTTCGGCGCATGGGCTTCCGTCGCTTTGTCTGAATGTCGGCGGGGTGCCGGTGCGCGACGGCGTGAACGGTCATGCCATCGCCGCCGAGGGCGAAACTGTGGCGGCCTTCACGACGCTGATCACCGGCTATCTGCAAGACCCTGCCACCTATGGCGCGCTGCGCGCCACGACCCGGCAGGAATACGAGACGCGGCTGAACTGGCGCGCCTGGGGAAGCATGGTGCACGAGCGGCTGTTGGCGGCGCGCACCGGGGTAAGGTGATCTTTCAGACGATCAACAGCCGGTGCCGCAAAGCACCACGCGGAAGGTGCGCATCATCACCATCAGATCAGTCACCAGCGACAGTTCCTTGAAATAGCTGTTGTCGAATTCGGCTCGCTCGGCAAAGCTGCTTTCGTTGCGCACCGAGATTTGCCAGAAACCGGTAATGCCCGGGCGCATGGCATAATAAGCAAGGCCCGGATACATCCCGCGCTGTGACGGCATCATCGGACGAGGGCCGACAATCGACATATCCCCCTTGAGCACGTTGAAAAGCTGCGGCAGCTCGTCCAGCGAAGTCTTGCGGATGATCCGCCCGATGGTGGTGATCCGGGGGTCATGGCGCAGCTTCTGATGCTCGTCCCATTCGCGGCGGTGCTCGGGGTTCGCATTCAGATAGGTTTCAAGCTGTGCCTCCGCATCGGCGACCATGCTGCGCAATTTCCACATGCGGAAATTTTTACCATTCCGACCAACGCGGTTCTGCGTAAAGAAGGGCGATTTCCCGTCCAGGGCGACCAGTGCCGCTACCACCGCAACAACGGCTGCAACTGGCAAGGCCACTGCAAGGACGATCAAAATGTCCATGAGCCGCTTGAAAAAGCCGGTGTAAACCTGTGGCCGGTCAACCAGAACGGCAGGGTTTTGAATAAAATCTTTAGTATTCAGGCGTGGTTCTGCCCGAAGCATTCTAAAAGTCATACTTGGCACTCCCCAATAGTACACGATCCACAAACTCATAACCGTCACGCTTACGAGCACCCCTTGCACCCGTTGACGGCCGGACAGCCCGGCCAACGCTTTCCAAATACGGCCGAATTGCGGCGCAAACTGCACCGAATTACGACGCCCCGGATTGCACGCAATCCGACCGTAGTGCATATGACATCAAGTTTACTCGGCAGCCTTCTCGGCAGATAAACAGATGCCCCCACATCTATCTCGCCGGGAAATTATTCAGCTTTTAAGCTAACTTATCAAAGATCGCCTATAATGGCACAGCAAGTCAAGAACACTGAAAAAACACAACTTTAACGATAGTTACGTCGAAACGAGTTGACAGATTGGCCATTAGCCACCCCCGCCAACGCCTCAATTTCGCCCTGTTCGTGACCCTTCGATTTCCCATGCGTCGATCTAATTTTCGCCGCATTTCGGCCTCAAACACAACGAGATACTGTTGCCGCAGCAGCGCCGCTCAACCATGGCCACGCCCGCAATTATCGCCATATTAGAAACAGTGAATGTGTAAGCCGAGCATTACCTCTTGTAAAAGGGGAAAATATGGTCGGTGGTCCCATAAACATCGGCCAAACAGGGAATTACTGTCGCGGATTGGGAAACGGGCATTGAGGCTAAGGTCAGCCTTCGCAAAGCAAAAATACACCCGCAACAGCCCGCCGCATCGGCGCCACATTTCCGACACGTTTAAAGAGAGCGTCGAAAACGCTCAAAAACGCGGACGTCTGACGCCGTTGCGGAATTCGCCCCGAATCACCCCGTTCAAACAGGGTCGCCACCCGGGATCGAGGGCTGTAGCACAGCTAAAAACGCCGCCCGGGGGTCTCCCGGACGGCGCGTGAGCCTTGAGTTTGAAAAGCCGCGTCAGGCGCGCACAAGCGCCTCATAGCCCTCGGACACCTCGCGGGTCAGGGCGCCCACCTCGAAGGTATAATCGCCGATCTGGCCCACCGGGGTGACCTCGGCGGCAGAGCCGGTCAGGAAACACTGTTCAAAGCCTTCAAGCTCTTCCGGCATGATGTGGCGCTCGTGGACCTTGATTTGACGGTCGCGCAGCATGCCGATCACCGTCTGGCGGGTCAGACCGTTCAGGATCGAATCCGCCAGCGGCGTGTGGATCTCGCCATCCTTGACGAAAAAGATGTTGGCGCCGGTCGCCTCGGCCACGTAACCGCGATAATCTAGGAACATGGCATCCGAACAGCCCTTGGCCTCGGCCGCGTGCTTGGACATGGTGCAGATCATGTAAAGACCAGCCGCCTTGGCCGCCACCGGGATGGTTTCTGGGCTGGGGCGTTTCCACTTGGCGATATCAAGCTTGGCCCCCTTCATCTTGGCGTCGCCATAATAATTGCCCCATTCCCAGGCGGTCACCGCCATGCGGACCGGGTTGCGCGATGCGGCGACACCCATATCTTCGCCCGCGCCGCGAAACGCGACCACGCGCAGATAGGCATTGGTCAGGTTGTTGGCATCCAGCACCTCGCGCTTGGCGGCTTCGATCTCATCCACGGTATAAGGGATTGTCATATCCATAAGCTCGCCCGACTTCAAAAGCCGCGCCGAATGTTCACGGCTCTTGAACACCTTGCCATCATAACAGCGCTCGCCCTCGAAAACCGAACTGGCATAGTGCAGCGCATGGGTCAGAATATGGACATTGGCATCACGCCAATCGACAAGGCCCCCATCCATCCAGATCTTTCCGTCGCGATCATCATAGCCAGACATCATACGTCTCCTTTTGGCATTCTTTGCATTTGTTGCGCAATTTATGGCCGTTGCGGACATTAAATTGCGTTAAAACTGAGATTCGCTACCAGTTTGACCTTGGAATGTCAACAAAGCTGACTTAATATGAAACATATCGCGTGAGTATTGTGAACGGAGACTGGTCATGGCCGAATTTCAGGGTGGCGAAAACCTTTTGTTTCTGACCGATGAACAGCTGCGCCAAGGGATCGAGGCAATGTTCTTTGCCTACCGCGGCTTTACCGCCGATCCTGATCGCATTCTGGCCACCATGGCCTATGGTCGCGCGCATCACCGGGCGGTCCACTTTATTTCGCGCAGTCCGGGGACGACGGTGAACAATCTGCTGAACATTCTGGGTGTGACCAAACAATCGCTGAACCGGGTGCTGCGCACGCTGGTCGAGGATGGGCTGGTCGACAGCCGCGTGGGCAAGGCCGACAAGCGCGAACGCCATCTGTTTCTGACCGATGCGGGCGAGGCGCTGGAACGCAAGCTCTCGGATGCCCAACGCGCCCGGATGCGCGCGGCATACCGCGCCGCGGGCCCCGAGGCGGTCGCGGGCTTTCGTCAGGTGCTGGAGGCGATGATGGAGCCGGAGTTGCGCCGCCGATATTATGGCATCAGGGAGAATGAGGTATGAGTGATCCAGCCCCGCATCTGCTGATTGTCGATGATGACGAACGTATTCGCGGCCTGCTGCGAAAGTATCTGATGCGGCACGGGTTTCTTGTCTCTGTCGCGCGCGATGCGGGCCATGCGCGGCGGGTTCTTGGCGGTCTTGATTTCGATCTGATCGTGCTGGATGTGATGATGCCCGGCGAAACCGGGATCGACCTCACGCGCGCGCTGCGCGAGACCCACAGCACGCCGATCCTTCTGCTGACGGCGCGCGGGGAAACCCCGGATCGCATCGAGGGACTGGAGGCGGGGGCCGACGATTACCTCTCGAAACCGTTCGAACCAAAAGAGCTTTTGCTTCGGATCAATGCGATCCTGCGGCGGGTGCCCGAACCAGAGCCCGAGACCACGACCCTCAAGGTCGTGCAAATGGGCGCCGTGCGCTATGACATCGAACGCGCCGAGCTTAGCCGCGGCGGCACACCGATCCGGCTGACCGCGACCGAGGTTCAGCTGATGCGCATCTTTGCCGAGAACCTGCGCCAGCCGGTGACGCGCACCAAGCTTGTCGAGGATCTGGGGCGCGATGGCGGCCAGGCACAGGAACGTGCCGTTGACGTGCAGATCACCCGCCTGCGCCGCAAGATTGAATCCGACCCCAAACAGCCGCGCTATCTTCAGACCGTGCGCGGCGAGGGCTATATGCTGTCGCCCGACTAGCAACTGTGTCTATTCGCCGGGCTGAACCTGCCAGGGCGTGCCGGTCTTGATGATGGCGTTGGCGATCGTGATCAGCCTGCATGTCGGCTGCGTCCGCCAATCGCCCTATTTTCCCGACCTGTCCAGCGCATCAAGCCGCGCCTTGAGAGCCTCGTTTTCTTCGCGCGCCTTTTGGGCCATGGCGCGGACGGCGTCGAATTCTTCACGGGTGACGAAATCACGATCCGCAAGCCAGCGGTCGATCATCGACTTCATCGCGGTTTCGGCCTCGGTCTTGGCCCCCTGCGCCACGCCCATGGCGTTGGTCATCAGTTGCGAAATATCGTCGAGCACTTTGTTACGGGTTTGCATGGGGTTCTCCGGCGTTACACTTCTCCTCTTATATGGGCCTAAACCCGCCCATCACAAGGTTGACTTCCCCCGGCGACCAGAGGCACAGAGACGCACATGCAGGCTATGATCCCCTTTCCCGATATCTCACCCGAGATTTTCACCCTGTCCCTCTTCGGGATGGAATTCGCGCTGCGTTGGTATGCGCTGTCTTATATCGTCGGCATTCTTCTGGGCTGGCGGCTTGTGGTGGCCAGCGTCAAGCGCCCGCATCTGTGGCGCGCTGCAAGCGCACCGATGACCCCACCGCAGGTCGAGGATCTTTTGACCTGGGTGATCCTTGGCGTCATCCTCGGCGGGCGGCTTGGCTTTGTGCTGTTCTATCAGCCGGGCTATTACCTGCAAAACCCGATGCAGATCCTTCAGGTCTGGCAGGGCGGCATGTCGTTTCATGGCGGGCTTTTGGGGGTTGTGACGGCCTGTCTCCTCTACTCCAAACGCCAGGGCATTGCCTGGCTCTCGGTGGGTGATGTTCTCTGCATGGTGGCGCCGATCGGTCTTTTGCTGGGCCGGATCGCCAATTTCATCAATGCAGAACTTTGGGGCCGCCCGACCAGCCTGCCCTGGGGCGTGGCCTTTCCCGGCGCGGCGGCACAGGATTGCCCGGATGTGATCGGGATTTGCGCGCGCCATCCCTCACAGCTTTATGAGGCCATGCTTGAGGGGCTTATCCTTGGCGCGGTGCTGATCTTTCTGGCCTATCGTCGCGGTGCCCTGAAAGAGCCGGGCCGGATCACCGGTCTGTTTTTTATCGGCTACGGCGTCTCGCGCTTTATCGTCGAATTTGTCCGCCAGGCCGACGCGCAGTTCATCACACCCGACAATCCCATGGGTTATGCGGTGCAAATGGGCGCCTTTGGCCTCAGCATGGGGCAATTACTGTCGCTGCCGATGATCGCCTTTGGTCTGGCCATGGTCGCCTGGGCGAAACGGTCCCGCCCTGCATGAAAGGGCTGCGGGACCACCTGATCGCCCGGATCAGCGAGGGCGGGCCAATCACGCTGGCCGATTACATGGCGACCTGCCTGATGCATCCCGAGTATGGCTATTACGCCACCCGCGATCCGTTTGGTGCGGCGGGCGATTTCATCACCGCGCCGGAAATCAGCCAGATGTTCGGCGAGTTGATCGGCCTCTGCCTTGCGCAATGCTGGCTGGATCAGGGCGCGCCCGATACGTTTGCCCTGGCCGAGGCCGGGCCGGGACGCGGCACGCTGATGGCCGATATCCTGCGCGTCACGCGCGGTGTGCCCGGCTTTCATGCCGCCGCAGAACTTCATCTGATTGAGACCTCGCCAATCCTGCGCAAGGCCCAGAGCAAGACGATTGCCCGCCCTGACATCACCTTTCACGAGCGCGTAGATACCCTGCCCGAGTTGCCGCTTTACCTTGTCGCCAACGAATTCTTTGACGCCCTGCCAATCCGCCAATTCGAGCGCGATGGCGACGGTTGGCGCGAGCGCCTGATCGGGCTGACCGACGGCCAGCTTGCCTTTGGTCTTGGCGGGCCGACCGCTTTGCCACAGCTTGCGCATCGGCTGAGCGACACGAAACCCGGTGACCTTGTCGAGACCTGCGCCCCCGCCGAGGCCGCCACTGCCGTGATCGGCGCGCGCATCCATGCCCATGGCGGCGCGGGGTTGATTATCGACTATGGTGACTGGCGTTCGCTTGGCGATACGTTTCAGGCGGTGAAAGACCATGCCGCAACCGATCCGCTGGCCAATCCCGGCGGGGCCGATCTGACCGCGCATGTGGATTTTGAGGCTCTGGCCAGATCCGCCGCCCCGGCCGCGCATTCCCGCCTGACCGCGCAGGGCGTGTTTCTTGAACGCCTCGGCATCACCCAAAGGGCGCAGGCGCTCGCCCGCAATCTTGACGGTGAGGCCCTTGAAAATCATATCGCCGCACATCGGCGCTTGACCCATGCGACGGAAATGGGGACGCTCTTCAAAGTGCTGGGGCTTTTTCCCAAAACCGCCAACCCGCCACCGGGACTTGAAACATGACGCTCGAAATTCTGACCGCCGATAGTCTGGCCAAATTTCGCCACGGGTTTTTCACCCGGCGCGGCGGCGCGTCTTCGGGCATTTTCTCGGGATTGAATTGTGGCGCGGGATCGTCGGATCAATCCGAGATCGTCAGCATCAACCGCGCCCGCGTCGCCGAGGCGATGCAGGTCGAGCCCGACAAGATGCTTGGCGTGCATCAGGTGCATTCCGCCGATGTCATCGCCGCGACCGGCCCATTGGCCGAGCGCCCGCGCGCCGATGGCCTGGTCACGGCGACGCCGGGGCTTGCGCTCTCGGTACTGACCGCCGATTGCCAGCCGGTGCTGTTTGGCGATGCCAGGGCCGGGGTCATCGGGGCCGCCCATGCCGGATGGCGCGGGGCGCTTGACGGTGTCCTTGAGGCCACGCTTGACGCGATGGAGGCGCTTGGCGCCAAACGCGAGGATATCTGCGCCGTCATCGGCCCCTCGATCAGCCAGGCCGCCTATGAGGTCGGCCCCGAGTTTATTGACGATTTCATCGCCGAAGACCCCCACAACAGCCAGTTTTTCGCCAACGGGCTGAATGGCCACTATCAATTCGACCTGCCTGCCTATGGGGTGCACCGTTTGCGCCGCGCCGGGGTGGGACAGGCCGAATGGACACGCCATTGCACCTATGGCGATCCAGACCGGTTTTATTCCTATCGCCGGAGCACCCATGCAGGCGAGGCCGACTATGGTCGGTTGATTTCGGTGATCCGGCTCTGATTGGGGCAGCACCCAGGCAAGGGCGCGCAGATTTTCGCCGCATTTAGCGAAAGCAAGCCGCAACGCGCGTCGCAACTGGCTCACTGACACCTAAAATTTCCACAATTTTTCAATACTTTAATTAAAAGTGAAACCACTTTCACAGGGCGCATTCAATACATCTCAGGTTTTTCCAGTTTTATTTGTCCCTGTCAAACCTTGGCCCCAAACCGGGGGCATAGTTGCAGATAACGAAACAATGCGCCCAAGCGCCGCAAGACGCCCCGAGGAGAGAACAATGAAGAAACGATGGTTGAAATCGGTCGTGGACAACAGCAAGCAACAGGCCCCGACCCTGCCTTTTCAGCGCAGCGTACGTCAGACGCTCAAGCGAGCCCGCATCGTGGCGCTGCCAGCGGCGGTGAAAACGGCTTAGGTCACCATGACCGCCGGTATGGCCCGTGTCAAAAGACTATTCGCCCAGTGACCCGGTGCGACACAAAGGCCACCCGCATCCAGAGGGTGGCCTTTTCTTATGCGCCCTGCGATTCGTGGGGCGACAGTCAGAATGTGGCAAAGCTGAAAACCAATCGGCTACAAAGCCCGCACAGATCCGTGATTGCCCGCGAAACCGGGACAATAACCGCCAAAACTTGACCCAAATTAGCGGCGTGCGGCAAACTATGTCTGTAACGTAAACAGAACTTGTCCTTCTGTCGTTGTCGGTGGGGGCCGACGCGGTTGTGACGACCTAAGTAAGGTGACACAACATGACGATACCCCGCTGGACTGCGCAACCTGCGCGGAACTCTGACGTTTCCCGCATGCCAACCCGCAATGCCGCCCCGTCCGAGCGCAAACCCATGATGATGCGCAAATACCGCACATCTTGGCAGGCCGAAGATGGCCAGATCATGCAGGACGAACAGGTCGGCCCGGCGCTGCCGCTGTTTGAATCCGCGTTTTCCGCCTTTGCCCGTGGCACCCTGATCACCACCACACGCGGCCTCGTGGCGATCGAGGATCTAACCCCCGGCGCCAAGCTTGTGACCGCAGAGCACGGACCGATGCCGGTGGTCTGGATCGGGTCCATGTCCCTCACCCCCGCGCATGACAGCCAGGGGTTCGAGCCGACAATCCTGACCCGGATCATGGCCGATGCCTTTGGCATTGGCCGCCCGATGGCGGATTTTCTCGCCGGGCCCGGCGCGCGCATCCTGACCCGTCCGCGCAACATGCGGGCCAATATCGGTGGCGATCAGGTACTGACGCCGGCGCGCAATCTTTCGGATGGTATCCACGCCATCGAGATCCGGCCACAGCGCCCGGTAACCGTCTATCACCTCTGCCTGCGGCGGCATGCCACGATCACCGCGAACGGGCTTGAGGTTGAAAGCTTTCACCCCGCGCCGGGGTTCGAACGTAGCTTGGGGCCAAACATGCTCCGGCTTTTTCTGGGGCTGTTCCCGCATATCCGCGAGCCGCACCAATTTGGAAGCATGGCGCATCTGCGCCTGCCGCTGTCATCGCCCGAAGGGTTGGAAATCGCCTGATCGAAGCGCGGCTAGGCCGATTGGGTCAGCCGCGCCTCAAGAATATCGAACGGCACGCCCGGATCATCCTTGGCAACGCGAATGACAAGCGAGGTCTTGACGCTCGCCACATTATCGGCAGCGGTCAATTCCTCGGTCAAAAAGCGCTGAAAGGTGCTTAGATCGGGGGCCACGCATTTAAGGATGAAATCCACCTCGCCATTCAGCATGTGACATTCGCGCACAAGCGGCCAGTTGCGACAGCGGGTCTCGAAGGCGCTGAGGTCGGCCTCGGCCTGACTTTGCAGACCGACCATGGCAAACACCTGAACCTCGAATCCAAGCTCGCGGGCGTCCACCTCTGCGTGATAGCCGCGGATGTATCCCGATTCTTCCAGCGTGCGCACCCGCCGCAAACAGGGCGGCGCGGAAATGCCGACGCGTTTGGCCAGTTCGACATTGGTCATGCGACCGTCTGCCTGCAACTCTGCCAGTATTTTGCGATCAATCGGATCAAGACGGGAAACCGCCATGCCTCATCCCCCTCAGATTTCGCGATTGTTATACCACGCCGGTTTGCACGCGCAATAATGTTTCGCACCTGCGCAAGATCATTTCCCCGGCAGGCCCATGGCAGATGGAACGGCAAAGCCGGATTGCAAGGGGTTACATGCCGCGCAAGGCGCCGCTATATCTCTGGCCAAACGAAATGCAACCGAACATCAAAGAGATATCCCATGTCCGAAACCCGTCACACCAAATGCCTTATCATCGGGTCTGGCCCCGCTGGCTATACCGCCGGCGTCTATGCCAGCCGCGCCATGCTTGAACCTATCCTCGTTCAGGGCATTGAGCCGGGCGGCCAGCTTACCACCACAACCGAGGTTGAAAACTGGCCCGGCGACACCGAGGTGCAGGGCCCCGATCTCATGCTTCGGATGGAGGCGCATGCCAAGGCGATGGGCTGCGAGATCATCGGCGATATCATCACCGAGCTTGATATCAAGTCCCGCCCCTTCACCGCACGTGGCGACAGCGGCACGGTCTATACCGCCGATGCGGTGATCCTGTCGACCGGCGCGCGCGCCAAATGGCTTGGCCTGCCCAGTGAAGAAGCGTTCAAAGGCTTCGGCGTGTCGGCCTGTGCTACCTGCGACGGGTTCTTTTATCGCGGACAAGAGATTGTCGTGATCGGCGGCGGCAATACCGCCGTCGAAGAGGCGCTTTTCCTGACCAATTTCGCCTCCAAGGTGACGCTGATCCACCGCCGCGACGAATTGCGCGCCGAAAAGATCCTTCAGGACCGGCTTTTCAAGAACCCCAAGATCGAGACGCTGTGGAATCACACGCTCGACGAAGTAACCGGCACCGACAATCCCAAGGGCGTCGAAGGGGTGCGCGTGAAACATGTGGACACCGGCGAGATCACCGAAATCCCCTGTAAGGGCGTGTTCATCGCCATCGGCCACGCCCCGGCGAGCGAGCTTGTGAGCGATACGCTTGAGCTTCATAACGGCGGCTACGTCAAGGTCGAGCCTGGCAGCACCCGCACCAGCGTGCCCGGCGTGTTCGCGGCGGGCGATTTGACCGACCACATCTACCGTCAGGCCGTTACAAGCGCCGGCATGGGGTGTATGGCCGCGCTTGACGCCGAACGCTTTCTGGCCGAGCAGGACGGCTGAACAAGGCGCGCGTTTGACTGCTTGCCATAGCAGCGGTCAAACGCACGTCCTACGTCCTCATCTTCTGTAGCGGTTTTATGCTGAACTGCGATAAATTCGCGGCATTTTCGCCTCTTTTCACCAAACGCTGCCTGTTTAACTTGAAACTTGCCCTTTTGCGGGTCTATTTCGCGCGCAATAGCGGTTGCACGCGGCAACCTAATTTAACCTTACAGTTTGCCCGAGGGTTTCCATGCAACATCAAAATCTCGCCCCTATTCCCGAGCTTTACGTCTCGCACGAAAGCGCACAGAAACTGAAAGTTGAGGCCGCGGACCTTATCAGTTGGGATTTGAACCCACGTCAGATTTGCGACCTCGAACTTTTGATGAACGGTGGGTTCAACCCGCTCAAGGGGTTTCTGAGCGAGGCCGATTATGACGGTGTCGTCGACAACATGCGCCTCGCCAATGGCGCGCTCTGGCCGATGCCGATCAACCTTGATGTCAGCGAAAAATTCGCCGAAGGGCTGGAGCTTGGGCAGGATATCGCGCTGCGCGACCAGGAGGGCGTGATCCTCGCCACGATGACGGTGACCGACCGTTGGACCCCGAACAAGGCGCGCGAGGCGGAGAAGGTATTCGGCGCCGACGACTCTGCGCATCCGGCGGTGAACTATCTGCATAACACGGCCGGTTCGGTCTATCTTGGCGGGCCGGTCACCGGCATTCAGCAACCGGTGCATTACGATTTCCGCGGCAGCCGCGACACCCCGAACGAATTGCGCGCGCTGTTCCGCAAACTCGGCTGGCGTCGCGTTGTGGCGTTTCAGACCCGCAACCCGCTGCATCGCGCGCATCAGGAGCTGACCTTCCGCGCCGCCAAGGAGGCGCAGGCGAACCTGTTGATCCACCCGGTCGTGGGCATGACCAAGCCGGGCGATGTCGATCACTTTACCCGCGTGCGCTGTTACGAGGCGGTGATTGACAAATATCCGGGCTCGACCACCACGATGAGCCTTTTGAACCTTGCCATGCGCATGGGCGGCCCTCGTGAGGCGGTCTGGCACGGGCTTATCCGCGCCAATCACGGCTGCACCCATTTCATCGTCGGTCGCGATCACGCCGGCCCCGGCAAAAACTCGGCCGGTGATGATTTCTATGGCCCCTATGATGCCCAGGATCTGTTCCGCAAGTATCAGGATGAAATCGGCGTCGAGATGGTCGATTTCAAACACATGGTCTATGTGCAGGAACGCGCCCAATACGAACCGATGGACGAGATCGAAGACAAGGATGACGTGACCATCCTGAATATCTCGGGCACCGAGTTGCGCCGTCGTTTGCAAGAGGGGCTTGAGATTCCGGAATGGTTCTCTTTCCCCGAAGTGGTGAGCGAGCTGCGCCGCACCCGCCCGCCACGCTCGCAACAGGGCTTTACCGTGTTCTTCACCGGCTTTTCGGGGTCGGGAAAATCCACCATCGCCAACGCCCTCATGGTCAAGCTGATGGAAATGGGCGGTCGCCCGGTAACCCTGCTTGATGGCGATATCGTGCGCAAGAACCTCAGCTCGGAACTTGGATTTTCCAAGGAACATCGCGACCTGAACATCCGCCGGATCGGCTATGTCGCCTCGGAAATCACCAAGAACGGCGGCATCGCGATCTGCGCGCCGATCGCGCCCTATGCGACCACACGCCGGGCCGTGCGCGAAGACGTCGAAGCCTTCGGCGCCTTCATCGAGGTGCATGTCGCCACCACTATCGAGGAATGTGAACGCCGCGACCGCAAAGGTCTCTACAAGCTGGCGCGCGAAGGCAAGATCAAGGAATTCACCGGGATTTCAGACCCCTATGACGTTCCAGAGACGCCCGAGTTGCGGGTCGAAACCGAAGGTGCAGATGTCGACAACTGCGCGCATCAGGTGATCCTCAAGCTTGAACAGATGGGCCTTATCGCGGGATGATGATCAGGTTTTTAAAGCGTATCTTTTTGGGCGGCGACACCCCGTTGCCGCCCACCCCGGCAAAGGAACCGGTGCACCACATGGGGTTCGATATCCCGCACCGTTTGGCTTGGCGCACCGGCACATTGCAGAATTTCACCGAAGTGTCGCAAAAACACATGGATGTTCTGCGCACCTATGGTGCTATCAGTGAGGCTACCGATATTGTTGAAATCGGCTGCGGCGTAGGGCGCGACGCCATCGCTCTTTTGCCGAAACTGCCAAAAGATGGCAGCTATCTTGGCATTGACATCATGGGCGACAGCATCGCCTGGGCGCAGGAACACATCACCAGCCGTGACCCACGATTTACCTTTGTCCATTTTGATGTTGCGGATGCTCAGCACAATCCGGGCGGCACTGACACTATGGCGAACAACAGTATCCCGCGTGACGCCGGTTCAACCGATCTGATCTTTATGTTCTCGGTATTCACCCACATGTTCCCCGCCGATGTCAGCCAGTACTTGCATGATTTTGCCCGCATACTGCGCCCCGGTGGGCGGGTTGTGGCAACAGCTTTCATAATAACGGAAGGCTTGCCTGCGCATCTGCTGTCTATTGGTGGTGGCGCCGTTCGCAATCTGACATTCCAGCACGAGGTTGAGCAGGGCTTTTTTCACAATGATCCGGCCAAAGTTCCCGGTGCCACGGGCTATTCTATCGAGCGGCTCGAGGAAGAGGCCGCAGTGGCTGGCCTGAAACTTACCAAGTTTGCTAAGGGCAGTTGGTCAAAATCCGGCACACATGAAACACTTGGGCAGGATGTTATCGTCTTCACCCGCCACTGACCATCGTACGCGCGCGGGTGTAACCGGCGCGCCGATCATGGCCTGATGGCCGCCAAAATGCAATTGCGTTAAGCGTGACCGGCATCAGGTCACGCCCGCACCTCAGCCCTTGCCGCGCCAAAAAAGAGGCACCGTCTCCCCTGTCAGAGCCCCGGCATCACGCACCACCGCACAGCCATTGCCGCCGAACGCCTGATCGGTAAAGGCATCCACCCAGTCAAACACATAGCTGCTGATCGCCGGGCTCTGCCTCTCTTGGGGATTAGTGAACCGTGACCGGGTTCATGTTGTTCTGACGCGCGAGCATAAAGGCAAGCTTGCGATCGCCCACAAGCGCCAGCCGCTCACCATCAACGGTGTGAACCGCGTAAAGCGTGGTCAGATCGCCCGCCTGCTCGCGCATCTCCTCGGGCAGGTCTTTGACTTTGACCGGCCGCACATAGACGATCGCAGGTGCCTCATTGATCTCGAAGTCGTATTTGGTATCCATCCTGGCTTACCCCTTGTTTATCTTGACCCTCTGCACAACCGGTTCGGGTTGGGCACGGGTCAGGTCAACATGCAACAGACCGTTTTCCATGATCGCCTCGCCGACTTCGACCCCATCGGCCAGCACGAAAGAACGCTGGAATTGCCGCGCGGCAATCCCGCGGTGCAGGTATAGGCGGGCCTCGGCATCGTCATTCTGACGGCCCCGGATCACCAATTGGCGATCCTCGACCGTGATCGACAGGTCATCCTCGCCAAACCCGGCCACGGCAAGCGTGATCCGATAGGAATTGTTCGAGGTCTGTTCGATATTGAAAGGCGGATAACCTTCATTGCCGGATTTCGCACTGCGTTCCAACATGCGCTCAAGCTGTTCAAACCCGAGCATGTAGGGGTGCGACCCCAGTGTAAGCTTTGTCATCGACATGTCCTTGATTCTAAGCGACCGTCCGTTACGCAGGCCCCGTTATGGCAACCTGCCCCCGAAATATGGGGATTGCGATGCGCGCGTGCAAGGGCTTTGCGAAACGGCGTAAACTCAGTATCTTATGGGTTCAACGGTGCAAGGGAATCGCCAGCCATGAATGCCTATAGCGATCTTTCGATGAAATCCGAAGACGTCCTGCGGGTCGAGCTTGAGGAATTTCGCCGTGAGCACCGCGATCTGGATGAGGCCATTCGTGCGCTTCAACTGAACGCAACCGCCGATCAGCTGACCCTGCAACGCCTGAAAAAGAAGAAACTTTACCTGCGCGACATCATCGCCCGCATCGAAGACCGGCTTTATCCGGACATCATTGCGTAACGCCTGCCGATCAGTATAGTGCGCGCTTCATTGCAAGGGGCGTGATATGACAGTGGTCAAAGTCGGCATCATCATGGGAAGTCAGTCGGACTGGTCGACCATGCGCGAAGCCGCTCAAATTCTCGATGAACTGGGTGTCGCCTATGAGACGAAAATCGTCTCGGCGCATCGCACGCCGGACCGGCTCTGGGAGTATGGCAAAACCGCCGCCGCGCGCGGGCTGCAGGTGATCATCGCAGGCGCCGGCGGGGCCGCGCATCTGCCCGGCATGATGGCCAGCAAAACCCGCGTGCCGGTGATCGGCGTCCCGGTTCAGACCAGGGCCCTCTCGGGTGTCGATAGCCTCTATTCCATCGTGCAGATGCCGCGTGGCTTTCCGGTGGCGACCATGGCCATCGGCGGGGCGGGTGCCGCCAACGCCGGCCTGATGGCCGCCGCGATCCTCGCCAATGGCGACGCCGACCTGGCCGCGCGGCTGGATCAATGGCGCAATGCCCTCTCGGCCTCAATTCCGGATGAACCGACCGATGACTGATCCCCTTCCCACCGGCGCAACCATCGGCATTCTGGGCGGTGGCCAATTGGGCCGGATGCTCTCGGTGGCCGCTGCGCGCCTTGGCCTGCGCTGTCATATTTTTGAACCCGGCGCCAACCCGCCTGCGGGCGACGTGGCCCATGCCGTCACCACCGCCGGTTACGACGATGAGGACGCCCTGCGCGCCTTTGCCCAAAACGTTGATGTCATCACCTATGAGTTCGAGAATATCCCGACCTCGGCCCTCGATATCCTGGAAAAGATCAAACCCGTCCGCCCCGGACGCAAGGCCCTGCGCGTCAGTCAGGACCGCCTTGTCGAAAAGGCCTTCCTGAGCGATCTTGGCCTGCAAACCGCGCCTTTTGCCGGCGTTGACGATGCCGAGGATCTCTTCGAGGCGATGGCCGAAATCGGCCTGCCCGCGATCCTCAAGACCCGCCGCCTTGGCTATGACGGCAAGGGACAGGCACGGATCACGACCCGTGACGACGCCGAAGCCGCGCTCGCCGATATGGCCGGACAACCCGCCATTCTCGAAGGCTTCATCGCGTTTTCGCACGAGGTTTCGGTGATTGCCGCCCGGGGTGAGACCGGCGATATCGCCTGCTTCGATCCCGGCGAGAACGTCCACCGCGACGGCATCCTGCGCACCACCACCGTGCCCGCCCGCCTGAGCAGCGCTCAGCGGACCGATGCGGTGCTTCTGGCCGCCAAGATCCTCAACAAACTGCGCTATGTCGGCGTGATGGGGGTCGAACTTTTCGTGACTGACACCGGCCTTATCGTCAATGAAATCGCCCCCCGGGTGCATAATTCCGGCCATTGGACGCAACAGGGCTGCGCCATTGATCAGTTCGAACAACATATTCGCGCCGTCGCGGGCTGGCCCTTGGGCGATGGCACGCGCTATGCCGATGTGGTGATGGAAAACCTGATCGGCGCGGATATGAACCGCGTGCCGGATCTGGCCAAAACCGCCAATACCGCGATCCACCTTTACGGCAAGGCCGAGGTCAAACCGGGCCGCAAGATGGGCCATGTGAACCGCATCGTCAAATAGGGAAGCGCGTCGTCTTTCATCTTTCCATAAATACTCAAAACCGCGACGCAGGTCCCTTGCGACGCGTCTAGCCGATAAAACGCGCCGCCGCCTCGCCGGACATATAGCTGATGCGCCCGGCGGCCATGGTCGCCGCAACCTTGCGGCTGCGCGCCTCAAGCACCACAAGATCGGCCCGCAACCCGGCGCGCAGCAGCCCCCGGTCGGCAAGCCCCAAAATCCGCGCAGGCCCGGCCGAAACAAGCCCCCAGGCGCCTGCCAGATCAAGCAGCCCCCCATCGGCCAGCAAAAACGCCGCGCGCTTGAGCGAGGGGTAATGGTAATCCGAGGCAAGCGCATCCACCAGACCCATCGCCACAAGTTCGATTGCGCTGGCATTGCCGTTATGCGAATTGCCCCGCACCACATTTGGTGCGCCCATGATCACCGCATCGCCGCCGCTTTGCGCCTCTTCGGCGGCCTCGCGCGTTTCGGGAAATTCGGCAATCCTCACACCGCGCGCGCGCGCCGCGCGGCGCTGATCAACGTGGCGGTCATCATGGCTTCCAAGGCGCACCCCGCGCGCGACAAGATCGGCGCTCAGCCGGTCAAGTGCGTCGGGCACCTCGCCCATGGCGGCATGCAAACCTTGGATGAATTCCAGATGTTTCTCGGGATTGCGCCCGATCCGAAGCGCCTGACCGTGCAGGCGTGGCGGGCGCTTGCCCTTTTCGAGCGCCTCATGCGGCAGGTGATCGTTGAACACCACATAAGGGATGCCATGGCGCGCGACCATCTCGGCCATTGCCGCGTAATCGTCCTGCATCGCCACCTCAAAGCGAAGCTGCGCGCGCAGATCTGTCGCCACCTGATCGCGCAGACGTGCAATCGCGTCAAACACACGCTCGGCAAATTCCGGGCCGCGCATGCCACCTTCCCAGCTATAGAACTGCGCCAGCGTGGCGGTGGTGATGCCGTTTGCGGCCAGTTCCGCTTCGGCGGCGATCAACCCCTCGCCTAGGTCCTTCATCGCACCGCGCCGCGGGGCAAGGTGGCGCTCGAACCCGTCGCCATGCACATCGACAATCCCCGGCAGCACCAGATAACCGCTCAGATCAACCTCGCGCCCAACCGTCCTATCCCCGATCACGCCATCGCTTATGCCGAGCGGCTCATCGGATAGCCCCCCGGGGCGCAGAACCTGTGCGCCGGTCAACGTCAGGCTCAGCGCGCTCATTCCTCGACCCAACCCCAGAGGACATCGCCAAGCGTGAGATCATGATCAAACGCCCCGTCGCGCAGAAAGTTCTCGACCTGCGCGATCACAAGCGGGTTGTTCATCATGAAGGTATGCGTCACCGGCAGGTTCAGGTGATCGGCCATGCCGTCGACCCGCGTCGAGGCTACCGATACCTTGCCGTCATCCGGCCCCTCGATCACGCTTGAATAATAGGGGTTGAGCGAGCGCGTACCGGCAATCACCCCAAGCTCGAAATCCACTGGCGGAAGCTGTTCCGGCAGGCCCTCCGGTCCGGTCTCAAGCTCTGCGCCGGCCGGGCCGTTGAGCCATTGAAAAAGCTCAAGCCCGCCCAATTCGTCAACAAGTTCGCTGCCGTGATTGGGCGGCGCAAGCATGACCACGCGGCCCATGTCGGCGGGCCGATTATCCTTGAGCCAGAGCCGCAACAGGATGCCGCCCATCGAATGGGTCACGAAATGCACCTTGGTATCGCCGCACACCCGCACCCCGAATGGCAGGGTCTCTTCGGCGAGCTGCTCAATGCGCTCTTCGGTCGAGGGGTAATTCGGACTGAAGACATCATAGCCTGCCAGTTCAAGCGCCTCCTGCAACACCAGCAACGAGGTATCGGACCGCGCCAGCCCATGCAGCAGCACCACGCAATCCGCGCGCGCGGGCGCTCCGATCAGGCTGGCGCAAAGGCCAAGGACGAAAAGCATCTGTTTCATGTGGTTCAGATAGGTATATTTGAGCGGCCTGAACAGCCCTTTCCCACCCGGAGGTGCCGCTTTGCCGATCCGCCTTGCCACCCGCGCCGTTATTCTTCACGACAATCGGCTTTTGCTGGTCAATGCCTTTCCGGGCCATCAAAGCGATCTGTGGTGCGCGCCGGGTGGCGGTGCCGAGGTCGGCGCCTCGCTTCCCGACAACCTGAAGCGCGAGGTTTTTGAGGAAACCGGGCTGCGTATCCGCGTCGGCCCGCCCTGTCTTGTGAACGAATTTCACCAGCCGGAAACCGGCTTTCATCAGGTCGAGGTTTTCTTTCGCTGCACCATCACCGACGGCACGCTGAGCGACGATTGGCAAGACCCCGAGGCGGTGGTCAACCGCCGCCGTTTTGTGACCAAGGAGGAAATTACCGGCCTGCGCGTCAAGCCCGACAGCCTTGCGCATGTCGCCTGGGCGCGGGGCATGGGGTATGATCCACTCGAAGTTCTGGTAAGGTAGCGCGATGAACAAGGCCTTTACCAAAGAGGATGACGGAAGCACGCCGGAACGCCTGCCTGATCTGCCGATCAGCAACCACCCCAACCATGTCACACCGCAGGGCCTGGCCGCGCTCAAGACGCGTCACGCCAGCCTTGAGGCCGAGGTAAGCCGCCTGCGCGAGGCGCGCGATTTCCTGGATGACCTGCACCCGCTGGCCGTGGCCGAACGCGATCTGCGCTATGTCGAGGCGCGGCTGAACACCGCGATCCTTGTGCCTCCGCCCGAGGGACCATGCGATCAGGTGCTCTTTGGCGCAACCGTTGCGGTGGCCGATGAAGACGGGCGCGAGACCTCCTATACTATCGTCGGCGAGGATGAATCCGATCCCGAGCGGCACCTGATCGCGGGGTTTTCTCCGCTGGCGCGCGCCCTGATCGAGGCGCATGTCGGGGATATTGTCGAATGGCCCAAACCCAGCGGTCTGGTCGAGCTTGAGGTGCTGCGCGTCACCTATCGCGATTAGCCTCGCCCAAACGGCAGGACCGAGATCGCAACACCGCCCAGCACCAAAACCGTCGCCATCACGAATTGCAGGTCAAGCGCCTCGGCGAGAAAGATCATGCCGCCCGCCATGGCAATCACCGGCACGGTTAGCTGTGCCACCGCCGCCACGCTTGCGCCAATCCGTGGCACGATCGAATACCACATCGCATAGCCGACCCCCGAGGTCAGCGCGCCCGAGGCAATCGCCAGCAAAATCCCGTCGTGGCCGATCTCTGCGCCGCCCGGCCCGGCGGGCCAGACCAGGGTAATCAGCACCCCGGCCGGGGCGGCCAGAATGAAATTCGCCGCCGTCGCCTGAAGCGCGTCGCGGTTGAGCCGCCCTGCCAGCGAATAGATGCCCCAGCCAACCCCAGCCAGTGCCATCAAGAGCGCATGCAGCGGGCTTATCACCGGGCCGACACCGGGCCAGAGCAGCCAGGCCAAGCCGCCAAAGGCCATGATCGCCCCGATCCAACGGCGCGGTGGCATCGCCTCGCGCGCCCAAAGCCCGCCGACGAACATGGTGATCTGAACCACGCCAAACAGGATCAGCGCGCCAAGCCCGGCATCCAGCGCAGTATAAGCCCCTGAAAAGCCGTAGATATAGACCAGAAGCGACAGCACCCCGGCGATCCGCCCCGGACCGCGCATTTCAATCCTGCCGCGCAGCACAAGGCAAAGCCCCGCCAGCATCACCGCGCCTGCCACAAGGCGGATCGCGCCGAAACTTGCGGCGTCGATGCTGCCCCCGGCAAGCGCCAGACGGTTCAGCACCGAATTGGCGGCAAAGGCGATCATGGTGGCAGTGGTCAGCAAGAACAGCGGCATCAAAGACTCTCGAAGGCTTTGGGATAGATCAGGGTCCGTTCTGGCACATCCGTTGCCGGACCTGCCAGCAACGTATTCGTGATCAGATAGGGCGAGCCTAGCCTGACGGCGCGCTCAAGGCTGAACCCGGCGCGTTGGTAAAATTCAGGCTGGCCCAGAACGACCACATAACACCCGCTCAGGCGCGCCCATTCCGACAGAAGGCCGATCATCCGGCGGCCATGGCCCTTGCCTTGCCAGTCGGGATCAATCGCCACCGGGGCAAGGCAGAACCAGTGTTTGGGGCTGCGCATCTTCGAGATGGCATAATAGCCAACGATGCCATCGCCCGAAGGCAGCACGGTTTCACCTGCGATATCGCCTGCCCGGCGCAGCCTGTCGACAAGCCGCGCCTCGGCCTGCCCGCCAAAGGCGCGCTGCAACAAGGCGGCCACCTCCGGTTCTTCGCCACGCCGCATCTCGCGGCTGAATTGCGGGCCGCGCATCATGCTGCTAGTCACAGCTATTGGCGCTCAGCACCTCGGTCGGCGCGCTGTCTTGCGGATACCATTCCAGCCCCATCTTCCAACCCATCGGTGTCTTTTGGCTGTTCTTGTGGCGGGTCAGGGTGACAAAGCCGTATTGCGTAACGGTCGTGACATCCGCCTTGATCGTTTTGCCCGATGACGAGGGCAAGATTGCCGTGCGCCCCGTATAATCGGTGCCGCATTTCAGGGTTTTGAGGTACGGCCCCGAGCCACCGTCGATGCCGGGCATATAGGACCGGTCCCAGCGGGTGCCGCCATGGCCTGCAATCACCACATCCATCAGAACATCGCTTTGATCCTCAAAGATTTGCAGATGCTGAAACAGGTGCTGGTGTCCGGCCAGTACCGCGTTGGGCCAGCAGGACGTGTCAGCGCAGCCCTTCGACAGCGCGTCGGCCACCGCATGCCTGATCGAACGATCGCCAATGTCATGTGTGCCACCGCTGTAATACTCTTCTTTCACCGGGGGGTAATGGGTCAGCCATAGCTTGTTACGCCCGGCGCCTGACGGGTTGGCAACATAGTGCTGGCCTTGCCGGGTTGGGCCAAAGGCGCCATGGGCCTGCGCCAGTCCGGGCTGCGAGGAGTCGATCACATAGATGGTATACGCGTCCACGCTCTGATCATTGCGCGGCGCGATGCTGAACGACCACGGCGCGCTCCAGGGGCCCACACCGCCCGTCGGGCAAGTGGCCTGATCGCCCGGGCCGAACAGCTCGTACCAGCCCTCGCCCGACCATTGCGCATCGCAGCGTTCGTGATTGCCGCGCACAAAGACGAATGGTGACACCAGCAGCATCGGCTGTGCGGGCACCAGAAATTCCTGCAACCAGTATTCAAACCGATTGGGCGCGCCGAACCAGTAATCGGCATCCTCATAGAAATAATGATGATCGCCGCCATGCATTATGAAATCGGGCCGTTTCCCGGCCACGCGGCCCGCCAGATCGCCAAATCCGTAAATCACCCCGGGATGATCCGGATAGGTGCTTGGGTCCTTGCTCAGGCAATCCTGCCAGTAGCGACTGAATTTCTTGTGCTTCGGGGTCTCGTACTTTCCGCGACAGCCGGTGTCGGACATGAAAACCGCGCTCAGCGTCTTGCCCGCGTCGGTGCGCGCACCCAGTTGCGCAGGCCCTGCCAGTTGCGCCCTGGCCTTCGCAGCGCTGCCCGGCGTGCCCTGATAAAGTTCGGCAATCTTGCCATTGCGGTTGATTTTGACGGTCTGTGCGCTCTGGTCCAGCGCGATCTGGCACACCGCAACCTTGTAGGCATCGCCCCTTATAAAGCCACTCTTGCCATCCGCGTCGCGGGTGTGCCCGCTCAGCGTGGCGCGGGCCTTGACCGTGGTCCCGCTTTGGGCGCCAGCCACCTGATATGTCGCACAGGCCGCATCGGCATCGCCCGAGGGCAACGTCACCACATAACGCAGCTCAACGCCCGGCACGCGCGCGCCGACCACCCGGCCCGGCAATTGGTCGGGCATGATCTGCGTCCAGGCCGCCAAAAGCTCAATTTGCGTAATGTCGGGGTTGTTCACCCGCGCGGGCGGCACCAGCACATCGGCGGCGCCAACAGGCATCCCTGCAAGGCCCATCGCACAGGCCGAAATGGCACTTTTTACCATGGTTGGCAGGTTCATCTGAAATCTCCTTTGATAAAAATACGCTCTGCATCTGTCGCGCGTCCCGACGCAAAGTCAAAGCCTATGCCCGATCATGAAAAAAGGGGCCGCCCGAAGGCGACCCCAATACGTTAGCACAGATGTGGCGCAGATTACATCATGCCGCCCATGCCGCCCATGTCGGGCATGCCGCCACCGGCACCAGCGCCTTCTTTGGCGGGCTGGTCGGCAACCATCGCTTCGGTGGTGATCAGCAGGCCCGCGATCGAGGCTGCGTCTTCCAGAGCGGTGCGCACAACTTTGGCCGGGTCGATCACACCGAATTTGAACATGTCGCCATATTCATCGGTCTGCGCGTTATAGCCAAACTTGAGGTCTTCGCTCTCGCGGATTTTGCCCGCGACAACCGAACCGTCAACACCAGCGTTCTCGGCGATCTGACGCAGCGGCGCTTCGAGCGCCTTGCGAACGATCATGATACCGGCGTTCTGGTCGCTGTTGGCGCCTTGCAGGTCCAGGAGGGTCTTGGCCCCCTGAACGAGGGCAACACCGCCGCCCACAACGATACCTTCTTGCACGGCCGCACGTGTGGCGTTCAGCGCGTCATCGACGCGGTCTTTACGCTCTTTCACCTCGGTTTCGGTCATGCCGCCGACGCGGATAACAGCAACACCACCGGCCAGTTTGGCCACGCGCTCTTGCAGTTTTTCACGGTCGTAATCGCTTGTGGTGTCTTCGATCTGCTGACGGATCTGAGTGACCCGCGCTTCGATCTCTGCCTTGTCACCGTGACCGTCGACGATGGTGGTTTCGTCTTTGGTGATGTTCACGGTCTTGGCCGAGCCGAGCATATCCATGGTGACAGATTCAAGCTTCATGCCAAGGTCTTCGCTGATCACCTGACCGCCGGTCAGAATGGCGATATCCTGAAGCATCGCCTTGCGACGATCGCCAAAGCCGGGGGCCTTGACCGCAGCGATTTTCAGACCGCCACGCAGCTTGTTGACCACGAGCGTCGCCAGGGCTTCGCCTTCAACGTCTTCGGCAATGATCAAAAGCGGCTTCTGGCTCTGGATCACTTGCTCAAGCAGCGGAACCATGGCTTGCAGCGACGACAGTTTCTTTTCGTGCAGCAGGATCATGCAGTCGTCAAGCTCGGCAATCATCTTGTCCGAGTTGGTGACGAAATAGGGGCTCAGATAGCCGCGGTCGAATTGCATCCCTTCGACAACATCGGTCTCTGTTTCCAGGCCTTTGTTTTCTTCGACGGTGATCACACCCTCGTTGCCGACTTTCTGCATCGCGTCTGCGATCTGACGACCGATTTCCGCTTCGCCGTTGGCAGAGATGGTGCCGACCTGGGCAACTTCCGCGCTGTCATTGACGGGGCGCGAGGCGGCCCGGATGGCAGCGACCACTTTGTTGGTGGCCAGGTCGATACCGCGCTTGAGGTCCATCGGGTTCATGCCGGCGGCAACCGATTTCATGCCTTCCTTGACGATGGCCTGGGCCAGAACGGTGGCGGTGGTGGTGCCGTCGCCTGCTTCGTCATTGGTGCGGCTGGCGACTTCTTTCACCATCTGCGCGCCCATGTTTTCGAACTTGTCTTCCAGTTCGATTTCCTTGGCAACCGNTACACCNTCTTTGGTGATGCGCGGTGCGCCAAAGGATTTGTCGATCACAACGTTGCGACCCTTTGGGCCCAGTGTGACTTTTACTGCATCCGCGAGGATGTTTACGCCAGCCAGCATGTGATTGCGGGCATCGGTACTAAATTTGACGTCCTTAGCAGCCATTGTGCTTGCTCCTTGTCGTCTGAATTAAAATTAGCAAAGTGACTTAGGCAATAATGCCCATAATGTCGCTTTCCTTCATGATCAGCAGCTCTTCACCTTCAAGGGTGATTTCAGTGCCGGACCATTTGCCGAAGAGGATTTTGTCGCCAGCTTTGACGTCCATCGCAANGCGATCGCCGTCGTCGTCACGGGCGCCTGCGCCAACAGCGATAACTTCGCCNTCNGCAGGTTTTTCTTTTGCGCTGTCAGGAATAATCAGTCCACCAGCAGTTTTCTCGTCGCTTTCAGTGCGACGAACCACAACACGGTCGTGCAACGGTGTGAATGCCATCTCGGAACGCTCCTTGGTTCG
>JGI24723J26617_10000456_pt1 | contig 40555 bp, 35 predicted proteins | sample Cruoilmetagenom6_FD_26617 | JGI IMG/M metagenome (IMG submission 26617) | reverse complement strand
CGACGGCTTCGGGCGGCGGCAGCCAGATCGGCTCCATCTGCATGCCAGTGGGGGGCGCGAAGTTGAGCGATCCCTTGGCGGTCATGGCAATGCGCCCAGCATCGACATGCACTTCGCCGCCCGGTGCGATGGGCTGGCCATCAATGGCGACCACGTTCGCGCCATCCTTGCGGGTAAGCTCGTCATTGCTGTCGACGCGGATCAGGGTCGAGCGCCAGGCGCCCACGGTGATGCTGTCGTTCTTGGCAAAGCCATCGCCGGGCTCGACTTCGAGCGGCTCGACCTCTTCGCCCACCTTGAACACGCGGGCATGGACGGTCGCATCATCGCGGCTGCCGTCTGCGGCCTCGACCGTGTAGGTGAATTCGCTGTCACCGACAAAGGGGCCGGGGGCGTGGATCGGCACCCATTTTGAGCCGGTGAATGCCCCCCACAGCAGAAAGATTGTGACTACCGATATGACGCTGGCCCAGCGATCGGGCCGCACCGCGCTTTCGTCGCCGAAGGTCACGGTCTTGAGCGAGGTGAAATCGGCGCGGCTGTGCATGAGTGATTTCACGCCCTTGCGGACGATGAAGAAGGAAAGCACGAAAACGGCGATATAGATGACGAGGATAATCATGCGCCTGCCTCCTCGGTCCGGCCCATGATCTCTTCTTCCATGTCCCAGATCATCGACAGAATTTCCTCTCGCTTCTGGTTGAATTCGGGATGTTTCTTGACCTCTCGCAGGTCCTGACCGACGCCCATATCGGCAAAGGGCAGCTGGTATTCCTTGTGGATGCGGCCGGGGCGTGGCGCCATGACCAGCAGTCGCTCGCCCAGCAGCAGCGCCTCTTCGACCGAGTGGGTGATGAGGATGATCGTCTTGCCGGTTTCCTTCCAGAGCTTGAGCACGAGACCCTGCATCTTTTCGCGGGTCAGCGCATCGAGCGCGCCCAGCGGTTCATCCATCAGGATCACGTCCGGGTCATTAGCCAGACAGCGCGCCAGCGCGACGCGTTGCTGCATGCCACCGGATAGCTCGTAGACGGATTTTTCCTTGAAATCGCGCAGGCCTACGACCTCCAGCAGGTGATCGACATTGGCGGCGTATTCCGCGCGGCGCTGGCCCTTCATGCGCGGGCCGAAACTGACATTGTCGCGGACGCTCATCCATTCGAAGAGTGCGCCTTGCTGAAACACCATGCCGCGTTCCGCGTCGGGGCCATGCACGGTCTTGCCGTTCAGCACGATCTTGCCCTCGGTCGGCGCCAGAAAGCCCGCGACGATGTTCAGGAGTGTGGTTTTGCCGCAGCCAGATGGCCCCAGTACGCTCAACAATTCACCGCTGTTGAGCTCCAGCGATACGTCTTGCAATGCCTGCACATGACCGCCATCCGGCAGATCAAAGCGCATCGACAGGTGTTCGATGTTCAATGTGGACATTCCCCGCCCCCTTATTGTTCTTTTTTGTCATCAAGGGAAAAACGGGCCCGAGGCATGTGCCCCGGACCCGTGATTGCAAACCGCGCAGCTTACATGCCTGCGGCTTCGAGGGGGCCGACGTTGATCGCGTCATCATAGGTATCCAGCGCCGCGTCGATGCTGCCTGCCTCGACGAACACATCGGCCACGCCCTTCATGAACTCCTGCGCGCCGCCGCCGAGCCATTTCGCACCCAGTTGTTCCTCGCGGGAGGGGAACACGAAAGTGTCGATCGTCGACTTGGTCGCGTCGAGGTCCATGCCCGCGTCCTTGGCGATCACGGGCAGCATTTCATCGGTGTGCTGACCGCTGTTCCACATGTCATTCGCCTTGGCGGTCACGCCGAGGAAGGTCGCGAGTTGCTCGGCGTTCTCTGCCGCGTAGGCTGCGGGCACCGAGGTCACGTCAAAGACGAGGATGCCCAGTTCTTCCTTCTCGGCACCGGTCAGCAGCACGTTGCCATGCTCCAGCGCGCGGCGCAGGCTACCGCCCCAGCCACAGAACATGTCCACGGCCCCCTGCGCGAGGGCGGCGGAGCCTTCGGGCGGGTTCATGTTGACGACTTCCATGCTGCCGACATCAATGCCGAAGTGGCTCATCTGCTTGAGGAAGTTGTAATGGGCTGCGGTTCCGAGCGGCACGGCGACCTTCTTGCCGGCAAGCTCGTCCGCGCTGTCCTTGTCGATTTCCAGGGCTTCGGCGACGACGCAGTTGTCATTGTCCGAATAGCTGACCGCCACATCGACGATCTGCAGGTCCTGACCGCTGGAGGTGGCGACCACGAAGGGGGGCACGCCCTGGCTGATCGAAATCTGCACATCGCCCGAAGCCATCGCTGCCGACATCTCGGTGCCGGCCCCGAAGGCGCGCCAGTTGACCGTGGTGCCAAGCGCCTCGTCATACATGCCCGTGGCCTTGGCGTACTGGAAGGGCATCGGCCATTCCAGGAAGTAGCCCACGGTGATGTCTGCGCTTGCCGCGTTGGCCCCCGCAAGTACGGCGGCCCCGGCGACGGCGGACATGATTTTTGTTTTCAATTTCATCAAGAATTCTCCCGTTGGTTGGTTGCTTGGACAAGCAGTGAGGTTCCGTCTGATGCGGTGATTCCCCACAGGTTGCCGCCGGAGAGCGTATCCCGGCGATAACTTAGGGACCCATCGGAACGGAAAACACGATTCCGATCAATGGTTTTATGCCATGGGAGCGGTTCTTTTCGGCTATTCGAAAAGGTAATTCGGAACAAATTGACAAAATTTATGAGACTTTCAGTGCCATTTTGGCGATTTTTCGGATTTCGGATGCGTGTTTTGGACCTAAGTTTGATTCTATCTGGCCCTATCGCTCAGGGCTGCTCAAAGGTGGTATAGGCGTAGTGAAACAACACTGCCCCCCGCGTGCGCGCCGGATTGCTGCTGCGGGGCTGAACCTGATGGAGGAACGACATGGACGGCAAGTTTCTGGACAATGACATTGAAAAGGTCGTCGAAGCCGACCGCGCGCATGTCTGGCATCATCTGATCCAGCACGCGCCCTGGACCGGCGCCGACCCCAAGGCCGATCCGCGTATCATCGTCGAAGGCAAGGGCATGCGGGTCTGGGACCAGAAGGGCAAGGAGCATCTTGATGCGGTGTCCGGCGGGGTCTGGACCGTCAACGTGGGCTACGGTCGCGAGCGGATTGCAAACGCAGTGCGCGATCAGCTGATCAAATTGCCGTATTTTGCCGGCTCCACAGGGTCGATTCCGGGCGCGATGTTCTCGGAGAAGCTGATCTCGAAGATGCCGGGGATGAGCCGGGTCTATTTCACCAACTCCGGGTCAGAGGCGAACGAGAAAGCCTTCAAGATGGTGCGCCAGATCGCGCACAAGCGCTATGGCGGCAAGAAATACAAGATCCTCTATCGCGACCGCGACTATCACGGCTCAACGATTGCCGCGATGTCGGCGGGCGGGCAGGACGAGCGCAACGCGCAATATGGTCCCTTCGTGCCCGGCTTCGTGCGGGTGCCGCATTGCATGGAATACCGTGCGCAGTGGGATCTGAGCGGTGAGGATTACGGCGTGGCCGCGGCCAACGCGATCGAAGAGGTGATTCTGGCCGAGGGCGCCGACACCGTAGGCGCGCTCTGCCTTGAGCCGGTGACGGCAGGCGGCGGCGTGATCACCCCGCCCGAAGGCTACTGGCCGCGCGTGCAGGAAATCTGCGCCAAGTACGACATCCTGCTGCATATCGACGAAGTCGTCTGCGGCGTGGGCCGTACCGGCACCGAATGGTTCGGCTATCAGCATTACGGCGTGAAGCCCGACTTCGTGACCATGGCCAAGGGCGTTGCCTCGGGCTATGCGGCGATCGCGTGCTGTGTGACCAACGAGAAGGTGTTCGAGCTGTTCCGCGACGACAGCACCGATCCGATGAACTATTTCCGCGATATTTCCACCTTTGGCGGCTGCACGGCGGGGCCTGCGGCGGCACTGGAGAACATCGCCATCATCGAGGAAGAGGGCCTGTTGGAGAACACCACGAAGATGGGTGATTACATGCTCGATCAGCTGCATGCGCTGGCCGACCGGCACAAGGTGATCGGCGATGTGCGCGGCAAGGGTCTGTTCCTGGGGGCCGAGCTGGTCGCGGATCGCGCCAGCAAGGAACCTGCGCCAGAAAAGATGGTCGCGGCCGTGGTTGCGGACTGCATGGCGCAGGGCGTGGTGATCGGCATGACCAACCGCTCGATCCCCGGGCTGAACAACACGCTGTGCTATTCGCCAGCGCTGATCGCGACCAAGGACGATATCGACGAGATCGTGACCGCGACAGACAAGGCGCTGACCAAGGTGTTCGGCTAAGACGTGGCGCACCCGCCTTGTGCCTGCACGGCGCGAGCCGGGTGACGCTCCGGACTGGAACAGCAAAAGGCCCCGCGGTCCACGCGGGGCCTTTTCAGTAAATGATGCCGTGCATGGTGCTGAGCCCTTATGCGGTAACACCATGCCGACCAGCCGGCTCCTGAAAGAAACTTCGGGGACTGGAATTAAAGATCGGCTAGATGAACCCTCTTGCCGTTCGCCGTAAATGCGAAACTTTCCCGCAAACAGCAAAGCGATGCGTCGGTCTGCATGGAGGCGTGTCCTTGCCTGCAACGCAAATGGCTTCATCGGCGGCAACTCAGGTTCGTTTCCGAGATGCCTCCAAATCCGCCCTCTGGGGGGCGGTATCTCTGATCGTCACATGTAATCGAGCCGCCGTTAGTGACGGCGTTAATAGCTCGGACCCTTGTTGACGAGCGAAGGGCGCATTCACTGCCAACGGCGAGAATTACGTTCTCGCATGTCGACTATTTCAGCGACCTGTTGGGAGCGAAGCATCAAACGGCGCTGCACACGTCACCTGTATAGCCACTGATCTTCAGCGGAAATCACATCGAAGCAAGTTTCGGATGCGGTGCGGAATTCCGTGATACCCCGCCGCGTTAACGGTTGCTTGGCGGCGAAGGGCCGTTTGAGTTTTCAAACCCACCCGATTTTGACAAGAGGACCAAGTCCCGACTAAGCTCAAGGGTAATTTCAGGATGGCTTGTATTCGGTAGTTTTTCTTTTTTGGCGCCCAACGTGTTTCTCGCAGCCGCGGCTCAAGACAATCCATCGATTGGTAGCCATCGAGGTGCGTTAGATGCCAAACCGCTCAGACACGCTTATCCATTTGGTTTACGATGCCTCGCTCGATAACTCGATTTGGCCGGAATTAATTCTAAGGCTTTCCGAGCAGCTGGAAAACGCTTACGAAACCCTCCCCACGTCCAGCGAACAATCCTCCATCGAGGATATAGCGACGCATTTCAAGCGTGCCTTCAGCATTTCCGAACGCATCGTTGATCTGCAGGAACGTGAGGGGCAGCTCAGCGCGGTTCTCGACACATTTTCATTTGGGATTGCCTTGATTGGCGAAGGTGGCGAGACGATTATCAAAAATAGTGCGACAATGATGAAGCCCGAGATTGCACGAATTTTTGACAAGGCCACCGCACCTTTGTTGCGCTGCCCCCTCACCGAAGTCGAACGCTCGCTCAAACAATGGGTCAACCAGGTAAACCTTGTTGATGAGCCTAACGCATTGGCTTTGCCGAGCGAGACGACCACCGACTTGCTTTTGTTGCCACGGCTGGTTGCTGTGCGCATGGGCTTCCCGCCCATCGCTGCAGCTGTTTTGCTGGTGGCCGATGCAAGTGAAAGCGATGGTTTGCGGGCCTTTGCCGCTGAACACGGCTTGACCAAACGCGAGGCCGACCTGTTATTCGCGATCGCGCGAGAAGGCGACCTCAAGAAGGCTGCCGCCCAGATTGAATTGTCTTACGAAAGCGGACGGACCTACCTCAAACGGATCTACGAAAAATCCGGCGTCCGTTCGCAAGTCGACTTAATCCAGAAGTTGTATTCAGGACCGATGAATATCCTGCGCAAACGCGGCGCTTCGCAGGAAGAAGTGCACAGGGTGCGCAGACTGATACGCCTGCAAGATGGCCGAAATCTGGAATATTTTACACTCGGTCCTGAATCCGGCTGGCCGGTAGTGCATTTTGATGCATTGGCTGGGATCACGATCGATGCTGTCGGCAATCCTGTCGGCGTGCTGGCCCATCTTGAAAGATACAATATCCGTCTGATTACCCCGTGCCGGCCCGGCGGGTTTCGGTCCACGTCAAAGCCCATGACCAGTTTGCGCGATTTCAGCGGCGACGTTGAAGAATTGCTGGACTATCTTGGGGTGGATCGGTTTTCGGTCTTTGGTGTGTCATTTGGTGGGGCCACTGCGATGGCCGTTACACATGATTTGCAGGATCGCATAGATCGCGTTGTTTTGTCCGCGGCACCTTATCCTGAGTATCTTCCGCCCAACTGGCGCGATTTGGACCAGTTTTACCAGATGTTCGGCGTTCTGGGCCGCAAATGGCCGGGAATGTTTCGCAAAATGTTACCCTTTATGATCCGTTCGATAATGCAAAATGTGGATCGCTACTTTGATCGCTACCTGAGCAAGACCAAAAGCGCGCATGACATCGTCGCCCTCTCAAATCCGTTCATCCGGATACGCATGGCCGAAATGCTCTCTGAGCGGACAGCCGCAGGCATGTCGGGCATGGTCGAGGAAAATGTGCTGAACGCCCAGGTTTGGGATTTCGACGCTGCAGATATATCCGTGCCTGTGGAAATCTATCACGGTGCGCTCGATAACGTGACGCCTTTGGCCGGCGCCGCGCTGCTGGTGGAGCGATTGCCCAATGGAACGCTGACAGCCTTGCCAGAGCATGGCCACTACCATCACCTCACTGGATGGCCTTGGCTTCTGGCACGGGCTGGGGGACGTGCTGTTGAGGTTGGGGCAGACAGTTATTCAATCCCCGAAAGGTAACCAATGTCCCCAAATGGGGATATTGCTCGGCGAGGGCGTCGCTAATGTCATTGGTGAATGAAACCGTGAATAGGGCATGAAATCACGAGCCGACTTTCCCTGACCTTGAAGCCTCGCGTTTCCGACATCTGTTTCTGCTGAGTGGCCTTGGCGACCAATTTCTTTGGCCCCTGCTCCCCGTCGCCCGTTCCGATGCCTGACCGGGCACTATTTCGGAACTTTGAGACATACGAATTCCAGTCTTGGTCGGCGGCTGAATATCCTTGTTCGCCCTATTTCATTGCATCGAAACACTAGAGGGTCATGTACCATGAAACCAATCACCATTTCCTCTGTGCTTGCCACGCTTTTGTTGGCGACTGCGGTACAGGCCACCCCCATATCGGCGTTTAGCGAATTAGAAGTGAGCCACAGTTTCGTCATCAACAACGGCAGTTCACCGGAAGGGATTGACATAAGTTTTGGGCCTAACGCCCTCATCATTGACAACGATGCGACCACCTTCGTTGATCATCCTAGTGCCAACGCCGTTGATGATAGCGAAGTGGTCATCGGGAATCAGTTCTCGGATCCACCGCTCGCGGCCGAAAGATCATGGTTGAGCACGACCATCCTGCCAAACGGGACCGAGGGGGCTCTCGCCCACTATCACACTACGATTCTCACAGAAGATGACCCCGATGATGATAATTCTGACATAACCCGCCGCTCTGTCCATCAAGTGGGTGAGGCCAATGCTGTTATAACCTCCGACCCCATCGCGGCATCCGCCGCTTCTTTTGAACGCAGTGCGCGCAGTTATCTTTTTACGAATACGACCAATGATCTAATCTCGTTCAATATCGCTGGCCAGTTTGATGCATCTTTGGGCGCGCAATACACCGGCATTGACGGGTTTGCGCGCGCCTCTGCCGGGATCGAATTGCTCTTTTCCCCCAGCAACGGTGCCGAGGTTTCGTACTTCCCCATATCCCCCTATTTGACGACGATAGAAGACACCGCCCCCGGCGCCGTCGCTGCGGAGCAACTGTTAATTGACACAGGCGGGTTGACCTTCAGTGCCAGCACCTCTGCCATAGGCGACGGGGGCACGACGACCGCCCTTCTTGACGCCGAGATCCGCTACATCTTCGGGCTTAGCCTCGCCCCCGGCGCTACAGTTGTAATGGACGCAGGTTTTAGCCAAGCCAACGCGGTCGACTATACACCGCGCGCGCCGATGACCCCCGTTCCAGTTCCGGCAACCCTGCCATTGTTGCTCAGCGGCTTGGTCGGTTTCGCGGCTCTGCGACGCAGATATGGCGCGGGATAACGGATCATATCTTCGACCCCGACCATTCTGTGAGGCGGACATTGGCGCAGTGATCGTGAACAGCGGCAATGTCCGAACTTCTGCCCCCTCAACCGTTGCAAATGCCAGGCGTTGCGAGAACGACCGCTGCGGATGCGCTGCGATGCATCCTCCTGGGCGGCGATGTGAGCTTGCTCCGGACCATTTATGCCGTTCATATGCTTGATCGGTGCCGCAGCGAAAGTTCCTCAGAGAGGGTGTCGGCGTGGCCGCGCTGCTTCAAGTGAGCTTAGTGACTGCCATGCGGACGGAGTTGCGCCATTCGGAGATTGATAGAGTATCAAGAAGCGGCAGAGGGACTACTGACATGCCTAAAGGTTACTTGATCGCTCACATTCGCGCCCCCGACTTTGAAAAAATGCAAGTGTTTGGAGTATTGGCTCGCCCCACGGTTTCTAAGTGCGGCGGCACAATACTTGTAACCAGTTTAAACCCAACGATAAAAGAGGGTCCGAAAAGCGGGATTGCCGTTGCTCTAGAGTTTGAGAATATGGATGCCGCTGAGTGTTTTTATCACTTCGAAGACTATAAAGCGGCCAAAGCCATTCGGCTACTGGCTGCGGGAACCGATCTGATCCTTGCAGAAGGGATGTAGATAAGTCTGCTAGAATCCCGAAACTATGGGCTCGGATCGGGCATTGCGCTTCGAGCCACTGGAGCGCCCATCTGCCCCACGAAATACAAAGGCCCCGCAGTTGATGCGGGGCCTTTTTCATTTCGAACACTCTCGGGTGAGAGGGATTACAGCGTTTCCTTGTCCCACTTGGAGGGGTCCCATTCGGCCAGGACCTTGGAATTGTCGTCGTCGTCGTATTCGTGAAGCACCTTTTCCGTCACGCCCGGAACGCGCGCGAACTGCTCGGCCAGCTTCTTGGGGTACCAGCCGGCGACGATCTGGCCGGGAAAGAGCTGCGCCATGATCTCGGATGTGCTCTTGGCGCATTGGGCGGCAGGCACCGCGCCGTAATTCTGCACCAGTGCGATCGCGCGCTGGGCAACCTCCGGGCTGACATCAAGCGTCTGGATGCGCACGTGGTAGGTCTTGCGCGCGTGATAGCGGGTATAGACGTCCACGACCGGGGGCGTGATGCCGTAGAGCACATCGTTGCGCTCGGGGATTGTCTCGTGCTTGAAGGATCCGGCGGGGTCAAAGATCACCCGCTGGTTGCCGTTGATCATCAGCGACGTATGCGCGCCGTTGCCGGTGCGGTTGTTGACCATCGTGAACAGGGTCAGCCGCGTCGGGCCATCGTAGCTGTAGGCGGCGCGCGACACTTCCTCGTCGGTGGCCCAGACCCTCTCGGCGGCACAGCCGCTGAGGGCGAACATGGCGCAAAGCGCGATTAACCAGAAACGCATGGGGGGTCTCTCCTGTCAGGTCAGCGGCGCCTTAGGCGCGGAATTGGCAGCAGAGCCGGTTCAGCTGTTGACGAGCGCCATGAAGATCAGCGCGGCGATCGAAAACAGGGCGACGCGTGTCGACCAATTGATGAAACCGTTAAATGTTTTTTCCTGTACGTCGATATTCATTTCGCCGTGTTTATGTTCTGCCATGTGATTTCATGCCCTTTTCGTCTCGGATTCAACGGGTGCTTAGCGGATTTGCGCGAGGCTGTCACGCCCAAAGCCGGTGGTGCGTGCCGGTGTCACGTCTTGCTCAGATCAGCCGCCAGGCGAAACCCGATGCGCGTGGGCTCTGCCGCGGGCTCGGGCTTGGTTACGGCGCGCAACAGCACGTTCAACTGGCTGACATGCTGTACCAGCTGGGTTTTGCCGCCCGCCGGGTCGCTGCCGTAGAAAGTGACGATATCGGGGTCGAAATACCCCATCCCCTCGATCCGCAGGATGCCGGCGTCGCCGCCGGTAAAGCCCATGGCGATCTCGTGTTCGTTATCGAGGGTCTTCTCGAAGTTCTGGATATAGAGAATCAGCCGCTCGTAGGCCCATTGTGCCGGGCTTTTCTCTTCCACCGATTTCTGGCTCATCGCCGCGGGAGCGTTCATCGCGGCATTGGGTTTGTCGGGGTCGGTATGCACTTCGTGGCAGCGCGGCAGGGCTGCCCCTTCTGCGACTTCAGCCGACGTCATGATTAGATTGTCCAATGTTCACCCTCCACTTTGCCACAGCCACGCCCCGTCTGCTCGGCGCGTGCGGCTGATGCGACCAGCCTGATGCAGGTGATTGAGATGTGCAACGGCTTCGACAAGGGCAAACCCATAGGTTCCTTCATCAATTTTCCGTTTGAAGAGTGGCGCGAAGCATTCGGCGGCGGTGTGCGGGGTTTGCAGATGCGTTTCCAGCCGGGCTAGCGCGCCGGTGTGATTTTCGGCCAACTGGCGCATTCGTATCGGTAGCCCGGTAAAGGGCAGCTTGTGACCGCTGAGCACAAGGTGGCGCGGCGTGGCGAGTGCGGCGAGCCGCGTGCATGCCTCCAGCCAATCTCCCACGGGATCGGCATCGGGTTCGGTCGGATAGACGCCCAGATTGGGGCTGATGGACGAGATGATCTGATCGCCCGCGATGACCAGATCGCCCTCGCGGCTCCACAGGGTCAGGTGTTCGGGCGCATGGCCATTGCCGATATGCACGTCCCAGTCGCGCCCGCCCGCGTGGAGCGTGTCGCCCTGCCGGAGCCGTGTGTACCCCACCGGCAGCGGGGCGCAGGTGTCGGCAAAGTTGAACGGGCGCGCGGCCTCGCGTGCGGCGAGTATCTCGGGATCCATGCCGGCGCTGCGCCAGAAGTCCAGCGCCTGCTGTGACGGGCGCTCTTCGACGTCGAGGATCAGCATCCGCGCCATCAGCCACGCGGTGCGGCTGGTCACCAGTTCCGCCCCGAAACGCTCCATCAGCCAACCGGCCATGCCGACGTGATCGGGGTGGTGATGCGTCAGGATGACCCGGCCCACGGGCCGCCCCTGCAACGGGCCCGCAAGCAGGGTTTCCCACAGGGCGACCGAGCGGCGCGTGTGAAAGCCGGTATCGACGATGCTCCAGCTGTCGCCGTCATCGAGCGCGTAGACGTTGACGTGATCCAGCGCCATCGGGAGGGGCAGGCGCATCCACAGGATGCCGGGCGCTACCTGCAGCGCCTCGCCCTCGGCGGGCGCATCGGGCCAGGGATAGTGCAAGCCGATGGGGGCTACATGCGTCACTGGCTCAGCTCATCGGCGCTGAGGGTGTAGAGATCTGCGGCCCCGGTGCGGGCATGGGCAAACAGACCGATATGCTCGGGCAACATGCGGGTGATGTAGAAACGCGCCAGTTTGGTGTGGGCGCCGTTTCCGCCTTCTGCCAGCGCGGCGGTCAGGTGGAAATGCCCGCCCAGAACCCGCGCGAAGCCACGCAGGAAAGGCTCGGCGCCGGCGAAACGGTCGTTCAGGTCGTCCTGCGCCACCAGCCATTGAACCGTTTCGCGCAAGGTGCGGGCCGCGTCGGCCACTGGTGCGGCCAGATCGGGCAGGGCGCTCTGTGCGGCCTTGGCGGTGGTGTCGATCTCGTCCAGCAGGGCAAAGGCGGCGGCACCGCCATCCATCATCTTGCGGGCGACCAGATCCATCGCCTGAATGCCGTTGGTGCCCTCGTAGATCGCGGTCACGCGCACGTCGCGGTAGTATTGCGCGGCGCCGGTTTCCTCGATGAAGCCCATGCCGCCATGGACCTGCACTCCCATTTCAGCCACGGCGACGCCGGTCGCGGTGCCGAACGCCTTGGCGATGGGGGTCAGCAACGCCGCCCGCGCGCCCCATGCGGGGTCTTGCCCGGCGGTTTGCATGTCGATGGCTACGGCGCAGCTGAGCGCGATGGCGCGGGCGGCGAAGATGTCGGCCTTCATCGTGAGCAGCATCCGCCGGACATCGGCATGGTCAAGGATCGTGCCGGTGCCGTCCGCGACCGGGCTGCGGCCCTGTTTGCGTTCCAGAGCATAAGCCAACGCGTGCTGATAGGCGCCCTCGGCCGCGCCGATGCCCTGACCGCCGACGCCCAGACGGGCGTTGTTCATCATGGTGAACATGGCGCGCATGCCGCCCTGCGGCTCGCCCACGAGCCAGCCGGTGGCACCGTCATACTGCATCACTGCCGTGGGACTGCCATGCAGGCCCATCTTGTGCTCGATGCTGACGACGTGCAGACTGTTGCGTGCGCCCAGCGTGCCATCGGCGTTCGGGATGATCTTGGGCACCAGAAACAGGCTGATCCCCTTGGTGCCGGGCGCGCTGTCGGGCAGGCGGGCCAGCACCAGATGGCAGACGTTTTCGGTAAAGTCGTTGTCGCCCCAGCTGATATAGATCTTCTGCCCGGTGATCGCATAGCTGCCGTCGCCATTCGGCTCGGCCCGGCTCCGCAGGGCGCCCACGTCGCTGCCGGCCTGGGGTTCGGTCAGGTTCATCGTGCCGGCCCATTCGCCGCTCACCAGCTTGGGCAGGTAGAGCGCCTTGATGGCGTCGCTGCCGTGGTGATCGAGCGCCTCGATCTGGCCCTGGGTCATCAGCGGGTTGAGTTGCAGTGACAGGCAGGCGGCGCTCATCATTTCGTTCACGGCCGTGGTGACCGTCATGGGCAGGCCCATGCCGCCATGTTCGGGGCTGGCGCTGATCGACACCCAGCCGCCTTCGGCGATGGCTTTGTAGCCCTCGGCGTAGCCGGGGCTGGTGCGCACGACGCCGTTTTCCAGATGCGCGGGGTGCAGATCACCGGCGCGTTGCAGCGGGGCAAGCACGTCTTCGCACATCCTCCCGGCTTCGGTCAGGATGGCGGCGGTCATGTCGGGGGTGGCTTCGGCAAAGCGGTCGGTTTCGGTCACTTTGGGCAGGCCGACGACATGCTCGAACAGGAACTGGTATTCCTCGACGGGGGCACGATAGGGCATCTGGCATCTCCTCAACGGCGCGCGGCGTGCTGCTTGGCAATGGCGCGGGCGCGCGGTAGTCACGATTTGATATGGATTTAGCGTATCGCGGCGGGATGCACCATCAAGCAGAACGCCGCGTCACAAGAAATGAAGGAACCCCCGCCTTGGCCGAGACCCATCAAGATACAAGGTTGCTGGCTGCGGATGCAGAAGGGATCGAGCAGGCCGCGCAGTTTTTGCGGCAGGGGGCGCTGGTCGCCTTCCCGACCGAGACGGTCTACGGCCTTGGGGCGGATGCCTGCAACGGCGAGGCGGTGGCGCGAATCTTTGCCGCCAAGGACCGGCCGCAGTTCAACCCGCTGATCGTGCATGTGGCCGATGCGGATGCGGCGCAGCGCTATGCGGAATGGAACGATCTGGCAGACCGGCTGGCGGCGGTGTTCTGGCCCGGCCCGCTGACCTTGGTATTGCCGTTGCGTGCGGGGGGCGGACTGAGCCCACTGGTCAGTGCTGGGCAACCCAGCGTGGCATTGCGCGCCCCCGATCACCCGGTGGGCGCGGCGCTGCTGGCGGCGTTCGGCGGGCCGATTGCCGCGCCTTCGGCCAACCCGTCGGGGCGGATCAGCCCGACCCGCGCGGCGCATGTGGTGGCGGGGCTGTCGGGCCGGATCGCGGGAATCATCGATGGGGGGGCCTGTCCGGTAGGGGTGGAATCAACCATTGTCGGTCTGGGCGATGTGCCCACGCTGTTGCGCCCCGGCGGGCTGCCTGCCGAGGCGATCGAGGCGGCGCTGGGCGTGTCGCTGGCGGCGCCTGTCGCCGGGGCGGCGCTGACATCGCCGGGGCAGTTGTCCTCGCATTACGCGCCGCGCGCCGGGATGCGGCTGAACGCGCGGGAGGCGCGGGCGGGGGAGGTCCTGCTGGGGTTCGGGCCGGAAGTGCGGGGCGATCAGACGCTGTCGGCCTCGGGCGATCTGACCGAGGCGGCGGCGCAGCTTTTTGACATGCTGCACGCGCTGGATGCGGGCGGTGCAGAGATCATCGCCGTGGCTCCGATCCCCGAAACCGGGCTGGGCCGCGCGATCAACGACCGGCTGAGGCGAGCGGCGGCGCCGCGCGGGGTGTGAGCGTCTGGTGATCGCGCGGCGGCCCCAAGGGGCCTTGATTCCGAGCGTGTCTTAGTAACTGCGCGGCATCTTCAGCACATGCTCGGCCAGGTAGGACAGGATCAGGTTGGTCGAGATGGGCGCGACCTGATAGAGGCGGGTTTCGCGGAATTTGCGCTCGATGTCGTATTCTTCGGCGAAGCCGAAGCCGCCATGGGTCTGCACCGCAGCTTCCGCGGCCTCCCAACTGGCCTCGGCGGCCAGCATCTTGGCCATGTTGGCCTCGGCGCCGGGGTTCTGGCCTTCTTCGTAGAGGCGCACGGCCTCGTGCACCATCAGTTCGGCGCCACGCATCCGCGCATAGGCCTGCGCGATGGGAAAGGAGATACCCTGGTTCTGGCCGATGGGCCGCCCGAATACCTCGCGTTCGGAAGCGTATGCGGATGATTTGTCGATCAGCCATTTGGCGTCACCAATACATTCCGAGGCGATCAGGATCCGCTCGGCGTTCATGCCCGACATGATATAGCCAAAACCCTTGCCTTCGGTGCCGATGAGGTTCTCGGCGGGCACTTCGACATTGTCGAAGAACACCTCGCAGGTGGCATGGTTCATCATCGTGCGGATGGGCGAGATGCGCAGGCCGTTCTTTTTTGCGGCGTTCATGTCGAGGATGAAGACCGACAGCCCGTCTGTCTTTTTCTTGCACTGATCCGCAGGCGTGGTGCGTGCAAGCAGGATCATCAGGTCGGAATATTCCGCCCGGCTGGTCCAGATTTTCTGGCCGTTGATGATATAGCGGTCGCCGTCCCGGCGCGCCGTGGTCTTGATCGCGGGCGTGTTGGTGCCGCTGCCCGGTTCGGTCACGCCAAACGCCTGTAGCCGCAGCGATCCGTCGGCAATGCTGGGCAGATATTGCTGTTTCTGCGCGTCATTGCCGTGCCGCAGCAGCGTGCCCATCGTGTACATCTGCGCATGGCAGGCCGCCGCGTTGCAGCCTGCGCGATGGATCTCTTCGAGGATCGCGGAGCCTGCCGACAGGGTCAGGCCGATGCCGCCGTATTCCTCGGGGATGAGCGCCGAAAGATAGCCCTGCTCGGTCAGCGCGGTCACGAACTCGCTCGGATAGGCCCGCTCCTGATCCAGCTTGCGCCAGTATTCGCCCGGAAACCCTTCGCATAGTTTCGTGACTGCGTCGCGGATATCCTGGTGCCGTTCGATCATTGCCTGCTCCGATCCAATGTTTGCCCGACCATAGCAGCTGTCTGCCCTGCTGAGCAGAGCGTCCGAATAATCGCAGGCATAGCTGGGGCTTATGGCAGGGGCGGGCGTGGCTTTCTTCCGCCAATATCCTTGCGGCGCTCATGGCATGCTGTTTAACTTGCCTGGACAAACCCCAATCGGGATAACAACCGTGTCCGCCGCTCCCGGCCAGCCACATCCGCCATCTTATTTTTCCGCTGTACTTAATCCGGCGCTCAAGGTGCTGTCACCGGCCTATTTCGGCATGGTCATGGCAACGGGTATCGTGGCGCTGGCGGCGCAGGAGATCGGCCTGCCATTCGTGGCCCGGGTGCTGTTTGGGGTCGCGATCATCGCCTACGTGGTTCTGTGGGGGCTGACCGGGCTGCGCCTGTTGCGCCACCGCGACCGTGTTTTCGCGGATATGATCGACCACCTTCGGGGGCCCGGGTTCTTTACCATGGTCGCGGCCTCGGGCGTTCTGGGTAGCGCCTGCTTGATCCTGGCGCATAACCTTTTCGCGGCTTCGGTGCTGTGGGGAATGGCCGTGGTCCTGTGGTTCGGCCTGACCTACACGATCTTTACCGCCTTCACCGTCAAGGAGGACAAGCCGCCCCTAGACAAGGGCATCAGCGGCGCCTGGCTGCTGGCGGTGGTCGCGACCCAATCGATTGCCGTGCTGTCATCGCTGCTGGCGGTTCGGGTCGGTCAACCCTATCGGCTGGATCTGAATTTTCTGGCGCTGTCGATGTGGCTATGGGGCGGCATGCTTTATATCTGGATGATGTCGCTGATCTTTTACCGCTACACGTTTTTCCGGTTCTCGCCCGGCGATCTGTCACCGCCATACTGGATCAACATGGGGGCGATGGCGATCTCGACGCTGGCGGGGTCGTTGCTGATCCTCAATTCCGACGATGCGCCGTTCCTGCATTCCATCGTGCCGTTCATGAAGGGGTTCACCGTCTTTTACTGGGCGACTGGGACATGGTGGATTCCGATGCTGGTCATCCTTGGTATCTGGCGGCATGTCTACAAACGGTTTCCGCTGCACTATGACCCGCTTTACTGGGGCGCGGTGTTCCCGCTGGGGATGTATGCGGTGGGGACGGCGCAGATGGCGCGCGCGATGGAGTTCCATTTTCTCGCCGCGTTGCCGGTCATCTTTGCCTGGATTGCCCTGTTCGCCTGGATGCTGGCCTTTGGTGCCTACCTGTTGACCCTGTTCCGGGCTGCCAAAGCGCCATATCGGGATGTGTAATGCCGGTTGGGCGCGCTGGGCACGAACGCTGCGGGATCCGCTTTCAGCCGTCTTCGTCGAGCCGGGGCAGGAACCACGTCAGCAAGCCCGCGAGCGGCATGAATGAGCAGATCAGATAGACTGTCTCGACACCGTAGCTGTCTGCCAGCACGCCGAGGAACGCCGCTGCGACACCGCCAAGCCCGAAGTTCAGCCCGTAGAACAGCCCGCCGATCAGCCCGATCCGATTGGGTAGAAGATCCATCGCGTAGATCAGGATCGAGGCGAAGGCGCTGGCCATGATCAGGTTGATCATGATCGTCAGCACGCCGGTCCAGAACAGATCGGCATAGGGCAGGATCAGGGTCAGAGGCAGCGGCCCCAGGACCGAGATCCAGATGATCCGGTATCGGCCGATCCGGTCGCCCAGTATCCCGCCGATCAACACGCCGACCGCCGCCGCCAGCAGAAAGACAAAGAGCATCATCTGCGCGGAAGGGATGGACAGGTCGAACCGTTCCATCAGGTAGAAGGTGTAGAAGGAGCGGAAGCTTTCGTTATAGGTATTCTTGGTGAACATCAGGAAGGTCAGCACGACCAGACCGATGCCGATGGTCATCGGCGCGTGCGCGGCTGCCTCGGGGCCCTTTTTCTTGCGGGCCCGCATCGCAGAGAATTCGGCGCTGAGCTGGCGCTGCTTGCTGCCGATCCATGTCAGAAGCATCATCGCCAACAGGGCGGCGACCGCGAACCACGCAAGGCTGGGTTGCCCCCATGGCACGACGATGAGGGCCGCGAAAACCGGCCCGAGTGCGCCGCCGGCCTGCCCGCCGACCTGAAAGATGCCCTGCGCCAGCCCTTGCCGCCCACCCGAGGCATAGCGCGCCATCCGCGTCGCCTCGGGGTGAAAGATCGACGAGCCGATGCCGATCATCGCCACCGAGACAAGGATCATCGCATAGCTGAGCGCATAGGCGAGGCAGACCAGACCGGACAGCGTGAACATCATCCCCACCACCGGCGAATAGGGGGCAGGCCGCCGGTCGGTTACCATGCCGATCACCGGTTGCAACATGGCCCCTGCGATCTGGAATGTCAGGGTGATCATGCCGATCTGGACGAAATCCAGATCATAGGCCTGCTTGAGGATCGGATAGGCCGCCGGGATCAGCGATTGCATCATGTCGTTCAGCAGATGGCTCAGTCCCAGAACCGACAGCACGGTCAAATGGGCTCCGGAACGGGTCGCGGTCGTCATGGCGGGGGTCTTTCACTAACGGGGACTCACACGGGAATGCGGCCAATTGCTCATACCCTGCCGCCCGCTGCAAGGGGCGCGCCACGGCTGGCCCGTTGGCTTGTCGTGGCGCAGCAGATTATCGCAGAGAGGGCACGCCGGTGGTGTCCGTGTCGAACATCGCCATGCGCAGGCTGCGCGCGATCCGCCTGGCGCGGAGCAACAGGTATTGGATCGCCTCTGGCGTGGGGGCCGTATCCTGCAATGTTGCAGCGAACAGGACGAGCCATCGGTCAAAATCTGTCGGCACGACCCGGGCGAGGCGTTGATGCACCACCACCGGTTTGCCCGCATAGCTGCCTGCATTCAGCGCGACGGAGGCCCAGAACCGTTTCATCCGGTCCAGATGCGGGCCCCAGTCATCGCCGATCGCGGCCTCGAAGATCGGGCCGAGACGCGCGTCGGCACGGATGCGCGTATAGAACTCATCGACCATGAGCGAAAGGTATGCCTCGTCGATGCCGATGATGCCGGCGGCATCCTTGATCTGAGTGCGTTTCCTTTCGGCGAATGTCGGTTCAAGAGAGAATTGGGCAGTCATTCGCGGCCCTCCTGTGATGGTGTTTGAAACGGTGTCCTGCAGCCGCCCGCTGTGGCGCTGGCAATGGGGTGGGGGTCATTCTCTGGCTGCGGCCTTTTGCATCTCGTCGAGGGCCAGCACCGAATGGGCATAGGCGGCCCCTGCGCGCATTTCGGAGGCGACCCAGATCGCCTCCATGATCTCGGCCTCGGTTGCGTTCTGGCGCAGCGCCGCCTTGGTGTGGCCCTTGATGCAGTAGGGGCATTGGGTGGCATGGGCGACCGCCACGGCGATCAGTTGCTTGGTCTTACCGTCCAGCGCACCATCGGCAAAGGCGGCGCGGCTGAACGCTTCGAACGCGGCTGTCGTCAGGGCCTTTCGGCGCTTTGACAGGGCGGCGGTGTTGGTGGGGAAAAGCAGGTCTGACATGGAGTCTCCTTTCCGGTTGGTGCGGCGATTGCGGGGCTCATTGCGTAGATTCAGGGCCGTTCGCCTTGACGGCGCTGCCCGTGGCCGGAGGTGTCAAAGCGGATGGCGAGCGGGCCGCCGCCGGTAATCGGCGGCGCTGCAGAACAGGACCGCGCCGGAGGCGTCGGCGGTGATCCTGGCGCGGCGGCTGTCGGAATAGAAGGTCAACCGCACGCGACCTGCATCCGCACCTTCACCGGTTTCATAGCGGCTGGTGACGGTCCCCTCGCGCAGTCTCTGCTGGAGGTCATGCGGGGTGATTTTCAGCGCTTTCGCGACAATGTCCGCGTCGACCTGAATCAGGTCCGGAGCGATTTCAATCGTGCTCATGTGAGTTTCCTCCTCATCGAAGGTGGTTTTTTAAATTGGTATTGACAATACCGATTCTAGCGCGCGATAAATGGTATTGCAAACTCCAATTAGACTCGATGCGTCAGCGCGACGAGAATGGCTCCCGTCCCGCCACGCGCGACAGACAGTGGTGCGTCCCATGACCTCTATTCCTGAACCGTTACTGACCCAGCCCGTTGGCCAGATCGCGGCCAACCTGCCGGGGGCGACCGGCATTTTCCGCAAGTACGACATAGATTTTTGCTGCCACGGCGACGCGTCGTTGCAACAGGTGGCAGATCAGCGTGGGCTGGACGTGGCGCCGATCACCGATGCACTGGCGGCGCTGGATGCCAGCGCGCAACCTGAGGTGCCACATGAGACCGACGCGCTGATCGCTCATATCCAGACCCGCTATCACGAGGCGCATCGGCGGCAACTGCCCGAGCTGGTGGCGCTGTCGCGCAAGGTCGAAGCGGTGCATTCCGATCACCCGGAGGTGCCCTTGGGGCTGGCCGAAATCCTGCAACAGGCGATTGGCGAGATGGAAGTGCATATGAAAAAGGAGGAGTTGATCCTTTTTCCGGCCATGCGGCGGCAGGGCGCTGGGGCCCTTGATGTGCCGATCAGCCAGATGCGTCATGACCATGACGACCACGGCACGGTCCTGCAACAGATCGACACGCTGACCCGGGCCCAGACACCGCCCGGTGGCGCCTGCCGGTCCTGGCAGGCGCTCTATGCCGGCGTGGCCCAGTTCAAGACCGATCTGATGGAACACATCCACTTGGAAAACAACATTCTTTTTCCTCGATTCGAAGCCACGTCCAACGCCTGACTCCGATCATTCACCCCGCCCGGAGGACCCGATGAGCGAAGCAACGATATCCCATCCCCACGACAATCGCGGCCTCTTTACCCGCTGGTTCATGTCGACCAACCACAAGGACATTGGCATCCTCTACCTGTTCACGGCGGGGGCGATCGGGCTGATCGCGGCGGGGCTGTCGGTTTTCATGCGGCTGGAACTGATGGAGCCGGGCGTGCAGTACATGTGCCTGGAAGGGCTGCGCTTCTGGCCTGCGGCGGCAGAGTGCACGCCGAACGGGCATTTCTGGAATATCCTTGTCACCTATCACGGTGTCCTGATGATGTTTTTCGTGGTGATCCCGGCGCTATTCGGTGGTTTCGGGAATTACTTCATGCCGTTGATGATCGGTGCGCCGGACATGGCGTTTCCGCGGCTCAACAACCTCAGCTACTGGCTGTTCGTCGCGGGCGCGGGGCTGGCCATCGCGTCGTTCTTTGCGCCCGGTGGGGACAGCTCGCACGGGGCCGGAGTGGGCTGGACGCTCTACGCGCCGCTGTCGGTCCATGACGGCGGCATTTCGATGGACCTTGCGATCTTTGCCATTCACGTCTCGGGCGCCAGTTCGATTCTGGGCGCGATCAACATGATCACCACTTTCCTGAACATGCGCGCGCCGGGGATGGTGCTGTTCAAGGTGCCGCTGTTTGCCTGGTCGATCTTTGTCACCGCATGGATGCTGCTGATGGCGGTGCCGGTGCTGGCGGGGGCCGTGACGATGCTGTTGACCGACCGCAACTTTGCCACGACATTCTTCGATCCCTCGGGCGGCGGCGACCCGATGCTTTATCAGCACCTGTTCTGGTTCTTCGGCCATCCGGAAGTCTATATCGTCGTCCTGCCCGGCTTTGGCATCATCAGCCACGTGATTGCGACTTTCTCGCGCAAGTCGATCTTTGGCTATCTGCCGATGGTCTTTGCTCTGATCGCCATCGGCGGCATGGGGTTCCTCGTCTGGGCGCACCATATGTTCACCTCTGGCATGTCGCTGACCCAACAGGGCTTTTTTCAGATCGCATCCGTCACTATCGCGGTGCCGACGGGGATCAAGATCTTTTCCTGGCTGGCGACGATGTGGGGTGGCTCGATCCAGTTCAAGACGCCGATGCTGTTCGCCATGGGCTTTATCTTCCTGTTCACCGTCGGCGGTGTGACGGGCGTCGTGGTGGCGCAGGCCAGCCTGGACCGCGCCTATCACGATACCTATTATGTGGTCGCGCATTTCCACTACGTGATGAGCCTTGGAGCGATCTTTGCGTTGTTGGCCGGGGTTTACTACTGGCTCGCCAAGATGTCGGGGCGGCAATATCCGGAATGGGCGGGCAAGCTGCATTTCTGGATGTTCTTCATCGGGGCCAACCTGACCTTCTTTCCGCAGCATTTTCTCGGGCGTCAGGGGATGCCGCGGCGCTATATCGACTACCCCGAGGCATTCGCCAAGTGGAACGAGGTATCGAGCTGGGGCGCGCTGCTGTCCTTCGCATCGCTCCTGCTGTTCATCGGGATCATCTTCTACACCCTTCTGGCAGGCCGGCGCGAGACGCGGGCGAGCTACTGGAACGAATATGCCGATACGCTGGAATGGACCGTTCCATCACCGGTGCCGGAACACACGTTCGAGCAACTGCCGAAACCGTCGGATTGGGACAGAGGGACGGCCCACTGATCTGATGCCCCGGCGTCGCTTGGGGGCAACGTGGCGAGCGCCCGCGAGCAGGTGGAAAAAGGCGTGAAAGAGGGCTGATCCCCTCCAAACCGATCAGCCTTCCGGGGATCAGCCGCGCCGCCGGTATATTCAGCGTGATATGCTCAAGTGTGGCTGGTCCCGTTTTCGGCCCGGGCGTCATGCCGTCCGCCTGTTTCACTGCGCGGGGGCCATACGGGTCTGATGGACGGTATCGTTGCCAAGGCATTCTTTGGCCTGCGTCGTCGCGGCCGCGGAGGTTCTGACAGGTACGCCCTACCAGAGAGGTGCAGGCGCCTAGCATTTGCCATTTAGTTGAAATTTCGCAGAAATTGAGGTATTAATACGTAATATTATATACTTTTTTGGTGGTGGGGGAATTTACTATGCGGTCATTACTGATTTCAGCCGTGATGTTGGCTGGGCTGTCGACGCCTGCGCTCGCGGCAACTTTTACAGTGAATGTTGATGGGACGGATGCCATTTTCCTGGCAGGTCGCACCGACATCCCCATTCCTGCGGCGAGTGCGCCTTGGGGGGACAGTTCACCGGCGACAGAAGATGGGATGCTGCGCCATTCCGGCGCAACACCCGAAGAAGCACTGGAAACGCTTCCCGACTCTATCTCGGTTGCGGGGGGCGACGTGGTGCGTGTGCTTGACCCGGTTGTCGGGGGGATCAACTTCTTCAACGGTCCGGGCGTTCTTTTCGGCCCCGAGGGGAACTCTACCCTAACATCCAGCTCGATCTCGTCTTTCGGCGGCATCAGCGGCTACAAGGGGACGCAGGGCGCCTTGGTTGGCGTTTTCCTGGCAAATAGCATCCCGACGGGTGTTGCGCCTCCTGCCACGCTTGATTTTGGAACGATCGGGACGGATTTCGCGACCCTTTCCCCCGAGATCGGGCAAATCTTCTTCATCGGAGATGGCCAGACTTCGGGCGGCGTCTTTCACGAGTTCGTTGCACCAGTCAGCGCCACGCGCCTGTTTTTCGGGGTGCCGGATGCATTTGGGTTCAATGGCGTGCCGGGCGCATATGACGACAACGACGGCAGCTATCAGATCCGTGTCGGTGTAAACGAGGTGCCAACGCTTACCCCCGTGCCCCTGCCTGCAACGGCGCTTCTTCTGTTGGGCGCTTTGGGTGGGCTGAGAGTCCTGCGCAAGCGTAACGCGTAAGCAGACCCGACCGGGGCGCGATCGGCGCCTTCTCAGGTCTTGCGCCCGGAGGCCCCCGGTCGCCACGGGATTTGTATCGTACCGCCCCCCACAAACGGCGGGGGCGGTCCTCCGAAGTTGCCGGGCCAAGCTGCACACAACAATTCATTCGAAGGTTTGAACGCTGCTGCCATCGTATGGTGCACTGACGCTGGGGCAAGGCGATGGGGCCGTTCAGAGGGGAAATTACACGAGGCTGGAGATCGTGGCCAAAATGTGTTGCGGCAGCTCTGTACGTCTGGTGGGAGTCGCCGTTACTGAGATCGGCTCAGCATCTGTCCGGAGGACAAATTGCACCATGACCGGGGGCGCTACGTGAATAGTAATTTGGAGTTAACGATGAGAGTTTTGAAAAATAGTGCGGTTGCAGCCTTCGTATCAGTGTTGCTTGGAACCGCGGCGCAAGCAAGTTCGGTTGCCCCCGATATTATTTTCGGAAGTGGCAATGCCAACGGCAGCTTCACGGTGTCCAACGTTACGACAGCTCGTGGCAACGTTGAAATCGGCCTCCGAGCCAAGCTTCGGTACAACGACGCTGGCCAGCCGGAGAACACGTTTAACTGGGATGGTGTCGACACCTATTCTTTCGCACCAACAGCGGGGACGCCGGCGAACCGTTCGGTGTTCAACTTTGAATGGCATGTCAACACTGAGGCGACCAAGCGCAGCATCAGCCAACTGATCGCAAGCGGTGCATCTGCCCTGCTCGAGGTCGATATCGATCCGACCGCAGGAACGAATTTTCTTTCGTATGACCCGTTCGCTTTCGGTGCCGACGCCTATTACGGCACCAACGCGACACCGAATGGCGGCGGTGTGTACAATTGGTACATGGGGGCGGTCCCAGGGGCGACAGTGGCCCAGAACTCGGTGAATTATGGCTTCATTCCGGGGGCGCCACTTGGGCTGGGCATTTACGATATCAAGCTCAGCATTTTCAACACCCAGAACCAACTGCTCGGCTCCACTGCCATCAAGGTCACGCCGGTGCCGGTGCCAGCAGCATTGCCGCTGCTCGTGTTTGCCCTTGGTGGTCTTGGCTTCGCTGGGCGTCGTCGCAAAGCGGCCTGACAAAACACGGCTCTTTTCAAACGTCATGCGGGAGGCTTCGGCCTCCCGTTTTCTTTGCAGGGCAGGCGGTCAGGCTGTTGAGGTTTTCGGGCGGTGTCGCCGATCCGCCGCTTTCGCATTGCAGACATTGGTGCGTCGTGCAGCATTTCCCGTCTTCAACGACGTTCCGCTGACTTCAATGTCTCGGGCTGCCTTCTGAGAAGAATTTTCTCAGGACTAAAACCCCCGCTGCGCTTGGGCACCGGAGGTTTTGTATTCTCAGTGGTAAGGGTAGATTTTACCCAGCTTCGCGCTCTAATTTCTTGCGCGCCAGCTTGCGCGCACGGCGAATCGCTTCAGCTTTCTGCCGCGCGTTCTTCTCGGAGGGTTTCTCGAAATGCTGCTTGAGCTTCATTTCGCGGAAAACGCCTTCCTTCTGCAATTTCTTCTTAAGTACCCGGAGGGCTTGATCGACATTGTTGTCGCGAACACTGACCTGCATGTGGTAGACACCATCTCTCTAATTTGGAGTCGGACCTGCATTCAGGATTCGGCCGACTGGTAACAGTTCCCTATATCGTATGATCGACCAGTTGCAAGTTGGTTCGATGGTAGCGACATATACACTGTTTTTGCCGATTTGGGTAGTAGTAAGGAATTTAGCGCTGGCCCAGTGCCATCTTTGGTCAAGCGATCTGATGCTACGGCGGGGCTTCAGCAGGGCAATCACCCGTCGATCGCGTAGGATTTGATTGGCAGTAGGAGCGCAGTGCGGGAATTGGCGGATATCTGACCAGAAGGGTATCGACGGGACCAACGCCAAATAACTTGCCAGAACCGACTTCGGCCAGAAGCTTATGTATCGGGTCCAGTCAATCGGAGGATAGCAGCGCGAGACTTGCGCCTGTGGTTGCTACCTGTCCTGCGAGATAAACTGCGTCATTGTGGGCAAGCACTTGGCTCATGACCTCATAGTGAGAGCCGTGCCGGATATCAGGATGACCGCGATTCCGATCATTGCGAGCGCGTTGGTCATCACGCCCCACAGCATGAAGCCCCATATGCTGGCGAAGATCAGGAAGGAGTATTCGAACACCGCGACCTTCGAGGGAGTGCCAATACGGTAGGCTTCGGCGATACAGGTTACCGCGATAACGGCGCCTGCGGCCTGAAAGGATGTGAGCCAGAAGAACCTTGGAGTGGGTGGTACCCAGCCCCCGGTCAGGAAGGTCGCGTCCGCGACGGGGAACAGGCTGAAGTAGAACAGCATTACCAGACTGATCGTCCCGATGGCGATGAAGATGCCAATCGCCAAGGCGACTGGCGTTTCGTCACCACACAGATACGGGGTCAGCAACATGCCCAACCCGTAAAACAGACCGGCGATCAGGGGCAAAAACGACAGCATGTTCAGCGTTTCGGGATCTGGCTGCAGCAGCATCAACACCCCGGCAAATCCCGCCAGTATTGCGAGGACCTGAAACAGCGTGATCCGCGCCCTGAAGAGAAGAGCGGACAGTAGAAGCACCCATATCGGCGCACTGAATAGTCCGGCTCCTGCCTGCGCGACCGGCAACACTCCCAACGCTGCAAAATATACCAGCAGGCCGACGGATACGGACAGGCTCCGCAAGGCGGTGTTCAGAAAATTGGCCGGGCGCAGTGCCTGCCCCGTCATACGTCCAAAAATCAGCAGAAGTGGGATCGCGATGAGCGCGCGAACGACCTGAAACTGCCAGATCGCCGCCTCTTCGGCGACCCGGCCCACGAAATTATCGATAAAGCTGAGCATCGCGGACGCAAAGAGAACCAGGACGGCAGCACGTGCTTGGGGACTGGCCAAGGTTGCCTCCTTCGGATGCGCGGTCAGCTGTTCTGCGCGCTCATCGCGGTCAGCACTTCGTCCAGAGACCGTACCGCGCCTGTCTGCAGATATTCCATGGCGCGCAGCGAGGCCTCATGGGCTGCGGTGTTGGACCCGGCGACGCAATCTTCAATGACACGGCAGAAGTAATCTCCCTGATGGGCGTCGGCAAAGGTGTAGTGCACGCACACGTCTGTCAATCCGCCTGTCAGGATGAGAGTTTCAGCCTTCAGACCCTTCAATAGGATTTCAAGATCCGTGCCATAGAATGCGGAATATCTGCGTTTCTGGATAAGATAGTCATCTTTGCGAAACCCCAGCACGTCTTTGGCAATTTCGGTTTCGGGATTGCTGTCAAGGCAATGAATGTCTTCATCCCCATCAAGTTCGCGGCCAAAGTCGATCAAGTCGGCGCGATGGATTTCCTGAATGAACACGACGGGAATGCCGACCTCGCGCGCCTTGTCTATCACGATCCGGGTGCGCGCCATGCGCTCTGCATAGTCCGGCATATGGTCAATGGAACGGACTTCCTTTTGCACGAATGTGCCTTGTTGGATATCAATGACAATCAGCGCTGCCTTGCCTTCGATGATGTCTCTTTTTGTACCGTTCGGATTGGCCATGTTTTTTCCTTTTTTTTGCCCCAATCGGAACCGGGGGCATATTGGTTTTTCGAGGGTGAGTGTGGGTCAGGGTTGCGAGACCAATGCTGGCGCGTCGGTTGTATCGCGCGCGCGCAGGTGCCTGAGATAACGCTTCTCGGCCAGCTTGAAGATGCGCGTAATGATGAAGACGATGACCATGTAAAAGACCATCGCGGTCACGAACCCTTCGTAGGCCAGATAGTAGCGCCCGTTCAGCCAACGCCCCGCGCCCAGAAGGTCCTGAACGGTGACGAGGCTGGCAATGGCTGAGCCGTGGATCGTGAAGATGACCTCATTCGAATAGGCGGGCAGGGCCCGGCGGAATGCACTTGGCAGCACAACCAGACGCATCCGGGTAAACGGGCTCATTCCACAGGCTTTGGCGGCCTCAATTTCTCCTGCCGGGGTTGTTTCGATCGCTCCGCGCAGGAATTCGGTTGTGTAGGCAGAACTGTTCAGGACGAACGCGATCAAGACACACCACCAGGGGCTGCTGAGCAGCGGGTCCCACAGGAAGCTCTCGCGCACCGTCTCGAATTGGCCCAGACCGTAGTAGATAAGGTAAAGCTGAACTAGGAGCGGCGTGCCGCGAAACAGATAAGTGAAACCCCATATGGCAGGATTGAGGAAAGGCGTTTTGTAGGCGCGCGCAATGGCCATCGGAATGGCGAGCAATCCGCCCAGAGCCAGCGCCAAGAACGTCAGCTCAAGTGTGACAAGGGCGCCGTAGAAAAACCGATCCAGATGGTCATAGACCAGCATGAAGTCGAGTGGTGACGCACCTTCGCTGAAAGAGCGGAGGTAATCGGAAAACGTGCGCTCCGGTTCCATGGATCTACCCCCTGACCATGCCGGCGCTGTACCTGCGCTCCACCCATCGCAGGGCCACATCGGAAATGGCTGTGATGACCAGGTAGATGAGAAGCACTGCAATCATGAAAGAGAACAGTTGCTGCACGGATCTGCCTGCAGCGACGGCGTTCCAGACAAGATCGTGCAGACCGATGACTGAAACCAGCGCCGTGGATTTAACCAACACGAGCCAGTTGTTGGCAAAGCTGGGTAAGGCGTATCGCACCATCTGCGGCCAGGTGACCACCGTGAAAACCTTGTAGGGGCTCATGCCAGCGGCAATTGCAGCCTCCAACTGCCCCTTGGGAATGGCCAGAATGGCGCCGCGGAATGTCTCGGCCATGTAGGCGCCAAATATGAAGCCCAGCGTCAGAACACCTGCCACGAATTGATTGATTTCGATGTAGTCCCAAAGGCCGGTCGCGGCGCCCAGGTTGTTCAAGGCAACTTGGCCGCCATAGAAAATCAGCATCATCAACACAAGTTCCGGCACGCTCCGGATCAGCGTCGTATAGGCATTGCCTACTTTTTGCAGTGCGCGCGATTGCGACATCTTTAGAAATGCGCCAGCAAGCCCGCACAGGATTGACAAAAGAAGCGACAGAATGGCGAGCGAGATCGTGACCAGTGTTCCGCTGATGATGACTTCACGATATTCAAAAACCGTATCCATCGGCGACTCCCGTTGCCAAGTTTCTTGATGAAGTAGGGGCGACAATCCGGGCCGCCCCCACACTCAGGTGCTGTGCAGATCAGTTGCCGTAGATATCGAACGCAAAGTATTTGTCGTTCACCGCTTTATAGCTTCCATCGGCGCGGATCGCCTTGATCGCAGCAGAAAGCTCGGCGGCCAGCGGGTCGTTCTTGCGCACGGCGATACCAACGCCTTCGCCCAGACATGCCTTGTCATCCAGATCACCACCGATGAAATCGAAGTCCTGACCTGCATCCGTGCTCAGGAACCCATCAACGGCCTGAATGGAATTCGAGATTTGCGCATCCAGACGGCCGCTGGCCAAATCCGCATACACGTCTTCCTGATTGGCATAGAGGCTGACAATCGCGTTGGGCAGGTGCTTTTCCACGTAGCACTGGTAGGTCGTGCCACGCAGCAGGCCGATGCGGACACCCTTGGTGCCTTCAGCGGTAAACTCGATATCAGAGCCTTTCTTGGCAATGAACCGCGTGGGTGTGTGGTAATATTTCTCGGAGAAGCTGACCATCTTCTTGCGATCTTCGGTGATCGACATGGAGGCAACGATCGCATCGTATTTGCGCGCGGCAAGGGCCGGGATCATGCCGTCCCACTCCTGCTCGACCAGTTCGCATTCGCGCTGCATCTGCGCGCAGAGGGCCAGTGCTATGTCGATGTCGAAACCCGACAGGCTGCCGTCCGGTTCTTTCATGGAAAACGGCGGGTAGGCACCTTCGACGCCGATCCGCAGCGTGTCAGCCGCAAATGCCTGGCTACCAGAAAGCGCCATCGCACCTGTCAGTGCTGCATATATGATATTCTTGAGTGTCATTGTCTTGCTCCCTTGTTGAGTAATTTGGTGCAGCGCCAAAGCAGTCGCCGCAGTAGGATCAATTCCTTGTGGTCGACAGAAATTGCCGGAACCGTTCGGACTTTGGATTCTCGAATATTTCGTTCGGGTCGCCGGCCTCTTCGATCAATCCCTGATGCAGGAAGATGACCTGTGAAGAGACGTCGCGCGCAAATGCCATCTCGTGGGTGACAACGACCATTGTGCGCCCTTCATCGGCAAGTGAGCGCATCACTTTCAGGACTTCGCCGACCAGTTCGGGGTCAAGCGCCGATGTGGGCTCGTCAAACAGCATCACTTCGGGTTCCATTGCCAATGCCCTTGCGATGGCCGCCCGTTGTTGCTGGCCGCCCGAAATGTGGGCAGGATAATAGTTGCGGCGCTCGAACATGCCGACACGGTGCAGCATCTCCTCCGCACGCTCGGTGGCTTCTGCCTTTGACTGCTTGAGAACGTGAATTGGGCCTGCGACAACATTTTCCAACACGGTCATGTGGGCCCAGAGGTTGAATCCCTGAAACACCATGGCAAGACGGGACCGGATACGCTCGACCTGATGCCGATCTGTCGGTTTTGCTCCACCATGGCGCCCGGGGCTCATCTTGATGACCTCACCATGCACAGCCACACTGCCGGAGTTCGGCATTTCAAGCAGGTTGATGCAGCGCAAAAAGGTGCTTTTCCCTGATCCTGATGATCCGATCATCGATATGACGTCACCTTCATTCGCGTGAAGGTTGACGCCTTTCAGGACTTCGACGGCCCCAAAGCTTTTGTGCAGATCCTGAACAACGAGTGCTGGCGTATCCGTATTCATTTCCCCTCCAAGGCGGCTTCGACTTGTGGTCGGGACCGAAAATCCTTCTTTCCACAAAAATAAATGCTTGGCAGGTGACGCGTGAGTTCAAAGTTCTTTACGACAGCGTTAGGTCAGCTTACGCTGAAGAAATGAGACGCAAACTCCCCCCGCTTGCCGCATTGCGTGCTTTTGAGGCCGCATCTCGCACCGAGAACTTTGCCGAAGCCGCTAGGGAGCTTGGCGTCACCCACAGCGCTATCAGCCAGCAGATACGCGCACTGGAAGACTGGCTTCAGGTGAAGCTCTTCGAGCGCCACGGCAACCGCGTCCTTCTGTCCAGCGAAGGTGCCACCCTGCGTCCGCGCGTCAACGATGCGTTCGAAATCCTTTTCGAAGCTTGCGAATTTGTACAGCGCTCCACCAAAAAACTGCCGATAAATGTCAGTGCAGAACCCGCCTTTGCATCCCGATGGCTCAGACCACGTCTTTCGGAGTTCCGTGACCAGCATCCGGAGATCGAAATCCGGCTCGTTTCAGGCTGGGATCAGAAATCGCTGCAAGGTTCGAACATCGACGTCATCATTCATTTCGAAGAGCGGCTGAAAGAGTTTGTCCATATTTCCGACCGGCTTTTCCCGATATACGGATACCCTGCCTGCTCACCGGGCTTTCTGGAAAAGATCCCCGGTGTCATAAGGATTTCCGATTTCAACCACTTACCCCTGATCCATGACAACAGCAGGTTGATGTGGCGCCGATGGTTCAGTGAACACGTGCCTGACAGTACGGCCTGGCGAACCGGATACGTCTATTCGGATCTGTCTCTGGCCATCGACGCCGCGGCAGATGGCGAGGGGGTTTTTCTTGCTGATGATATATTGTGTGCAAACGAGATCTCCCAAGGGAACCTGGTGCGACTATTGCCTGATGACATGCTGTGTACCTGGTACTGCGCTGGCGTGACCGGCGATCACTCCGCTAATTCGGCGGTGAAGATTTTCCTTGATTGGCTCATTGCAGTTAGCAAAAATCAGCAGAACGCGGCGCCGTCGCCGTTCAAAAATTCATCTCTTGCGTAGTCTGGGCTCGACCCGTGCAGTTTGATGTTGCGATGGCGGCGCTCTTGAGCCCCGCATGGCGGTCGAACGCCAAGCCGGCGAGGACTACATCCAACACAAGCCGTATATCGACACTGGCAAGGAAGGCTTCATCACTTTTTTGAGCGCATGGCCTCCGGGTTTCCCGGCAAACGAGTGCAGGTCAAGCGTGCCTTTGCCGAAGGCAATGATGTTATTCTACATTGCTACCAAGCCTGCCCCGTAGGGCTGGAATATGCTGATATCGACATCTTTCGCCTCGTTCCGGCTAGGAAAGATTGTCGAACACTGGGACGCACTTCAGGCTTTACCAAAAGAGAGCGCCTGCGAAACCGGGATGTTCTGGTCATCGCAGTGACAGCCCGGTTTGATCCTTGGCGAGTCTGCGTCAAAATATCTGTCAGAAGTATCTTGGCATCGAGATTTCCCTAATGCCATCCGGTTTTGTAAGGCTGTCGATCTCGGTCCATAGCAGACCATGGTGCAGGCGGCAGCGAAGGTCCGGCTACAGGCAACCAATCGAATTTTCACGCAGGTGGCAGAACCTCGGACTCAACTAAATGACGTTTCATTGGACAACCAGTCCCCTTTAAACATGATTCCCAAAGGCTTGTGAACGTCATCACAAAACCTGCAAATGGGGCATGTAGGGCGAAACATTTTTCAACAATTGAGTGCGCTGTTTCATGCTAAGGCGCGAAAGTGGTGGAGCAAGGTTCCGCCAACTGCCATCTTGCGTTAAGTGGGCGATAATTTCCTTAACAGCTTCGCTGACGGGATAGGATAGCAGTGTCTTGTTCCACAGTCCGGCCAACACGGTCTGGGCGTTTTGTGCCGCCTGGGTATTGTCGTGCCATCCCGATTTAACTTCCGCCAAAAGGTGTGGCGTCAAATTGGCGGTGGCGGTGATCACGCCGTGACCGCCAGCGGTCAGAACCGGCCACAACAAGTCGTCGTCGCCAGAATACACCTTGAGGGTCGGGAACTGTTGCACGAGGCTAAGCGTGTGCTCGATCACGCCGGTGCTATCTTTGATGCCTGCAAACACCGAAGGATAAGCCTCAAGCAGGTCTGCGATGACATTGTGTGAAATGGGTGCGCCTGTCATTTCAGGAAAGTGGTAGAACAGTATGTCACGCGCTGCCTCGCCCAATGTGTCAGCAAGGCCCGCAAAAAACCGATAAACGCCTGCGTCCTCTGCAGGGCGGAAGAAGTAGGGCGGGTGGACCAACACGGCTGCGCAGCCATGTCCCAAGGCGTGCCGTGACAGCAGAGCTGTGTCGGCAAATGAGCAGCACCCTGTTCCGACGATAATTTTGGTTGCAGGAACGCCATGCTTGATCAGCCCATTCAGCGTTGCCTGGCGCTGTGCGAGTCCAAATGATGCGGCCTCGCCTGTTGTGCCAAACAGCACTACGCCATCACAGCCGTTGTCCAATACGCCTTTCGCATGGGCAGCGAGCTTTGGGATATCCACGTCGAACGAGGATGTTATGGGCGTGACAATTGCTGCGCAAATTGAGGGGAGCATTGGAAATCCTTTTGACGTGGCATGGGCCTAAGACTGGTTGGCTAAAAACGCGGACACTCGTTTCAGCCCTTCTTTGAGGATCGTCGGGCTATTTGCATATCCAATCCGCCCATATCCGCCCCGTTGAACATAACGGCAGCGACTCTGTGAGGAACGGGCTGGCGCTTTCAGGCACATTGCATTGGATGTTCGATCGTGGGCTGATCTCAGTCGCCAATGATGGTGAGACAATCCTTGCGTCGCGCAATAAAGTGCCGGGTGCCGTCGATGATCGGCGTTTGTGTCCGGATGGAAAGATCTGGATGCCCAAAGACGAAAGAAACTGGCCGCACCCGGCAAATCTGGCATGGCATCGAGAGAACATTTTTGGTCAAATGGCGGCCGATGGTCCCGCTCCTTGGAAATGAATACTAACATGCCAGTATGAAAAATATAATTTCCCGAGGTATATCGAAAGTCCTTGCCCGTGACTGGCTACAGAAACCTGAAACATCAAGGACTGATCCGGCGGACAATATCGATATTCAAATGCAGCGGGACCCATCCGAAATCTTGTCGCGCTGTCTGTCAATTGATCTGGAAGTCGATCCCAAAGAAGCCCGGATATTCGCCTTTGCCGCCGTGCCGGAAGGTGAAGGAGAGGGGATTGTTCATCGGAAAGGTGACCCGAGGGCCGCGTTTGAAAAACTCGACCTTTTCTGTGCGGGCTTTGCGCATGTCATTGGGCACAATATTCTGCGTCATGACTTGCCGCATCTCATGGCGGTGTCGCCGCGCTTCGCAAAGCTCGCGGATGGACCGATTGACACACTGTGGCTAAACCCCTTGGCCTTTCCGCGCAATCCCTATCACCATCTGGTCAAACACTACCACGATGGGCGGCTTCAAACTGGTCACGTCAATGATCCCGAGTTCGACGCGCGTCTTGTGTTCGAAGTCCTTCGCAACCAGATCGACGCCTTCATTTCACTGAACACGTCGTCGCCAGAGACGATGATGGCCTATCACTGGCTTTGCTGCCGAGGGCCCGGTAGCGACGGCTTTGATCGGTTGTTCAGCGACGTGCGCGGGGCGTCTATCCCGACCGAAGCGGAAGCGCACGGGGCCATTCGGGTGCTTCTAAAAGAGGCGGCCTGCGGCGCGCAGGTGGACGCTGTGCTCGAGCGACTCCAGGACACTGGGCTGGGGTGGCCGATGGCATATGCCCTTGCCTGGATTTCGGTCGCTGGTGGGGATTCTGTCATGCCGCCCTGGGTGCGGGCGCAGTTCAGTGACGCAGCCCGGCTCGTCAAAGATCTGAGGGACACGAATTGTCGTGACCTGCGCTGTGCCTATTGCACAGAGCACAACGATCCCATCCGTGCACTCGAACGCTGGTTCGGCTTCCCAAGTTTCCGCCCGGAACCGGTCGACGAGGGCGGACGCCCGCTGCAGCAGAAGATCGTAGAGACGGCCATGGATGGCGGTCACTTGTTGGGCATCCTGCCGACGGGCACGGGAAAATCCATCTGCTATCAGATCCCGGCGCTGTCTCGGTTTGACAAGACCGGGGCCTTGACGGTCGTTATATCGCCGCTTGTCGCGCTGATGGCGGACCAGGTTCAGGGCTTGGTCCGGGCCGGAATTTCGTCGGCGGTTACGATTAACGGGCTATTGTCTTTGCCCGAGCGTCAGGATGCGCTCGACAAGGTGCGGCTTGGGGATGCTGCGATCCTTTTGATTTCGCCCGAACAACTGCGCAGCACAACAGTTCGGTCCGTTCTGGCACAGCGCGAGGTGGGGCTGTGGGTGCTGGACGAGGCGCACTGCGTGTCCAAATGGGGGCACGATTTCCGGCCCGACTATCGCTACGTTTCGCGGTTTATCAAGGAAAGCTCCGGCGACGAACCGGCTCCGGTGCTTTGTTTGACCGCAACGGCAAAGCCGGACGTAGTGCAGGACATCCGCAGTCATTTCAAAGAGCGGCTGGGGGCCGAGTTGGCGTTGATCGATGGTGGCGCATCGCGGTCGAATCTGAGCTTCCAGGTGCTGCCAACGCAGCGGGCAACCAAGATGACGGATATCCTCAACACGATCGAAGCCCAGCTTCCGCGCGAGGGCGTGTCGGGGGCGGTCGTCTATTGTGCGACCCGAAGCGCCACCGAGCGCGTGGCGGAGTTTCTGAAACAACAGGGCATCGCCGCTGAACGGTATCATGCGGGTCTTAGTGCCGATGACAAGCGTGAGATCCAGGAGGACTTCCGCGTCGGAAATCTGCGCGTGATTGCGGCCACCAACGCCTTTGGGATGGGGGTCGACAAGCCGGACATCCGTCTGGTGGTTCACGGGGATGTGCCGGGGTCGCTGGAAAACTACGTGCAAGAGGCGGGGCGCGCAGGGCGGGACCGTGAGCCTGCAAACTGCGTCCTTCTGTTCAATACCGAAGACGTCGATCGTCAGTTCAGCCTCAGCGCGCGGTCTCGACTCGCGCGGCACGAAATTGGCGCGATATTGAAGGCGCTTCGACGCCTCAATATTCGGACCGGAAAAGATGGTGAAATCGTCGCCACCCCCGGTGAGATCGTTCACGAGGAGAAAGACCGGGATTTCCAGCGGGACAGCAATACCGACGATACGCGAGTGAAGACAGCCGTCGCTTGGCTGGAAGAGGCGCACCTTCTGAACCGCGAAGAAAACCGGGTGCAGGTGTTTCCCGCCTCGTTGCGGGTGCGGAGTATGCAGGAGGTCCGCGAAATCCTCGCATCCGCCGAGATCACCGAACGTCGGCGGAAGGACCTGGCCGCCATCGTGCAGCATATTATCAACGCGCCGCAGGAAGAGGGGATCACGACCGACGAGCTGTGCGGGGTCAGTGGCTTGACTGTGTCGGGCGTGCGCAAGGCCCTGGCAGACCTCGAAGCCTTGGGGATTGCAAAGGATGATACAAACATCACAATCTTCGTGCATGTGCGTTTTGAGAATGCTTCGCCGAAACGGTTCGAAGCAGCGTCACGGTTGGAAGCAGATTTGATTTCGACCCTGCGAGAGCAAGCGCCAGACGTGGAAATCGACGAGGCTTGGCCCTGCCATCTAGCCTCTGTGGCGCAGGCTCTGCGAGAGTTGGGCCACGCCTCTGTGCGGCCGGATATTGTCGAAGGGTTACTGCGTGGGATTGCGCAGGATGGCCGCGATATGGATGGCGGCAGAGGCAATATCGGCCTGCGCAAGGCGTCCAAAGGCAGTCTCGTGGTGCGGATGCAAAGATCATGGGCGGTCATCGAGCAGACCGCTCAGCTTCGCAGGCAGGCCGCAGAGCGGCTAATTTCACACTTGATCGACAAGGTTCAGGCGGGCCTGCGTGGGAAAGATATTCCTGTCGAGACCACGCTTGGTGACCTTCTTGCAGCGATTAACAGCGACGCGCTGTTGCGCTCGTCAGTCAATGACCCGTCGAAGCTCATGGACCGCGCGCTCCTGTGGCTTCACGAACAGCAGGTCGTAACTTTGGGCAAGGGATTGTCCGTATTCCGCTCGGCCATGACGTTGCATATCAATCCGAAAGGTGGAGGCTTCACCACCCAGCATTTCGCGCCGCTCGAAGACCACTACAGTGAACAGACCGTCCAGACCCACGTGATGGCGGCTTACGCGACCAAAGGCATAGACGATATCGATCAGGCGCAGCGGCTCGCGCATGACTATTTCGCGATGGAGCAGTCCGACTTCATGAAAGCCTGGATGCCGGGGAAAATATCAGAGTTCAGACGGCAGGCGACCCCCCAGTCCTATGCCGAGATTGTCGACAAACTGGGGAATTCGACACAAGAGCAGATCGTGCGTGATGACCGCGAACAGACCAATGTGCTTGTGCTCGCGGGGCCGGGCTCGGGTAAGACACGCGTGCTGGTCCATCGTGTCGCCTATCTGGTCAGTATCAAGCGCGAAGATCCAAGTGGTATTCTGGTACTTGCCTACAATCGTCACGCCGCAGCCGAGATTCGGGAACGCTTGCGTCGACTGATCGGCGAAGATGCTCGATTCGTGACGGTCTTGACTATCCATGCCTTGGCCATGCGGTTGGTTGGCGCAAGTTTCGCCGGACGGGCAGGGGTTGATGAGCCCGATTTTAAGACGCTTCTGACCGATGCGGCACGTCTCTTGCGTGGCGACGGGCTGGACAAAGTCGAGGCCGAAGCCTTGCGAGAGACTTTGATCCAGGGGTTTCGCTGGATTCTCGTGGACGAATATCAGGACGTGGGGCCCGAGGAATACGCCTTGATCGCGGCGGTGGCCGGTCGCAGCATCGACGATCCCGATCAACGGATCAGCCTTTTCGCGGTCGGCGATGACGACCAGAATATCTATGCGTTTGCAGGTGCATCGGTGCGTCACATTCGGCAGTTTGAACATGATTATTCAGCCAGGCCGGTCTTTCTGACGGACAATTACCGCTCATCGAAGAACATCATCAGTGCAGCGAACGCCGTGATCGAGGGATCTCGGGAACGCATGAAAGTCGGGCATGGGATTACAGTCAACCAATCGCGGCAAAAAGACCCGGCTGGGGGTGTCATGGAAAGCCTCGATCCGGTTGCTCAGGGGCGGGTCCAAATCCTTAGCTGTCCGGCTGGGAATGACGCTCAGGCTCTTGCGGCGGTCAACGAGATGATCCGTCTGTCAAAATTGATCCCGGATTGGAGCTGGAAGGGGGCTGCAATCATTTCTCGTGATTGGCGCAAACTTCTGCCGGTCCGCGATTTCGCTGAGGCGCAGGGAATTCCCGTCGAAATGGCGAACGAGAACCTGCCAAGTATATGGCGCACCCGCGAGATGCAGGGGTTTATCGGCGGCCTGCGCGAGAGGGACGGGGCCATGGTCAGTTTGGGCGACCTGACCGAAACCTTGAACGGGATACCCTCAAGCCGTTGGACCGACCGGATCGGCGAGGGACTTGGACAGCTTGCGCGCGACATTGACGGGAAAGCGCTCACGACCCCGGACGTGATCGAATGGTTTGCAGAATGGTCGAAGGATTCATGGGGCGAGCAGCGCGGCCTTAAATTGTTGACGGCACACCGCGCAAAGGGCCTCGAATTCGATGATGTCGTGATCATGGATGGCGGCTGGGAGCGACCCTCGCGAAACGAGGATCAGGACGCGCCGAGACGATTGTTCTATGTCGCCATGACACGTGCGCGGCGCAATTTGATCGTCATGAGCAACGACAATCACGAATACCTTCCCACCGAGTCGTCTTCCGTGGTCACGCGGCATGTGGTGCCAGACTTGGCGACGGTTCCCGGCCCACGCCGGTTTTTTCAATCGCCCGAAATGAAGATGGTCGACCTGTCATTCGCAGGACGCCAAGGTGACCGGCACGTTGTACATAACGCGATTTCCGAAGCACAGGTCGGCGCGCCAGTAAGGCTCTCCAGGGTCGGCGATCGCTGGCAGATTGAGGATGCTCGGGGGCGTGCCCTCGGGCGGATGTCAAAAGCGTTCGCGCCACCGAACGGCACGAAATTCGTCACAGGCGAGATCGCGGCTATCATACATTGGCGCAAAGACGATGCCGATGAGCGTTTTCATCACTTGATGAAACGCGCTAATTGGGAAGTCGTCGTGCCTGAACTGGTCTTCGAAGAGGTCAAGGGGGCTGAAGGGGTTCTCAGACAGGATCAGAACGGCAAGTAGGGCGGCCAGGCGGTCGTTCGCTACACTTGCGATAAAGGACCACTCAGGGCCGTGTGTGCGGATCACCGGTTGAAAGGAATTACGTTTGATCCACCATTGGAAAACGCCTGAGCATCTTCTGCGCGAATTCCGGGTCATCGGGCATACGGATTCATCGGGAAGTGACGAGTATAACCTTGCCCTGTCTGAAAGCCGAACGCTGGCTGTGCGCGATTACCTGAGAGCATTGCCGATCCTGAAGGACACAACCATATCCGCCGAAGGGCGCAAGGAAACTGAGCCAATCGTTGATAATACGAGCGCTGAAGGGTGGAGTATGAATCGTCGGGTCGAAATCATTGGAAACTGAAAGCGCGCTTCAGGCTGACTGATGGGCCGCTCGGTGCAGAAAATAGACATTCCGTGATGGGGCGGCGTGTTTAGCTTGTTTGTTCTTCGCGAAACCGCCGCTTTTAGAACGCTGGATTGATACATAATAGATGCCCAAGCGGGAATTTGTTTTGCGCGGTTTGAATTCGCCGGCTCCCCGATTTAGAAGGCGCAGCCATGGCAAGTGATAGACAAGACAGCACGATGCGGATCTCGCAGCAGCGTTTCAAGCTGAGAGTCTGGATTACCTCCCGGCTCTGGGCCCAGGTCATGCTCGGGATGGTCCTGGGGTTTGGCCTTGGCCTGCTGCTGAGCGAACCCGCCGGGTTTGTTCTCCCCGACACGGCCGAGATCATCGGGCATTGGCTGGCGCTGCCGGGGCGCATCTTCCTGGCCCTGATCGCCATGGTGCTGGTGCCGCTGATCTTTTCGTCGATTGTCGAGGGGCTCTCGGGGGCAGGGTCGGGCGAACAGCTGCGCTCAGTCGGGTTGCGGCTGGCCGCTTTCATCCTTGCGACCACGACAGTCGCCGCCATGATTGGTGTGGCGCTTGCTCAGTGGTTGCGGCCCGGCGTTGGGCTCGCCGGGTTTTCACAGGGGCCTTCCGCGTCAAGCGTGCCGTCCCAAACCGGTGACATACCCGATTTGCCAGCGCCGGCCGCTCAGGTGTCTTTGCCGGACATGATCGTCGATATTCTTCCGACGAACCCCACAGCCTCGATCGTGCAGGGGGACATGCTGGCGGTGGTCGTGCTGGCGTTGCTGGTGGGCGTCTCGGTCACGCAGGTCCAGCTCGAGCGCGCACGGCCCTTCCTGGCGTTGATGGAAGCGCTGCTCTCGATCTCGATGAATATCGTGAAATGGGCCATGTTTCTGGCACCTTTCGCAGTTTTCGGCCTGATGGCGCAACTGGTGATGCGCATGGGGTTCGAAACCATGCTGGGTATCTCGGGCTATGTCGGGACCGTGCTGCTGGGGCTTGCGGTGCTGCTGTGCCTCTACTTACTAATCGCGCTGGTCTTTGCTGGGATCACGCCTCTGCGCCTTACGAAGGCGGCGGGCAGCAACCTGTTGCTGGCCTTTTCGACATCAAGCTCGTCAGCGGTGATGCCGGTGACAATCCAATCTGCGCGAGAACTTGGCGTACCCGAGGGCATCGCCAACCTGGTCGTGCCGCTTGGGGCGACAATGAACATGGCCGGAACCGCTTTGTATCAGGCGGTGGCGATCCTGTTTCTGGCGCAGCTTTCCGGTGTGGAACTGACCTCGGTTCAGATCGCTGTGATCGTGGGCACTCTTGTGGCCTCCAGCATCGGCGCGCCCGGCACGCCGGGGGTCAGCATCGCCATTCTGGTCAGCGTCGCCACCAACATGGGCATTCCCGTCGAGGGTATGGTGATTATTCTGGGCGTCGACCGTCTGCTCGACATGAGCCGCACGGCGGTCAACGTCACGGGCGATCTGGTCGCCGCGGTGCTGTTGCGCTCGGTTGGACGTGACCCTGTCCAAGCTACCTGAAGCAGGGTCGCTGAGAAGCCTTGCTTCATCGGCCTATCCACGATTTTGACCCTGCTCCATGCAGTCTGAAGCTGTCGGACTGCATGGCTACGGGGGCAGCGTGACTAAGGCTGCTAAAGTTGTTGGTTCATCGAAGATTGAGTTGGCACAGTGCGGCACGAAGAACGGATGACAGCAATGGCGGGCTGCACCGCAGCATATTGCTATTGCGTTGATTAACTGCGACGGGCCGAACGGAGCTGTTCCTAAAGGGGCGGAGATTGGTCATTAGCTGCAAGTTTTCGGGTCATGCTAGGGCAAGACGAAAGCAGCCACTCATGCAACAAAACGCGGGTTTGGCTCGGACAGTGCAGTTATCAGGAGGCGAGTATCGCCTTTCCGATCTCCCTCACGTGAACGAAGTCGGTGCCACAGCACCCGCCAAACACGTTCAGCCGGGGGAAGGCCACCTTGAGTGAATCGCCCCGAGTTTGTCGGAGACCATCAACTTAAGTAAGGATGATGGTTATGACAAAAAGCAAAATGGCAAATCGCTACTCGCCCGAGGTCCGCGCACGGGCGGTCCGGAT